>ERZ791903.222-NODE-222-length-89575-cov-11.133948_pt1 | contig 89575 bp, 75 predicted proteins | sample MGYA00510148_ERZ791903 | MGnify/ENA primary metagenome ERZ791903 (study PRJEB30046, sample SAMN00792080) | human gut metagenome | study: EMG produced TPA metagenomics assembly of the A metagenome-wide association study of gut microbiota in type 2...
CAACGAATGTGTGGAGGTGTACGGCAACGACCTCGAATTTATCACCAAGGCTTATTTCCCCGGTGAAGACGGCAAGGACATTGTTGTAGATGCAAGCAACTTTAAGCGCAAAGCTACCGGTTCTCTCTACATCTATTCGCCAATGGGTATAAAAGCCGGACCTGCCCAAGTTACCCTCGAAGACTGCAGTGGCAAGAAATATACTTTGCCAGAGGTAACACTGTCTGACGAGGTTGCAGGTGGCAGCGAAGGAGGTGAAGACTATGCTTCAATCTGGGAAGGCGAATACACTACTGGCTGGTGGTGGTATCTCCCAGCATCCGAGCTTGACCTCTCGGCAATAACGCCAGAAGCCGGCCAAACTATTAAGTTCACATTCACTCACCATGATGCTCCTCAGACTTTCTGTCTGTGCGATGGTTGGTGGGGTGCTCCTTTCATCCGCGATGGCGGTGAAAGCGGTAACAACATCGTTCTTGCCGCTGGTGAGGACTTCCTGGAATTCAAAATCTCGGAAGGTATGGCGGCAACAATGAATGGCGCTGAAACCGCTCTCATCATTGGCGGCGACATAACAATCACCAAGATTCAGATTAAGACAGATTAAACTCTATACAAAGAAGTCATAGCCTGATCTGTAAACATTTCAAGTCTGCCGGAGAGCTAAAGTTCTTCGGCAGACTTTTTGGTATTTACTTGTGTTTTGCTGTTTCTTCACCTGAAGGCTTTGGAGCAACAAACAGTAGTATAGTCTACGGAGACTACAGGCGAAGAGGAGTACTACAAGCAAAACAGATGCAATTCGATACATTTCGTATCAAAATAAAGAGAAGAAGCGGGAAAATAAGTAGGTTTTGAAAGGGTAGGTTTATGTAGATATTCGGCATTAACAGTAAGACAATCAAATGAATGTCCCATTAAAAAAGGGTGTAGGCAAAAATTGCCTACACCCTTTTTTAATTGTTTTCACCACCGCTATAATGTCTATGAACAGGGAGATACAGAGAATGAATGTATGAGTATATGCAAAAACATGCATAAACTACAGGTAGAATTTATTTCTTCAAAGTCCAGCGGATAGCATTGCTAAGCATCATCGTGAAGTCGTCCGACTGGAAAAGCTTCGGACTATGCCCCATCTGGAAATAAACATTCCGGGCAGCCTTGCCTTCGTTCACCCACACTACCGGATGGTCGCCCATCTTGACAGCGGAAGCGGGTGTATAAGTGGACTCGTCCACATGTGCCAAGACGCGAACATTGGGACGCGGAGACTTGTCGTACGTATACCACTCGTCATCCTGAACCACAAAAGAAGCGTCGACGCCTTTCATTACCGGATGTTCCTTGTCTTCCACAATCACTGTGCCATCAGCAAGCGGAGCGATATAGTTCTGGAAACGAATACCGCCCATGAAATCGGAGAACCATTGCCACAGAGGATAACCGTCAAAGTCTCCCAGCAAAGTAGCATGATGGAAACCAATCCAACCGCCACGACCTTCGTTAATGTAGTTGATGAAGTTCTGCTCTGCTTCCTTCGGCCAGGTATAAGGCGGGAAGTCCAACTGAATGACTAAATCCGTACCCTCCAACACTTCCTTCTGAGCCAGGAGACGGGTGTTGTTCAATATCTGTATCTGCAGATTCTGCACCTTGCTCTCATCCACCAGCCACTTCACTGCCGCATCCGAGAAAGGTTTATGCTGGCCTTGGCTTTCGGTAAGTACCAGTACACGATAAGTCCTGTCATAGAAAGGTTTCTGTTCTATCAATCCTTCGTAGACCGTACGACGCAAATCGCCTTGCTCGTTGTCACCGTCATAGTCCCAATACATGCCGCCCAGCAGTTTCTGCTTCAGGATATACTGACATTTTATGGCCAACGAACGGGGATTTTCATAACCGAAGACAAGCTTTCCTGCTTTATTGGCCAAATAGGGAACCTTGGCTACCTCATCCCAGCATTCACGATACTCTTTGGTATGGCCTACCTTGTTGAAATCCTGAAAGTTAGGATATCCATCGCCACCACGGCCATAGAAAGGCATGCCCATCACTAACTTAGAAGCAGGCACACCGGCTTTGAGGTGAGCCTCAACGGCAGCATCAGCGGTCATCCAGCCACTGTTCTCCGAACGATACAAAGCTGCATGATGTTTGGGAGCATTCCCCATATCATAAGACATGATATTGACAAAATCAATATAGGGAAGAATCGCCTTAAAATCTATATACTCTGCAGAAGCTACCGTAGCAAGAGTCAGCAATTTCTTCTTTCCTATCTCTTTCCGTATATCCCTCATCAGTAATGTGAAGTTCTTTGTATCATCCGGTGAAGCAGAAATATTGGCTGCTGCACTGGTAGGGTATTCCCAGTCTATATCAATACCATCAAGATCGAACTCTTTCACTACACGCTTGCAGTCCTTTGCAAAAGCCAAGCGATACTTATCATTGGCAGCCATTTCACTGAAACGGCCACTTCCCCACCCACCGATAGAAAGCATTATTTTCAGTTCCGGTTTCTGCGCCTTCAATGCAACAATCTCACGAAGACGGTTCTCATTTGCAATACCAACCCCGTTAAAAGTTTCACTGACATGCCCGAATGCATAGTTAATATGCGTCATATATTGCGGGTCCGGCATGATACTACTCCAAGAAGTCACATAAGCTACAATAACTTTTGTATCCGAAGAAGCCATACGCAACTCTCCTGCTTTACTACTGCACGACAACAATACCGCCAATGCAGTCAGAATCATTAATCTCATTCTTTTCATAATATTATTATAATAGTTAATCAGCTGTTTGACGAACACGAGAACCTATCAATGCATAATACAGCATAAATACTTCTCCCAAAATTACAATAAACCAAGACCATCTCCAACTTTCCAGCAAGTCAGCGAAGACACCTTGCAACAAAGGCAGGATGGCACCACCCACTACCCCTATCATGAATACACCGGAGGCCACCGAAGTATATTTACCCAAATGAGCCACAGACAATGTGAAGATAGCTCCCCACATGATAGAATGGAAAAGTCCAACTGCTGTCAGTAACCAGGGATTATTAAAGATGATAGCCAGCAAAGCCAACACACCTGCCGATATGGTAGTTACGGTCAGTTGCACACGAGGGGAAACTTTGCTCAACGAACTTCCTACCAGTCGTCCGATCAGCATACCACCCCAATAGAGTGTGGCCAGCAAGGCAGGTGAAGGACAATTCCGCTCAATGGCATATAAATTGATATTCGCACCAATGCAAACCTCTACACCCACATAACAAAAGATAGCACAAACTCCCAATGTCAAGTGACGGAATGACCATACACTTTTCTCCAACTTCTCCCCTTTCTCTACCCGTGTACCCTGTATGTCCGGCAAAGATAGTCTCATCAATAAAAAAACAACTACAGCTATAGTTACCATCAATGCAAAGAAAGGCATCATCAACTGACTGATTTGAATATCTTCCATAGCCAGGCCACCAAACACAACACCGGTCACGAAATAAGGGGCAATCGTAGTACCCACAGAGTTTGCCGTACCCCCAATAGCCAAACGTTGGATGGCTTGTGTCCCTTTCACACGGCAAGCGGTAAGATAAGGATTGATAACTACCTGCAGAATCGTGGCCGAAGCACCCACAACAAATGATCCTAATAGAAATATAAAGAATCCTATAGGAATAATACTCTCTCCCATTCTGATAGCAGCATCAGGAAATTGAACGGTAAAATAAGATGAAACAAAAAAGAGCCCCAGACCGATAATCATCACCCAAAGCCCACGGATCAAGGTTCCTTTATAGCCATACTTGCTAATCCAGGATGAACCTATACTCCCACAAATAGGGTAGGCAAGGAACCACGAGAAAGTAATCAGAGTCGCAAATGTATTCTTCAGATTACCTACTTTCATAAGAAACGTTTCCTTCAACGGCCCCTGAAACTGAGTATTGGCAGTTGTCAGGAAGCCCACTATAAGGAACAGGAAGACCATTGTAAGAAACGGTCCCATGTAATTGATTTGTTTTTCTTGGTGTGTCATCGTGTAGTATTAGTAAATGATTATTTTTCAGATAACTTAGCTGCAGAAGCAACATCCAGCAGAAACTCACAATCCGGATGCAACTGAAGGACAGAGGCTGGAACATCAGACGTGACAGGTCCTTCCAGCATTTGTTTCACGACCTCAGCTTTGTTACTGCCTTTGGCCACCAGTATAATCCGGCGTGCCTGCATGATATTTTTTATCCCCAGAGTTACCCCTCCCAGTTCCTTCTCCGACGGGGTGTGGGTTTCTCTACGAATGCGTTCTTCCAATTCCGGATTCATCTTAGTAACCCACGTATCTCCTCCCAAAGGGGACTGAGGTTGATTGAAACCTAAATGTCCGTTCTCTCCCAAACCCAGAATCAGCAAGTCAATACCTCCACGCTTGGCAATTTCTTCCTGAAATTCCCTACAAGCTTTCCCGAAATCATCTGAAACTGTAGGCAACATCAGGAAGTTCTCATCTTTAATACCCAATGCATCTATAATTTCCGTTTTCAGCATCGTATAACATGCTCCGGCATATTCACGCGGCACATTCACCACTTCATCCAATCCGAAGAAAGTGACCGCAGAGACATTGAAAGGATAACGGGAATATATTTCTCCAACCATCCGGTGCAGATTTCCGGTCGTACGTCCTGTCGAAAGCCCGATAACAGCTTCCGGTTTATTTAGAATTTCACCAATAATCTGCCATGCAGCAATGCAATCAAATTCTTTTTCGCTCTTTGCTATAGTTATTTTCATGAGTCCACTTTCTTATCACTAATCATTAATCACTAACCACTATTTACATATTCATGGCCACAGCACCTGCACCCAGTAAACCTATGAATTCCGGATTCAACTTTGTGATAACCACGCCATTGCTTACAAAACGCATAGTGGTCGGATTCAGCAACTCCATTATCTTCGCATGAATATATCCGTCTGCCACTACACCGCCACCTAAAACGATTGTCTCCGGATCTGTTACCCGCACCAGGTTCATTACAAGATTCGCTAATGCTTCGGAAGCATTCTCCACCAGTTTCACACATAAAGGATCACCTTTACGACTCAATGCAAAAATCTCACTGACAGGTATCCGTTCCCCTTTGTCGGCAGGAATGTGTAAATCCGTGGTATAATCATTCTGAAGTATTCTTGCACAACGGTCGAAACCAATACCGGAAGCTATAGCCTCTACACAATCCATTCTTCCACAAGTGCATTTGATTCCTACATTGACTCCTACCCGCACATGTCCCACTTCACCGGCATTAAAATGGCTACCGCGTATCTGCCTGCCGTTCACAACCGTGCCGACTGCAATACCCGTTCCTATATTTAAATAGATGAAGTTTTTGGAAATTTGCCCGAAGCCCCACACACGTTCGGCACGCGTGGCACTTTTCACATCATTATCTATATGGCAGGGAATGCCATAAATATCCGCTAATTCCTTAGCCAAAGCAATAGGTTGCGTCCTGCTGGGATCTATCTGCAACCAGATACCCTGATTAGGATCTACCCGTCCGATCAATCCCACTCCCATGGCCAAAGGTTTCTTATCATACCATCCTACGGTTTTGATATAATCATCCAGTGATAGTTTGATAATATCCAGCGCTGCTTGTTGGTTAAAATATCCGGAGTCATATTTTTTGTACCTCAAGATATTGCCGCGACTATCAATTTCGCCAATCAATAATTTAGTTCCGCCCAAATCCAGGCCTAAATACGTTTCCATTTTTTATCTGCATTTTTAGAAGGTTACTATTGACCACAATATTACGCACAATCAAGGAAACGAAAGTTGATTCTTTAACAAAAAAGGTTCGCTACTTATCCACTTAAGTTTAAATACAGTTTTTATACTCTAAAATTTGCTGGGGCTTGTGCCAAACTGTTTTTTAAAGCACGTACTGAAATATTTGGGGTCTGAAAAGCCAACCATGGATGCCACTTCTCCTATTGAGTATTTCTGTGAAAGCAAAAGCTCTTTCGATTTATTCAGCCGCACAATACGGATAAAATCATTAGGCCCTTGCCCTGTCAAAGTTTTTATCTTATTATAAACGGATGTACGACTCATACCTAACGCACGACAGAAGTCATTGATTGAGAATTCCGGATTAGTCATATTCTCATCAATAGCTGCCATAGCATTATCTAAGAATTCTTTATCCAACTGGCTACTATAATCTACTTCATTGACAGGTATATCCGAAGATAGGACGGTGTCCCTGAGATGTTGCCTGTTCTGAAGTATATTACGAAGCCTTACTTTTAACACAGACAGGTCGAAAGGTTTAATGATATAGTCATTTGCCCCGGATTCCAATCCTAATATAATATTCTCTCTTTCACAAAGGGCGGTTAACAAAATCACAGGGATATGACTGGTCTCAACAGAAGATTTCAAGATCCGGCACAACTCATCCCCCTGGATTACAGGCATTATGATATCCGAAATAATAATATCCGGATTAATTTCCCTCGCCATATCCAATGCCTTTCCTCCATCGGGTACACTGATTACCTTATATTCGGAAGACAAGCTGTCCGTCAGATACTCACGCATATCTTTATCATCCTCGGCCAGCAACAGAATATTTTTATCCGTCTTGTCATCCTCCTCCTGAGATGAAACATCAGGAGACGTTACTTCCGGAAAATCCTCCTTCGCCACAACCACCATACCCGATCGTAGTTTCTTGGGAAATGCAACAGTGAACGTAGTCCCTTTATTCTCTATACTGCTGAATTCTATCTTACCATGATGTTGCTTGATAATGCGGGAAGTAATCATCAGACCAATGCCGATGCCCTGTTCCTGAGAGTCTACCACATTCTTAGCACGATAATACTCATTAAAGATATTCTTCTGTTCTTCTGCAGGAATACCGACTCCTGTATCCCTTACTTCAACAATCCATTTGTTTTTAGTCTGTCTCACTACAATACCTATGGAACCTTTCTCTGTATACTTCAAAGCATTAGAAAGCAGATTATCCATTATATGATCCATCTTGTTCTTGTCCAGCCATACCTCAGGCATTCCCGGTTCTACCTCCAGATAAAGCTCTATCTCCTTTTGGGCTGCAGCCACACGGAAAGCAGATAACTTATCTTCCATGTACGCCTTTACATTATATAATGCCACTTCAAGATGTTCCGGGTGTGCTTCCACCTTTTGCAATTCCAGCAACTGAGTAATCATCGAAAAAAGCTTCTCGGCATTCTTCACTGCAATTGCCAATTTCTTCTTACTCTCTTCAGACAAGTCACCCCGTTCTTCAAGTTCACTCAGCGGAGCTTTTATCAATGTTACCGGAGTGCGTATATCATGGGCAACCCCTATAAACGAATGAATCCGTTCCCTGATTTTATTCTCCCGCACCCTTTGCCGTCTGAACTGGAAAAAGAAATAACCTAATATCACAAGCAAAATCAGATAGATCGCTATGGCCCACCAGGATGCCCAAAGCGGATGATCGATAGATATTTCTACCGAACGTTCGCCAACCTGTTGCTGGGTATATTTATCGAATGCGCGCAATTCAAAAGTATATTTTCCGGGAGGAAGATCCATATAGCCCACACTTTGAGCCACATCCCTATGATGCCACTGCCGTTCATGGTCTTTCAGCCTGTATTCATACCTGATTTTATGTGGAGAGACAAAATTGATAGCCGAAAAAGAGATAGAGAAAGAATTCTGATTGTATTTCAGTTTCAGAGACTTGGTATCATTGATACCTGCCGTTAATGGCGAACCGGCGGCTTCTGCTTTTACCGACTCATAAGGTAATTTAAAATCTGTGAATATCAATTCGATCGGTGCACTTTTGGAAAAGTCAAAAGAGGGTGTAAAGAAAAGAGCTCCTTCCGCTGTACCAAATGCCAGATGTCCGTCTTTTGTCTTCAAGGAAGCATTCGAATTATAATACCCCCAGCCGATATTTAAAAGATCATTGCCATTGATAACCATATCTTCAACCAGATCCAGACAATATAACTCCTTCTCCGTACTGAACCAAATATGTCCGTTACTATCTTCGACCACACTATTAATAGAGTTGGAGACAAGCCCATCCGCAGTTGTATAAATACGGGAACGGTTATTCTCCGGATTAAAACGAATCAACCCTTCTCCGTCCGTAAGCAACCAGATGTCACCGAAGGATGAACGCAGCAGGCAACGGACAGGATAATGCAAAGTAATATCACCAAACTTCTGCTGCCACTTGATTTCCCCCGTAGATTTGTCGAAGAAACCCAGACCGTCACAGCCGGCTATCAGCAATGTATTCTTGTCACCATACTTTATATCCCCTACACAATCAATCGGATAATAGGTATAAACATCGGTACGCCTGTTATACCGCGTGAAATGACCTTCAATACCTCCAAACCAGATATAATCACCCTCTGAGTAAATAGCATAAATATAGTCGGTAGAGATGCCACTATCAGCTTGTCTATTCCGTCTCGGCATTTTCCGGACTTCACCGGATTTCTTTTGAATACGATATAATCCGATTCCATAACCACCTACCCATACATTTCCCTCATTATCTTCACAAAGAGCCAACACTACAGACGAATAAGCAAAACCTTTCCCATTCAGAAAGTGCATCCATTGCTTTGATTTCACCCGGTACACACTGATTCCGTCATTGGTGCCATACCAATAATCACCTTCTGAGTCTTGTAGCATTACATTTACATGATCGGATACCAATGAAGAAGGATTATTCCGTTCGTGCCTGATCCAACGGACATCGGGTACATTAGGGTCCAGATAGCTGATACCATTCGTACAGGTACTTACCCAGATACCTCCATATTCATCTACGCAGATGTCCGAAACGGTATTACCATTCAGACTTCTTTCATCGTCTTCATCCGTTATATAATGCTCCGTCAATGTTTCATTAGCAGCATCGATCCTGAAGACACCTGCACCGTCTGCTCCTATCAGAATAGAGTGGTCTCCATCATGGGCAAAAACCCGGACAGGTATACCCGGAATAAAGGAATCGAGAGATTTTACCTGCTTCGTGGCCAAATCAATAACAAATGCACTGTTAGAAAAGGTTCCCACATATAATTTAGTACCGTAGAGGAATAAAGCCTCTATACGAGCCTCCACAGGAATATCTACCTTCTCTTTTGATAATTGGCAGGTCGTTCCCGCTCTCTCCATTTTATAGACTTCCGTATTGGTTCCTACGAAAAAGGTGTTCTCCGCTGATTTAATAATGCAATTGGTCCATTCGCCGATCAGGCCTGCCGGAGACAAAACTTTATCGATTCTGTTCCAATAATACACTCCTGTGGATGTAGATAGCCACAATCCCCCATTCTCTTCAAACTCTATACCATTCAAGACCGGAAAGGATATGGACTGCGACAAATCCACTTGTAGTTCAAAGCAATCCTTCAATTTGTCATACCTGTATATTCTGCCATTCCGCAGGGCAATCCAGAGATTTCCCTCCTTATCTATCTCCATCACCGTGAACGACAATATATGATCCTTGGAGTCTATCGTCTCATTTAGCTTATAGTGCCTTATCTCGTTCCCGTCATAACGGTCCACTCCCATATGGGTATAAGCCCAGATAAATCCCGTTGAATCCTTGCATATCTGATAAACTTGTCTGCTGCTCAAACCTTCCCTGACATTCAGGTGGCGGAAAGAACCCGCAAACAAGCTGGTATATAACGAAATAAATAGTAATAAAATAAATGTGCGCTTTATCATAATAAAGAAGTCTTTCATAATACTCACTTTTAGCAGCTGCAATAATACAGACAAATATATTAAGATTGGTTGATAAACTATCCAAATAGGTTTGTTTTCTATCCGAATTACATAAAGCTCTTTGATTTCTATCAAAGGTCGGAAGAAAATAGTTTGAACAGATATCCTTCTTTTTTGTCATACATAGCATATATTTCTATAAATTGATAAGAAAACTATGGCGACTGTAAAAGTAAAATTCAGAAAATCATCGGTGGAAGGCAAAGCCGGCACCATCTATTATCAGCTATGCCACAGGCAAAGCAACAGGCAGATAAACACCCGGATGCGTGTACTTCCCCATTGGTGGGATGCAGAAAAAGAAACATTCATAGCTGAAGCGGACAACAATGGGTTGTCGGCCCGCTACCAACAGCAAATAGAAAAAGACTTGCTGTGTATCCGCCGGATTCTATGCGAATGGGACGGAGAAGGAAGAGACTACACTTTAGCGGATGTCATTGACCGCTTTCGTACTTTGAATGAAAATGGAGACACAGTGCTGTCTTGTTTGGCAACCCTGATCGATGAGCTTAAAAACGATGGTCGGTGGGGAAATGCCCGCAATCTCCAACGGACATTGAACAGCTTTTCCGACTTCCTGGGAGGCTTAGACAGACCACTCAAGCAGGTCGACGAAAGACTCGTCATGGAGTATGAGCAATGGCTCCGGACACGAAAAGTGAGCAAAAACAGCAGTTCTTTTTATATGCGGACTTTGCGCTCTGCTTATAATAAGGTGATAAGCCGGAATCAAATGGAACAAACATTTCCTTTTCGGAATGTTTATACCGGTGTAGAGCGTACCCGCAAACGTGCCGTACCCGAAGCTATTATGGTTCGTTTACAAAAACTGGACCTGACACATTCTGCTCCACTTGCCTTTTCTCGCGACATGTTTATTTTCAGTTATTGCACCCGCGGAATGGCTTTTGTAGATATTGCCTATCTGAAAAAGGAGGATGTAAGTGGAGGAATACTTAGTTATGTCCGCCATAAGACGGGACAACGCCTCACTATTCGCATAGAACCTCTTATTAAGGATATTATCGAGCGCTACGAACCATTTGTCCGCAACAGTCCCTACCTTTTTCCAATCATTACGTCCAATGATCCGGAAGAGGCTTTCCGACAATATCAGACGGCACTGGGCTATCATAACCGGAAATTGAAGAAACTGGGGAGGTTGACAGGAGAAAATCTACATCTCTCCTCCTATACCGCAAGGCATAGCTGGGCGACGGTTGCACGTAAACACAACGTCCCGTTGTCCATCATTAGTGCAGGTATGGGACACACCTCCGAGAAGACCACGCTCATATACTTGGATTCTGTAGAAAATTCACTGATAGACAAGGCTAATGAAGAAATTTTAGAGGCATTATGTCGTAACGTTTCTAAGTAAGAAACCTTAAAATTACAGCGCAAAGATATAACAAATAAAAGAATAAAACAACATAATGCTATAAATATTTGTTTATATTTTACTCTCAAAACAAGTATAAAATACTGATTTTTAACACAATAAGCAACTACTTATAAAAAGAAGAAATGAATAGATATTTAAAACAGATGCTAATATAGAACTCGATAGATATATTCTAAAAAAATTATCCAGACATCGTACCGAATCTACAAAACCTAAAAAATAGGATAAAAAGATATTTTTTATCCTACAGGAATTCAACGCCTTAAAACGCCGTGCCGTTTCTTACTTAGAAACGGTACAATTACAGGGTTACGGATACCTTCTCCTGGGTCAGGAGAATTTCCGAGTTCCAAAAATCGACAGACAAAACGAAGAATTGGATTAACCTTGCTTGCTGCGCATCAGAGTTGTTTTAAAGATCAAAAACACTCAGATACGCAGGAATGGAAGGAATATCTTTTAGGTGAGATACGACAAATATGGAAGAGGTATCTTCAATTATGCATTGGTATGCATTCAAAGTCTTTTACAATAAGGTATTTGAGATAGAAGACTCGCTGAATAAAGACAAAATCGAGACCTATATTCCTTGTGAAACAATCCTTGTGGAACGTGGCGAAGTGAAAAAGTACGTGCGTAAACCGATCATTTCTTCCCTTCTGTTCTTCTATTCCACAGAGAAACAAGCACTGGCGTTACAGCAGAAGCTGACCGACCGAGTCATCCTATATACCCGTCTTGTCAATTGGCAAAAGCTGCCGATAGCTATTCCCGAACGGGAAATGAAAATTTTCATGCTTGTCACTTCCTCCGGAGAGAAAGGACTGGACTATTTCGGCGACGTCCCCATGGAGTACAGCACCGGCGAACGGGTTCTTGTAACGGACGGTCCATTCAAGGGAGCAGAAGGCTGCATACACCGCATCAAAGGAAACCGCCGCCTGATAGTGGCAATACAAGGTGTGTGTGCGGTGGCAACTACTTATATTCCCCAATGCTTTCTCAGAAAGATATAAATCAATACATCTAAACAAGCTTTCACTTAATCAAATCCTTCATAAATGACAATCTGCTATTTTGAAACCTTAGCGGCATTCGCCGTCAGTTGCCTGCTCAGTGCAATGATTATTCCCAAGATATCACTGATAGCTTTCAGACGGCGGCTTTTCGATCCGTTGGACGACCGAAAGTTGCATACAGCGCACATCCCCCGTCTGGGGGGAGTAGCTTTTTTTCCATCCATCATTGTCCCCATTTCACTCGCCATCGCCTGCCATAATCTCTGTACAGACAGCAATTTGCTCAATTGGGAACAATCCACCTGCCTGCTCACACTATTCAGCTGCCTCTTCATACTCTATCTGATGGGAATGAGAGACGATTTGATAGGCATGCGCTACCGTGCCAAATTTGTCATCCAGACACTTTGCAGCCTTCTATTAGTAACCTCCGGATTTTGTTTCGACAATCTCTACGGGTTGTTTGGCATCCATGAACTACCCCACTATGTAGGCATACCGTTCACAGTCTTTATCATTGTCTATATCATGAATGCCATCAATCTTATAGACGGCATTGATGGCTTGGCTTCCGGACTGAGTATGATAGCATTCCTCGCTTTTGGTTGCATGTTCGTCTGCCTGCACTGGTGGTTGTATGCCTTTATCTCCTTTGCGGCTTTAGGTGCGCTGATACCGTTCTTCTATTATAATATGTTCGGGCAGACCCGTCGCGGACGGAAAGTGTTCATGGGAGATACTGGCTCATTGACCATCGGGCTGTTGCTGGCTGTAATGGCCATTCATCTCAGTATGTCCGATCCCGTCAAGGAAGCACTCTTTCCCGGTGCTATCGTGACAGCTTTCTCTTTCCTGCTGGTGCCGATGCTGGACGTAGTTCGGGTAGTGCTTCACCGCCTGCGCAATCATCAGCCTCCGTTCCTCCCCGACAAAAATCATATCCACCATAAATTCATTGCCTTGGGTATGTCGCAACATCAGGCACTCCGCTTCATCCTGAGCATCGCCTGTCTTTTTATTATTGCCAATACACTCTTAGCCTCTTACCTGTCCGTTACAGTACTGTTTCTGCTGGACGTAGCGGTATGGACAGCGATGCACTTCTACATCACAGCAAAAATTACAAAAAAAACGCCCAAGAAATTAATACTTCATACCTTATATTTCATATTTCTATTTTATACTAAAATTAAAACATGAAAAATCATCTTTTATACTTGCTATTTTCGTTAGCATTGCTCTCATCGTGCAACACATCGAAAGAGATAATCTACTTTCAGGACGTGGAGGTAAACAGCCCCGAAGCAGTGGCCCCACCTCAGGATATCACCGTTCAACCCAAGGATCAGATATCCATCGTAGTGTCAAGCAAAGACCCCGAACTGGCGGCTTTGTTCAACCTGACGCGCGTACAGCAGAGAGTAGGCTCCACAGGACTGAACAACAATAACAACAACGGAGAAATTTCCGGATATACGCTTGATGACAAAGGTGCCATCGACTTTCCCGTATTGGGAAGCCTCACCGTGGCGGGCATGACCCGGAGTCAGATTGCCGCATTGGTAAAACAAAGGCTGAAAGAGGAGAACCTGGTGAACGACCCGGTGGTCACCGTGGAGTTTATGAACCTCAGCTTCTCCGTCCTGGGTGAAGTGAAGACTCCCGGGAAATACAGTATCTCGAAAGATTATATAACCTTGCTGGAAGCTATCAGCATGGCCGGTGACCTAACCATCTACGGCAAGCGGGACGCTATCTTCGTGATCCGAGAAGAAAAAGGCGAACGGGTGACGCACTGGGTGGATCTCCGCTCCTGCGATTTATTCAAATCTCCCGTTTATTACCTGAAGCAGAACGATGTGGTGTATGTGCAGCCCAACAAAGTACGTGCCGGACAATCCACACTGAATGAAAACAGCGTGAAGAGCGTAGGATTATGGATTAGCATCGGATCATTCCTCACCTCCCTGGGTGTATTGCTGTTTAAATAATTACTTATTACTATGGTTGAAAAGAAAACACCTGCCGGCAAACCCGCCGACGACTTTATACGGATACAGGACCTGTGGAGCATGTTTGTTCCCAAATGGTACTGGTTCGCCATCTCCCTGTTCATTACTCTGACTATAGCGGTGTTGTACCTGCTGAGTACTCCACCCATTTACACCCGTACCGCTGCCATTCTCGTCAAGGACAACTCAAAAAGCAGTTCTTCGACCAGTGCAATGAGCGACTTTTCCGATTTGGGCATCTTCAAGTCCAATACCAACATCAACAACGAGTTGCTGACACTGAAATCGCCCACACTGATGACGGAGGTGGTCAACCGGTTGGGATTGAACGAAACGTTCACCATCCGCAGAGGGCTAAAAAGCGTTGATCTGTACAAGGGTTCCCCCGTTACCATTACATTCTGCGACAAAATAGAAGTACCATTAAGTTTCACCATCGAGTTCTCTTCAAAAGAAGCGTTTACCATTTCTGAATTTGAAATATCGGGAGAGAGCATAGGAGAAACATTCTCCGCCCAAATAGGCGACTCCATACGGACCTCGGCCGGGATCATCATCATATCCCCCACAGAAAAGTTTACCGACGCTTTTACAGGTACATCCATCCTATACTCTAGGGGAAGCGTGCGTGCCGCCGCCGACACATACGCAAATGCACTGGTGGCCGAATTGGGCAATGAAGATGCCACCATCATCAATCTCAGTATCAACGATGCCTCCATCCAGAAAGCAGAAGACATCCTGAATACTTTGATCGAGGTTTATAACGAGAACTGGATTCAGGACAAAAACCAGATTGCTGTCAGCACCTCGCAGTTCATCAGCGACCGTCTGGGCGTGATAGAGAGCGAACTGGGGCATGTAGACGAAAACATCTCCAGCTACAAAAGCGAACATCTGCTGCCCGACGTGCAGGCAGCATCCAGTCTATACATGGCGCAGTCCGCCGAGAACAAGAAAGAGCTGTCGGCACTGAACAACCAGCTCTCCACCGCCCAATATATCCGCAGAGAGCTGAATGCCAAACAACCGGATCAGCCGTTGCCCACCAACTCAGGCATCGTCAACGCCAATATAGAAACCCTCATCAGTGAATACAACAATCTGGTGCTGGATCGCAACCGGTTGATAGCCAACAGTAGCGAAAAGAATCCGTTAGTAAGTAACATGGCGAATTCACTGCAAAGCATGCAGCGCACCATCATCCAGTCGGTCGACAATCTGATCGTCTCCCTGAATACCCAAATCCGCAGCATCCGCCAGCAGGAAGATGCCACCACCAACCGCCTGGCATCCAATCCGAATCAGGCGAAATACCTGCTTTCGGTGGAACGCCAGCAGAAGGTGAAGGAAGAACTTTATCTATACCTGCTCCAGAAACGTGAGGAAAACGAACTGTCGCAAGCCTTCACCGCCTACAACACCCGTCTGATCACAGCTCCCCGCGGCAGCATGTTTCCTACCGCTCCCCGCAGGATGAATATCCTGTTGGTGGCATTGGCCATCGGACTGTTGGTTCCGGCGGTAGTCATCTTCATGAAGGAGAACATGAATACCAAAGTGCGCGGCCGCAAGGACCTAGAAAATCTGAGTGTGCCGTTCATAGGCGAGATTCCCCAATACGCCGGAACGAAGAGAAAATGGATAAACGGTTTTCGGAAACGTCAGGAGATGAAAACTATCGTGGTGAAAGAGGGCAGCCGCAACATCATCAACGAAGCATTCCGCGTGCTGCGTTCCAACTTGGATTTTATGACAAGCAAGGACAGCAACCAGCATGTTTTCGTGCTGACCTCGTTCAACCCCGGCAGTGGAAAGAGCTTTCTCACCTTGAACATAGCCATAAGCTTCGCCATCAAAAAGAAAAAGGTACTGGTTATCGACGGCGACTTGCGGCACGGATCCACTTCTTCCTACATCGACTCTCCGGACAAGGGGCTGAGCGACTACCTAGGCAACCGGGTGAAGGACTGGAGGGAAATCATCGTCCCCGACAAATCATACGAGAACCTGCATATCCTCCCTATCGGGACAATACCGCCCAATCCTACGGAACTGCTGGAAGACAACAGATTAGCAACCCTAATCGCGGCTTTGAGACCGGAGTATGACTACATCTTCCTCGACTGTCCGCCCGTAGACATCGTGGCCGACGCGCAGATCATCGAGAAATGGGCGGATCGCACCATCTTCGTGATCCGTTCCGGCCTACTGGACCGCACCATGCTTTCCGAGTTGGAAAATATGTATACCGAAAAACGCTTCAAAAACCTCTCCATGATACTGAACGGAACCGAAAGCACCGGAGGGCGTTACAGCTACCGCTACGGCTATCATTATGGCTACGCGTCCTATTACGGAAGCAACGCAGATTCGAGGGGGGGGGTGGGAGTAAATGGCTGGTTGTCAGATAAATAACAGCCATTCCACTAAATATAGAATCACCACTACCATGCATTTATTTTACAAATCCCAACCCATCACGGAAAGCGGTATCCTTCGCGAAATGACCGACCACCATTCCCATGTTTTACCAGGAGTAGACGACGGGGTAAAGACAATGGATGAATCACTCACAATCCTGTACCTGATGGAGAGCCAGGGCATCCACAAAGTGTGGCTCACTCCCCATGTGATGGAGGACATGCCTAATACCACTCTTCTCCTGAAAGAGAAATTCGAGGAGTTGCAAGCCGCCTACCGGGGTACGATAGAACTGAATCTGGCCGCCGAATACATGATGGACAACCTCTTCAAAGAGCGTCTGGAAGCCGGCGACCTGCTCCTGCTCTGCGAAAGTGATTACCCGTATCTGCTGGTGGAGACCTCCTGCTTCAATCCACCCATGAACTTGTCATCTATCCTGAAGCACATTCAAAAGAAAGGCTACCGGCCTTTACTGGCCCACCCCGAACGCTATATGTATATGGACAAGTCCGATTACCGCGCATTGAAGCAAGAGCAGATCGCTTTCCAGCTGAACCTTCCGTCGCTGACAGGAGCGTATGGCGCGCATGTACAAAAAAAGGCCGCATCCCTGCTCAAAGCAGGGATGTACGACCTGACAGGAACCGATATGCATTCGCCAGAACATTTCAGAGAATGGCTCGGAACACAGATTGGCAGTCGAGACAGGGACACGCTTTCGGCACGCTTCCCGGCATGTCACGGTGGCCTCTGAGCTCTGCCTTCGGAAAGAGTTTCAGTAACCGGGACAGAAGTTGTTCCAGCTGTTCGAACTGCTCCAGGGTGAGCGTATTAGCGGGATACCCTTCCGCGTCCAGTCCGCCTTCGTAGCATACTCCGATAGAACACCGGTTGAAGGGACGGCAATGTGCACCCACCTCGAGCAACCGACGATGCTGGCTGACCGTACCATCGCGACGGACATAAAAATGATAACCGATGGTGCGGAACCCACGGGTACGATGGTCACGCAAGAGTTGTTCCACAGTATAGTCACAGTTGCAGCGGGTAGCTGAACAATGCAGGATGATGTAACGCACCGAATCAACAGCGTCCATCATCAGCCCGCCCTCCACCCGAGTGAGGAGTTCGCGCTCATCGCGCACCTCCTCCTCACCTACAGTCATAGGAAATGTTTCCTGTATCATGGCAGCAGACATTCGATGGCAGTTGAACAACTGGTGACACCCAGTGCTGTGAGTGCCGCAATGGCTGCCTGGATGATAGCTTTTAGCAAAGACACCCAAGTAATTTTATTCTTTGTTTCAGACATGATGAGATTTTTGATTTAATTCTTTAATTATTAATTCTTTAATTTCTAAGGCCTGAGGCCTTAGAAATTATCCCAGCGGATCACCTTCAATTCCGCCATCGCCTCCGGTTCCGCCTCCGTCGCCTTCGTCCACGTCGCCCGGATCGGAGGAGGTGACTTGCTTGATGACGTTTCCGTCCTTATCGTAACAGGTAATGTTGATGGAAGTATCCTTCAACTCCTGTTTGATGGTGGTACTGGGGGTGAAGATGACTTTGCGGGTGGTGATGAGTCCCGCACCTACGTCTTCTACTTTAGACACCGAGGCGGCTTGGAGGCCGAAGCGCATGGTACCCAGTCCGGGTACGGCTACGGAATGGCCCTCTGTGGCCCATGCCCTGATCACATCGCCGATAGCCTCCCAAGCGGCATTGATGCTTCCCTTCGGGATTCCCGAGCGGATAGCAGCTTCGGATATGACTTTTTCCTGTTTCAACGTGCTGTAGATTTCTGCCTGCATGATGAAGCGATACTGCCCTTTTGAGGGGCCCACCGTCAGTTTGGTCTGACGGGCTTTTACTTTGATTCCCATAATCTCAATAAATTTAATTAATAATGATTCTCAATGTAGTTAAGTAGTAAGCAATTACTACTTAACTACTCAACTACTTCAAAAACTCCGGGCAAAGATATGGCTGACCGGAAACCAACTTATGGGTTTCGATGGATTCCGATGGGTTTCACCATTACGGGTCGCCCAGGTGCCGGATGATTAGCGATACTTGACGGGAAGTAAGCAACTTCTGCGAACGATGATAACCGACTGCTTCCAGCTCCTCCATCAGGGGCGGACAATCGTGAACCCAGCGCATCAGACGGTTGGTGGCCACTGCGACAGCTGAATCCGGAAAATAGAGAAGGGCCAGTTCGCTCTTCTTCATGGAGACGGGGTGAAAGGAGTTATTCAAAATGAAAGAATTAAAAAATTAAAGGGTTGATGAGAGAAAAATGGGGAGAGAGAATTAGTACCCAAGTGGGGAATATTTTTTTCCCAGTTGGGAAAAAAAATCTTGCAAACTTGCAAATCTTACAGGGGGCCTCACACCCACACACGCACACATATACGTGCGTGAGGCAAATGGATTCACATTCCGAAGGATTCTTCATTTGAACCTGTATTCTCCCCGACCGTCTTTCTGCAGCTGACCCTTGTCGGTCATGCGTTTCAGCAGCGAGTCGAGCGTACCGGGAGACATCCCGAACCGAGTACTTGCCTGAAGGGCCTGGCTGCGAGTGAAGCAGAGAGGCAGTCCATCCAGAAACGTCTCCTGTGACACTTTCTGTGGCTGTACAGAGTCCGTCGACGGAAGAAGTGAAAGGATATGACACGAATGCAGATAGAGAGGCTCCGCGAGCGACAGCACGGCATGAAAGTCATCGCCGCCCACGGTGAGTTCGAACTGCGAAACCACTCCATCCTGCACGTTCTCTTGCGGAACATGAGGCGAAGGCGATAGCCCCGGACAAGCCAGCAAGACTTTTATCATGTCATCCGCAGGCTTTTCAGCAGCAGTCGGGTCGATGCCGTCCGTTGCCATCAGCAAGGCGTCGAGCGAGCGCATCAATGCCACGATGCCGATGATACGGCAGATGTTGATGGCAATACGTGCCACTGCGCTTTTCATGTGGTCGCCATGAACCACGCCTGCACGGCCGAATACGCTTGAGAGGTGAGCGTTGAACTCGTCTTTCTGTTCTTCGGTGAGCTTCAGGCTTATACCGCTTACCGCAGCCGTCAGGGCATCGAGCAGTCGTTTCCAACGCTCCCCCCAAAGGGTGAACATACGGTCATAGTCGGCTCCGGACTGGTCGAACTGATCCACCCACTCACGAATGGGAGGCATACAGTAGAACACCTGGCGCGAAAAGAGGCCATTCTCTGCCGAAGGGATGAGCGGCTTCACCTGGGCTGGCGTTCCACTGATCAGTACGCTGAGATATGATTTATTACATTCCCGATATTCGTGGTTGGTACGGCGATTGTAGGCCAGCCGCTCATGATCGAAACTCTTGCGCAACGTGTCGCTCCAGTGCCCGTAATCCGTGCCGATGGCTGTACTCACGGTGTCGGCTTCAGTCTCGCATATCAGTCCGGCTCCATCGGCGTCCATCAGGTTCTCCAGCATACCAGCTCCTGAGTTGTCTCCCGCAATGAGGAACATCTTCATACAAGGCTGTTCGGGTTCGGGGATATTCACCTTCTCCTTGCCCAGCACGTCCCATTGCGCTTTCTCGCGCCGGTAGATTTTCATCTTTTCGCTGTAGGCTGCCATAAGCGAGTCGTGCAGAGGTTCCGCCAGCCGGCGCACCCACGTCAGCGCGCCTTTTCCGGAAGCGGGCGGGGCAATGACAAAAGTTTGCAGACACGGATATTTGCTTTTTCGCCCGTAGGTAAAGCTCAGCAGCTTGTTGAGGGTGGCTCCGAATACAGTCAGCGCTCCCAGCAGCAGAATGTTCCTTTGGGCGGGCGAGTCTCCGCAGTCTATCACTTGTTGCAGAAAGAGCGGCCACCTGTATTCCGCAAAACAGGGCAGTGAAACAGACGTTTCTGCGGGAACTGTTATCACGGTATCTTCGGTGCTTTGCGGTTGTTTCTGTTCTGTGTTTCCGCCTTTCCCTCGTGCGTACGTGTGTGTGGGTGTGAAGGGTGCCTGCAAGTTTTGCAAGTTTGCAAGTTTCTTATCGAAACGTATGCCTGCCAGTTGGGCCAGATGAAACACTGTTCCCAGGGAATTGCCTCCCCGCCCGTTCTGCAGAGCGTGGTCGTAGAGTTTGTCGGCCTCGTCATGCCGGTACTTATCGGAGAGGCGACAAAGGCGATGGAAGAAACGACGTCCTTCCTCTCCGCAGCTGTTGGCCACAGCAAAAGCCAGTGGCATGTATTCCTGATAAGTGGGGGCAATATTGGCTCCGCCCTGTTCTACGGCAATGGTCAATTGCTCGATAATGTCAATTTCGTTCACGATAAAAGTTGTGATTTATGATTTTAATTATTATTTTTTAATTTGCATTCCGCATCGTATGCCAGGAAACAGGCTCTCGACATATCGGCGTTGGCGGCATCGGCCTTTAGTCCGTGTCGCCATTCCAGATAGTCCCAGGCGGTGTGCAGGGCATTGTCAAACGAGTTTTCGAGCGTATCTGTGAGGGTGAGGCGGTAGGGCACAAAGAGTTTCACCCCTTTGGCGCTGGGGCTTACAAAGGCAAGATCCGGTTGCAGCACTTCGTCGGCAAAAAGGCGGTCACGCCACATCATGGCCTCTTCGGCAGAAGCAAGATGGTCAATGTCTATCACAAAGGCTCCGGATGGCACTACGATGCACTGCTCCCGACAGTACGAAAAGACGCCTGCAGGCGTGACGTAAGGCAGTAACGTCTGCTTTTTTTTACGGAAATCCTTATCATTTTCCGTAGTGGACCTTACTATTTGTGTCAGTTCCTTCAGATGGGGATCGGAAGAGATGTAGGCATGAAGCCCCGCTATGCTGCATACTCCGGCAGGCACTTTGTTGGTGATGGGAGCATTGAAAAAAGACATAATAGATTCTTTCATAACACGATTATATTTATTACATTTATGTCAACAAAGATACGGTGAATAACCCATCCATTCCACTACATCAAAAGGCATTTATAAACTGTTTACATTCATTGAATACTCGTTGATAATACATTGAAAATGTTTAAAGAAAATGGAGATAAATAATACAAATATGAACGACAAACCGGAAATAGAGATAAAGATATTCGGCGGCACGAACATGATAGCCCCCGCGGCTACTGCCGCCGTTCAGCACTTTTACGGCGATCAGTTTGCCGAGGTCGCCATCCGTCCCGAAGGAACCGAGGACATTGAAAGCCTGAATGATGACGAGTGCCATCTCTTCACCTACGTGCCCGACGTGAAAAAAGTGCATGAGTACACCCGGCTTCTGGGCGAATGTACCACCGCCCATGATCTGGCCGGTGTGGTGAACATCATGCTCAGCGAATCCCTTGTGGGCAAGGACACAGTGGTGAAAGGCGCCTTCATCGAGGTTCTTCTTCCTTTTGCCTCCCGGCTGACGTCGGGTGCAAAGGTGGACAATGTGAGGCAACAAATTAATAATATGTTGATGAGGAGAGGAAGAGGAGGAAAATAAAAGAAATCGGTTTAAAGAAAGCAACGGATCATGACGTGTATCAGAAGAAGAAGTGAAAGCTTTGTTTGGAGAAAACGAACGGATTTTGTTACTTTACAAGTAAACCATACGTGAAGGAGAAAACAGAAAAATGATGCAGCAACGAAAACGCTATCCGATAGGAATACAGACTTTCTCAAAAATACGGGAAGGCAATTATTTGTATATCGACAAAACGGAATATGTTTATCGAATGACGCATTCCGGCCCTAAGTCTGTGTTCCTAAACCGCCCACGCCGCTTTGGAAAGAGCTTGCTCACCAGCACGCTTCATTCTTATTTCGAAGGCCGGAAAGAACTGTTCGAAGGTCTTGCCATAGCGGAACTGGAAGCGGAATGGATCTCGTACCCGGTGCTGCATTTTGACATGCGCACAGCGAAGCACGTGGACAGAGAGCAACTGGAACAGGAATTGAATCTCAAGTTATTGAGGTATGAAGAAATCTATGGCAAGGGAGAAGGTGAAATAAGTGCCAATCTGCGCCTGCAAGGTCTTATAGGACGTGCTTATGCTCAGACTGGTCGGCAGGTCGTCGTTCTCATCGACGAATATGACGCTCCGCTTCTCGACGTAATCCATGAAGAGAAGAACCTGCCCGAGCTTCGGAACGTAATGCGGAATTTCTACAGCCCGCTCAAGGCATGCGACCCTTATTTGCATTTTGTATTTCTCACCGGCATCACGAGGTTCTTTCCATCCAGAGAATTGAACAATATAGACAACATCAGCATGGATGAACCGTATGCCGCTATTTGTGGCATTAGCGAAGAGGAAATGCTGACCCAAATGTCAACCGATCTGGATTTGCTGGCCACGCGCATGAAGTTGACCCGTGAGGAGGTGCTGGAAAAGCTGAAAGAGCACTATGACGGTTATCATTTTACCTGGCCGTCACCCGACCTATACAATCCGTTCAGCCTGCTGAATGCTTTTGCCGATGGCAAGATGAACTCTTATTGGTTCGGCAGCGGCACGCCCACCTATCTGATAGAAATGCTGAACAAGTATGGCGTTGCTCCCCAACAGATAGGAGGACAGAAGGTATTTGCCACAGCTTTCGACGCCCCTACGGAACAGATGACAAACATTATTCCCCTACTCTACCAGAGCGGTTACATCACCATCAAGGACTATGACGCCCGTTTGGACCTGTACACGCTCGACATCCCCAACAAAGAGGTGCGTCTGGGGCTGATGGAAAGTCTGTTGCCCCACTATGTGCCACCCACCGAGGCTAATCGTGCCGCCACGCTGACAGCCTATCTGTTCGATTCCATTGACCGCGGCAACATGGACGAGGCCTTGCAACTGCTCCAGACCTTCCTCTCTACCATTCCGCAGTGCGACAACACGGACTATGAGGGGCATTATCAATCCTTGCTCTATGTCATCTTCAGCCTTCTCGGCTTCTACGTGGACGTGGAAGTACGCACTCCCCGCGGACGCGTGGATGTAGTGCTGCGCACCCATAGCACCCTATACGTCATAGAACTGAAACTGGATAAAACCGCCGATGCCGCCATGCAGCAAATCGACCTGAAAAATTATCCCGAACGCTTCGCTCTGTGCGGACTGCCGATAGTTAAGGTAGGGATTAACTTCGACAGGGAGCGGAGGACGCTGGGGGAATGGAGGATAGAAGGAGAATAGAATAAAAGATTGTCATCCAGTTTCTAAATAATCCGACCGATTGAATTTAGTAATCATTTTCTGTGAGGCATCCCGAGAGATACCTTACAGAGTGGATATGCTCTGAATTGAACACTAACAAGAATTTCATATTTCATAAAAAACAATGCTTATACAAAAAACAAATGTAGAGGGTTTGGTCATCATTAAGCCACGCCTTTTCAAAGACGCACGCGGCTACTTTTTCGAGTCTTTTTCCCAACGGGAATTTGAGGAAAAAGTGCGCAAAGTGAATTTCGTGCAGGACAATGAGAGTATGTCATCGTATGGAGTAATGCGCGGACTCCATTTTCAATTACCTCCTTTTACACAAAGTAAACTGGTGCGTTGCGTTAAAGGCTGCGTGCTTGATGTAGCTATAGATATTCGCAAAGGATCACCCACATACGGTGAGCATGTGGCTGTAGAATTGTCGGAAGACAATCATCTTCAGTTCTTTATTCCCAGAGGTTTTGCCCATGGTTTTGCCGTATTGAGTGAAGTGGCTGTATTTCAGTACAAATGTGACAACTATTATGCTCCGCAAGCCGATGGTGGAATCAGTATCTTGGATGAAGGCATAGGAATAGACTGGAAAATACCGGCTGATAAAGCGATACTGAGTGAGAAAGATACGAAGCATCCGTTATTGAGGGATTTTGAAAGTCCATTTGAGTATGGAATGGGGCTTTATGAATGATGAAGACACTTGTAACAGGCTCCCACGAATAATTAGAATACAAATGGAACAAAAAAGAAACTGCGCATTAGATATTGCAAAGGCTATTTGCATCATTTTGATGGTGATAGGGCATAGTGGATGCCCCGACTATTTGCGTCGCTTTATATATATGTTCCATATGCCTTGCTTTTTCTTTATAAGTGGTTATCTATTGAACGATAAATATCTGACTAATTTGAAAACAGGATTATGGAGAAAAATAAAAGGTTCTTATTATCCTTTTATCAAATGGTCAGTGATATTTCTATTATTACATAATGTATTTGCATACTTATATATTTACGATGCAAGCTATTCTTTGAAAGAGATTGCCATTAAGTTTGTTCGCATACTTACAATGACCGGTAGTGAACAGTTATTGGGTGGATTCTGTTTTTTGATTTCACTTTGCTGGGCTTCTATCGCTACAATACTATTCTTTCACTTTACGCGGAAGTCAAACAAATCATTGAGACTATGGGGTTAAAAAAAAATATACTATATAGTAGTTTTCTAACGACCTCCTTGTATATCTTCCAATTTATCACTTATCCTTATGTGGCACGTGTTCTTGGGGTAACAAATATTGGAATTTGTAATTTAGCACAAAGCCTAGTGCAATACTTTTCACTGTTCAGTATGTTGGGAATTACAACATTGGGCGTACGTGAAATTGCCAAGTGTAACGGAGATAAGATAAAAATAAGCAAAACTTTCTCTGAACTGTTTACTCTGAATGCTATTTTTACTTTTGTTGTACTTGTCTTATATGTTGGAGCAATAGAGCTGATACCCCAATTCCACCCCTATAAAAAATTACTATATATAGGTGCGTCTCAGTTAGTATTTGGTACCCTTGCTGTGGAATGGCTATTTCGTGGGTTAGAAAATTTCAAATATATCACTATTAGGACATTATTTGTACGAACGGCTTACGTAGTCTCTATTTTCTTGTTTGTACATGACACCGATGATTATGCAACATATTTCACTATCCATTCTGGAATGATTATTGCTAATGGCATCATTAACTGGAATTATGGGCTTCGATTTGTGCACTTTTCGTTCCAGCCCTTAAACAAAATCAAGTTACATATAAAACCTTTACTATTTTTAGGTTCTCAATTGATTTTAACTTCTCTCTACACAACTTTCAATACTGTGTATTTAGGAATGATGTGTGGCGATACTCAAGTGGGCTATTATACTACAGCAACAAAAATTCAGAATATTATCTTGGCTTTATATTCATCGTTTACATTGGTTATGATGCCTAGAATTAGCGCACTGATGGTTTTGAATAACGCTGATGGGGTTAAACGGATGACACAGCAATCTTTGAATCTCCTTTTCGCCTTTGTTTTTCCTTGTATCATTTTCTCAGAATTCTATGCAGAAGAGTTTATTTATTTAATAGCAGGTTCAGGATATGAAGGGGCTGTATTCCCAATGAGACTTGTTATGCCTTTAATGTTGGTAATTGGCCTGGAACAAATTTTGATTATCCAAATACTGATGCCAGCACGTGCAGACAAGCAGGTTTTTATAAATTCCGTTATTGGTGCTTCATGCAGTATTATTTTAAACTTATGCCTTGTTTCAAGATTACAAAGTGTAGGTTCATCTATTGTGTGGTTCATTAGTGAGCTTGCTGTGATGGCAGCAGCCTTATTCTTTGTCAGACAGAAATACAAAAACATGAATTTTGTTATAGATATAATAAAACATTTAGGGGCTTTCCTCCCCTTACTTTTTGGATATTATTTACTTTCACTTTCCAGCCATCTTATATGGACAAAGTTTTTTGAAGGTTTTGCATTAACGCTACTATACAGCCATTTTGCATTGTTTTATATCGCTAAAAACAGTTCATACGTAATGTTTACAAAGTCAATAATTTACAGATTTATACATAAATGAAAGTCGCAATAATATTACTTAACTATAATTCCGCTTTAGACTGTTGTAAGTGTGTATCGTTTCTAAATCGTCAACAGAATGTAGAAATAGAGATTATCATTGTAGACAATTGCTCATGCGAAGACGATGTGAAAGCTTTGCGTGAACTGTGCAGTGAACAGCAATGTACGCTGATAGAAAATCATGAGAATCGTGGCTACAATGCGGGCAACAATATAGGTCTGCGTTATGCAGCCCAAAAAGGTTATAAGTATGCCTTGATAGCCAATCCGGACATGGAGTTCCCACAAGAGGATTATGTGATAAGGATGGTGGAAAAAATGGAAGAGGATGAAGAGATTGTGGTGTGTGGAAGTGATATTGTGACTCCGGAAGGACGCCATCAGAATCCGCTGCGTGAGAGTACATATCAAGAAGAGTTATTATGGCCTATTACGTATTTGCGTTATCATCGCAAGGGAGATTGGTTCTTGGAAGATTATTCTAAAACCGGATATTGTGAGAAAATATCAGGATGTTGTTTGATGGTACGAATGAATTTTATAGAACATATTGATTTCTTTGATGAGGGTGTATTTCTTTATAGTGAAGAGAGTATATTGGCAAAACAGTTGCAATTAAATAAAAGAAAGATGTACTATCTGAAAGATGCTTATGCAATACATCGTCATGTAAAAAGTGAAAAAGGAAATCCAGCTAATAATTTATTAAAACTGTTCTCTTCAAGAGAATATTATCTATCCAAATACAGTGGCTATAGTGGATTCTCATTAAAAATACTTTTACTATCCAAATCATTGCAGAAACTTTTTTATAAGAAGATATGTTTCCATTTATAAAATCGCCCAACACGCTGGTCAATATTTTCATTATCTTGTTGGCAGTGGCACCTGCATTCGCATTAGGTGAAGGCAATAAGAATTTACTATTGATTGGGGCGATGTGCTTCTCTCCATATTTTTTTATAAAATATCCGGTCATCCTGCCCAAAATAGACATTCCTCTCATTAGCATTTGTTTAATGATGATCATCTTCACTGTGGTGTTTCATCCAGAGACATTACGGTGGTCTACACTTATGTACAGTTGTCTCTTCTGCATGTTTTTTATGTCATTTGCGCGGGTACTGTCTTTTAGCGACTATAGAGCGGATGATTTTGCAAAGTTAATAAAATGGCTACTATATGCCTATTGTATCACCCTGATGATACAGCAGTTTTGCGTTCTTACAGGACTACCGATATTTAATTTGGCCAATTATAACCCTAGAGAACCATGGAAACTTAATTCATTGATGGCTGAACCATCACACACCGCTCGTGTACAGACACTACTAATGTTTTTCTATATTAACATTCAGATGTATATTACGAATATAAAGGATATAAAAGAACTTTTATCACAAGTAAATAAAAAGGTAATAGCTGCATTTTTATACCCTATCTTTACTATGGGGAGTGGTACCGGTTTCTTGCTATTGTTTATTTTACTTTTGAGATTCATTCCAAAGAAGCAGGTAATATCTTTATTTATAGTCGGATTATTGTTAACACCGGCTATTATATATGTAATATCTACCAATGATACAGCCAAGCGAACAGCGGATTTTGTTGTGGCTATAGCCGATTTCGATGAGAAACAACTAATAAAGAAAGATTTAAGTGCTGCAATTAGAATCGTTCCTACACTTCATGGAGCTAAAAAAGTAACTATTTTTACTAAAGACGGTTTGTTTGGAAAGGGAGTTGATGCTGATGCCGGATTAACGCCATTACCATCTGTCGATTGCGGAGCAGGTTCTTTTAGTATATGGTATAATTTTGGCATTTTTTCTGCAATCATTTTCTGGAGCTTTACCTTATTTATATGTTTCTTACGTAACGATATGGTGATGAGTTGCTTTTTTTGGCTATTCCTATGCTTTTTCTATGGAGGCCTGAATGTTCAGATTATATGGTTTACACTGGCCTTATTTTTATCATATAAATACGTTACAATAAAAGACTATGCGAGAAATTTGGGCTGATAATGCTAAGGTTATCGGTATATTTCTTATGGTGCTTGGGCATAATGCGTTGGCGAATGATGGAGTATTTGATTTTATATACTCATTCCACATGCCCTTGTTTTTTATCCTTTCCGGATACTTTTCGTCTGCTAAGCAAGAGCAGTTCCTTCCTTACTTGAAAAAGAATGCAAAGGCGTTGCTGGTTCCTTATATAGTGTTCTATCTTTTGACATTGCCTTTTGGTATGTTTGTCATCTGGGCTCACCCATACAATCACCCTTATGATGGTTGGTTTGAGTTCATTATGAAACCCTTAATAGGATTGTTCACTGTTAAAACTACAAGTTTTGCTTTTCATACCAATGGTCCGTCATGGTTCTTTGTCGCATTATTCATAGTTAAGCTCTTGTTTTATATTCCTAAGAGATATAGATGTAGTGTTAAATCGTTGACTATTACAACAATCGTTTGCTTGACTGGATACTTTTTCTTCAAGGAGAATAATTATCCCCCTTATGCCAGAGTTGACACAGCATTGATGGCGTTTCCATTGTTTGTTTTTGGGTATTTATTAAAGACTAAGACAAATGTTATAGCACGGCTAAAAGAGAGCAAAATGCTTGTAAACATTGCTGTTTCTTTGTGTTGTGCGCTTATGTGTCTTTTAATCACTAATCTTAATGGTCATGTTGAGTTTAGTGGAGCCGGATATGGTAATAACATGATACTGATGTACTTGGCAGCTATCTTTGGATTTTTCTTTGTGATCGGTATGTCAATGTTTACACCAAGAAACAAACACATATTAACAATTGGAGAGGGAACTTCTGTAGTGTTAGGGCTTCATTCTCCTATTCAGCAATTAATTAAAGAAATAACGAAAGTAGTGTTTCACATACCTACACATGATTATTCAATGCTTTTGGCATTTCCAATGACCGTTATGGTCTTGATTTGTCATTTGCCAATAATATATCTTTTGAATCATAAGTTCCCGTTTCTCATCGGGAAATCTAAAAAAAACGAAAGTTATGAAAGTAATACATATCGTTCATGGTAAGGCTAATCCTGCCAGTGCAAATGGCATAAGCCGTGCGGTTTATTATCTGAATAAATATGAAAAGTTGGCTGGCATCGATAGCCAAATATGGGCAATTGTAGATGGACAGAATAAACATTCATCCTATAAACGAGATGAGTTTGTTACAGTAGAGTGCTTTCCTCGTGTCAAACCATGGGGAGGGCATGATATTATCAAACGTCTTGAAGTAGAAAAAGAAAGCATTGATATTGTGCATTTCCATCTCATTTGGTTTTATGACAAGAATATAATTATGGATGCGTTGCATCGTTTTGGAATACGTTCCGTAATAACCACTCACGGAACGTATTCCAACCCCCATGCTTTTACGGGCAAAAGAAAAATAGCCCGTTGGCTATTTGAACTAAAGTATTTGAACATGGCAGACGAGTGTCATATTCTAACAAGAGAAGAGGGTACCGGGCTACGCAAATATGGATATACCGGAAAAAGCTTTGTGGCTTACAATGGATATGAGCCGGGTGACATGCCGTCCGCAGAAAGGGCAAACCCTGATTTCTTCAAAGACTATCCGTTTCATAATAAAAAGATTCTCACCATGATATCCGTACTGAGAAGCGATAAGAATATTGATTTAATCATCCGCTCCATCAGCATGTTGCCAGACAATCGAAAGAAGAATTTGGCGTTTGTGCTTATTGGCCCCGATAATAAAGGCAATGCCGCTCGTTTTGAGGCATTGGCTAAAGAGCTTGGTGTAAGTGATAATTTCTATTGGATCGGTCCGCTTTACAAAGATGACAAGTACAACGCCATGCTTAGTTCTGACGGATATATTATGGCATCGGATAGTGAAGGCTTTTCAATGTCAATTATTGATGCAATGGCTTGCGGAATGCCAATGATACTCACAGCAGGTTGCAATATGAAGTATCTGAGCAATGAACCCTTCTATTTGATGTGTGAACCTTATGCCCAAGACATCTCTCGTTCCATTGAATATTTTCTAAACAAGCCTGACGAAATGAAAATGTTGGGAACTAACGCACGGTTGGTGTGTGAGAAAGAATTGCACTGGAGTAGTATTGTTGAGAATATGATAAAGAACTATAAGCGCATAGCAGGAACTCCCCAAAAACTATAAAGATGAATAATGAGTTTAACTTTCTGGAAGCACGTGTAGAATGGGACGAACGCCATGCTTCGCTCTTGAAGGATTTTCTGGATGGTCTGGCTTTTCATGGCATCCGTTATGTAATCTTAAAGAACGATGATGGATTGCCATATGAAAACCATTCAAAAGATGTGGATATAGTAATTGAGCCAAGTAGGTACCGTGACTCTGCACGAATCATACAATCGTGTTACAAAAAGCATGGAGTCAGCCATTACAAAGTTCACAAATTTGAACGCTTGCGTTGTTGGTATGGCATGAATCCAGATACTCGTTTTGCCATCCATATTGATTTATTGGAAGGCTTTTTACACAAGGGATTTGAAATGTTTCCATTTGACGTGTTATATGCGCATTCCCAAAAGAATGACAATGGAATTCAGGTGCTTGATGATTTAATGGGCAATGTAGTGTTGCTACTGCACAGTACAATCTGTTATCACTCTATAAAGGAAAAGTATGCCAAAAGTATCGCAAAAACATTCCAAGCTGAAAAAGATGATTTTGCAGTACTGCTAAAAGATATTTTAGGAGTATCCGCTGCTAATGAAATGGTTACATTGCTTGCAGCTGGAAGATATAAAGAAATTGCAAAGAAAGGGAAGCATTTTTCTCACCAATCAAAATTTCGTTTGTTGATTAAACACCCTCTGTTTTCGATATACAATGTGGCTGATTTCTTATGGGAAAAAGTGTGCAGATTATTGCTGAACTTGAACAGATATAACACGATGATTTCTGTTCATGCTCCCGATGGTACAGGTAAGACTACGTTTATTGAGCATTTCGGTAATGAATTGGGGTTTTACTATGTGTGTGCTGCTAATGATTTACTGGATACGTACCATTTTAGACCGAATATATTGCCAAATTTGGGAGCTGCCGGTGAGAAAGCCGGAGTTATGAAACAGGATAAAGATTTTACGAATCCACATCGTGCCAAACCCACTGGAAAACTTAGCTCATTATTGCGCATGACTTACTATTGGTTAGACTATGTTGTCGGCGTACCTCTTATCCTTCGCAAAAATGCTCAATTTGACAAAATAACCATCTTTGACAGATACATCTATGATTTTATATCGGATCCGGAAAGGACACGAATAAATTTACCATTTCGACTAAGAATGATGTTCGCAAAACTGACAAAAAAACCTGATATTGTATTTATTTTAGAAGCAGATGCAGAAACCATTCATAAACGAAAGCAAGAATTAACCATTGATGAAATCAATCACCAATTGAAATCCTTACATCGGTTAGCTGTATCAGGTAAATATTTCCACATATTGGATGCAATGAAAACTCCTGAAGAAATAGCTAAAGATGCTATAAAACTTGCATTTGATTTAACAACCAATAAATTGCAATAATATATTCAAATATTTTAATACTCAAAAATATAGTTTATAATCATTGAATTATCTTCTTTTGCTCGCTACAATCGGACTAAAAAAGCAATCAACGATAATAAACTCAAATCACTTGAATAAGGAATGAAAACGATATTAGTATCTGCATATGGATGTGAGCCATTAAAGGGTTCAGAAGCGGGCGTGGGCTGGAATTGGGTCTTACAAATGGCTAAACACAACCTTTTGCACGTTATCACCCGCGCTAATAATCAAGAACTTATAGAAGCACATCTACCTAAAGATGTAGAGAAAAATATCGTATTTCATTACTATGACACTCCCAACTTAATAAAGAATATGAAGAAAAAGGCAAAAGGTCTTTATTTCTACTATTTCTGTTGGCAGTTGGGTATTATTTCTGTTGTAAGGAACATAGTCAAAAGTGAAAAAATTGACTACACTATGCACCTGACGTTCGGTAGTATGTGGATGCCCACATTTTTACCTTTATTCAGAATCCCATTTATTTGGGGACCTGTCGGAGGTGGGGATTGCGAACCTAAATCTTTTCTTAAAGTATTACCTTTAAAACAGCGCGTCATACAATCTGCACGCTATACAATGAGTACTCTTTCTATACTCAATCCATTTATCCTTATCCCATCTATGCGAGCTAAAGCTATTTTAACCAGAACCCCAAACTCAGCTACTGTTATCCCTAAATGCTTTAGAAAAAAAACAAAAGTCATTTTGGAAACAGCAATGGAAGATGCAGTTTTTGAGCTCAAGAAAAAAGATAGGGAAGATGATGAAATTAGATTAATAACGTCTGGGAGACTATTGCCTAATAAAAACATTCTCACAGCAGTTCGGGCATTAAAGCATATTAGCAACACGCAAAAAGTAAACCTTTCTATCATTGGATCCGGCTATCAGAAAAAAGAGATTTTAAAAGAGATTGAAAAGAACGACTGGAAAGATTACGTTAAAATATACGACGAATTGCCACGCCAAAAAGTATTGGAATTAGTAGAACATTCAGATATATTTCTATTCCCAAGTCTAAGAGAAGGCGGAAGTTGGTCTTTAATGGAAGCGATGGCAATCGGTTTACCTGTTATATGCTTAAATTGGGCTGGGATGGCTGTAACAACAGATGATTCGTGTGCCATCCGCCTCCCTGTTACCAATCCGGAGCAAATGCCAAAGGATATGGCAGCAGCCATTATAAAATTGATTGAAAATCCAGAACTAAGGAAACGAATGGGTGATGCCGGGAGAAAACGCATAAAAGAGGTATTCAATTGGGAAGCAAAAGGACTGTTTATGGAAAGACTCTTTGCCGAATTGGACAGTAAACGATAAACCCAAATGAACATAGAATATTTATTGTCTTCCATCCTAAAACAGGATGGAGGTAATACTTTTTACACCTTTTCGAATGCCGACGGTAAGCGGTGGATGATGCCTGCGAAACACATGCAAACGGCCATGAACCTTTATCAGCCCAGTGGAATAAAGGGAAAAGGGATGAAAGCTTTATTTCCTTACCTTCATTGGGCAGATATAGTTAACAAAACGGTCGGAGCAGAGAGGGAACGATATGAATTAATGCCCGAATTGAACGGATTATTGTGCCAACTATTCAGTTCTGATAATGTAGAGTTTTCCATTTTTTGCGGTACGCCTTGCGTGCATCAAAAAATAACAATGCAGATAAGCAAGGGTACACACATATTAGGGTATGCCAAATTCAGTGACAACAATGAAATAAAGCATATCTTCCAACGAGAAAAAGAAACACTGGATTATTTAGGACAAAAGGGAGTAAAATCTGTTCCTCACTGTTTGTATAATGGAGAGTGGAGAAACGGTATAACTATATTTGTGCAAACCACGACCAAAACGCGACATTCATCAACCGACCACCGATGGGGTGCAAGAGAAACGGCATTCATAAAAGAACTGCACGAAAAGACAAAGTTACATATCCCTTTTGAAAAAACAGATTATTACCGGGACTTATGTTTGCTCTGTGAAGAGATGAATAATCTGCAAGGATTTGATACAAAATCTATTGTGAACGGTGTAAGCAAAGTTTTGAATTCTTATACCAACAAAGAGGTGAATTTCTCTTTTTACCACGCCGACTTTACTCCATGGAATATTTATGTGGAAAAAGGAAGCCTGTATGCTTTTGACTTTGAATATGCCAAACGCTCCTATCCGCCTTATTTGGATTACTTCCATTTCTTTACCCAAACCGCCATTTTCGAAAGGCATCTGGACGCTGATGGCATTTGGAAGCTTTTTCAACAACATAAAAACGATATAAAAGAACTTTGCGACGGTAATCAAATGGACTTTGCCTATTTGTGCTACCTGCTCGGTATTGTAGCACACTATATTAAAAGAGAAAATGGTGTGTATAGCAGTTCTATGATAAAATATTTTGAGTTGTGGATAAATCTAATTGCACAACTTTTACCTTGAAAATAGATAAATAACAACAATATGATAAACAGAATAATGCTTGTCTTCGGCACTCGCCCCGAAGCAATAAAAATGGCTCCACTTGTGAAAGAGTTCCAAAAACACTCGCAAGAGATAAAGACAATAGTTTGTGTAACGGGACAACATCGTGAAATGTTAGACCAAGTACTTCAGATCTTCGAGATTCATCCTAATTATGATCTTAATATTATGAAGCAGGGTCAGGACTTGTATGATATAACAAGCCGTGTTTTGCTGGGCATGAGAGATGTATTGAAAGATGCAAAGCCCGATGTGGTATTAGTACATGGTGATACTACAACATCAACCGCTGCTGCATTAGCTGCATTTTATCAACAGATTCCTGTCGGGCATGTAGAAGCGGGCCTGCGTACACATGATATTTATAGTCCATGGCCTGAAGAAATGAATCGTCTTATCACCAGCCGCATTGCCACTTATAATTTTTCACCCACCCCATTGAGCCGTCAGAACCTACTTAATGAAGGAGTGAAAGAAAATACTATTGCCATCACAGGCAATACCGTGATTGATGCACTCTACTGGGTAGTAGATAAAATCAAAAACGACAGGGTGTTGAATAAAGAATTGGAAGGCATCTTAATAAATTCCGGTTATGATGTGAAACGTCTGAATGGAGGTAAGAAACTGGTGCTGATTACCGGACATCGCCGTGAAAACTTCGGTGATGGGTTTATTAATATATGTAATGCAATCAAGCATCTTGCCGAAAAATATCCTGATGTGGATTTTGTTTATCCCATGCACTTGAATCCGAATGTTCGCAAACCTATCCATGAAGTTTTTGGAGAGAACTTATCAAACATCGACAATATGTTCTTCATCGAACCGCTCGAATATCTTTCATTTGTTTATCTGATGGAGAAGTCGCACATTGTACTCACTGATAGCGGGGGCATTCAAGAAGAAGCTCCCGGACTTGGCAAGCCCGTATTAGTAATGCGCAATACTACGGAACGTCCCGAAGCACTTGATGCAGGTACGGTAAAATTGGTAGGCACAAACTATCTAAAAATAGTAAATGAAGTGTCTACTTTACTCGATGATAAAAATTATTACAAACAAATGAATATGGCTGTGAATCCTTATGGAGACGGTTTGGCCTGCTCACGTATCCTAAACTTCTTAACCGAAAAATAAATGAATGTACTTTTTCAATCACGCAAAACACTCTATAGTGTGCCTGGCGGAGATACCACACAAATAATGAAAACGAAAGAATACTTGGAAAAGTTGGGCATAAAGGTAGATGTGTCGCTGGAACTGGCACCCGATGTTTCAGAGTATGATATTGTTCATGTCTTTAACTTAATGCGTCCGCAAGAGTTGTATCTCCAAGTGAAGAACGCCAAGAAGTATGGGAAAAAAGTTGCCTTATCCACTATTTATGGGCCATACGAAGAATACGAGAAAAAAGCCCGTGGTGGAATATTACAGGTGATGAACAATCTTCTTTCAATTACACAAATTGAATATTTGAAAGTAATTGCCCGTGCGGTCTTGAACCTTGAATTCAATAAGGGTACAGCCATTTATCTATTGAATGGACATAAGAGATTGCAGAAGAAGATTATAAAAATGGTAGATGTATTTCTGCCTAATTCCGACTCGGAAATGCTGCGGGTAGCTAAGGATTTCAATTTAAAGAAGTATAATTATGTGGCAGTAGCCAACGCTGTAGATATAAACAAGTTCGATTACAACAAAATCCAATTATCACCGGAACTGAAGCAATATAGAGATTGCGTGCTTTGCGTATCACGCATAGAAGGTAGAAAAAATCAGTTGAATATTATTCGAGCTTGCAAAGACCTGCCTTATAAATTCGTATTTATAGGGAAAGCCGGAGCCAATTTCAAGAGATACTATGAGAAGTGTCAAGAAGAAGCAAATTCAAATACATTCTTTTTAGGACAGATAGAACATGAGAAATTACCTCAATTCTATAAGTTAGCAAAGGTACATATATTGGCTTCTTGGATGGAAACACCCGGATTATCTTCTTTGGAAGCTGGAATAATGCACACTAATATAGTGGTGACCAAAAAAGGTGATACGGAAGATTACTTTAAAGATTCTGCCTTCTATTGCGAACCGGATGATTTAACCTCTATACGTGACGCAGTCGAACAGGCTTATAAAGCGCCTTTCGATGAAAAACTTCTTGAAAGAATTCAGGAAAATTATAAATGGGAAGACACAGCAAGGCAGACTTTACAAGGGTATAATTCCTTATCATAAATAATCCTTCTATTTTTATGAAACAAGTAGCTATTGTAGGCATCCAAGGAGTGCCTGCGAAATATGGCGGTTTTGAGACTTTAGTGGAGAACATTATCGGTGATAACTGTTGCTCCGAAGTCCGTTATACCGTTTTTTGTAGTGGTAAGGATTATGCCACACGCATGAAAACCTACAAGGAAGCACAACTGAAGTACATCCCGCTATTCCATGCTAATGGGATACAAAGCACTCCTTATGATATTCTGTCGATGCTTAAATGTTTGCGAGGTTACGATGCCGTAGTCATATTAGGCGTGTCGGGCTGCATTTTCCTACCCATCTTCAGGCTATTGTATCGTAAGCAACTGATAGTGAACATTGACGGATTGGAACACCGGAGGGCCAAATGGAGCAAGTTTGCCAGATGGTTTCTGCGAACAAGTGAAGCAATGGCAGTACGCTATGCGGATGTAGTGATTACCGATAACAAAGGAATTCAGGACTATGTGACAGATACCTACCACAAGCATTCGGAACTGATAGCTTACGGCGGAAATCATGTATTAAGGGATGTGCCAATGATGAGACAAAACGAAATATTAGAAAAATACGGGCTTACAAAAAAGGAATATGCCATTTCTATTTGTCGCATTGAGCCTGAAAACAATTGTCACATTACGCTCGAGGCATTTGCGGAAGTGGGACAGAAACTGGTGTTTATAGGTAACTGGAAATATAGTACATACGGAAAGGAGTTGCAGAGGAAATACTCCAAATATCCGAATATTTGTATGTTAAACGCTGTATATACTCTTGATGTACTATATACATTAAGAAACAATGCGAGAATCTATATTCATGGTCATAGCGCCGGAGGTACAAATCCATCATTAGTGGAAGCCATGTTTTTCGGCAAGCCCATTTTGGCATACGATGTGATCTACAACCGAGAAACTACCGAAAACAAGGCCTGCTACTTTGGAAACAGCAAACAATTGGTAGAGCTGCTGCGCGGAACAGAGGAAAACGGAGAACCGCTGAAAGAAATTGCGGAAAGACGGTATACATGGAAGCATATATCCCAACAATACGAAGCATTATATAAAGATGTTGAACTCTAACAACAAATTATTAATCGGGAAAAGGGGACGCTTGTGGATGGCAGCCTTGCTGTTACTGCCGTCCATGACGATTCTTTCGCAAGAGATGCCCGGTCCAAAAGTAGAAATCTTTGCAGGTGCGGAACTTCACTATCGAGACATCTTTTACACGAAGATGTATGATGTGTTGGTAAACTTGACACCCGGTGTGAAATGGCACATCGGTGACCGATGGCAGTTGGCGGGGCAGGCAATAGTTCCTGTTTATAACGATTATGGTGACCGCTACAAGAAAGTCCGCCTGAACCTGGCAGTGCTGTCGAAAGAGTGGAACTGGAGTGGTAGCCAGTTCTTGAAGGTAAGCGGAGGTCTGTTCGGTCGAGAACGGTATGGACTGGATGTGAAATGGATGTATCCCGTGAACCGATGGTTGGCACTGGATGCACAGGTAGGGCTGACGGGCTTCTGCTCGATGGCCGTAGACTGGGAATGTAGCAAGATGAAGAGAGTGACTGGACAGATCGGTATGAATGTATATTTAGAAAAAGTGAACACAGAGTTACGACTGCACGGAGGAAGATACCTGTATGAGGACTATGGCGTAATGGCTGAAGCAATGCGCCACTTCAAGCATTGCACGGTAGGAGTATACGCACAGTATAGCAACAAGGGCAAGGAAGACGGTGGTTTCAAGGTAGTGATGATGATTCCACCCTATAAGCGGAAAGCACGTAAGGTGATGGTACGCCCGGCATCGAACTTCAGGCTGACATACGATATTCATGGATTGCCTTATGCAGTGAAAATGTACACCACGGATCCGGAAGAGAATGAACGCGAAGGTAACTTCGACCGAAACCTCCTGCAATGGGGAGCCAACCGAATGGCACCGGACTTTACAATCAAGAAAGGAGGCAGACGATGAAACGCACTACTATGCTGATGATACTAAGTTTCCTGTTTCTGACAGGAAGCATAAAGCAAATCCATGCTCAGCAATATACGGGCATGAGCGGATTGATTCATGTGCCGAGTGCGGATATGGATAAAGCCGGAGAGATCCGCATTGGAGCGCACTTTCTGAACAAGAACTTCACTCCGGACCGAGGCTTCAACTATGGAGGAAAATACAACACTTTAAGCCACTATCTGAGTATAACTCCTTTCTCGTGGATGGAAATAGGATATACCTGCACTCTACAAAAGGGTAAGGCGATAAACATTGACGGACAAGTGCTAGAGGGGGCACCCCGACTGCGCTTCAAAGACCGATACTTCTCCATCAAGATACAGCCGCTAAAAGAAAACAAATGGTGGCCCAGCATTGCCATCGGCTCCAATGACCCATATGGCACAAGCAGCCGGACAGGAACCGGGAAAGAAAATGATAAGACAGTAAACGGTGACGGGTTGAGCCAATACTTCTGCAACTTCTACATTGCCGCCACCAAACATTTCTCTCTACAAAACCAAGTTGTAGGCATCCATCTGGCTTACCGCAAATGGAAGCGCAGCTACAATAGCAAGTGGAACGGACCTGTTGGTGGCATCACTTTTCAACCTTCTTTCCAAAAAAACTTGCGACTGATAGCAGAGTATACCGGTAATGAGGTAAATGTAGGCTTCGACTGGAAGTTGTGGAAGCATCTGCTGCTACAATCTTCCTTACAGGACGGAAGATATTTCACCGGAGGCATTTGCTTCTGTATGAATCTATTGTGATAGTTATTTATTTTTCATCATCAATATCATTAAACTTTTATTTTATGGAAAAATTTGTAAAGAAGGGAGCCTTTATGCTCCTTGTTGCCTTCCTCGCTGTAGGTATGGCAAACTGTAAAGACGATGATCCGGACTACGAAAACGTAACGCCGCCGGAAGTGCCCGTTACCAACAGTATCAGTGGTGTGATTACAGGTGTCAGTGGAGAAGGTATCAATGGAGCTACCGTCACAATGGACGGAACCACAACTTTAAAAACCTCTGCCGACGGAACGTATGCCTTTGAAAACGTAAAAGCAGGAAGTCACACTCTGAAAGCGGAAGCCAACGGCAAAATTGCCAAAGAAGAGAGCGTAAGTGTGGAAAACAGTGAAAAGGGAAGCATTGTCCTCTGGAATGCCACTCTTGCCAACGAAGGTATAACCATAACCACTAATGAAGACGGTGTGGGCGAAGCCAAAGTGGAGACCGAAACCGTGAAAGGTAATGAGAAGGCAAAAATTGAGATTACCGTAACAGTGCCGGAGAATGCCGTATCAGACAAAACCGCGACTATTACAATAACTCCGATTTATAGCATAAACGATGCCGCTAAATCCAGATCTACACGGGCAAGTGAAGAATCCGTACTTCTGGTAGGAACAAACCTGAAGTGCTCTAATGCATCAGCCACCCTTTCTACACCGATGACCCTGACATATAATGTGGATGCTGAAATAACAGGCAGCGTTTCTGCCAAGAAGCTGGTCAACGGTTTATGGGTAAATGCTCCGTTTGAGGTTAATGAAGGAACAATTTCCGTGACAGCAGACTCTTTCACATCCTACTCCCTGTTCCTGAACGCAAGTATTACAACCAAGACATCCAGCGAAGTTTTAACATTCAATCCAAACACTTTTGACAATCTGTATGGTAGCGGCGATATGGCTGTAGGCACTTCTTCTTATCAATATAAGGTGGGTACGGAAATTACCTCCTCCGGAACAACCAAACTTACCGCATATCTGATCGAAATTCTGGCCCGTCTGGCAGGCGCAAGTGTCACAACGATTGAGAAAAACTATCCTATCAATGTAACCTTATCCGTAGGAACGGCACTAAGCATCAGTGGTACACAGTCTGCAACCACTTATACGGTTTCTGCACTGAAACGCTCAGTTTCGGGCAAGAAATATGGAAATATTTCCGTCACAACCAGAGCCTACAACCGCCAACATACGGGTGGCAGCAACTGATGACATAAAATTCTCTTATCAACCTGGATTAAAGCCAATCACCTCATCGTGGTTGGCTTTTTTTTATTACTTTTGTCCATCCAAACCAATAATTCGTGATAGGCCATGCTTAGCAAGCTTAAATTAAACCAGCTTTATTTTAAAGATACGCAGTTCGCCAACCTGATGACGCGCCGCATTTTCAATGTCCTTCTGATAGCCAACCCCTATGATGCTTTCATGCTGGAAGACGACGGACGTATAGATGAAAAAATATTTAACGAATACACATCGCTCTCCCTGCGCTATCCACCACGTTTTACCCAAGTATCCACCTGTGAAGAAGCGTTGGCACAACTTTCCACCGTACCGTTCGACCTCATCATCTGCATGCCGGGTACGGGAGATAACGACAGTTTTGATGTAGCACGCCACATCAAGGGCCTGTACGAACATATCCCCATGGTGATACTGACTCCTTTCAGCCACGGCATCACCAAGCGTATTGCCAATGAAGACCTGAGCCCCTTCGAATATATCTTCTGTTGGTTGGGAAATACCGATTTGCTGGTGTCTATCATCAAACTGATAGAGGATAAAATGAACTTGGAACACGATGTAAACGAAGTCGGCGTACAAGTGATTCTGGTAGTGGAAGACGGTATCCGGTTCTACTCGTCCATCTTGCCCAACCTTTATAAATTCGTGCTGAAGCAAAGCCAGGAATTCAGTACCGAAGCATTGAATGCCCACCAGCGGACACTGCGTATGCGTGGACGTCCAAAGATCGTACTGGCACGTACCTATGAAGAAGCTACCGGTATCTACGAGAAATACAAGAATAATATATTAGGAGTGATTACCGATGTCCGCTTCCCGCGTGTGGAACGTGGCGAAAAGGATGGACTGGCAGGCATCAAGCTGTGCGCCGCCATCCGTAAGGAAGATCCGTTCGTGCCGCTCATCATCCAGTCGTCCGAATCGGAAAATGCACTGTATGCATCCAAATACGGTGCCGCCTTTATCGACAAGAACTCCAAGAAGATGGATGTGGACCTGCGCCGCATCGTATCGGACAACTTCGGTTTCGGCGATTTCATTTTCCGCAATCCCGATACGCTGGAAGAGATAGCCCGTGTAAAGAATCTGAAAGAATTGCAGAATATCCTCTTTGCCGTACCCGCAGAGTCGTTCCTCTACCATATCAGCCGTAACCACGTCAGCCGCTGGCTCTACTCACGCGCCATGTTCCCGGTGGCAGAGTTCCTGAAACCTATCACTTGGAACAGCCTGCAAGACGTGGATGCCCACCGAAAGATCATCTTCGAAGCCATCGTAAAATACCGCAAGATGAAAAACCAGGGTGTGGTAGCTGTGTTCAAGCGTGACCGCTTCGACCGTTACTCCAACTTTGCCCGTATCGGCGATGGTTCATTGGGAGGCAAAGGTCGCGGACTGGCTTTTATTGACAACATGGTGAAGCATCATCCCGAATTTGAAGAGTTCGACAATGCCCGCGTTGCCATCCCTAAAACAGTGGTACTCTGTACCGATGTCTTCGACGAGTTCATGGAGACAAACAACCTGTATCAGGTAGCCCTCTCCGATGCTGATGACGACTTAATCCTGCGCTACTTCCTGAAAGCCAAACTACCCGACCGGTTGGTGGAAGACTTCTTCACCTTCTTCGATGTAGTGAAGTCACCGCTTGCCATCCGCTCGTCTTCCTTACTGGAAGATTCGCACTATCAGCCCTTCGCTGGAATCTATAATACTTATATGATTCCGTATCTGGATGATAAATACGAAATGCTCCGTATGCTGTCCGACGCCATCAAAGGTGTATATGCTTCGGTCTATTTCCGCGATAGCAAGGCGTATATGCAGGCCACAAGCAATGTCATCGACCAGGAAAAGATGGCTGTCATCCTGCAAGAGGTAGTCGGCAACCAATATGGCGACCGTTATTATCCCAGTATGTCCGGCGTGGCACGTTCGCTCAACTATTACCCCATCGGTGATGAAAAGGCCGAAGAAGGTACGGTAAACCTCGCCCTCGGTCTTGGCAAGTACATCGTAGACGGTGGCATGACGCTTCGCTTCTCTCCCTATCATCCGCATCAGATTCTGCAAACCAGCGAAATGGAGATAGCCCTGAAAGAGACGCAAACCCGTTTCTATGCCCTCGACCTGCGCAATGCCGGACACGATTTCTCTATGGACGATGGCTTCAACCTGCTGAAACTGCACGTGAAAGAGGCGGAAAAGGATGGAGCACTGAACTACATAGCCTCCACCTACGACCCTTACGACCAGATTATCCGCGACGGGCTTTATCCCGGTGGGCGCAAGGTAATCACTTTCGCCAACATCCTGCAACATGATGTTTTCCCGTTGGCACGCATCTTGCAACTGGTATTGAAGTACGGTGAGCAGGAAATGCGCCGCCCCGTCGAGATAGAGTTTGCCGCCACCATGAGCCGCGAACAGGATAAATCGGGCACTTTCTACCTGCTGCAAATACGTCCTATCGTAGACACCAAAGAAATGCTGGACGAAGACCTCACTGCCATACCGGATGAGAAAACCCTACTCCGCTCCAACAACTCCCTGGGTCATGGCATTATGAACGATATCTATGACGTCGTCTACGTGAAGACGGATGACTACAGTGCATCGCACAATCAGGAGATTGCCTGGGAGATAGAGAAGCTGAACCAACGTTTCCTGGACGAAGGGCGAAACTATGTCCTCGTTGGTCCCGGACGCTGGGGAAGTAGTGACACCTGGCTTGGCATTCCCGTGAAGTGGCCGCACATCAGCGCCGCCCGCGTCATTGTGGAAGCCGGACTGACGAATTACCGTGTAGACCCCAGTCAGGGAACCCATTTCTTCCAGAACCTGACGTCCTTCGGCGTAGGGTATTTCACCATCAATGCATTTATGAACGACGGTGTATACAACCAGGAATTCCTGAATGCCCAACCTGCCGTACACGAGACGAAATACCTGCGGCACGTACATTTCGAACAACCTGTAACAGTAAAGATGGATGGCAAGAAGAAGCTGGGAGTAGTACTGATGCCCGAAGAATAATTTCTGTTCTCATTCAAAGAGGATATGATTAGTGATGAACATTCAGTTCTATCACCACCACCTCACTGGGGGCGAACATGCGGATATTCTTATTGGAAGTCCCCAGACCATTGGTAATAATCATCGGTATTCCCTGGGAATTGCGCTTCAGTCCGCCACGAAACCGCTGTCCGTAGTGCGAAGGAAGAATGGGAGCATAAAGCCCGAACAGCGTCACCTGCCCGCCGTGGGTATGTCCGGCAAGGACGAGGTCGGTATTCGTTATAGCGACATCCTCAGCATAGTCGGGTGTATGCGTCAGCAGAATCACGAAATCATCAGGTGAAAGAGCGAGCGTAGGAGATACACCATTCTTCTGCAGATCGAAAGGATTACGCACGCCGGCTATCAGAATCTCCGCCCCGTCCCGCCTCAGTGTATCCACGCGGTGCTCCAGCAAATGAATGTTGTGTGCCTCCAGTTGGCGCACAATATCGGCGTAGCAAGCCTCATAGTCGTTGTTGCCCAGCACCACGTAGGTGCCCATCGGTACCTTCACCGCCGCCAGGGCGGAGATGACGGGCGCCACATACTCACATCCCTCATGCAGGTCGCCCCCCACCAGCAACACGTCTGCCCGCTGGTCATTGAGCAAGCAGACCAGGTTCTCAAGACCTTTCTCCTTGAAAAGACTTTTGTAGTGCAAATCAGAAATAAAGGCAATGCGAAAACCGTCGAAAGCGGCAGGCACATCGGGGTGACTGAACTTGTACGTCCGCACCCGGCTGATGCCCCGGTAGCCGGAAGCTGCCTTTGAAGAGATTATTTCTGTATCGACGAGTCGGATACTGTCCGCTGCCGAAGTCTCCGGCAGCAAAGAAGGAAGTACGTACTGATTCGACCTACAGGAAGAGAGAAACAGAACACCGAGAATCACATAGAGGAATTTCTTCATCATATACAAGCAGTATTTTCTTCATTACACAGACACAAAGATAGGCATTTTCAGTATCTTTGTTGCAAGAATCGGTAACAAGCATTCACCCTAAACTAAAAACGGAATATGAAAGAGATTAAACTGAATTCACCTTATGCCTGGTTTCTCGCCGCCCGTCCCAAGACCTTGACGGGAGCCATCATCCCCGTACTGCTGGGTAGTGCCCTGGCTTTCAGCGACGGGGAGTTCAAGACCCTGCCCGCCCTGCTGTGCGCCCTCTTCGCCTGCGGCATGCAAATTGCCGCTAACTTCATCAATGACCTTTTCGACTTTCAGAAAGGCACCGACCGTAAGGATCGTCTGGGTCCGCCGCGTGCCTGCGCAGAAGGCTGGATTACACCAGGAGCCATGAAAGTGGGCATCGGCTGCGCATTGCTGCTGTCGTGCCTGGCAGGATTGACGCTGCTGTTCACCGTCTGGGGGCAACTGCCCCACGGAGGTTGGGAACTGGTGGCACTGGGAGTAATATGTATCCTGTTTGCCTTCCTCTATACCACACTGCTCTCCTATCTGGGCTGGGGCGATGTGCTGGTACTGGTCTTCTTCGGCTTCGTGCCCGTCTGCGGCACCTACTACGTGCAGGCCTACGCGTTGAATATGGATGTGTTGGTACTGTCGCTCGTCAGCGGTCTTGCCATAGACACCCTGCTAATGGTGAACAACTACCGCGACCGCGAGCAAGATGCCGTGAGTGGCAAGTGCACGCTGGTGGTGCGCTATGGCCGGAAGTTCGGTGAAAATATGTATTTGGGACTGGGCATTGCCTCCACGTTGCTCTGCCTCTGGTTTGTAAATACCGGTCGACTGACGCTGATCGAGTTTATCTGGGCTCCCTGCGTCTACCTCTGCATGCATGCCCTGACGTGGCGCAAGATGGTGAACATCCGCAGCGGTAAAGGGCTGAACCGTATCCTGGGCGAGACTTCACGCAACATGCTATTTCTGGGCATACTGCTGGCCGTAGCGCTGGCTGCATAAACGCAGCAGGCATCCGGATTCATCCCATGAGACAAAAAAAATCATCCCGTGAGGTGAAAAATTCCGTCTCACGGGATAAAAAAAATCATCTCATGAGACTATTTAAGATCGTCTCATGAGATGAAATTATCACCTTTTGCCGTACATCTTCTCGTAATAGTGCTGGTAGTCACCGCTGGTTACTTCTTCTACCCACGCCTGGTTATTCAGATACCACTCAATGGTCTTCACGATGCCGTCTTCGAACTTCGTTTCGGGATACCAGCCCAAAGCAGCGGTAATCTTCGCCGGATCGATGGCATAGCGCTGGTCATGACCGAGACGGTCCTTCACGAAAGTAATCAGATCTTCATTAATCCAGCTGATGTCAATCTGACCATCTTCGCCTTTCGTCTTCTTCTTCAGGACTTCGCGATATTCAGGTTTCTCCGTCATCAGGCGGTGGATGGTGGCAATGGTCAGCTTCACGATTTCGAGGTTGGTCTTTTCGTTATGGCCACCTACGTTGTACACTTCACCTTCCACACCTTCGCGAACTACCAGGTCGATAGCTTTGCAATGATCTTCCACATAAAGCCAGTCGCGCACATTGCTACCGTCGCCATAGACAGGAAGTTTCTTTCCTTCCAGAATATTCTTGATGATGAGTGGAATCAGCTTTTCGGGGAAGTGATACGGGCCGTAGTTATTGGAACAGCGGGTAATGGTCACCGGCATTTTATAGGTATCATGGTAAGCCATAACCACCATGTCGGCACTAGTCTTGGAAGCACTGTACGGGCTATGTGGACAAAGCGGGGTTTCCTCTGTGAAGTAGCCGTCGGCACCCAACGAACCATACACCTCGTCCGTAGACACCTGATGGTAACGCACACCCTTGCGCCAGGTAGGATAGCCATTCTCGTCCTTACCCGTCACCCAGGCACGACGGGCTGCATCCAGCAGGTTCTGCGTACCCAGAATATTAGTAACGAGGAAGAGCTGCGGATTCTCAATGCTACGGTCTACGTGACTCTCTGCAGCAAAGTTCACCACATAGTCGAATTTAAATTTGGCAAACAGTTCGTCGGCAAGTATCCGGTCGCAGATGTCACCTTTTACAAAGAAACAACGTTCGTCATCAATGTCTTTAGCGATGGTTCCAAGGTTTCCGGCATAGGTTAAAGCATCAAGTATCACAAGCTGCACGTCATCATGCTTTGCCAGGATGTACTTGATATAGTTCGCGCCGATAAATCCGGCAGCACCGGTTACAAGATAAGTCTTCATTTATTTATGATTTATAATTTATGATTTATGATATTCTCAGCGGTGGGAATTGGCAAGTTCCATCAAGTAGGTGCCATATTCTGTTTTGCCAAGTTGCTCACCAAGACGGTAAAGCTGGTCGGCATCTATCCAACCTTTGCGCCAGGCTATCTCTTCGATGCAGCTGACACGGAAACCCTGACGGTTCTGTATGGTAGCCACAAAGTTGCTTGCTTCCAGCAGGCTGTCGCAGTTTCCGGTATCGAGCCATGCGAAACCACGGCCGAAGATCTCTACTTTCAACGTGCCCTCGTCCAGATACAGGCGGTTCAGGTCCGTAATTTCATATTCGCCACGGGCGGAAGGTTTCAGGGCAGCAGCCTTGGCAGTGACTGTAGAGTCGTAGAAATACAGACCGGGCACTGCATAGTTGCTCTTGGGCTGTGCAGGTTTCTCTTCGAGGGAAATCGCTTTTCCGTCGGTATCAAATTCCACCACACCATAAGCACGAGGGTCCTTCACATAATATCCGAAGATACACGCACCCTTTTCAATGGAGGCAGCACGTTTCAGCATGGCAGAAAAGCCCTGTCCGTAGAACATGTTATCACCCAGAATGAGGCATCCCGGCTCACCGTTCAGAAATTCGGCCCCCAGCACGAAAGCCTGAGCCAGTCCGTTAGGCTGCTCTTGTATCTTATAAGAAAAGGACATTCCAAGCTCTTCACCCGTACCCAGCAATTCGCGAAACATGGGCAAGTCACGTGGAGTGGAGATAATCAGCACTTCGCGTATCCCCGCCAACATAAGCGTGGAAAGCGGATAATAAATCATTGGCTTGTCATAAACCGGCATAATCTGCTTGGAAATAGCCTTAGATAAGGGGTAAAGACGGGTGGCGCTACCACCGGCAAGAATAATTCCTTTCATATTTCAGTTCTTTTTTCGGTTGATACAAATATAGAATAAAATAAGAAGGAGGACAACGCCCCACGGCTCTCGGTGATCTATTCAGGCTACAAAGATAATGCAAACGGAATGCAGTACAAAATAATTTAAATTATTTTTAGGAGCTTTCTCACCCTGCGAGCTCTATCACTTCAAGATCCTTGAACACCCCATTGTCCACAATAAAGCGTACCATGGTACGTACTTTATGAAATCCGGAGATACCTGCAGCACCAGGATTGATGTGCAGCATATCGAGCGTTTTGTCATACTTTACCTTTAGTATATGGGAATGTCCGCTGATGAAAAGCTTAGGCGGACGCACCAGAATACTGCCCCGTATGGAGGGATCATAATTGCCGGGATAACCGCCGATATGCTTTATCAAGACCTCGGCACCATCGACCGTGAAACGGTTGATTTGCGGATAGACCTGACGGATGTCTTGCCCGTCAATGTTACCATACACGGCACGGAAAGGACGGAATGCCTCCAGCTTCCGGGCCACCTCCAGCGAGCCGATGTCACCGGCATGCCAGATTTCGTCACACGTCTCGAAATATTGCAGATATTTTTCATCCCAATAGCCGTGTGTATCGGATAATAAACCAACTTTTGTCATCTTTCTTTTGTTTATCTGTGCAAAGGTAACTATATTTGGGCAAATCTTGATGAAACCATGGAAAACCAATATCAATATTTTAAACGGGACATCAGTTGGCTGTCATTCAACTACCGTGTCCTGCTGGAAGCGGAAGATGATACTCTTCCACTATACGAACGCATTAACTTTATATCCATTTATTCTTCCAACCTGGAAGAATTCTACAAAATACGCGTTGCCGACCATAAGGCAATAGCTACCGGTGCCGCGCAAAGTGACGAGGAAACAGTACAATCGACCATCGAACTGGTAGACGCAATCAATCTTGAAGTAAACCGCCAGATGGAGGACCGTATCCGCATCTATGAACAGAAAATACTTCCTGCCCTGAAGAAAAACCATATCATCTTCTATCAGAGCCGCAACGTAGAACCGTTTCATCATGACTTTGTACGGCGTTTTTTCCGGGAAGAAATCTTCCCTTTCCTGCAGCCCGTACCTGTTTCCAAAGATAAGGTAATCTCTTTCCTGCGAGATAATCGCCTGTATCTGGCCGTACGCCTTCACCTGAAAGGATTGCCGCCCGGTGCTCCCGGACGTACGCAGTACTTCGTGATGAAGCAGCCCTACAGCAAAGTACCCCGTTTCATCGAACTGCCCAAAGTGGGGAACAACTATTACCTGATGTTCATCGAAGATATCATCAAGGCCAATCTGGATGTAATCTTTCCCGGTTATGATGTGGACAGCAGTTATTGTATCAAGATTTCGCGCGATGCGGATATACTGATAGACGATGCCGCCAATACTTCCGAAATCATAGAACAGGTGAAGACTAAGGTGAAAAAGCGCAAGATAGGAGATGTCTGCCGCTTTGTGTACGACCGTGCCATGCCACAGGACTTCCTCGACTACCTGATAGATGCTTTCCATATCGACCGCCGCGAACTGGTTCCGGGTGATAAACATCTGAACCTGGAAGACTTGCGGCATCTGCCCAATCCGAACCCGAACATCCATCCCATTCGGAAACCGCAACCGATGAAGCTGACATACCTCAACGAACGGGAGTCCATTTTCCAATATGTAGAGAAGAAAGATCTGTTATTGCATTACCCTTACCACTCCTTCGAGCACTTCATCCACTTCCTGTACGAGGCGGTGCACGAACCTACCGTACGCGAAATCATGGTAACCCAATACCGGGTGGCGGAAAACTCCGCTGTTATCAATACCCTGATAGCTGCCGCCCAGAATGGGAAGAAAGTCACGGTCTTCGTGGAACTGAAAGCCCGCTTCGACGAAGAGAACAACCTTGCCACCGCCGAAATGATGAAAGCATCGGGTATCAATATTATATATAGTATACCCAAATTGAAGGTACATGCCAAAGTTGCCCTCGTTTTGCGCCGCAATAAGGAGGATAAGAAACTGACCAGCTATGCGTATATCAGCACCGGAAATTTCAATGAAAAAACCGCCACACTGTATGCCGACAGCGGACTGTTCACCTGCAATCCCATAATCGTCAATGACCTTCACAACCTGTTCCGCACCTTACGGGGGAAAGAGAATCCTGTATTCCACCGGTTACTGGTGGCACGCTTCAACCTGATACCGGAACTGAATCGCCTCATCGATCATGAAATGGAACTGGCAAGGAAAGGTAAGAAAGGCCGGATCATTCTTAAAATGAATGCGCTGCAGGATCCCACCATGATAGATCGCCTGTATGAAGCCTCACAGGCCGGTGTGGAAATAGACCTGATCGTACGCGGCATTTGCTGCCTGATACCGGAACAAGAATACAGCCGTAACATTCATGTAACACGTATTGTGGATACATTTCTGGAACATGCCCGTATATGGTACTTCGGTAATGGAGACAATCCGAAAATCTTCCTCGGTTCACCGGACTGGATGCGGCGTAACCTGTACCGTCGCATTGAAGCCGTTACCCCTATACTGGACCCCGATGCAAAGCAGGAACTGATAGATATGCTTTCCATTCAGCTTTCGGACAAACGTAAAGCCTGTTTCGTAGATGATAACTTGCACAATTGTTGGAAATCAGCCCACCCACAGAAAGAAAAAGTACGCTCACAGTATACCTTTTACGAATATCTGAAAGAGAAACTTGAATAACATTGTAACATTTCTGTAATATGTATGACACCTCGCTGCAACACAATTTCCGTTCCTTTGCAGCCAGAAATAAAATACATTATTATGGAAACGATTTATCTATGCATTGTCATCTTCCTGTTCGTCCTTGCGGTGTTCGACCTCATCGTGGGCGTCAGTAATGATGCGGTCAATTTCTTAAATTCGGCTGTCGGAGCAAAGGCAGCTTCTTTCAAAACCATGCTTTTTATTGCCGGAGTGGGCGTATTCATCGGGGCAGCAATGTCCAATGGCATGATGGACATTGCCCGGCACGGCATCTACCAACCACAACATTTCTATTTTGCCGAGATCATGTGTATCCTGTTGGCAGTCATGTTAACCGATGTCGTGCTGCTGGATGTCTTCAATACTATGGGGATGCCTACTTCCACTACAGTATCCATGGTATTCGAATTACTGGGTGGTACCTTTGCACTGGCACTTATTAAAGCACACAGTAATGACGCAATCGGCTTGGGCGATCTGATTAATACGGACAAAGCCCTATCCGTTATCATGGGTATTTTCCTTTCCGTAGCCATCGCTTTCTTCTTCGGTATGCTGGTACAATGGCTGGCACGTGTCATCTTCACTTTCAACTATACCAAAAAGATGAAGTACAGCATCGGAATCTTCGGTGGTATCGCCGCCACTTCCATCATTTACTTCATGCTCATCAAAGGATTAAAAGACAGTTCATTCATGACAGCTGATAACAAGCATTGGATACAGGACAACACTGGAATGCTTATCAGCTGTTTCTTTATATTCTTCACCATACTGATGCAAGTGCTTCACTGGTTGAAGGTAAATGTTTTCAAAGTTGTTGTGTTATTGGGTACCTTCGCCCTTGCCCTCGCCTTTGCCGGCAATGATCTGGTCAACTTTATCGGCGTACCTCTTGCCGGATATTCTTCATTTATAGATTATACAGCCAATGGAGCAGGCGCAGGTCCGGACGGCTTCCTTATGACTTCGCTTCTCGGTCCGGCCAAAACACCCTGGTACTTCCTCTTCGGTGCAGGTGCCATCATGGTTTACGCCCTTTGCACTTCTAAAAAAGCGCATAATGTTATTAAGACTTCCGTTGATCTCTCCCGCCAGGATGAAGGTGAAGAAAACTTCGGTAGTACCCCTATCGCCCGTACCCTGGTAAGATTTAGCCTTACATTATCCAATGGTATCTCCAAAATAATGCCTGAACGCAGCAAACGGTGGCTCGACACCCGTTTCCGCAAAGACGAAGCTATCATTGCAGACGGTGGCGCATTCGACCTGGTACGCGCTTCGGTAAACCTTGTATTGGCAGGCTTGCTCATTGCGCTGGGTACTTCACTGAAACTTCCTCTTTCCACCACTTACGTAACCTTCATGGTTGCCATGGGTACCTCTCTCGCCGACCGTGCCTGGGGACGTGACACCGCCGTATTCCGTATAACAGGTGTGCTGAGCGTTATCGGTGGCTGGTTCATTACGGCCGGTGCTGCATTTACCATCTGTTTCATTGTTGCTCTGATTATCCATTTCGGCGGCACGGTTGCCATCGTTGCCCTGATCGGCCTGGCTGTATTCTCTCTGATCCGCAGCCAGGTGATGTACAAGAAACGCAAAGCTAAAGAGAAAGGTAACGAAACCATCAAGCAACTGATGCAGAGTAGCAGTAACGAGGAAATTCTGGAACTGCTGCGTAAACATACCCGTGAAGAGTTAGTAAAGATACTGGCGTTTACCGAAGAAAACTTAGAACGTACCGTAACCGCATTCTTACACGAGAACTTACGCGGATTACGTCGCTCCATGGGGTCTGTGAAATTTGAGAAACAACTCATCAAGCAAATGAAACGTACCGGCACTCTTGCCATGTGCCGCCTGGATAACAATACAGTATTGGAGAAAGGGCTTTACTATTATCAAGGCAACGATTTTGCCAGCGAACTGGTATATAGCATCGGACGTCTCTGCGAACCGTGCCTCGAACATATCGACAATAACTTCAAGCCACTGGATGCCATTCAGAAAGGTGAATTCTCTGATGTAACGGAAGATATCGTCTACTTGTTACAAGTTTGCCGTCACAAGATGGAAAACAATGATTATGATAATTTTGAGAGTGAGCTCCGGAAAGCCAATGACCTAAACGGGCAGTTGTCGCACCTGAAACGGGAAGAATTGCAACGCATTCAGAGCCAATCCGGCAGTATCAAAGTCAGCATGGTATACCTGACTATGATACAGGAAGCACAGAATGTCGTTACTTACACAATTAACCTGATGAAGGTAAGCCGTAAGTTCCAACTGGCTGAATAATAGAATATCAGTTTCAGACATAACGAAATGAGCCCTGCAACGTTAATGTTGCAAGGCTCATTTTATTTTTATCAACTCAGAAGTCAAGGACGTTTTAATCCCATTTTTGCTGCCCGTTCCATCATAAAAGCGCGTGCTGCTTCGTATTCATTGGGAATCACTCCATCCAGAATAGCGTCTTTAATGGCGCTTTTCAAAGCCCCTACTTCCCGGCAGGGTTCCAGATTGAAAGTTTCCATAATCTCTTCTCCACTGACAGGCGGTTGGAAATTGCGGACGCGGTCACGCTCTTCAAGGTCTTTCAACTTCTGGCGTACCAACTGGAAATTATTCAGGAATCGCTGCTTACGCTCCATGTTTTTGGAAGTAATATCAGCTTCGCACAACGTCATCAGGTCATCAATATCATCTCCGGCTTCAAAAAGAAGACGACGCACCGCAGAGTCGGTCACCACATCGTCTGCTATGACAATAGGACGCATATGCAAGCTCACCAACTTCTGTACATACTTCATCTTTTCATTCATCGGCAACTTCATCTTCCGGAAAATCTCAGGAACCATCTTCTCACCAATGAAATTATGATTATGGAAAGTCCAACCCGCACGAGGCTCCCAACGTTTAGTGGCGGGTTTGGCTATATCATGCAGCAGTGCAGCCCACCGTAACCAAAGATTATCCGTTTTACGACTGACGTTATCGAGTACTTCCAATGTGTGATAGAAATTGTCCTTATGTGCCCGCCCATTACGTGTTTCCACACCTTGAAGGGCAGCCAGTTCTGGAAAAATCAAAGACAACAAACCGGAACGGTCCAGATCTATAAATCCTTTAGAGGGAACCGGAGAAAGTATTATCTTATTAAGTTCATCGGCAATACGCTCCTTGGAGATAATGGATATACGCCCACAATTGCGGCACAAAGACTCAAATGTAGCATCATCAATATAAAAATTCAGCTGAGTGGCAAAACGGATGCACCGCATCATGCGCAACGGGTCGTCACTAAATGTAATATCCGGGTCAAGAGGAGTACGGATTGTTTTTTCTTTCAGATCTTCTATACCACCAAAGGGGTCTACCAATTCTCCGAACCGGCTCTGATTCAGGCAGACAGCCAATGCATTGATAGTAAAATCCCGCCGATTCTGATCGTCTTCCAATGTACCGTCTTCAACGATGGGCTTACGGGAGTCACGCTGATAAGACTCCTTGCGTGCACCAACAAATTCCACTTCTATACCACGGTATTTTACCTGTGCGGTACCAAAATTCTTAAACAAGGCTACGTGTGCTCCACGTCCCAGGCGTTTACCCAGCGCTTCGGCCATCTCTATACCACTACCTACTACTACAACATCAATATCCTTAGAAGGGCGTTGCAGGAAAATATCGCGCACATATCCACCGACTACATAACATTCCAATCCTAATTCATCTGCTGTCTCGGATATCCGTTTGAATATATCGTCGCTGAAATGCTGTTTCAGTTCTTCTGCCGTCAATTCTATCATACTATACTTTTTAAAATAATTATTTAGTTTTCATCGGAGAAAGTAGCACTGTTTTTGGTCTATATTCCCTGCCTCTCCTCTCCCAATTCTTATCTGAGCCCTACCATCTCCGTAGTTACTCCGTGTCTATACACTTGGACTTGGTACGGACTTGGTACGGGCTTGATACGAAGTTGGTACGGCCCGGATATTAGATTGTTCTAAATTTCCGTTTTTTCCGGAAAACTAAAATACTATTTATATATTTTCAGAGTGCAAAGATACGGATATTATTTCTAATTTTGTCCTCACTAACAGAACAACAGTAATTATGAAGAAAGTGACACTTCTTGCGTGCCTCTGCTGCACGCTCTTATCTTGTGAGAATGTAGAGAAGAAAGCAGGTGAGAAACTGCAAACAGCCCGTGCAGCCTTCGAACGGGGAGACTTTAGCGAAGCGAAAATGCAAATAGATAGCATTAAAATACTATATCCCAAGGCTTTTGAAGCGCGCCGGGAGGGCATTGGATTAATGCAGCAGGTGGAACTGAAGGAGCAGGAAAAAACACTTGTTTACCTGGATAGCCTGCTTCAACAAAAACAAGGAGAACTGGATGCCCTGAAGGGTAAATTCACGCTCGAAAAAGATGCCGAATATCAACAAATAGGTAACTATTTGCATCCTTCACAAGTTATAGAGAAGAATCTGCACCGCTCCTATCTCCGTTTCCAGGTGAATGAAACCGGACAAATGAGCATGACTTCCATTTATTGCGGTCCCAGCAATATTCACCATATAAGTGTAAAAGTAGTCGCCCCTGATGGCAGTTTTGCTGAGACACCTGCTTCCAAGGATAGTTATGAAACCACCGATTTGGGAGAAAAAATAGAAAAGGCGGACTTCAAAATGGGAGAAGATGGTAATGTAATGGGATTTCTCTACTTGAATAAGGACAAGAATATCAAAGTGAACTATCAAGGCGAACGCTCCTACTCCACTACTATGTCTCCGGCAGACCGCCAAGCATTGGCAGGGGTTTATGAACTGGCACAGATACTTTCATCCATCACTCAGATAAAGAAAGAAATGGAAGAGGCGAACCTGAAGGTAGAGTTCGTGAAACGGAAGATGCAGGAAAGAGAAAACAAGGAAGTGGAATAAAGAATTTCCGAATATTATAACATAAAGCGGAACAACCTCTTACGAAGTTGTTCCGCTTTCTATTATATTATAAATAAAATCCTTAAAGGGTTTCTTATACTTACCACTGTAATTGCGGCAGGAACTTGCTCAGGCAAGTACGCAATGCACTCAACGTAATGGGTTTCACCAATACTTCCGAAGCACCGGCAGCCATTGCATTTTCGCGGTCGGCCGTAAAAGCATAGGCAGTCTGCATAATGATAGGAAGTTCCTTTTCTTCTTCGCGGATGATCTTTGTCGCTTCCAGACCATTCATGATAGGCATTTTGATATCCATAAGGATATCAGCTGTCTTTCCACGGTTCTCTTTGAACAGATTAACCATCTCTTCACCGTTCTTTGCCCACAATATCTCGCATTTCTTGCCAATAATAGCTTTTATCAATTTAAAGTTGCTATCATCGTCTTCCGCTACCAGTATCAGCGGACGGTAATCTTCTGACAAATTCCCTGTTTCCATGACCAATGTATTTTTGTTTAATGAGGCAAAGATATAAAAAATAATATAAATGTACTATCTTTGCGCCTCAATTTAAAAATAGAGTATGATTTCAATAGACGGACTGGCCGTAGAATTTGGCGGCACCACCTTATTCAGTGATATCTCCTTCGTTATTAATGAAAAAGACCGCATCGCCCTGATGGGAAAGAACGGAGCGGGGAAAAGTACCTTACTGAAAATTCTGGCAGGAGTACGCCAACCTACCCGGGGCAAAATTTCAGCACCCAAAGACAGTGTAATCGCTTATCTGCCGCAGCACCTGATGACGGAAGACGGACGAACTGTATTTCAGGAAACAGCACAAGCCTTCTCACATCTGCATGAGATGGAAGCAGAGATAGAACGCCTCAACAAGGAGTTGGAAACTCGTACCGATTACGAAAGCGACAGTTATATGGAACTGATCGAAACGGTTTCTGCCCTGAGTGAGAAATTCTACTCCATAGACTCCACCAACTATGAGGAAGATGTGGAAAAAGCTTTGTTAGGACTCGGCTTCACGCGCGAAGACTTCAATCGCCAGACCAGTGACTTCAGCGGTGGATGGCGTATGCGTATCGAACTTGCCAAGCTGTTGCTGCAGAAGCCGGACGTGTTGTTGCTGGATGAGCCTACCAATCACCTCGATATTGAAAGTATCCAGTGGCTGGAAGATTTCCTCATCAATAATGGTAAGGCTGTCATCGTCATCAGCCACGACCGTAAATTTGTGGATAACATCACTACCCGTACTATTGAAGTAACAATGGGGCGGATTTATGACTATAAAGTAAATTACTCCAAATATCTGGAACTCCGTAAAGACCGTCGCGAGCAACAACAAAAAGCCTATGACGAACAACAGAAGTTCATAGCCGAAACCAAAGACTTCATCGAACGCTTCAAAGGCACTTATTCCAAAACTCTGCAAGTGCAAAGCCGCGTAAAGATGCTGGAGAAACTGGAAATTCTGGAAGTGGATGAGGAAGATACTTCAGCATTGCGATTGAAATTCCCGCCATCACCACGCTCGGGTAACTATCCTGTAACCATGGAAAACGTAGGTAAAACCTATGGTGACCATGTAGTATTCAAGAATGCTACATTGACTGTGGAACGGGGAGACAAATTAGCTTTTGTCGGTAAGAACGGTGAGGGTAAGTCTACACTGGTGAAGTGTATCATGAAAGAGATTGAGCACGACGGTACACTGACACTCGGACACAATGTACAAATTGGTTATTTCGCACAGAATCAAGCATCTATGCTGGATGAAAACCTTACGGTATTCCAGACGATTGACGATGTGGCAAAAGGAGAAATACGTAACAAGATACGCGACTTGTTGGGTGCTTTTATGTTTGGTGGCCCTGAACAATCCATGAAGAAGGTGAAAGTGCTTTCCGGTGGAGAACGTACGCGACTTGCTATGATTAAGTTACTGCTGGAACCAGTGAACCTGCTGATTCTGGATGAGCCGACAAACCACCTGGACATGAAAACTAAAGATATCCTGAAGCAAGCTCTGCTGGATTTTGATGGTACACTGATCGTTGTAAGCCACGACCGTGACTTCCTGGACGGACTGGTTACGAAAGTCTATGAATTCGGCAATAAACAAGTGAAAGAACACCTGAGCGGTATCTACGAATTTTTGGAAAAGAAGAAAATGGAGTCGCTCCGCGAACTGGAAAGGTAAACGTTCCTTAACAGGGCTTCTGCAACTTTTCTTGCGTCATATTGTTTTATTTTCATAAACCTCTAACTACGAGAATAATGAAGCGATATGACGCAATAATAATAGGATTTGGCAAAGGTGGAAAATTACTGGCAGCCGAATTAGCCAACCGCAACTGGAAAGTGGCGGTTATAGAACGTTCCCCTGAAATGTATGGCGGAACTTGTATAAATGTAGGATGTATCCCTACCAAAACCATGATACACGAAGCAGAGTTTGCTGAACGTATCTACCAGGATGATTATAAAAAACAATCCAAGTTATATTCTCTTGCCCTGAAACGCAAAGATAAGCTGGTCATGTTCCTACGGGAGAAGAATGTCGAAAATCTGACAGGCAATCCTAATATTACATTGTATGACGGAACCGCTTCTTTTGTATGCGAAGATACGGTGAAAGTAACTCTTGCACCCGGAAAGGATGAAGAATCTTTCGAACTGGAAGGAAAAGAAATATTTATCAATACCGGTTCTACACCTATCCTGCCGGATATAGATGGATTAAGAGATAGTAAATATGTATATACCAGTGAAACATTGCTTCAGGCAGATGTTCTTCCCCAACATTTACTAATCATAGGCAGTGGTGCCATCGGACTGGAATTCGCAACCATGTATGCCGGATTCGGCAGTAAGGTTACTATTCTGGAAGCCGGCAAACGTTTTCTGCCGAAAGCAGACCGGGAGATTGCCGAATACATGCAGGAAAGTTTAAAAAGAAAAAATATAGAGATACGCCTGAATGCCCGTGTGCAGTCATTGCATGATACAGCAGACGGTATTACAGCCGCCTATACGGATGTTTCGGACGGTACACCTTATTTTCTGGAAGGAGATGCCCTGCTCATTGCAACAGGCCGTAAACCGATGATAGATGATCTGCATCTGGAAAAAGCCAGAGTACAAGTCAATGCACAGGGAGCAATAGTTGTAAATGAGCAATTACGCACTACTGTACCACATATCTGGGCTTTGGGAGATGTGAGAGGCGGAGAAATGTATGATTACCTTTCCATCGATGACTCCCGCATTATCCTGAACCACTTATTCGGCAATAAGGAACGATCTATCGACGACCGCAATCCTGTGCCTTACGCCATCTTCACAGATCCTCCGATGGCACATATCGGTCTGACAGAGGAAGATGCTGTGAAACGAGGTTATCCGATCAAGATATCACGTTTGCCTGCCTCAGCTATTCCACGGGCACGTACTTTGCAGAATATGGATGGTATGCTAAAAGCCATCGTAAATACGGATACAGAGAAAATTCTGGGCTGTTCCCTTTTTTGTATAGATTCACCGGAACTTATCAATCTGGTAGCGTTTGCCATAAAGACCGGACAGAAATCTTCTGCTTTACGTAACTTTATATTCACCCATCCCAGTATGAGTGAAGGTTTAAATGGATTATTCAAGGCTTTTTAATAACTAACATTTGGTAATTAAGCCGTTAACTTCTATCTTTGTCCGCAATTAGAAAATTAAGATGCAGAAGAAACGGTATATAACATTTTTCCTAATGTTTATCAGTATGGTTATGCTGGTAGTGCCGGTTATTCCTCATCACCATCACAACAACGGGTTGATATGCATGAAGAATGATATAGCTCCCGATTGTTGCGGACAACAACACAGCTCGGATAACGAACATTGCTGTTGCGATACGGGATGTGTAACGACTCATTTCTTCCAGCAAACTCCCAGCTCGGACAATGGATGGGCACATCCGGACTTTCCGCTGGTTATTACATTGTTTTCCGAACCACTCCTCAGATTATTGGTCCTACCCGAAGAAAGTGGGCAAAGACAGGACTGCATATACCAGGAGTCACTTCATGGCACGTATCTCACACGTGCCACAGGGCTTCGCGCACCTCCGTGTGTTCTTACTTTATCATAAAGTCTGCAACTTTATTGCAGGCTTTTATCTCTAATTTTGCACACTGATAAAAGTAAGAACATAAAAATATCATCATGAAAAAAATTCTTTTTATGGGAGTCATAGGGCTATTCCTATTGGGTTCCTGCAATAGTAAATCCGGCGACGGACACGAAGGTCATAGTCATGAAACAGAAAAACATGAGCACGAAGGTTGTGATCATGATCATGAGGGCGAAGACCACAATCACGAAGGTGGCGAACACAACCACGATGGACATAGCCACGATGGAAAAGCAGCAGCCGGACATAGTGACGAAATCATTCTGCCTACCGCCAAAGCACAGGCTGCCGGAGTAAAATCCAATGTTGTAGAACCGGGAATTTTCCATCAGGTTATAAAAACCAGTGGCCAGGTAATGGCAGCACAAGGAGACGAAAGCGTTGCTGTAGCAACAGTGGCAGGTGTGGTAACTTTCCGTGGAAAAGTTATCGAGGGCATGAGTGTCAGCAAAGGTACACCGCTGGTTATATTGTCTTCTAAAAATATGGCGGATGGTGACCCTGTAGAACGGGCACGCATCGCTTATGAAGTATCCAAAAAAGAATACGAGCGTATGAAATCCCTTGTAGGAAATAAGATTGTTTCTGAAAAGGATTTCGCTCAGGCTGAACAAGCGTATGAGAATGCACGTATCAGCTACGAAGCCGTAGCCAAAAACAGTTCGGCAAGCGGACAAGCCGTGGTTTCCCCCATCAGCGGATATGTAAAAAGCCTGTTAGTGAAAGAAGGCGATTACGTAGCGGTGGGACAACCGTTAGTCAGCATTACGCAAAACCGCAAATTATTCTTGCGTGCTGACGTTTCAGAAAAATATTACCAGTATCTTCGTACTATTGGTTCTGCTAACTTCTGCACTCCTTACAATAATAAGGTATACACATTGAAAGACTTAGACGGACGTCTTCTCTCCTATGGCAAGGCTTCGGGCGGAGACGGTGGATATTATGTACCTGTAACCTTTGAATTTGACAACAAAGGTGATATCATCCCCGGTTCGTTTGTAGAAATCTTCTTATTGTCTTCCCCTATAGAAAATGTAATATCCCTGCCCCATTCAGCATTGACTGAAGAGCAAGGCAGTTTCTTTGTCTACCTGCAACTGGATGAAGAAGGATATAAGAAACAACTCGTGACTCTTGGAGCAGATAACGGTGAAAGCGTACAAATTCTCTCAGGTGTAAAAGCAGGAGACCGCGTGGTAACCGAAGGAGCTTATCAAGTGAAACTGGCAAGCGCTACGAATGCGATACCGGCACACAGTCACGAACACTAATTTAGCGATGAGTGGTTAATGATAAGTGATTAGCTCACTTATCATATTTACTAATCACTAAACACTAATAAACTAATCATTATTAACATGTTAAATAAGATTATACATTTCTCACTTCATAACCGCATCCTGGTGCTTGTGGCCTCGGTGTTGTTACTGATAGGCGGAACTTACACCGCCATGCACACGGAAGTGGACGTATTCCCTGACCTCAATGCGCCTACGGTTGTCATTATGACTGAGGCAAACGGTATGGCGGCAGAAGAAGTGGAACAACTCGTCACATTTCCTGTTGAAACAGCAGTGAACGGTGCAACAGGTGTGCGCCGCGTACGTTCTTCATCTACCAATGGATTTTCAGTAGTATGGGTAGAGTTCGATTGGGATACGGATATTTATCTGGCCCGACAGATTGTCAGCGAAAAGTTAGCTGTCGTAAGTGAAAGCCTGCCTACCGGTGTAGGTAAACCGACGCTGGGCCCACAATCATCCATTCTGGGTGAAATGCTGATTATCGGATTGACGGCCGACTCTACCTCCATGCTCGACCTACGTACAATAGCCGACTGGACCATCCGTCCGCGTTTGCTCTCTACGGGCGGTGTGGCACAGGTAGCAGTACTTGGCGGTGATATAAAGGAATATCAGATACAATTAGACCCGGAACGGATGCGCCATTACGGTGTTACACTGAATGAAATCATGACCGTAACCCGCGAAATGAATCTGAACGCAAACGGTGGCGTGCTATATGAATATGGTAACGAATACATTGTGCGTGGAGTACTTTCTACCGACCGGGTAGATCAACTGGCACGTGCCGTAGTACGTGGTGGAACTACTTCGGGCAGTGCTCCTATTCTATTGGAAGACATTGCAGACGTACACATTGGAGCAAAATTACCCAAACTGGGTACAGCATCGGAACGGGGCAAAGCCGCCGTATTGTTGACTGTAACCAAGCAGCCGGCCACCAGTACGCTGGAATTGACGGATAAATTAGAAACATCTTTAAAAGACTTGCAGAAGAACCTGCCATCAGATGTAAAAGTCAGCACAGATATCTTCCGCCAGAGCCGCTTTATAGAAAGCTCTATCGGAAACGTACAGAAGTCCTTGTTTGAAGGAGGTATCTTCGTGGTGATTGTACTATTCCTGTTCCTTGCGAATGTACGTACAACGGTGATCTCATTGGTTACACTGCCGCTTTCATTGATTACTTCACTGGTTACGCTGCATTATTTGGGCTTCACAATTAATACAATGAGCCTCGGTGGTCTTGCCATCGCTATCGGTTCGCTGGTGGATGATGCCATTGTGGACGTGGAGAACGTATATAAACGACTCCACGAGAATAAGTTGAAGCCTGTGGAAGAACGCCTTTCCATACTGGAAGTAGTATTCAACGCATCGAAAGAAGTACGTATGCCTATTCTGAATTCTACGCTGATTATCGTAGTCAGTTTCGTACCGCTGTTCTTCCTCACCGGTATGGAAGGCCGCATGCTGGTTCCACTGGGTATTGCGTTCATTGTAGCACTGGCAGCTTCTACGGTAGTGGCATTGACAGTTACACCAGTACTTTGCTCCTATCTTTTAGGAAAAGACAAGAAGAAGGAACAGAAAGAGAGCAGCGACTCGTTCGTAGCACGCAAGATGAAACAGTGGTATGGTGCTGCATTGGCATTCGTACTGGGACATAAGAAGATCATACTGGGCAGTACAATCGGTTTGTTCATAGTTGCTCTGGTATGTTTCTTCACATTGGGACGTTCGTTCCTGCCTCCTTTCAACGAAGGTTCATTTACTATCAACATATCTTCCTTACCGGGTATCTCTCTGGAAGAAAGCAATAAGATGGGACATCGTGCTGAAGAGTTATTACTCAGTATTCCCGAAATACAAACCGTTGCCCGCAAAACCGGACGTGCCGAACTGGACGAGCATGCACTTGGCGTGAATGTTTCGGAAATAGAAGCTCCGTTCGAATTGAAAGGCCGTTCACGTAGTGAGTTGGTTGCCGAAGTACGCGAGAAGTTAGGTACTATCGTAGGAGCAAATGTGGAAATCGGCCAGCCTATCAGCCACCGTATCGATGCCATGCTCAGTGGTACGAAAGCCAACATCGCAATTAAACTGTTTGGTGACGACCTGAACCGTATGTTTACCTTGGGTAATGAAATCAAAGGTGCCATCCAGGATATTCCGGGTATTGCCGACCTGAATGTGGAACAACAAATAGAACGTCCTCAGCTTATCATTTCGCCCAAGCGGGAAATGCTGGCTAAATTTGGTATCTCATTACCGGAATTCTCTGAGTTCGTGAATGTCTGTCTTGCTGGTGAAACCGTATCACAGGTATACGAGAAGGGTAAAAGCTTCGATCTTACCGTACGTGTACGTGATGATCTTCGCGACGAAATGGAAAAGATACGCAACTTGATGATAGATACCAGTGACGGAAAGAAAATACCTTTGAACTACATCGCAGAAGTGCGTTCTGCCATGGGACCGAATACGATCAGCCGCGAGAACGTGAAACGTAAAATCGTGATCTCTGCCAATGTTGCCGACCGTGACCTGCGCAGTGTGGTGAATGATATTCAGGCCCGTGTGGACAAGGATATCAAATTGCCCGAAGGGTATCACCTGGAATACGGTGGCCAATTTGAGAGTGAACAGGCAGCAAGCCGCACCTTGTTACTCACATCATTGATGAGTATTGCGGTGATCTTCTTACTGCTTTACCATGAATTCCGCAGTGTCAAAGAAAGTGCAATTATACTTATCAACCTGCCATTGGCATTGATCGGTGGTGTGTTTGCTTTGTTGATGACAACGGGAGAAGTGAGTATTCCGGCTATTATCGGCTTTATTTCACTGTTCGGTATCGCTACTCGAAATGGTATGTTGCTGATCAGCCACTACAACCATTTACAACAGGAAGAGGGACTGAATGTGTACGACAGTGTAATCCGTGGCTCAATGGACCGTTTGAATCCGATTCTGATGACAGCATTGTCTTCTGCTCTCGCTCTTATTCCATTGGCACTGGGAGGTGACTTGCCGGGTAATGAAATTCAAAGTCCGATGGCGAAAGTTATCCTTGGCGGTCTCTTAACTTCCACATTCCTGAACGGTTTCATCATTCCGATTGTTTATCTGATGATGCACCTCAAAAAACAACCATTAACAATATCAAATAATGAAACGAATTCTCATATTTAGTTTTATCACTTTTTTCCTATATGCGGGAATGCGTGCCCAATCGGTCGGCATAGACGAAGTGTTGCACCGCATTGAGGCAAACAATAAGGAGTTGCAGGCCAATGCGCAACTCATCACTTCACAGAAATTGGAGAACAAGTCGGAGAACAACTTGCCTGATCCCACTCTCTCGTATGCCCATCTGTGGGGTTCGGAAGATAAGAGCGAAACAATAGGTGAACTTGTTGTTTCCCAGAGCTTTGATTTCCCGACCTTATACGCTACACGCGGAAAAGTAAACCGACTCAAAACAGGTGCGCTTGATGCACAGTCTGCCGCTTTCCGTCAACAACTGTTGTTGCAAGCTAAGGAGCTTTGTTTCGACATCATCATGTTGCAACATCAGCAAGTGATTCTGAATGAACGTATGAAACAGGCTGAGGAACTCTCTGCATACTATAAGAAACGTCTGGAAACAGGTGATGCCAATGTATTGGAAACAAACAAGATCAATCTGGAATTACTGAATGTACGTACAGAGTTCCGTGCCAATCAGACTGCGCTTGATAACGCCTGGAAATCTCTCCTTGCACTCAACGGAGACCAGTCTTTGCAAGATAATGAGCTGAGCAGTTTTCGCTCCATTAGCGACTATCCATTGCCGCTTCTTCCTACCAACTATGAACAGTTACGTTCGGAAGTGTTGGCAGCCGATCAGACTTTGCTGTCATTAAGCAGTGAAAGTGCTGCCGCCCGCAAACAGATATCTGCAAGCAAACAAGGCTGGTTGCCTAAATTGGAACTTGGATATCGCCGTAATACGGAGTCCGGTACTCCATTCAATGGAGTTGTAGTAGGCTTTTCCTTCCCGCTGTTTGAAAATCGCAATAAGGTTAAAATAGCCAAAGCGCAATCTCTGAACCTCGATTATCAGAAAGAGAACGCTGCTTTCCAAGCCGAAGCAACCTTGGCAAAGCTATACAGCGAAGCACAATCATTGCAGACTTCCATCCAGGAGTACAGGGAGGCATTCAGTTCACAACAAGATCTTGCATTGCTGAAACAAGCCCTTACCGGTGGACAAATCAGTGTGATAGAATATTTTGTAGAAGTTTCTGTGATTTATCAAAGTAAGCAGAATCTGCTTCAACTGGAAAATCAGTATCAGAAGGTGATGGCACAGATATACAAGAGTAAATTATAAAGCTCAGTAGAAGACTGGAATATAACAAACTTCCAGTCTTCTATTTATCTTTCAAATATTTTGTTATCCATTTGAATCTCTCTATCTTTGTTCCAAAACAATACAAGAGATGGATAGGAAACTCATTATACGCAATTTTGGTGCTATCAAATCAGCAAGTATATGCTTGAAAGATTATAATATATTTATTGGAGAACAAGGCTCCGGTAAAAGTACAATAGCCAAGCTAATTACTATTTTTGAAGGTTATACGATCAATCGTATCGGTGATTTTCAACAAAGTCTATTGTCTTTATTTGAAGAGCACAACATTGCATCCTATTTTAACGAAGATACTTATATACACTTCACTTGGGAAAGCGGTACCATATATTATGAAGATAATAGATTCGCTTGTGAAGTTCCAGAATCCAAAGAAATATCTACTATAGCGAACCTCTACATACCGGCAGAGCGTTTCTTTGTAAGTACATTCTCTCGTTCCATCGCTACATTAGTGCTCAACAAAGCCCCAATACCCCAAACCTTATTGAACTTTGCCTCTATCTATGAGAAAGCAAAGAATAAATATCCGAATTATAACATCTCTATTTTTGATATGTTATTTCAGACCGATAAATCAAACGAAACTCTATATCTGAAAGAGAGTCGCAAAACAATCCCCTTTAAAGATGCTTCTTCAGGAATCCAGTCTGTCATACCACTATTAATGGTACTTGACTATGCTGTTGATGAAAAAGAGTATAATCGGTTTGTAATAGAAGAACCAGAACTCAATCTCTTCCCTCAGACTCAGGTAAAACTGCTTCAGCAAATAGTCCGCAAATGTTCAAAAGTCACTTTGACCACTCATAGTCCATATCTTTTATCAGCATTCAATAATCTGATAGAAGCCCACAATGCGTTAATTAGCAACCCGTCTAAAGCAGAAGAAATATATAAACTCGTACCGAAAGAATGTATCCTAAACTTTGAAAACGTAGGAGCATACAAAATAGAAAATGGCAAAGTGGTATCCATCTTAGATGAGGAATATCGTCTAATTATAGCTGACCAGATAGACTCTGTCGCCGACCTCATGCGATTGAACAATTAGAAGCAACTATTAAGCAATTGTCATCTTCTGCAAGTTTACAAAGGACAGCGATAATTGTTAGTAGCCGGCATCCAAGCAATGATACCTCTATACAGCGGGCAAAGGCATTGTTCAAGAAGAAATACAAGGTTGATCTGATTTCTAAGAATATAAGGTTGGAAATACAACTATAGTTTCGTAATCTTTCCCATAAATAAGATGGCTCCCGTACTCTTTTCCTTAATCATAAAAGCAAAAGGACGATTCACAAAGAAAGGAACAGGAGAAGACGGACCGGCAGAAGTTTCAAACATTCCTCCTATAGTAACCGCAGCCGCTTCGGTACCTTCCTCATCCACATTTATATAGGTGAATTGTTGTAAAAGACCGATATATAGCTCTGCACCGGACATATTGGCAAACTTTGCTTTACGAGCATCGAAAGCATCTTTCATCCCCATAGCTATCATGTCCTCTTCCAGCTTTTTGTCATATTCTACTTTAAAACGAGGAAGTTTAATTTGTAACTCTCTTCCTGTCATATTCTTACTCCACAGTTTCCAGTTTTCGTAATTCAGGCCGGATAAGCTTTCATCCAAGGTCTTATCTCCGGATGGCAACAGTATCACCATACTAAAAGCTTCATTGCCATAGGGTAATTCCGCAATAGAGAAATCATCAGTCTGGGTGTAATTGAACGTTGCGGTCTGGTTCATCATAGCTACTTCCTTCTGACTGCCGTCAGCATTGGTAAAGTTATCCTGTCCAGTAGCCGACTTATCAAACTGGCTTTTCCAGATACCTTTAAAATAGAGTGCATTAATCAGATACATACGAGCATCCGCAGGTATTTCCTGAATAACCTCCTTTATACAATTATTAGTCTTATTGGCGCACCATTGATTTATCACATCTTTGGCTGTCGGAGATGTGAAATCAAGTTCTTGCACCTGGGCATCGTACATTTTCTTATTCACATCAACAAAAGAGTCGTACACCTTAAAACCTTCCTTTATCCAGATAGAATTAGCTATTCCGAGTTGAGTCGTATTGTCCAGATTCAACAAAGCCGAAGTTAATTTTTGATTATAGTTGTTCAGATCATCAAGAGAGAAAGTAGTAGCAGGGAATCCTAATACATCCTGCATCTCAGCAAGCGTATTATCAGTAGCCCCATTCGTAATCATGGATAAGCAAAGTGATGCACTCAATGGAGACACAAAAACATTCGGTTTTTCTTTTTCGGTACTGCACACCTGATCGAAGAAACGGAAAGCAAAGTCTGTACCTTTGTCCATAAAATCTTGTTCCGCACGGGTAAGATTGATGTCTTGACGTGGTTTAGGTTCCAGTTGAGAAGGATTCTCATCATTCTGACAGGCTGCAAGGATACTGAGTAGGCTTAGTGCAGCAATAGTTTTCTTTAGCATAAGCATTATAATATTAGTTTTCCATTAAGTTACTCTGTTAGAATAAATGCATAAATTTATAAAATACTGCACTACATCACAAATAAAACATAAATCTTTCCTATCTTTGCTCCCGGTTTTGTTGGAGGATGCCTTTCGGTATACTCCATGAAAAGGGAATTGGGTGTGACTCCCAAACAGTCCCGCTGCTGTGAACTCATATTAAAGGATTTACCAATCACTTGTGCCACTGCCAATATTCGTATGGCGGGAAGGCGGCAAATCCGGAGTAAGTCAGAAGACCTGCAAAACCATCATTACTTATGCCTTCGAGGAAAGGGCATGAGGTGTATATAGTTTTATAGCATTCTACTTATGATAAGAGATAATCTATGCCGGTATATGTGGCTACGATTCTGTTTATGTTGTCTTATACCGTTGCTCTGCATTAATCTGCAAGCGCAACAGGTAGGAGATTCCATTACCGGAAAGGTGCATACCATTCCGGAAGTGGGAATAAAAGGTCGGCGTGTACCACAGCGCATATCTGTAGCGATGCCCATACAAGTACTTGAAAAGAACGAATTGGAAAACCTCGGACTTCAGAATATAGCTGATGCTGTTCGCCGTTTTGCCGGAGCCAATGTAAAAGATTACGGTGGCATAGGAGGATTAAAGACTGTTTCCGTCCGAAGCCTTGGTGCTACACACACAGCAGTAGCCTACGACGGAGTGGCTGTGAGCAATACCCAAGCGGGACAAATAGATATAGGACGTTTCGCATTGGATGATATAGACATGCTATCTCTGTCTGTTGGGCAAAACCATGATTTGCTGCAACCTGCACGGCTTTTCGCTTCAGCAGGAATACTGTCCATCTATAGCAAAAATCCTTTAGAAGGAACAGACAAAGCATACACTTTCAAAGGACAAATAAAAAGTGGATCCTTTGGCTTAGTAAATCCTTCTCTCACATGGGGGCAACGTATAGCACAACGAACCTGTTATACCTTTAATGGGAATTACCTACGAGCAGATGGTAATTATCCTTTTAAATTAATAAACGGCAAATATACTACGAATGAAAAAAGAAAAAATACTGATATAAAATCATGGCACACAGAAGCTAACCTGTTTCACACATTGAGAGATAGCAGCCAACTGAACATAAAAGCATATTATTTCGATTCGGAACGTGGATTGCCGGGTTCAGTAATTCTCTACAATGATCGAGCCAATGAACGTTTATGGGACAGAAATATCTTCATACAAGCCCGATACCTAAAAGAGATCACTTCGGAATGGACCTTGCAAGGTCAAGCTAAATATAACTATTCGTGGAATAAATATGAAGACACGGACGTGAAATATGAAGGAGGCAAACAAACAGACATTAACAAGCAGCAAGAATATTATCTATCAGCTACTATACAATGGCAGCCTTGCAGTACATTTTCTACTTCATGGGCAAATGACCTTGTACTTAATACACTGGATAATAATTTGCCCAACAATCCTAATCCCACACGATATACATGGCTATCTGCATTTAATTTACGCTATCAATGGAAAGGACTTACAGCCACAGGAACATTAGTACATACGCTGATTGCCGAGGATGTGAAATCAGGTAAACGTCCTGATAATCGTTCTCGTTTCAGTCCTGCCCTTTCATTTATATATCGCCCCTGGAAGAAGCACTCCCTATTTCTGCGATTAATGTACAAAGACACTTTCCGCGTACCAACTTTCAATGACCTTTATTATCAGCGTATGGGCAATACTGACCTACGCCCTGAAAAGGCACGCGAATACAATGTAGGTATTACTTGGAGCGGCACTCCATTCTCTTTCACTAATTACGTAATGCTGACCGTTGATGGATATTATAATGAAGTAAATGATAAAATTGTCGCCCTACCTACCACTTATGTCTGGAAGATGATGAATTTTGGGAAAGTACATATCACCGGGGCAGATATAACTTTACGTACCTCTATCCCTATTCACCGTAACATTGATTTATCAATAACAGGCAATTATACCTATCAGAAAGCTATTGACGTAACTTCATCAAGCAGTAAGAATTATAAAGACCAGATTCCTTATACCCCTCTACATAGTGGCAATGCTTCCATACTTGCAGAAACCTCCTGGATAAATATAGGTTATGCCTTAACTTGTGTGAGCGACCGATACAGCCTGCCACAGAACATACAGGAAAATCGCATTGATGGATATACGGAGCATACCCTGTCAGCATCCCGCGCATTCCAACTGAGAAAATGCAGACTTCGCCTCCAGGCCGAACTAATAAACCTGACAAATAAACAATATGATATTATCAAATATTACCCAATGCCGGGACGTTCATTTCGGATAACGGGTAGCATACTTTTTTAATTAATTACAATCTAAAAAAACAAAACATGAAAGTAAGAAGCTTATTATTCAGTACTCTTTGTATGCTCGCAATCTCTGTAACATTCACCTCTTGTAGCGATGATGACGATGACCCATGGAACGATGAAGGTACTAAAGTAGAATTACCACAACGACGAATGTTCATCCTGAATGAAGGAAAAGCTGATAACAACAATGCAGGCATTGCCTTTTATGCCCCTAATAAAGATGCTAATGACAGCAATAATAATTTTATTGCCAACATCTATTTTAAGCAAAATGAAAAACAGTTGGGAGACACTGGCCAGGATATATTAGAATATGAGGACAATATTTATGTCATTGTGTCCGGCTCAAGCCTATTGCTGAAACTGAACGCCGCAGCAGTGGAAGAAGCACGCCTTTCATTCAGTAGTTCTGATGGTCAACCACGATACATGGCAGCTAAAGACGGCAAAATCTACGTTACACTTTGGAGCGGAAAGGTTGCACGTATTGATTCTCGCACTATGAAAATAGAAGCTTATGTCGACGTCAATGCCAACCCGGAACAGATTGTTGAAAATGAAGGCAAACTATATGTAGCGAATTCCGGATATGGGGAAGGAACAGATGTTTCTGTAATCGACCTGAATACTTTCAAAAAAGAGAAAGATATACCCGTTGTAAAAAATCCCAATCGCATACTTGAATCAAATGATGAAGTCTACCTTTTATCATGGGGTATCTGGACCAATGTATTGGGTGAAGGCTACACTTTCCAGCGCATAAAATCAGATGATACTGTAGAATCAATAGCAGTAGCATCAGCTTTTGCAGAACATGATGATACGATTTATCTCATTTATTCTGACTGGAAAAGTGACGGATACGAACATAGTTTTTCCACTTACAATACAAAAGCACATAAACTTACTGAAGGAAATTTCTTAAAGAATGCCCCTCAGGAATTGTTATCATCAAGTATATATGGTTTTAATATCGACCCTGAAACGGGAGAATTCTATATCAGTACTTCTGACTATGTTTCCAATGGTGATATTTACCGTTTTAAGAAAGATGGAACTTTTGCTGAAAAGTTTGATTGTGGAGGTATCAACCCTAACAAAATGATTTTCTTATAATGAAACAAATTTCTTTCTTTATACTCCTTTGGGTGACAGTGTTACTTCTTTCCGCCTGCGGCGGAAAGAGCAGCACTACTTCCGGTTCTGCACAAGGAGACACCATCCCACTGCGCTATTCTTCGAATCTTTCTTTGGTAGATTACGAAGATTATACCGTTGCGCAGCTACGCAATCCCTGGGATACGGCAAAGATATTGCATACCTATATATTAGTAGACAAAAAACAGCCGTTACCCCAAGAACTGCCTCAAGGAACTCTTGTCCGCACTCCACTTAGTAAAGCAGTCATCTACTCATCCGTTCATTGCAGCTTGCTGAAGGACCTCGGTGCCTTAAATAGTATCGGTGGCGTATGCGACCTGAAGTACATCAAACTACCGGAAATCGAGGAAGGATGCCAAAACGGAACCATCACCGATGTAGGTGATGGAATGAACCCCAATATCGAAAGAATCATAGACCTGCACCCCGATGCCATCCTACTTTCTCCTTTTGAAAACAGCGGCGGATACGGGCGTGTGGAAAAGTTGAATGTACCCATCATTGAATGTGCCGATTATATGGAAACCTCTTCATTGGGACGTGCCGAATGGATGCGTTTCTACGGTCTGTTATTTGGTAAAAAAGCGGAAGCAGATGCTATGTTTGCTTCGGTAGAAAGAAGCTATAAGGATTTGCAGGAATTAGTAAAGTCCATCTCCTTTGCTCCCTCCGTGATGTGTGATTTGAAAACAAGCTCTACCTGGTACACTCCGGGTGGCAACAGCACCATTGCCAGGCTATACGCTGATGCAGGTGCCAACTATATTTTCAGAGAAGATACACATAGCGGCTCACTCCCCTATCCTTTCGAAGTTATCTTTGAGAAAGGTCAACAAACGGATTTCTGGCTGATACGCTATAACCAACCCATAGATAAAACATACAAGGAACTGGAAAAAGAGTTTGCCCCTTATGCAGGTTTCCGTGCTTTCAAGGAACGGAACATCTACGGATGTAATACCAACCGGGTTCCTTTTTACGAAGAAACGCCTTTCCATCCGGACTGGTTATTGAAAGATTTAATTAAAATATTTCATCCTTCACTGTTGGAAGGCTATGAGCTGAGGTATTACAAAAAACTATCAGAATAGAACTGATGATAAGAACGAAAGCAAAAGGATATATATATGGCATAGCACTGTCGGTCCTCATTCTCGTATTGATGGCTGCGAATCTCTGGTTCGGTTCAATCAATATCCCCGCCGGAGCTGTGTGGAATACTCTCATAGGGAATGAAGTAGAAAAAGCCAGCTGGGCTTTTATCATCTGGGAGTCCCGTCTGCCACAAGCCGTCACGGCATTACTATGTGGTGCCGCACTCGCAGCTTCGGGACTGATGCTACAAACGGCATTCAACAACCCACTGGCAGGTCCATCCATCCTGGGCATTAACTCAGGAGCAAGTCTTGGTGTCGCATTGGTGATGCTGGCCGGTGGAGGAAGCATTGCTACAGGGGTATTTACATTATCCGGTTTCTTCTCCGTGATACTCGGTGCCTTCATCGGGTCGATGGTGGTAATGGGACTTATCCTTTTCTTTTCGACACTGATAAAAAGCAATATCATGTTGCTGATTACGGGTATCATGATCGGTTATATCACTTCGTCCGCTATTTCATTACTCAATTTCTTTGCTACTGCCGAAGGAGTACATTCTTATATGATATGGGGCATGGGGAACTTCGGAGGTGTCTCATTGCAACAACTCCCCTATTTCTCCATTTTCTGTCTGGCAGGTTTGTTACTTTCCATCCTGCTTATCAAACCCTTGAATGCCTTGCTGCTGGGTACGCGCTATGCTGAAAACCTAGGAGTAAACATCCGTCGCACAAGAAATCTGTTACTGATTGCCACCGGACTACTGACAGCCGTCACTACCGCCTTCTGCGGACCTGTTGCTTTCATCGGTTTGGCCGTTCCACATATCTCCCGCCTGATGCTGGGCACGTCCAATCACAATTCACTGCTTCCCGTCACCTTGCTGACGGGTGGTGTGATTGCCTTGCTCTGCAATCTGATCTGCATCCTTCCAGGCGAAGCAGGTATTATTCCTCTCAATGCGGTAACCCCTGTGCTGGGGGCGCCTGTTATCATTTATGTCATTGTCAACCAACGTAAAATACAATACTTCAACTGATGGAGAAAGCTGTTATCACCGCAAACGATTTATGCATCGGCTACCGCCAGGGAAAGCAAGAGAAACGGATACATGAACATCTCTCCTTCCGGCTCTATCCCGGAGAACTGACCTGCCTGCTGGGAGCTAACGGAACCGGTAAATCAACTCTGCTCCGCACTTTGGCTGCTTCACAACCGACCTTGTCAGGAGAATTATTTGTACAGGAAAAGCCATTGTCTGCCTATTCCGAAAAAGAACGTTCACGTACCATCGGAGTAGTACTGACAGACAAGACACAAGCAGGCGGACTGACTGTATATGAGTTGGTAGCTCTGGGACGACAACCTCATACGGGGTTCTTCGGCAGGTTGAACAAAACGGATCACTCCATCATTGAAGAGGCTCTGGAAGCTGTAAGCATCAGCCATAAAGCCCACAGTTACACTGCAGAGCTATCAGATGGGGAACGACAGAAGGTCATGATTGCCAAAGCATTGGTACAGGAATGTCCGCTCATTCTGCTGGATGAACCGACAGCTTTCCTGGATGTAGTGAGTCGCATCGAAATTATGACTTTGCTTCATCGCCTGGCAGTGGAACAAAAGAAGGCGATCCTGCTTTCCACCCATGACATAGAGCAGGCATTGGTACTGGCAGATAAACTTTGGTTACTTTCAAAAGAAAACGGACTGCAATGTGGAGTAACGGAAGATATGATTCTAAGTCACCGGATGGACGGCTTGTTTTCCCGCAACGATATCCGGTTTGATTATGCGCACGGGGTATATTATCCCAAAGTAGATAGTCACCGCTGTATCATTGTAGAAGCCAGTGATGAAGTATTGCTGCACTGGACAACGAATGCACTCAACCGTCATGGCTATGCTTGTCACCCCGCTTCTTCGCCGGAAACAAACGAAATACCGCGTCTGCAAGTTTTATCCGCCGACCGCTTAATACTGCACAAAAAAGGAAAGAACGAATATCATTCTTTTGAACAGTTACTTGCAAATATCTGATCAATATCTTAATACCTCCATTACAAGCAGTTTGTCAAACAAATGATTTATAGCTATTTTGCGGATAAGAATAGTGTTGTATTTCATCAGAGTTTAAGTCTTTGCAGTTCTCCCCTGACAAGGACGACAGTTTCTCTTAATGGGAACGGAATCCGTTCCCAATGCTATGACTTCAATATCAGTATCTCATCCGGCAAGTATCCACTTCGGATGCGCCACTCCTGTGGATAAAGATTATTAGCCCGGTTACCGATATTCTTCACAAAACCTAAAGGAACATCCTTATACGTCAACAGTACATAACCGCGTGGAGCTGTACCGGGAAGTACAATGGCTTCCTTACGCAAATAAGCAATAGCCTGTTCGTACGAGATTTCTTCACGAGGAAAAACATCGGAAGCCTGCACAGTGCTCATAGCAAGGGCATGATTGGGAATCAGGTCCTTTCCTTTCACTTCGGCAAGGGTAACGCCTGCCTGAATGACACGAAGAGATTGTTGAAGGACGGATAATCCGGATATATATCCTTTAGGGAAAGCCGCAATATTCATTCCATTTGCAAAAAACTCATAGTCCTCTGCCGAAAGGAGCCAGGCACGGACGGCCAACAATTGTTCCTTAGATGCTCCGGCATTAGCTTTAGACGCTAAAGCACCAGCCTTCTTCTTTCCTTGGGAAACGGTGGATTTGTAACGGATTTGTACCGTCTCTCCTTCCGGCTTACGAAGCACGGCAAGGAAAAAGCCTTCACCCTTTGTACGATGAGGCAGGAAACGATATACAGGAAAATCTTCACCTGAAAGCAAATTTCCGGTAATGTTCCACGCTGTCGGAGCATCTACCGGAAGTACCTCTGCCCCAAATTCATCGCGCATCCAGCGGATATTCTCTTCATCTTCCTGCGTATTATACGTACAAGTGCTATAGATAAGCAATCCACCGGGTTTCAGACTGGGCCATATATCAGAGATGATACGTCGCTGACGTTGCCAGCAGATTTCCACATTCTCCGGACTCCACTCGCTGACGGCAACGGGATCTTTACGGAACATGCCTTCACCGGAACAGGGCACGTCAGTCAGTATGACATCAAAGAAGTCTTCCAAACAGGAAAAGTCGGCCGGATCATTATTGGTTACCACTACACCGGGATGCCCCCACTTCGTCAGATTCTCTGCCAGGATTTGCGAACGGTTACGGATCACCTCGTTTGCTACCAGCAGGCTGCCTGCAGGCAATACACTGCGTGCATGAGTGGACTTTCCGCCGGGAGCAGCGCAAAGGTCAAGCATCACGGAGGGCGTTTCGCCGATATATTGCTTTAATACCTGTTCCACAAACATGGAAGATGCTTCCTGCACATAGTAGCATCCGGCATGAAACAACGGATCGAAGGTAAACGTCAATCGACGGTCGAGATAAAAACCCGTGGAAGACCAAGGCACCCGGTCGGAAGAGGCATGAAAAAGACTGAATGAAGAATCGGGTAGTTTTTCTTCATTCAGTCGGATGCTTACGGGCTGTTCGCCATTCAAGGCGTCAGCCAGTTTGTTATATTCTTCATCGCCCAAGAGGGGACGGGTACGGTCTGCAAAAGATACGGGTAAGTCCATGTGCCAAATTGTTTTACGGGTACAAAGGTAATGCAAATCGAATGCATAACTTTCATGCTTGCATGAAAAGTTATGCTGAGATGCAGCTTATCTTCTTCAAAGGTAACATAAAAAGGCAATACAAGGCAAACCCGCCGGGCACTAAAAACTAAGCTTGACTCCCGCAAAGTAGCAACGAGGCGCTCCCGGACCATAAATGTAACCGGAATCGCGGGTGGCTCCTTTATCAAAATCTTTCTGATAGGAGTTGAAGATATTCTGTACTCCCACATTGAATTGCAGGCACATGCCGGAAAAATCTATATCATAAGCTACCTTGGCACCCAGTTCGAAGAAATCCGGGCTTTTCACCAGCAAGTCTGCCGTACCATCCACTTCGGACATCAGATGAGGCACATACATTCGCCCGGTATAATTACCGTTCAGGGCTACCGACAATGCTTTTGTAGGATTAAAAGTGGCAGTAAAGTAACCATAAACATCGGGGGTACGCAATATCCGGTCGCTATGGCGTTCTTCATCCGACAAATGTTCCTTGTCCGCACTCCACTCCTCGGGAGAATCGTACAGACTGCGTTGCACGGTCAGTCCCGCCTGCAACTGGATTTTATCACGCCAGGCAATCTTTCCTTCCAATGTACCGCCATATACCTTTGCACCGGAACCGTTGACACGGGTTTGTATCAGATATCCGCTACCGTTCGGATCTTCTATCGGTGCTGTCAACACAAACGGATCGGAGAGTTTTGTGAAGAAACCTTCTACCAGTAAGTTTGCCTGGAAATCACCGAAGTAATGATACCAGTCCATCGAAGCGTTCACGCTGCGCGAACGTTCTTCTTTCAGATCCTTAGCACGAACGATGGAAATCAACTCGCCTCCCACATTACTAATATGCAAGTCTTCGTCGAAAGCCTGCGGAGCACGGAAACCTTCGGCATAGCTGAAACGAAGATTGATATCCTGCGTAGGGTTGTAGCGGATATTGGCACGGGGACTGAAGATGGCTTTGTTCATAATGCTATTCTTGTCCAGACGTCCGCCTATCAGAAAACTCCACTGCTCACTTTTCCATTCATTCTGCACATAGGCGCTCGCAATGTTCACAATCTGTTTCAAAGGAGCGGGCGTATATTTATCAATCAACTGTTGCAGACGGTCTCCTGTTGCAGTAGGTTCTTCCGCCAGAGCGGCATCCCGGTATTTTTGCATATCCGTTGCTTTGTCGTCCAGATTATCATGATTAAATTCCACCCCACCCGTCAAGTCGGAAGGCATGAAAAAGAGCTTATCAAAATGATAGATATACTGAGCGCCCAATACGCCGGTAAAGTCTGTGGTATGACCATAGGCGCTGTAATAACTGTCGCGCACGATATGCTGGGCAGAGGCGTATGCATTGAACGAATGTTTCTGATCCTTGGAGAAGGCACTGAACTTCAATCCGCCCGTATTGATAGAATGTTCGATCTGCTCCACCAGTCCGGGTTCGCCCGAACCATTCAGATTGGCATCTTCGGCAATGTGGGGCGGCAGGTCAAAGCGGTTACCGCCACGACGGAACTCTTCCATGTGATGATATTCCAGATTCAACTTGGAATAGGGACTCAGTCTATAATAAGCATTCACACCTACTGTCTGGTTCTTTAACTTGGGTAATTCGGAGAAACCGTCGCCATTGGAGTCCCATGCCGAACGGTGGCGGTTTTGCCCGTAGATGTAGGCTCCCATTTTGTTGTCCGAAGATACCAGGGAAAGGTTGAGTGTGGTATTATTGTCGAATGAACCGGAACCATCGAAGTTGGAGATAGAGTGGGCAAACGAACCGGAGTTGCGAAGAGGTTCTTTCGTGATGATATTCACCGTTCCGGCAATGGCGGAAGAACCAAATAGGGCCGAGCCGCCACCACGCACCACTTCCACACGCTCTATCATATTAGCGGGAATCTGCTCCAAGCCGTAGACACCTGCCAGTGCAGAAAAGATGGGACGGGAATCAATCAATATCTGTGTATATTTCCCGTCCATACCATTGATGCGTACCTGAGAGTAACCGCAATTCTGGCAATCGTTTTCTACACGTACGCCCGGTTGGAATACAAGACCTTGAGATAAGGTGTGCGAATTGGTCATGTCGAATAGTTTCGGAGTAACGACTTTAACCAAGGTAGGTGCCAGTCGGCGGGCGGTTTCATTACGGTTGGCTGTAACGACTACACCATCCAAGGCTACCATATCTTCTTCCAGTTCGAAGTTCTCTTCCAGTGTTTTGCCTCGTTTCAAGATTACTTTTCGTTCTTGTGGTTTATAACCTACGGCACTGACGGAAAGTGTGAACTCACCTTCCGGAAGATTCTTCAAAAAGTAGTGTCCGGTGCCATCGGTCATAGTACCAATAGTGGTTCCTTTCAGGGCTACTGTCATATAAGAGAGGTGTTCTCCTGTTTTTTTCTCTAATACGTGGCCGATAATATTAGCATCGGATTTATTTAAATCAATGGCATAAGCGGTGTGGGAGAGCAATGTGTACATTACTCCCACCACGAAAAAGATATATTTTTTCATGTAGTTCTAATTTTTAATGGATTTTGATAGAGGGGGATTATCAGTATTGGCACGCGGACAACGCGTATCAATCCCCCCGATAAAAGCATTCCTACTGTCAATGAACCACAGGCGGTGCACGCAGACTGATGCCGCAACGAACTCGCACGCACTTGATATGTTCTACAGCCGGAACACCCAGTACACGCAATAAAATGAAAAGAGCTGATGCGACAAAAAGAATAGAAGGTAGAGAAGAAGCCACAAAAGAAGAAAGAAAGAATATCGTTTCAACCTGCGCTTCCGTATGACTATGTTCACCTTTGAACGGGTGGGAATGTACAATAATTACCCCATTTACCACATGCGAGTGAGTAAACAGTGTAATTCCTCCTAAATATGCGATAAATAATAAAGGAAGGAACCATTTCAGTATATTCCGTAACTTCTCCAAAAGCGTTTTTAATATAGATTTGCGAAAGTAACACTAATTACAATAAGAAACAACCGGATTTAGTTGTTTTAGCCGGATATAGAGCAAAATACCTACATCTTATGAGTACAAGATGTCTGATATTACATTATTATTAAATAAAACTGATTCATTGCTTTTCGGTTATGAATTATCTTACTTCACATTTATAAGTACATAGTCGTTTTCCTTTCATGGAAATTCTGTTTACCCCAAATGGTAACTTTGTTCACTCCACACGGTAACTCCATTTACATGCCGAGGTAAAGACCGTTACATGCCGAGGTAAAGGTCGTTACAATAAGGGGTAAAGACCGTTACATACGGCGGTAAACGCTTTTACATCTTACGATAAGCTTTCGGTAAATACTATTAACTGATTATCAACAAACTAACAAGAAAGTCATCAGCAATCTTTGATTCATTATTTTCCCGGAAAGAATCAATCCTATCATCCCCTTCTTCACCTTACATCTAAAATTTCTGCAAATACTTTCAGATAATACCGATTTTCTAAAAAAAATGTCGTCTCTTTGCAACTTTCTAACTGGCATGATACGTCTAACACACAAAGAAAAAATAAAAGATAAAACAAAATATGATTATGAAACGAATAATTTTAGCACTCATCGCCACCGTGACATTATGTTCACTGGTGCAGGCAAAAAACAGAACGATTACAGAAAACGATAGTCAGGGGAACAAAAAACGCGTAATTGAACTGTGCGATACTACCATCGACGGAAAGACGGTAACCGATACGCTCAGCATCATGACCTACGAAGGCAGTAGTTCAGACAGCAAAAGCGATAAGGGATGGAAACACCACAACGGCAGTGATTGGGACTGGGAGTTCGATTTAGGCAGCAAAACTTCTAAAACCATTATTTCAGTTACTGCCCTCGTCTTCATCTTCGGTCTGCCGCTACTCATCATCTTTACGGTATTCTTCTTCAATTACAAAAATCGAAAAGCCAAATACCGCCTTGCAGAACAAGCACTTTCGAATGGACAACAACTACCCGAAGACTTCTTCAAGAATGCAGAGAAAACAGAAGATATCCGTACCAAAGGTATCAAAAACATCTTCATCGGCATCGGATTGTTCATCTTCCTCTGGGCCATTACCGAGAACTTTGGAATCGGCTGCGTCGGACTACTGATCATGTTCACCGGATTCGGGCAATTAGTTATTTATTATACACAGGACTCTAATAAAAAGAACAACCGGGAGAGATGAGCCAACTCAATGACATATCGTTAGTCGCACAGGTCGTGGTGTTTCGCAACACCAAGGCCTTCGACCAGTTGGTGAAGAAATACCAGTCGCCCGTGCGACGGTTCTTTCTCAACCTTACTTGCGGCGACAACGAATTGAGTGACGACTTGGCGCAGGACACGTTTATCAAAGCCTACACTAACCTGGCTTCATTCAAAAACCTGTCCAATTTCTCCACCTGGCTCTACCGTATTGCATATAATGTATTTTATGATTATCTTCGCAGTCGGAAGGAGACAGCCGACCTCGACACCCGGGAAGTGGATACTCACTGGAACACCAGTCAGGATGACGTAGGACAACAAATGGACGTTTACCAAGCACTGGCAACACTAAAAGAAATGGAACGAACCTGCATTACCTTGTTCTACATGGAAGATCAGAGCATCGAAAAAATTGCAGATATCACGGGATGCCCGGCGGGAACAGTTAAAAGCCACCTCTCGCGGGCGAAAGAAAAAATGGCTATCTACTTAAAACAAAATGGTTATGACGGAAACAACTGATGATAAACTTTTGCAGCAATTCTTCTCTGACAATCGGAAAGAGATAGAAGATAACGGCTTCAGCCGTCGCGTGATGCACCACCTGCCCGACCGGTATTACCGGATTTCGCAGCTGTGGAGCTTGTTCTGTTTTACGCTTGCCGTAGTGTTATTCTTTGTTCTTGATGGTTTGCAACTGGTGCTGGGAGCTTTGCGCGAGACTTTCACCAGTGCCGTACAAAGCGGTGCAGCAGAACTCGACCCCAAATCACTGATTATAGCGGCCGTAGTACTTGTCTACTTAGGATATCGCAAGATTTGTTCTTTAGCATAAAGTTCACTTATCCCTTGCAATAAATCCGTTTGCCCTTACAATAGTTTAGTTAGCCCTTACCTGCTTTCTACAGGTCAAGGGCTAATTTTTTTTAACTGAGCAAACATTTCTCATCAATAAATTGTATCTTTGTCGACTCAATTAGAAAAACTAACTAAGCGTAAGAAGTTTTGAGAAGAATATTATTCATCATATTATCATCTGCATTATTTTTTATAGGAAATATTCACGCGCAAGTCGCCACCAGTGACTCGCTCGTGGTGCATTATCTGCAACAACAAGGCATTCCGGTCACCGCTAACAATGAAGTAAAACTACTGATGAGCGGGCGGGAGAAATTTCTTGATCTCTTCGAAGAAATACGCCATGCCAAACATCACATTCATTTGGAGTACTTCAACTTCCGCAACGACTCCATTGCCAATGCCCTGTTTGACTTACTGGCTGAAAAAGTACAAGAAGGTGTGGAAGTCCGCGCTCTCTTCGACGCTTTCGGTAACTGGTCTAATAACAAACCATTAAAGAAACATCATCTGAAAGCAATCCGTAACCGAGGTATTGAAATTGTGAAATTCGACCCGATTACCTTCCCGTGGATCAATCATGCTATGCACCGCGACCACCGGAAAATTGTAGTGATTGACGGAAAAATAGGATATACCGGTGGAATGAATATCGCCGACTATTACATCACCGGACTACCCAAAATCGGTCAATGGCACGACATGCACATGCGCATCGAAGGAGATGCCGTACGCTATCTGCAAGGAATTTTCCTCACCATGTGGAACCAGGAGACTAAACAGCACGTCGGCGGTCCCGTTTACTTTCCGGATATACCGCAACTCCCCGACAGTATAGCCGAAGAAATAGCAATAGTAGACCGTACACCACGGGAAACTCCCCGCTCTATCAGTCACGCTTATGCAGCATCCATTGGATCGGCGCAACACAGCATACAAATTGTGAACCCTTACTTTGTACCGACCAAATCTATCCGGAAAGCCATTAAATATGCATTAAAGAAAGGTACTGAAGTAGAAATTATGATACCTGCTGTTTCTGATATTCCTTTCACCCCGGAAGCATCTTTCTATATCGTACACAAGCTGATGAAGAAAGGGGCAAAAGTTTATCTCTTTAACGGAGGTTTCCACCATTCCAAGATTATGATGGTAGACCGGAATTTCTGTACTGTGGGTACGGCCAATCTGAATAGCCGCAGCCTGCGATATGACTTCGAAACGAATGCGTTTATTTTCGATCCTACAATCACTCACCAGTTGAATGATATGTTTGAACGGGATAAAAAGAATAGTACGCTATTGACTCCCGAAGTTTGGAAAAAACGTTCCGGGTGGAAGAAGTTTGTAGGTTGGGTGGGTAACCTTATGACACCGTTCCTTTAATTATACCGCCGTTCCTCTAATTTTTAATTGAAAATTATTCTATGCTATCTGCCGAAGTTTAGTTACCTTTGGCGAGGCAAAAAAGATTGCCTCTTTTGTTGTTTATAATTCGTAATCTGCAATCATGAAACAATATTTAGACTTGCTCAATCGGGTATTAACCGAGGGCGTACACAAGGAAGACCGTACCGGAACCGGTACAATCAGCGTATTCGGACATCAAATGCGCTTCAATATGGATGATGGCTTTCCCTGCCTCACCACCAAAAAGCTGCATCTGAAATCGATTATATATGAATTGCTATGGTTCCTGAATGGAGACACCAATGCCAAGTATCTGCAAGATCATGGTGTTCGCATCTGGAACGAGTGGGCGGATGAGAATGGTGACTTGGGACATATTTACGGTTACCAATGGCGTTCCTGGCCTGATTACAAAGGTGGTTCCATCGATCAGATCAGTGAGGCTGTAGAAACAATTCTTCATAATCCGGATTCCCGCCGCATCATTGTCAGTGCTTGGAATGTGGGAGATCTTGACAATATGAATCTTCCTCCCTGTCATGCTTTCTTTCAATTCTATGTGGCAAACGGACGGCTGAGTCTCCAACTCTATCAACGCAGTGCGGACATTTTTCTCGGTGTACCTTTCAACATTGCATCTTATGCCCTACTGTTGCAGATGATGGCACAAATAACAGGATTGAAAGCAGGAGACTTCATTCATACACTTGGTGATGCGCATATTTATCTGAATCATCTGGAACAGGTAAAACTACAACTTTCCCGCGAACCACGTCCGTTGCCGCAAATGAAGATAAACCCGGACGTGAAGAGTATCTTTGATTTCCAATATGAAGATTTCGAATTGATAAATTACGACCCGCATCCGCATATTGCCGGTAAAGTTTCTGTTTAACAAATCATAAATCCAATCATGATTAATATCATCGCCGCCGTAGACCGCAACTTAGGAATCGGTTTCCAAAATAAATTATTATTCTGGCTTCCCAATGATTTAAAACGTTTCAAGGCATTGACCACAGGGAACACCATCATCATGGGAAGAAAAACATTTGAATCCCTGCCTAAAGGTGCACTGCCCAATCGGAGAAATGTAGTGCTTTCGTCCAATCCGGCAACCCAATATCCCGGTGCAGAAGTATTCCCTACCCTCGAAGCAGCTTTGCAAAGCTGTCAACCGAAGGAACAAGTATATATTATCGGTGGAGCAAGTGTATATAAACAGGCAATTCCATTGGCAGACATGCTTTGCCTGACAGAAATTGATGCAGAAGCACCTCAGGTAGACGCTTACTTCCCAACTGTAGATTCCACAATATGGCGCGAAAAAAGCAGGGAATCTCATCTTGCCGACGAGAAACATCCCTGCCCCTATGCATTTGTGGATTATATCCGTAAGTAATTCCTAATCTTCATCTACCTCAACCATAATCGGCATCTGCCGCTTAATGGCTTCATGGAAGGATATCAGTGTTTCAGTACGCGCTAACCCCAGTGGCTGTAATTTATCGTGGATAATGCTCAGCAAATGGTGGTTATTGCGTGCGTAAAGTTTGATAAACATATCATATTTACCTGTCGTAAAGTGACATTCCACAATTTCCGGAATAGCTTCAAGTGCCTTTGTCACTGCGTCAAATGATTCCGGATCTTTCAGATAAATACCAATATAAGCACAAGTCTCATAACCGATCTTTTCCGGATCGATAACATATTCCGATCCTTTCAAGATACCTAAATTCGTCAGTTTCTGTATGCGTTGATGTATGGCTGCGCCGGAAACATTACAAGCTCTTGCCACTTCCAAGAAAGGAATACGGGCATTATCTGCAATCAATTTCAGTATTTGCTCGTCTAAAGTATCCAATTGATGATGTCCCATTTCTAATTTTATGATTAATAAATAACGATTGCCTCACCGTATTCTCATACGATAATGTGCAAAGTTAGCGAAATTTTTCCCAATAAAAATACGATTTATTACTTTTCTTACTAAAAAATGAATAAACCCGCAGTTGCGATAAATAGGGTGGAAAGAAGATAAGCTGCACCTCGGCATAACTTTTTCATGCAAGCATGAAAGTTCTGCGCTCAATTTGCATTATCTTTGCCTATAACTACAAAATAAGATTGTTATGAAAAAATATCTTGTACTTGCATTGTGTCTACTGATGGTAACAATAGGCTATGCGCAAAACTACACTGAGTATTTTGCCGATAAGACATTGCGTGTTGATTATATCTTTACAGGAGACGCTTCCCGCCAGAATGTATGTTTGGATGAACTGTCCGTACTTCCATCATGGGCCGGAAGGCGTCATCATTTGGCTGAACTACCTTTGCAAGGCAACGGACAAATTATCATGAAGGATTTGGAAAGTGGAAAGACAATCTATACGACTTCTTTTTCTTCTCTCTTTCAAGAGTGGCTGGAAACGGACGAAGCCAAAGCTGTCACCAAAGGATTTGAAAATACCTTTCTATTACCCTACCCGCTCCGTCCTGTAGAAATAGAAATTACCCTGTTAAGCCCGAGAAAAGAAGTGCGCACGCGTCTGACGCACACTGTACGCCCGGATGATATACTTATTCATCAGAAAGGAACTGTACATATCACTCCACATAAATATCTGCTAAAGAGCGGTGAAACTGACAAGTGCATCGATGTGGCCATCCTTGCCGAAGGATATACCCCTGCAGAGATGAACGTATTCTATCAGGATGCGGAAATTGCCTGTGAAAGCCTCTTCTCACACGAACCGTTCAAGAGTATGAAAAATCGCTTCAATATTGTAGCCGTCGCCAGTCCTTCTGACGACAGTGGTGTAAGTGTCCCCCGCTTAGGAGAATGGAAGCATACGGCTTTTAACTCGCATTTCAGCACATTCTATTCTGACCGTTACCTAACTACCCGCCACGTCAAGGCCATACATGATGCTTTGGCCGGAATACCGTATGAACACATTATTATTCTTGCCAATACTGAAGAATATGGAGGTGGTGGTATCTATAATGCTTATACCCTGACTACAGCCCATCATCCAATGTTCCGCCCGGTAGTTGTACACGAATTCGGACACAGTTTCGGAGGGTTGGCCGATGAATATTTCTACGATGATGATGTTATGACAGATACCTACCCATTGGATACAGAACCCTGGGAACAAAATATAAGTACCCGCATAGATTTCGCTTCTAAATGGGAAGATATGCTTGTCAAAGGTACTCCTGTCCCTACTCCTGTAAGCGAACAGGCAAAGTATCCGGTAGGAGTGTATGAAGGAGGTGGATATTCTGCCAAAGGGATATTCCGTCCTGCTGATAACTGCCGCATGCGTACCAATGAACATCCTACATTTTGTCCGGTATGCCAACGAGCACTGCAAAGACTCATTGATTTTTATACAAAATAATAAGAGAACTAAACTTTAAAGACCAACAATATGATCAGACTTCAACGTATCAGCACCGCTGATGGATTTTTGTATGAGTACATGGAACAGTTGATAACCGCTGCCTTCCCACCGGAAGAGCACCGACCGTTAGAGGAGCTGCGCCTGTACACCGATAGTAGACCTCACTTCTATAACAATATTATTTTCCATCATGATACTCCTGTAGGTTTTATTACCTACTGGGATTTCGGCAAATTCTACTATGTCGAACATTTCGCCGTAGATCCAGCCCAGCGTAATGGCGGACATGGAAAGAATGTTTTAAACCATTTATGCCAGTTGCTTCAACACCCTATTGTCCTGGAAGTGGAAATGCCGGAAGAAGAAATGGCCCAAAGACGTATTAATTTCTATAAGCGCCAAGGATTCGTGCTCTGGGAAAAACCATATCTTCAACCTCCATACAGACCTACAGATGAATATCTTCCTATGTTGCTTATGGCCCATGGAGATTTAGAGTGTGAAAGGGATTTTGAAACAGTAAAAGACTCTATATACAGAGAAGTATATAATGTAAAGGGATAAAAAATAAAGGGTGCCTACTTTGAATAAGCACCCTTTATTTTTTTATAGTTTGATTAACTTTTTACTGACGCGGTTGCGCAGAATAGTTAAGTTTCAATGCATAAGCTTTACGAAGAGCTTCTTTGATATCTGTTACGATACCCATTTTCGTATCTTGGTCAACTTTCAAAGAAACAGTCATCTGAGGCTGATCTTCCTCCTTCATACTGGCACGTTCACCAATAATGTAGTCTTGAATTTCAGCAACTTCAGCATAGCTATCATTCAATTGGATACGGCTTTCATTACCCAGTTTCTTACGAAACTCAGCTGTAGGCTTTCCTACATAGATAAACGTAACCAAAGATTTCTTTTCCAGTTTTTCCAATTCTGTAGCTTGCGGAACCTTAAACTCAACCTTTAATGTTACCTCACGCATTGTTGTTACAATCATAAAGAAGAACAACAGAGTAAAGATAAGGTCAGGTAGAGAAGAAGTATTCAACGCAGGCATTTCGCGTTTACCAGTCTTATTAAATTTTCCCATTACTTCTTTTCTCCGTACTTTTTAGGTTCTGCCTCAGAAATCTTCTGAGGATATACATCACGAATTGCTTTTTGTTGGTCTTCGTCCAAAGCAGCATAATTCTTACCAAACTTTTCCTGAGCCAATTCTTCTCTCAACTCATTATAAGCAGCTACCAGTTCATTCTGAACCGCCAAATATGCCTTATAGGAAGATCCACGGTCGCAACGCAAAGAAACTACATGCTTTTCCGTAACCTGCATAGTGCCAAAGAAAGGTATCTCTTTTGCATGCTTTTCCGGTTTGGTTTCATCATTATACGGGTTAGCAATGAATTCTTTTGCCCTATCTCTCAATTGATCTACATTGATGTACTCTCCATTGGCCATGAGTTGGTCATTCATGTTCAAGAAGACTGTCATTACGTTACGCTCCTTAACCTTATCTGATTCATCCTTCGGTTGGTCTTGTTCAGGCGGTGGCGGCAAACGTCTTGCCAAACCACGGTCCGTATCCATAGAAGTCGTAATCAAGAAGAAGATCAACAATAGGAAAGCGATATCCGCTGTAGAACTTGAGTTTATATCAGGAACTTTTCTTTTTCCTTTTGCCATTGTAATTACTCCATTAGACTGAGTTTCCTCAATCGATTATGATAATTTCTTTTTAATACTACTGAAAAGCATTGCAAGAACAGTTGCTCCCAGTAAGAAATAAATAGTATACAAGAACATGTCTGTTATCTTCAGCCAGAACGGAACATTATCAGTTCCACTATAGCCTGGGATATTCATTTGTTCACCACTACCCATAGACCAAGCAACGATCATTACAACAGCTAACAAAATAACACCAAGTAATGACTTCAAAGCCTTTACCGGATTATCTTTTAATGCTGTACCAAACTGCAGAATAAATCCACCAACCATTGCAATAACAGCCAAAGCAAACAAACCATACATTAAATACAGCATGCTATCTGTCTGTGCAGGCTGCCACATCTCTGGGTCAACACCCATCAGTACTGCATCGCCCTGAGCATCTCCACCAAAGTAGAATAAGCCCAATACTACTAAAATAGCGGCGAATAAAACATACAGTACGTAATATGATACTCTATATGATAATTTAGCCATTTCTCTTATTTTTTGTATTTCAAGTTATATTTGATAACCATGTCCAACAAAGTGATAGAAGAATCTTCCATTTCGCTAGTCAAAGCCTCGATCTTAGACAGGATATAGTTGTAGAATACCTGCAGAATCAAAGCAACAATCAAACCGAAAATAGTTGTAATCAAGGCAACTTTCATACCACCTGCTACAACCGTCGGAGAGATATCACCTACTTGTTGGATCTTATCAAATGCTTGCACCATACCGATTACAGTACCCAAGAATCCCAAAGACGGAGCCATTGCGATGAACAGTGTGATCCAAGAACAACCTTTTTCCAAGTAACCAGCTTGTACACCACCGTAAGATACTACTGACTTCTCAACTACGTCAAGACCTTGATCAATTCTCAATAAGCCTTGGTAATAGATAGAAGCGATAGGACCTCTTGTATTACGTGCGATGTCTTTAGCAGCTTCTACGTCGCCTTTTTCCAAAGCAGCTTCAATAGCAGCCAAGAATTTCTTTGTGTTGATTTCAGCCAAGCTCAGATAAATGATACGTTCGATACAGAATGCAAGACCGATAACCAAAGCGATAGCAACCAAACTCATGAAAGATGCAGTACCTTCAATAAATTTAGTTTTGATTTCCTTGTGAATACCACCTTCTTCTGCCTCTACAGTAGCATCACCAGCAGGAGCTGCTTGAGCTGCAGGAGCAGCTTGTTCTGTTTGTTCAGCTGCAGGAGCATCTTGAGCCTGAGCAAGTTGAGTTGAGCCAAATG
>ERZ791903.225-NODE-225-length-89007-cov-14.137119_pt1 | contig 89007 bp, 76 predicted proteins | sample MGYA00510148_ERZ791903 | MGnify/ENA primary metagenome ERZ791903 (study PRJEB30046, sample SAMN00792080) | human gut metagenome | study: EMG produced TPA metagenomics assembly of the A metagenome-wide association study of gut microbiota in type 2...
CCGCCAAAGGGTCTTCGACCCTCTGGACTCCCTTTCGCGCGATTGAGTTGGTAACACTCCCCTGCTGTGCCCGCGTGCTGCTCCGACCTCATCCGTCGCTGCGGCGACACCTTCCCCAGAGGGGAAGGCGGGGCGGCTTTCGCGCTGCATTGCTTTTTTCGGCAGCTGCGGCTCAGACGCACACCAAACCTTCCCCTCTGGGGAAGGTGCCGAAGGCGGATGAGGTAGCTTCCGCGCCATCAGAAACGCAAAAAAGGCTTGCCATTTCGCCCAAAACGCTATATAATACACGCAGAAGCGGCATTTGGTCTTTCCCTTTCGCCGCTTGACACAAAAAGAGGGGGATATTCTCATGGCTATGGAACTGAAAACCACAGGCGTGAACGGATTCGTGAAGCCTGCGGAACTGACGAACATGGAAACCCTGCTGAATGCAGTCAATGACGAACTGCTGACCGGCAAGGGCGCGGGCAGTGATTTCCTCGGCTGGCTCGACCTTCCCGTGAATTACGACAAGGAAGAGTTTGCTCGCATCCAGAAGGCGGCGAAAAAGATTCAGGGCGACAGCGATGTGCTGGTTGTCATCGGCATCGGCGGCTCGTACCTCGGCGCGCGCGCGGCCATTGAGTTCTGCAAGGGGCAGATGTACAACGGCGTGCGTGAAAAGGGCATCCCGGAAATCTACTTCGTGGGCAACAACATTTCTTCTTCCTATATTAATGACGTGGTGAAGATTATCGGCGACCGTGACTTCTCCGTCAACATTATCTCCAAGTCCGGCACGACGACCGAACCCGCAATTGCTTTCCGCGTGTTCAAGAAGATGCTGGAAGAAAAGTATGGCGCAGAGGGCGCGAAGGGCCGCATTTACGCCACGACCGACAAGGCGCGCGGTGCGTTGAAGAATCTGGCGAATGTTGAGGGCTACGAGTCCTTCGTCGTGCCGGATGACGTCGGCGGACGCTTCTCCGTGCTGACGGCGGTGGGTCTTTTGCCGATTGCGGCGGCAGGCATCGACATTGCCGCGATGATGAAGGGCGCGGCGGACGCGCGCGAATGCTGCAAGGAGGGCACGTTGGACACCAACCCCGCCTACAAGTACGCCGCGCTGCGCAACATCCTCTACCGCAAGGGCAAGAACATCGAGATTCTGGTGAACTACGAGCCGGCGCTGATGATGACCGGCGAGTGGTTCAAGCAGCTGTTCGCCGAGAGCGAGGGCAAGGACAACAAGGGCATTTTCCCGACGGCGGCGAACTTCTCTACCGACCTGCACTCCATCGGGCAGTTCATTCAGGATGGCACGCGCAGCCTGTTCGAGACGGTTGTGTGGGTGAAGAATCCGCGCAGTGAGCTGGTCATCGAGGCGGCGGACGAGGACATCGACGGTCTGAACTATCTGGCGGGCAAGTCCGTGCAGTTTGTGGACAGCAAGGCGTATCAGGGCACGCTGATGGCGCACATGGACGGCGGCACGCCCAACATCATCATCGAGATTGACGAAGCCGATGCCTACCACTTCGGCTATCTGGTGTACTTCTTCGAGAAGGCGTGCGGTCTGTCCGGCTATCTGCTGGGTGTGAACCCCTTCGACCAGCCCGGCGTCGAAGCCTACAAGAAGAACATGTTCGCCCTGCTCGGCAAGCCCGGCTATGAAGCCCGCCGCGCCGAACTGGAAGAACGGATGAAGTAATGGGACTTGGGCGGCAGGAGGAGGAATTTCCCCTGCCGCTTTTTGTTTTATACTATTTCCAGATAAGAATGCGCTAAGATGCGCCGCGAATTTTTCATTCTGGCTAACGTGAATGAAACGCAGCGTAGCAGCGCTACGCTAAGTGGAATGAACGGACGCCAGAAGGGAAAAGGCGCAAGCAGATGGCGCAGGTGAATCTGGAAATAGTATTAGATAGGAGGATGCTCCATGCTGCTTCCCGCCGCCGTGCGTCCCTATGCCGCCGATGTGGACGGCACAGCCAGCCGCGTCCGCTGTGCAATTGCGCTGAACGGCTCGCAAGATCTGCGAATTCAGCTCTGCGGAAGGCTGAAACGCGGGCTTTTCGGGCGAAATCAGCTTCTGGCGGATGGGGACGTGCTTTGCGTTGCGCTTCATCAGCCAGACGGCGACGTTCCGCTTTTTGACAGCCGATGCGACGGCTATGCGAATGTGCTGGATGGCAAGCAGCCGCCCGCGCCGATTCCCCTGCATCCGGCGATTTGCCCGAAGTGCCGGAATGCGGCGTTTCAGGTGGATTTGTCCTTTGAGTATCCGGATGCGGAGGAAGTTTCGGCGTTCGCGAATCCCGGCGATGCGTTCACTTGGATTTGGCTGAGCCTGCGCTGCACGCGCTGCCACGCGGTGTTTCGGGGGAATTTTGCAGCTGATTGACTTCAAAATCACTCTTACTCCCATCGCCTCTGCGGAGGCGAAGACGTTACTTTCTGTTGCGACAGAAAGGTTCCAAAGAGCGCCCAGAGGGGGCTGAAGAGGGTGCAAGTCGGGACTTCAGCCCCCTCTGGCCTTCCCCCACCGTAAAAGTTTCTTGCAGGAAAGAACGGCGGTGGCGTCCATGCTTGACTGCTTTTCCTTGCGTTCTGGTTTTCAAAACACTTTTGCATAAAAATCGCCCTGCCGGAATTTTTCACCCCGGCAGGGCGTTCGTTTCCCATTTTGCCAGCATCACGACATCGGTTCGCCGTTTTCGGTCTCGATTTCGCGGCAGAAGAAGTGCAGCGCGCCGTCCTCGAAGTCGCTGATTTCGTAGCGCTGGTCGGCATCCCAGCCGTCCGCGCGGTGGTCGCGAATCTCGAAGCCGCAAATCTGCATCGGGATGGCGGGAAAACGCAGCGTCACGTCGCTTATGGACAGGAAACGGAGCGTTTGCGCTTTGCCATCAGCACAAAAGGAGAGTGTCAGCACAGGCGCGCCGCTTGCGGTGTGCAGGCGAAAGTCCGTGATTTCCACGTCGCAGGGGAACATTGGCACTCTCCTTACCTGCTTCCCTTGTCGTATGGGATACCCTCGGCCTTCGGCGCGCGGGACTTGCTGCTCGTCAGCGCCAGCACAAGGAGCGAAATGATGTACGGCAGCATGTTGTAGAACGTGCTGGGCAGGTTCAGCTGCGCGAGGAAGTCAAAGCCGGTGTAGACATTGCTCAAGCTGCGGAACAGCCCGAACAGCAGCGCCGCCAGCGCAATCCGCAGGGGCTTCCACTGCCCGAAAATCATCACCGCCAGCGCAAGGAAGCCGAAGCCCGCCACGCCGTTCTCGAATTTCCACTCGCTCACGCCCGCCGTGATGTACACCAAGCCGCCCAAGCCGCCGAGCACGCCGGAAATCATCACGCCCGCATAGCGCATTTTGTAGACGTTGATACCCACGGAATCCGCCGCCTGCGGATGCTCGCCGCAAGCCTGCAAACGCAGACCAAAGCGCGTCTTGTACAGCAGGACATACGAAATCACCAGCAGCATCGCCGCCATGAGCATGAACCAGTTGAACTCGAAGCCATTGATATCCACCAGAAACGCCTTTTTGACGTTGATGTAGGTAATGGCGGAGGACACATTCGACACATCCTCGGCAATGTTGATGGCCTTGACGATGACCGTCGCCGCCGCCGTGCCGAGCAGGTTCATCGCCGTGCCGACGAGCGTCTGGTCTGCCTTGAAGTTAATTGCCGCGACCGCCAGCAGGAGCGAATACAGCATCCCGAAAATCATCGCCATCAGCGTCGTCAGGAGGATGACCACGACGACCGCCGTGCCGTCGGGCATGTACTTCATCATCAGCGCACCGCCAAGCGCGCCGAAAACCATGATGCCCTCCAGCCCGATGTTAATCACGCCGGAATGCTCCGAGAAGCAGCCACCCAGCGCCACCAGCAGCAGGACTGATGCAAACATCAGCATATATTGCAGCAAGAGTGTCATTTGAGATTCGCCTCCTTCCGCAGGTTCGCTTCCGCTTTGCGCTCCGCCAGGCGCGTCATAACCTGCCGGAAGAACAGCACGAAGCCGCACATGTAGATGATGACCGCCGAAATGAGGTCGGAAATCTGCGAAGAATAGATGGCGCGGTCAACATACGCGCCGCCGAAGGTGATGTGCTGGATGAAGAAGGATGCGAAAATCGTGCCAATCGGGTGCAGACCGCCGAGGAACGCCGCGGCAATGCCGTTGAAGCCCATCGCCGGAACCGCCGACTGCGCCACTGCCCATTCCTCAAAGCCAGAGAGGAACATGAAGCCCGCGCCGATGCCCGCCAGCGCGCCCGCAATCCCCATCGTCAGGATGAGATTCTGCTTTTCGCGCATCCCGCAGTATTTCGCGGCATTCTTGTTCAGCCCGGTCGCCTTCAGCTCGTAGCCCAGCTTCGTTTTGCTCAGCAGCACCCAAATCAGCACGGCAATGACAATCGCCAGCGGAATGGCAATGGTCACATAGCGGTTGTTGGAGAACAGCTTTTCCAGCCCCAGCGACGGCATCAGCGCGCTCGGATTGCCCACGCTCAGCTTGACGGTGTAAGGGGTGTTGCTGTCCTTCACGAGCGACAGCAGGCTGTTGACGGCATAGAGGCTGATCCAGTTGAGCAGAATGCAGGAGATGACCTCGTTGACATTGCAGAATGCTTTGAGCGCGCCGGAGATGCACGCCAGCAGCGCACCCGCGAGCGCCGCCGCCAGCAGGCACACATACCACGGCATGTTCCACGCCAGTGCACAGTACAGCGCCGCACCCGCGCCCACGACGTACTGACCCGCCGCGCCAATGTTGAACAAGCCCACCTTGTAGGCGAACAGCACCGACAAGCCGCACATGAGCAGCGGCGCAGTCTTGACCAGCGTGTTGCCCAGATACTTCATCTGCGCGGTGCTGCTGCCATACTTCCAGAAGTTCTTGATGATAACCAGAATCGCATCAATGGCGTTGAGGTTGCCCGTCTTTTCGCTCACGCCGTGGTCAATCAGCAGCAGCACGACGAAGCCAACCAGCAGCCCCAGCACGATGCACAGCAGCGACGAGAGAATCGTTTGCACGCCGGGAATTTGCAGCATCGACCTGCGCTGCCGGACTTTCTTAGGTTCGTTTGCCATCTTTACCGCACCTCCCGTTTCGCGCCCGCCATATACAGGCCGATTTCTTCCGCCGTCGTCGTTTTCGGGTCAAGCTCGCCGACGATTTCGCCTTCGTACATCACGAGAATACGGTCGGACACGTCCAGCACCTCGTCCATCTCCAACGAAACCAGCAGCACCGCCTTGCCCTCGTCGCGTGCGGCGATAATCTGCTTGTGGATGTACTCAATCGCACCCACGTCCAAACCGCGCGTGGGCTGCATGGCAATCAGCAGGTGCGGCGAGCGGTCGATTTCGCGCGCGACAATCGCCTTCTGCTGGTTGCCGCCGGACATGCTGCGGGCGATGGTGGTTGCGCCCTGCCCGGAGCGGATGTCGTACTGGTCAATCAGCCGATTGGCATAGGCGCGGATGTTCTTGCGGCGCAGGAAGCCCGCGCGCGTGAATTCCGGGTCGAAATAGCGCTGCAAAACGATGTTGTCCTCCAGCGAGTAATCCAGCACCAAGCCGTGCTTGTGGCGATCCTCCGGGATGTGGCTCATGCCGTCCAGCGAGCGCCGGCGAATCGACGCACGGGTGATATTCTGCCCATCCAGGTAGATTTTGCCGCTGACGAGCGGTTCCAAGCCCGTCAGACCGTACACGAACTCCGTCTGACCGTTGCCATCAATGCCCGCAAGGCAGACGATTTCGCCCGCGCGCACCTCCAGCGACACATTTTTGACAGCGTTGTTCTTGTGCACATGGGACGCAACGGTCATGTTTTCTACCTTCAGCACGACCTCGCCGGGCTGCGCCGGTTTCTTCTCGACGTGGAAGTTGACGTTGCGCCCGACCATCATCGCGGACAGTTCCTCCGGCGTGGTGTCCTTCGTGTTCACCGTGCCGATGTACTTGCCCTTGCGCAGCACCGTGCAGCGGTCGGAAACCGCCATAATCTCCGCCAGCTTATGGGAGATGAAGAGGATAGACTTGCCCTCCGCCGCCAGATTGCGCATGATTTGCATCAGCTCGTCAATCTCCTGCGGCGTCAGGACGGCGGTCGGCTCGTCGAAAATCAGGATTTCGTTGTCGCGGTAGAGCATTTTGAGGATTTCCGTGCGCTGCTGCATCCCAACGGTGATATCCTCCACCTTTGCGTCGGGGTCGACGTGCAGCCCGTAACGCTCGGACAGCGCCAGCACCTTCTGCCGCGCCTCTTTCTTTTGCAGGAAGCCCATCTTCGTCGGTTCAACGCCCAGAATGATGTTGTCCAGCACGGTGAAGCACTCCACCAGCTTGAAGTGCTGGTGTACCATGCCGATGCCCAGCGCGGTGGCGTCGTTGGGGTTGCGGATGGATACCGTTTCGCCATCCTTCCTGATTTCGCCTTTCTCAGGCTGATACAAGCCGAAAAGGACGCTCATCAGCGTCGATTTGCCCGCGCCGTTCTCACCCAGCAGCGCGTGGATTTCGCCGTGGCGCAGCTGGAGGGTGATGTCGTCATTGGCAATGATGCCGGGAAAGCGCTTGGTGATATGCAGCATTTCGATGGCATAAGGCGTGCTTTCGTCCGGCGTTTGAACGCGCTGTTTCTCCATGAAGCATTTCCTCCTTGATGTTCTGTTTTCCCCATTGATTTCGCCGATTTTGCGGCGGATGATTCCCCGTGTGCGCTGAAAATGCGCTTGATTCTGACAAAAACTTCCGCACGGCAGAGGACACCCCCGGCGGAAGCTCTTGTCAGAATCCGGGGGACGTTGCCATCCCCCGGAAGGTGAGATTACTTGATGTTGCCGTTGTAGTTGACCGCAATGGTCGTTTCCGGACGCGCGGTAATGTCGCTGGAAACGGTCACTTTGCCATCCACCATCGCCTTCACCAGCGCGGTGTAGTCATCCACGGTGAAGGTGTCGTTCCATTCCGTGGTCTCCACGGGCAGGCCGACGTAGTTCAGGGTCAGGTCGTCGCCGGACACGAGACCGAGGTTCTCCACCTTGCCCGCGTACTGGTCGAAGTTGCCCGCAACGGTATCGGTCAGCAGCGTCTTAACCGTCGCCGCCAGGCCCTTCATAGCAGAAGTCAGCGTCATGCCTTCCGCAAACTTGTTGATGATGGGCGCCTGATCGGAGTCAACGCCGATCACCTTGCCGCCGACCTTCGCAGCCGCTTCCGCCGCAGAGGTGTAGATGCCGCCGCCGCAAGCGAACACAACTTCCACGCCCTTGGTGGCGTACCAGTTGTCCATGTACGCCGTGATGTCAGCATCGCCCATGAACTTGCCGCCGTAGACGTACTCGCAGGAGACGTCCGCCGCGATGCCCAGTTCCACCGCCGCGTCATTCGCGCCCTGCACGAAGCCGTAGCCGAAGCGCTGCACCGCCGGAACCTCCATGCCGCCGAGGAAGCCGAGCTTCTTGTAGCCCATCTTCACTGCCGCATAGCCCGCCATGTAGCCGGAAAGTTCTTCCTGATACACAGCAGAGAACAGGTTGGACGCCTTGCTCAGGTCAACGCCGTTGGAGGTGAGGTCATACTCGCTCACGTCCAGCGCGATGAACTTCACGTCCGGGTACGTCGGCTGGCACTCGCCAATCGCCGCCGCGAACAGGTAGCCGGGCATGACGATGACGTTGTAGCCTTCGTCGATGGCCGCTTCGACCTGCGCGATGCGCTCCGCGTCGGAGTCACCGGTGGGCTTGAAGTAGTTGAAGTCGACGCCGTTGGCCTCACAGAACGCCTTGCAGGCCTCGTAGGTCGTCTGGTTGAAGGACTGGTCGGTGATGTCGCCGGAGTCGGTAATCATCGCCACGCGGTAGGTTTCATCCGCAGACGCGAAGGAAACCACGCACAGCACCATCGCCAGCGCCAGGATGAGAGAAACGAGCTTCTTCATGGATTCATTCTCCTCTCGTGATTTGAGCATCTTCTGCTCTTGTATTATTGTAACATTCTTTTGCCCGTTTGAAAAGAGGGCAAGCAGCATTTCTTTAAAAAATCCCCCAAACGCGCAGAAAATGTGGCGGATATTTTTCGACAGGCGATTTTTCCGCATTTCCACTTGACAATCCCCCCCTGCTGTGGTAAAATAATTAGGCTGATGAGCGCCCGTAGCTCAGTTGGATAGAGCGTCAGACTCCGACTCTGAAGGTCACAGGTTCGACTCCTGCCGGGCGTACAGGAGAAAAATCCCCGGAAGTGCAAGGCTTCCGGGGATTTTTGATTGGATTTTTGATGATGAAAACAGACGGATTTTTGCCATTAGAATGGGGCTGACTACCGAAATTGGGCGAGGGCGGTAGTCAGAATGGTAGTCAGGTGAAGGGGCTGGAAGTGTGCGCAGAGTGGATGACGTATACACGACAGCAAAAAAATCAGCGGAATTTCCGCAAATGCTTGCGATTCCCCGCCGCGTATGGTATCATCAAGACAGCGGCGCGCAGGGCTGTGCTGACTTTCATCAGAAGGAGCGAAGAAAATGGTAACATACATCGAGGGGAACATTTTCAGCAGTCCCGCGCAAGTCATCGTGAACACGGTCAACACCGTGGGCGTATGGATGCCGCCCAGACGCCGGAGCATCTGAAACAGGAAGAAACCGCCGACTGGCTTCGCGCCCATGCGCGGGACATGTCCTTCGCTGGACTGTGCGGCGATTTGAAACTCGGTCAGGCAATTCTCCCCTATCAGCTGGAAAAGGACGGCGTGCATTCAGCTTTTCCTTCGCGGATACGCCCGAAAAGCGCGACTACGCCCTCAGATACAACCGGGGCAATCAACCCTTGACCTTGGAAGCCAATTTCGTTTTTGAGTGGCTGCGCGGCGGCGCGGCAGTTTCGACCAGCTTCGCCGATGTGCGGTCTGTTCGAGCAGCCGCTTTCCTCGTATGAATTGATGTGATTCACAGAAAAAGAGCCGGGACAGCCGCAGAGGATTTCACCCTCCGCCGCCATCCCGGCTTTTTTCACGCCTCCTGATGCTCGTGCAGCGTTTCCCGGATCTCGTCAATCCGGCTGAACGCGGTCTGCACGTTGTTCTCCAACTGGAACGTCCGCTCGACGACGGCGTTGTGCTTCTCCACCTTGCGCTCCAGCTGCTCCAAGCGGTAGGACAGCAGGGCGATTGTCTTGCTGTTGGCGAAGTAGCTGCCTGCCAGCGTGCCCAGCAGGGAAATCGCGGCGGCGATGATGGTGTCAAGGTTCATGCGTGTCCCCCCATGTTTTTATGATGCGGCGAAAATGTCATTCAGTTCACTGACGGCATCAGCATCAATGCACTTGTTGTAAATTCGGATGTCCATAATCGTCCCGCTTACCATGCCCCAACCGCTTTCCTAGCCGCCGATGTAGAGCGTTTTTTCTCCCGTCTCTGCCTGCGGATAAGTGAGTTTGTTGCCGTAAATCTTGCAGTTATCGAGGTAGAAAGTGTAGTCGTCCCCGTTTTTCGTGACGATAAACGTGTGATAGCCGCTATCGTACACGGTCAGACCCATCTGTTCGACGTTGATGCCGAAACCGCCAGCGTTACTCACAGTAAGCATAGGGATACGTCCATCGTCCGCAAGAATATGCGAAAACGTACCTTCCACGGCTTCCATCGTTAAACCGCTGATTTCGCCGCCTTTGAATACCTGCGTATACGCTGCAACAGTTTCAAACTCGCTCGCCGTCACATACCCCTCCAAATCAATGCAGTTCGCGCTGATTTTGACCGCGCCCGCCGTCTGATTGATGACCGACACCACGTCGTCTTTGCTGACTTTCGTCCCCAGCGTGCCGCTCATGCCGTTCATCGTCTGCTTGACGATCGTAATCTCCTGCGTGTTCTTGTCGGTCGTCTTGACGTAGCTGGTCAGCGTACCATTGCCTCGATGACCTTGCCATCGCCGACGTACAGCCCGACGTGGTGGCGGTCGCTGCCCTTGGTGAGGAACACCGCCGTGCCGGGCTTGAGCGGCTGACCGTCGGTGCGCTTGCCGCCCTGCAATGACCCCTTGGCGGCGGCGTACTTATTCCACATGGTGTTGCTGCCGTGGTACATATACCCGCCCAGCTGCTTATACGCCCACCAAAACAGCCCGGAGCAGTCTGCGACGCGGCGTCCGACCCACTTCTGACCGTACTGTTTCGTCTGTGCGCGGGTGGCATTGTCCTGCGCCTTCTGTGTGTGAATCTGCCCCGTGCCGCCCCAGATGTACCCCCACTTTTCCGCGTATGCCTGCCGGAAAAGGGCAAGCACGTCAAGGACGTTGACCGTCTTCGCCATCAGTAATCACCGCCGGGGTCAACGTCAGCGTCACCCTTGGTGACGAGCTGCTTGTATACCTGATTCACGCCCGTAGAAGCCAGCCCAGACACAATGCCGACCGCCACCGCATTCAGCACGTCATGCGCCGGGAAATCCGGAATGACGTACATGCCGACGATGCCCAACAGACCGCCGACTGCGCCCACAATGACGGGAATCAGCTCGTCCTTGATGGCGCTGATGGTCTTGCAGAGCAGCCCGATCAGGTAGGTGATGACAACAATCGCCAGCACCGTTCCCATGGTAGAGATGTCCATGATACCACTCCTTTTCGGAATTATTGTATGAAAAAACAGCCTGCACGAGGTGTGCGGCTGCTTTTCGCAAGATGATGTTTGTCCCAAGTTTGTCCTAAGTTAAGTTGCAATTTTGCCGACCCCAAATCCAGCAAATGCAGGAAAATCAAGCGTTTGCAAGTTGACGGCAAGTTGCAATTGCACGCAATTCACACGCAATGTTCCACCATGATGTCGCTGAAAACCTCCCGATTCACGGTGATGTTTGGCAGCTCATTCGCCTTCATGGTAATGACCACCTGCAAGTTCGTCGGGCAGGCATAATCGCTGTAGATGCTTTCTGCCTTTTCGGTGATGGTCTGCCCGCAGTCCCTGATTTGCTGGATTCGCTCCTCTCTGGTCATGGTCACGTTTACGCACTCCTTTCAACGTATCAAAAAAGCACCTTGCGGGGGGCAGGGTGCTTAATATTCTTCCACGATTTCAAAGTCCTCCGGAGAGTACAGGAACGTTTCGCCGCTGTCATCCGTCACGCGGAAAAGTCCCGTCACCGAATGGTATGCGCTATATACCTTGCCGTTTTTCAGATAGATGTGGTCTGTGTCATTTACGCAGCGCACCTTCATTTCCGGCTTTTCAGGAAGTGGTGCGGCAGCTTCTTCAAGCTGACGGAGAATCATCACGTCATCTTCTTTCAGCAGCTTGTCCAGATCTTCGCGTGACATAGCGGCATACTTTGCGCGTTCTTCGTAGTCAATGTTGTCATTTTCGCGGTAAACTACTCGTTTTGCCACGTTACTTCACCTCCCTGAAAGAAAAATCGTACAACTCCGACAGATATTCCAGTGCCTTACGTTGTGCATCACCTTCATTGTAACCTGTTTTTTTGAAGCTGTCAACACGCTTGTTATAAATTGCATCAATGATTTTCGTTTTGGGTGCGCTGTACTTGTAAATCGTCCCATCATGACACAGCACATAGCCCGCCGAATACCCATTTTGCAATGCAGCGTTGATGTCTGCCGCGCTCGGCGGCATACTGCCGGGGTGGTTGTGGAACGCTACCACTTGCTCGCCTTTCTCCTTCGCCTTTTTAATGGCGTTGAAGATTTCCTCCGTGTACTCCGGCGTTCCCGGCTTGCTGCCTGTGACGGACTTCACCCACGTCTGCCTATCGCGGTTATACAGGTACAAGTCCTCGCCGTTCTGCCCGGAACGATGCTGCAGCAGTTCCTTGGCGGCTTTCAGAAACTCGCGCCGCTCTTGCGGGCTGTTCGCCATCAGGTCGAATTTGTCCGCGTATTCTCGGCTTTCAAGTACCTTGGAATCCACCGCGAACGCGCGGCTTTTCGTTATTCGTTCCTGATTGTAGAATACTTTTTCACTTTCCTCGGCGGCATTCAGATACTTCTCCTCAAACTCCCTGAACCCCTCCGCCTTGTCCAGCCCGAAGAACTGCGCCCTGTCCTTCATGTTCTGCAACTCGTCCGCATTCAGCGCCCACTTCGCCCTTGTCAGCGCCACGCACCGGCAGTTGCAGTCCTCTTCCGGTCGCCCGAATGCGCCGGGGTACTGCGCCTTTTTGCCGTCTATCTCGAACGGTTCGCCGACTTCGCGAATCTGCCCGTCCAGTACGCGGTGATCCGTGCGCGTGTTGCCGTCCAGCACGGCATCCCACTGCTTGACCACTTGGCAGCCTTGACTCTTGGCGGCGTTGCGCGCGTCATCAGCGGATTGCTGCTGAATGCGGTGTCCTTCGGTGCGGACAATCGTCTTCGCGCGTTTGAGCGGAATGCCGGACGAAATCTGCACCTGACGTGCAATCATGTTATAGTCGCTGCCGATGGAGATGCCGATGGAAATCTCCCGGCGAATCGTCTTTTTCAGCTTCTGCATATCCACGCCGAGTTCACCGTACAGCCGCCCGCTGAGCTTGCTGTCCGTGCGGACGGCGCGGGTGACGGCACGCTGGTCAATGGGGGCGAGAATCGGCATTCCCTGCTTGTGCAGGCTGTACATTGTGCCGACGTAGCCATGCTGATAGCTGCGCGTCAGGTATTCTTCGATGGTCTGATTGCTTTTCTTGTGCAGTTCGTCCAGCGCGGCGTTGATTTGGGCTTTCATCGCCTCCTGATAGCGCTTTTGGTAGATTTTCGATTGCGTCATTTCGTCGCTTTCGAGGATGCGAATGTGGTTGTCGATGCGCCGGAGCGCCCGCTGGTACGCCTTTTCCAGTGCCTTGATGGTCTCCTGCTCATCATCCAGCATGGCTTGCAGGGCTTCCTTCTCGCTCTTGCGCATACGTCCTCCGTCAATACGTCCACTTCTTCCCCACAATGAACTTTTCCAGCCCATACCGCATCGCGTCCATCAGGTGGTTGAAGTCGTCAATCGGGCTATCGAGCATCTTGCCGAACTTGTCTTTCGCCCAGGTGTAATTGCTGATTTCGGTCAGGAAGTTTATGCAGCGCGGGTGGATGATGATTTCGAGGTTCTGAATCCACTGGATGCCGCTGCGGATGCTGTCCGCGCCTTTCGCCGCGCTGTGCACGCGCAAGCCCATGCCGCGCAGTTCGGCAATGGATTTCGGCTCTGCACCGTCGGCGGTGATGTTCACTTTGCCGTAGCCCATCGCCGTCACGCGCTTGGCAATCATGTCGTTCGTCAGCCCACGTTCGTACAGCTCGTCAAAGACGTACAGGCGGCGCGCCGGAATGTCCAGCAATCCGCAGAAGAGCGCCGTCGGGTCGTTGGTGAAGCCGAAGTCCAAGCCGAACACGGATTCCAGCTTGCCCGTCCGGCTGATTTCCGCCGGGTCGAACGGCGCTTCCTTCCAGTTCTCGTAGATGAGCCCGTCCACAATGCCCCCGTTCCCTAAGCCAGCCACGGCGTAGCGGCGCGGGTTCGTCGCTTTCATCCGCTCAAATAGGCGTAAATCCTGCTTGTCCAGCCACTCGTTGCACTGGTAGTTCGTTGTGATGGCGAGGATGTCCGGGTCTTGCACGTCAAAAAAGCGTGCTTTCAGCCAGTGCTTCTGATTCCACGGGTTGAACGTCAGCGTGATTTGCTTGAACAGCGGCGGCGCGCATTCGCCGCGGATGGATTCATCCAGCGTGTTGAAGTCGCTCTCGTTCATGATTTCGTAGGCTTCTTCAATCCACACCCAGCACAGCACGCCGCTCTGCGCGGTGATGGAGGTCAATTTCAATGGATCATCCATGCCGCGAAAGTAGATTTTCTGCCCCGTTGGCTTGTAGGTGATTTCCAGCGGGCTTTCCTTCCAGCTCCAGAACGCCTCCACTTGCAGGCGGTGAATCGCCCAGAGAAGCTGTGTGAAGCAGCTGTCGCGCAAGGTGCGGTACGTTTTGCGGATGACCAGCAGGTTTGCGCCGGGGTACTTCATCATGCGGTAGATGAAATTCAGCGCCGTCGTGGTGCTTTTCTTGCTTGCGCGGCTGCCTTTGCACACGCGGTAGCGCCCCGTGAAGCGCCAGAACGCGCCGTAGCCGCGCCCGACGACATCCGGCAGGTAGATTCGCGGCTGATTAGTCGTCAAGCGCATCCTCTCCCGCCAAAATCACCGGCAGGCTGCCCGACACATCCACCCTGTCCGTGAACAGCCCGTAGCGCTTGCCCAGCAGCTCCGCCGCCTTGTTCGCGTCGCACAGCCGTGCAGGAATCTCGACGACCTTCGGTTCTTCCTTCTTCGTCGTGCGCCGGGTGGGCTTGCTGCCGCCCTCGCCGGGGATGACTTCCGTCTTCTCCTCCATGCACGTCACGACGACAGACTCCTTCATCTCCCGGCGCATCACCGCCGTCAGGTATTTCAGCACTTCGTCCTGCTTGGCAATCAGCGCATCTTCCTTTTCGTCCATGCGCTTTTTGATGTTTTCAGTCACCTTAGGTTTTGTGAGGTTTTCTGCCGCAATCGTCGCCGCTGTTTTCGTGGAATATCCGGCGCGGATGGCGGCTTGCGCCGCGTTCAGGTCAATCAGGTACTCGTCGCAGAAGCGGCGCTGTTTCTCGGTCAGTCCAGCCAAGTCCACCATCCTTTCTGGAATGCGGAATGAGGAATTGCGCCTCCACACGCGGGGCACAGCGAATTCGGGGCACAGCGAATTCGGGGCACAAAAATACCCGGCGGAGACTGGCACGTCCGTCGGGTGAGGTGATTGGAGGTTTCCATGTGCAGTATAGCATGAGTGGGGTATGAAATACGGGGTATGAAATACTATGATATTTTATGATGTGATGCCGTGAGCGGCTCGGAAAGCAGGGCGCGAGCTTCTGAAAAAGTGATGAAAAATTGCAAAATTTCTTTGATTTGCTTATTGGCGCAATGAACTTATTGTGATATAATAGAAGAGGAAAGGAGGTGAACGGGATGAGCAAGAAGCGAAAGAAAAATCGCCGCAAGCTGGAACTTGCAGCGACGGTTCTGCTGGTTATCCTATTTCAACCCACGCTCCCACGCAGGGAGCGACTAAAAGAAAAGCGCACAAGCCGAACGGCTCATTTCAATCCACACTCTCCGCGAAGAGAGCGACAGCGAGCATTTACATACTTCACCTCCTGATTGTAACATATGCAGGGCAGGAAGTCAAGCAAGCGACAAGCGTTCACGGTTTCATTTCATGCAGATTGAGCGAAAAATCGTGAAAATCTTCGTTTCGTCTCTTGACACAATATGTTTATTGCGGCACAATAGTACATGAAAGGAGTGTCATCATCATGTGCTATACCCCGTCGAATCCCCCTGTCGAAAGCATCCCCGCCCTCATCAAGAGCAAGCGCAAGGAGCGCGGTCTGACCCAGCGAGCCCTTGGCGAAATGTGCGGCTACACCGGCGCAAGCGCTGAACGCGTCGTGCAGCTGTGGGAGTACGGCAAGCAGTCCGTGCCGCTGGAGCGGATGCGCACCGTTGCCGCCGCGCTGGGAATCCCGGTGGATTTGCTCGTGCCGTGAGCCTCCACCGGGCGAAAAGTTCCCCTCAAGTTGGAAGAACACGCGGATTCCGGCAAGGCTACGGAAGAAAACGCGTAAGCGCGGGTCGCTCCCCGCGTGGGGGGATTGAAAAATATCGCACACTGTTACCAATGTCGTATACCCATAGTCGCTCCCCGTGTGGGGAGCGTGGATTGAAATACCATCGTGCAAGCCGCGCAGACCACCGCTGCCAGCAGACACAGCACGCCGATTATCGCCATTTTTCTCACCTCCACGCCGCATCAAGCGTCTTTTTCCGCGTCCAGCACCTTTTGAAACGCCTCCAGCGCCTGCCCGTGCAGGGAGCAGACGCGCCGCCACGAGTAGTTCATTTCGCAGGAGATTTTCTCGAACGTCTCAAACAGCAGATACCGCCGGGAAAGCACCGTGTAATAGCGGCGGTCGCTGACTTTTTCCAGCTTCGCCGCGATTTCGCGCTTCTTGTCCACCAGACGGTCAATGTCCCGGTTGATTTCGGCTTTCAGGTCAACAATTTTCGCCACCGCATCCGCCAGACGGTCTGGAGCGCCGCCGCACCCGGATGCGCCGTCTTCCCGCAGAATCGGCGTGATGCGTGTCACCATGTCCTGCAATAGCGCCGCGTCCGCCAGCTTGCAGGTGATTCGCTCGTCGATGATGCGCACCTGCGACAAGTATTCTTTCGCCCGCATAGTCCGCCCTCCCGGCTGATCCGTCAGCACCGCCAGCCGCCGTTTCGCTTTTTCGGCGGCACTTTCGGCGGATTCGGGGCATCCTCCACCGTCTCCGGCGGATTCTCCGGCATATCCGACGCATCCGGCGGATGGTCGTCCACGATGCGCTGGGCTTCGAGCAGATAGTCATCGCCGCGCTGGGAATACGCCGCGTCCTTCGCTTGTCCCATGCCGTACACAGGAATTTTGCGCACCCGGCAGTCATCCGCCGTCGCCGCCTTGCGCAGGGCGCAGATCGCCGCGTCCACCGCCTCCAGCTCGCGGAAATTCACCGCCAGCATGTGCTTGCGAAGCCAAGTCAGACCGTCCAGCGCGTAGGATTTTTCCGCCAGCGTCAGCGCCGTGCAGGGGTAGAGCGGGTCGGTGCAGGGGGATTGGTTGCTCATGTTGCTTGTCCTCCACGGTTCAGTGCTGCTTCCAGCCGATTGGCGATTTCCATCGCCGCGTCACGGAAGCGCACGTTGTAGCTCTGCGGAACGTAATACGGGCAATCCGGGCAGCGTTGATGCTCGCGGCAGACCGCGTTCGCACTGCCCATGCACCGGAAGTAGCGAATCAGCTGCTCCGTTGTCATGTCGCTTGCTTGCATCAGCCGTCCGCCCCTTCCTCGCTGTCCTCCGGCAGGCGCTGATGGCGGCGGCGCATCTGTGCCAGCGCCTGCTGTGCTTTTTCGCGGTCGCCGGGCTGTCTGCCCTCCACCACGTCGCGCAGATAGGCGTATTCGCCCACCTCATCCGCCGTCCGAACGCCCGCATAGTGCCAGTCTTGCAGGAGCGTCAGCACATACGCCATCGGGGACTTCGCGCCCGTCGTGGCGGCGCACCGGACGGCTTCACGCAGCACTGTCAGCGGCATTTGCAGCACATCCGCCGCGGTGGAGAGCCGCTGCACCTGCGCCGGGGCGGGCAGCGCACCGAAATCAGACCGCCAAATGGCGGCAATTTGCTTATCGCGCGCGCGCCCGCCCGTACACGCGCGTTCCGCTTCGGTGTATTCCTCATCCTCTTCTTCTGGGTAACCCGTTTTCCCTGTTTGGTATTCTCTTTCCGTATAGTTTGGTACTATGTTACCGTTGTTACCCCCTATGTTATTATCGTAGTTACTCCCCATGTTATTATTGTAGTTACTTCGATTTTCGCAGTAACTTTGCATTTTCCCCGCTTTGCCGGGGGAATCGGGCGGAAATTCAGGGGAGAAGAAATTGATTTTGTAGGCGGGGGCGCGTTTGTTCCTGCTGCCGGGGATGAAGTCAATTAAACCGCGCTGCTTTAGGCTGTTCCGCGCCATGATGACGGCGCCCAGCTGCATGGGGCAGAGCGCGAGAAGCCGGTCATTCGCAATGCGGATGAACCCCTCCGGCCAGATGCTCCCTTGTGCGCGTCCGTTGATGATGTGCATCAGCGCATACCACACAAGGCGTTCTCCGGACGAAAGTCCTTCATCAGACGCATATTCGATGAACCGCATGTGTTCCCGCACATAGTTGACAATCGGCATGGTGCTGCCCCCTTATTCTTCGCCGCCGGGCTTATCGGGGATGACGTCAAGGCTGCCATCGAGGCTGTAGCGCAGTACGTTGCACGTTTCCCCGTGGCGGTTTGTGACCTTCGCCCAGTCGCGCTTGATGGGGACGCCCGCCTTCTTCAGCTCGCTGATGCGGCTTGCAAGGCGCAGAATGCCGAGGTCAAGCATCGCGTCCAGCGTGGTGATTTGTGTATTTTTTTCTGAAAGTGCTGCTGTCCACTGCATATTTTCCAATTCTTCACGGAAAGCTGTGGAGAGGAAGCATTCATGAAAGCAGGCATGGTTTTGCTCGCTGCTCCCGTCGCGTCTGCGGACGCGAAGTTGTTACTTTCTGTTGCGACAGAAAGTAACCATAGAACGCCCAGAGGGGGCTGCCGAATGTCGAGTCTGGGCGGCAGCCCCCTCTGGACTCCCCCGCCGCAAAAGTTTCTTGCGTGAAAGAGTTGCTTTCTACTACCTAACTTGAACTCTTCTTCCTTCCCCCAAAGTTTCCGTGACGCTCCTATTTTCCTGTCCCCATGGAAAAAAATCCACCCATACGGCATATTTTCCTCCCTGTCTGCACATCCTATTCCGACAGGACTTCGCCGCGGTGGAAGGAGATGAACGCATGGGGTTTATCGTTTTGGGGATTCTTTGCGCAGCTGCTGTGGTGGTGACATTGGCATGCCTGTGGATTAACCGATGAGGGGTGCCGGTTCTTCATGGGTATCTTGGGTGAAGGATTCGTTTGAATCCCGCGGGATTTTGTCAGCGCGTTCACGGCTTTTTCACTGCATAAAAATCCGCATACGAAAAACCCCGGAAACGCAACGTTTCCGGGGTTTTTGGCGGAGAAGCCGGGATTTGAACCCGGGCTGCGATTACTCACACTACTCCCTTAGCAGGGGAGCCCCTTCGGCCACTTGGGTACTTCTCCATGTCAAGCTCGTATGCAGTTAAGAAAGCTGGCGGAGAGAGAGGGATTCGAACCCCCGGTACCTTTCGGTATCACTGGTTTTCAAGACCAGCGCCATCAACCGCTCGGCCATCTCTCCATAATGGAACCAGCTTTGTTAGCATACCACGTTTCCACCGCTTTGTCAAGAGGGAATTTACTTTTTTTCGGGAAAAGTGTGCGGCGCGCGGCATTACGGCAGCTGTGCGCCGTCCAGGAGCGCCAGAATCGCGTCGCGAACGACAGCGCTCATGGTCGGAAAAGCGGCTGCGCATTCATGCGCCGTCTCCTCGGTCGGCAGGCTCACCATCAGCGTAATGGTCGGCTGCGTCGGGTTGTCGCAGGCGGTCGTCAGCCACTCCGAGTCGCTCACCTGTAGCACGCTGCACCCGTCCGGCAGCTTCTTTTCCGGCGTGTGGCCGCTGCCCAAGGTGGACAGCAGGAGCAGGTAGACCTGATTCATGCACTGCTGCCAGCGCTGCTGGAGGCAGTTGATGCGTTTGCCCGTCGGCAGGGCGAAAGTGATGTCCAGCAGGACGTTTCGGCGGTCGACAATGCGCAGGTGCAGCCCCTTTTCGCCGTTCGGGAGATCGAAAATCTCCACCGCCGCCATCTGTTCCGCCGCGAACCGCTCACGCCACTGCGCCGCGCCGCTGTCAATCAGCCCGCGACGGCTGACCGGAATGTGCATCTCGAAGCTGTTGAGCAGGTAGCGTCCCGCGTCGGTCAGTTCGAGCGTCCCGCCGGATGTGTCACCCTGACGGCGCAGTTTGCCCTCGCTTTCCAAATCCGCAATCGTCAGCTGGAGGGTGATGTAGTTCATCAAATCGGTGTCGGTCATGACAATCAGCAGCTGCTGGTCGGTCATTGCGCCGACGGTTTTGAGGGCATAGAGGATGAGCAGCCGGTTCTCGGCATCGGGGATAATTTTGCGCTGCACGCGGGTTCGTCCTCCTTCCCTTGCGGATTTTTTCTACCATAATAATATTGCGCTTTTGACGCAGAGGGTTTTGCGTCTGCGGACGCGAGGAGGGGCTTTCCACGCTCCCCCTCCACCCCTTCGGGCGCCGTCACGCTTGGGGTACATCCCGCTTTTTATTCTGCGAATTTACGAAAACACCCCCTCCGCCAGAGGCTGAGGGGATGCGCTTGTCGGCAGAAAGTCCGCGCCGGCGGCACTTGCCCCATTGCAGACCTTTCCGCAGCTGATTGTCCTGAATGACCCCTGACGCTTACGCGAGGAAGGGCTTGATCTCGGCCAGCAGGTCGTCGCAATCGTCGGAGTAAATCTCCATCGTCACAGGCTTGCTCCAGTCGAGGGAGAAGATGCCCAGAATGGACTTAGCATCCACAACGTGACGGCCGCTGCGCAGATCCATGTCATACGGATACGCGCCAACGATCTGGACGAACTTGGCACCATCGGTCATCAGGTTCAGCTTGATGTTCACGGACTTCATAGGTGAACCACCTCCTTCTTTTTGTCCGAATATAAGTATACTATTTCCCTGCCAAAAATGCAAGGGGGGACGGATTTTTTTCCTGCCTTTCGGGTGATTTTCGCCATTTTGCAACGGAAAGCGGCTGATTTTTGTCCTTTTCTCATGCAATTTTGCCTGTTTTGTCCATGGTGATACTCCTTCGGCGGATGATTGCGCGCATTTGCACAAAAACCGAACTTTTTTTATTTTGCCCTCTTCCATCATTCGTAGATTTGTGCTATAATACGATTCAGGCATCGCCGGATTTTTTATTTTGCCTGATTTGCTCCGGTGTGCCCGAAAAAGCCGTACCATTTCCATACGATTCCCGGATGATTCAGGTGCATCGGGATTCGCATTCGACCACCGATAAAGGAGCGATACCCCCGTGGACAAAATCCGCCGCAACGAGCGCATGAGCGCTATGATGAAGATTCTTGCCGCCAAGCCGAACCGCATCTTCACGCTTTCCTATTTTTGCGACCTCTTCGGGTCTGCCAAATCGACCATGAGCGAGGATATTGATATCCTGCGCGACGTTGTGGCGCACTTCGGGCTGGGCGAGCTGGAAACGGTCACAGGCGCGGCGGGCGGTGTTCGCTACCGCACGAAAGTTCGCCGTCCTGAAGCGCGCAAGTTCATCGGCGACCTCTGCCAGCAGCTGAGCGAAGAAGGGCGCGTTCTGCCCGGCGGCTTCCTCTATTACAGCGACATTCTCTCCACGCCCGAAATCGTCACCCGCATGGGCGAAATCATGGCGACGGAATACTATGCCGCCGCGCCGGATTTTGTGCTGACGATGGAGACGAAGGGCATCCCCGTCGCCTTCGCCACCGCGAACGCGCTGGGCGTGCCGCTGGTAATTGCGCGCCGTTCTTCCAAGGTCTACGAAGGCAGCGCGGTCAACATCAACTACGTTTCCGGGTCGTCCGGCCACATCGAGACGATGAGCCTTTCGCGCCGCGCGGTGCAGGAGGGGCAGAAGTGCCTGATTGTGGACGACTTTCTCAAAGGCGGCGGCACGGCGAAGGGCATGGTCGACCTGATGCGCGAATTCAATGTCGAGGTTATCGGCATGACGTTCGTGATGTCCACCGCAAAGCCGGTGAAGAAGCGCGTGATGGGCGAAAAGTCGCTGATGGTGATGGACATTGATCAAGAGCACGAAACCGTGCTGGTAAAGCCCGCGTTCTGGCTCAACGGCGACGCTTGACGGTTTGTAAACTTTCTGCAACTTTTTGATGCTTCGGCAGGATTTTCCCCTATTCTGGCGAATTTTTTTGAAGAAGTTCTGATGAAACGCGGTGACCAGATGGCTGCCGAATAAGTCAGAAATTTCCTGACGTGAAACGTGCAGCGAATCGCTCCGCCCATTCGTTTATTGTGCGAAACAATTCCTCTGCATCATGAAAGCGAGGTTTTCCCCATGTCCAACCTTGAACCCGAACAGGTCAAACAGGCGGAATCCGCCCCCTCCTCCCCCGAAAACGCGCCGGAGTCTGCCGAAAAGAAGGAAGAATCCGCCCTGTATTACACCAAATGGCAGCAGCGCATGATGAAAAAGGGCTACGTCGTCACCCCGAAGGTGAAAAAGCCCGCAAAGCAGAACGCCATGGAGTGGATTGCGACACTTGTCGGCGCACTGCTGCTCGTCCTCCTGCTGAAAGCGTTCGTGGGTTCGCCCGTGGTGGTGGACGGCAACAGCATGTATCCGACGCTGCACAACGGCGAAATCATGATCATGAGCAAGCTGCATTACGGCACGTCGTACTTCTTCAATCAGCCGATTGTGCTGGGCGGCGAGCCGGAGCGCTTCGATGTCGTGGTGTGCCGCTATCCTGACCGCGGCAGTACGAATTTTGTCAAGCGTGTGGTGGGTCTGCCGGGCGATACGGTTCAAATTTCCGGCGGCTACCTGTACGTCAACGGCGTGAAGTACACCGAGAAATTCCTGTCCGCACGGATGTACAGCGACTACGGCCCGTACATCGTGCCGGAAGGACATTATTTCCTGATGGGCGACAACCGCAACAATTCCAACGACAGCCGCTCGTCGCACGTCGGCGCTGTGCCGCGGAACATGATTCTTGGCAAGGTGGAAGCCGTGCTGTGGCATCAGATTCCGTCTACGCTGGATGACTGGGGTCTGGCGAACGACTAACTTGTTGATTCTTGCATTTTCTTGCCGGAGGTTCGGACGGGTTGTCCGGCTTCCGGCTTTTGTCATCTATGGGGAGGGTATTTTATGGCAAAAATCGACTGGGGTGAAAAGCTGGAGCTGAAAATCAGGATGCTGCCCGAAAGCCCCGGCTGCTACCTGATGAAGGACAAAGACGGCACGATTATCTACGTCGGCAAGGCGGTCAACCTCAAAAACCGCGTCCGCTCCTACTTCCGCGACACGGAGCACACGCCAAAAGTCGCCGCCATGATTTCCCACATCGACGACTTTGACATTCTCCTGTGCGACAGCAACCTCGAAGCGCTGTGCCTCGAATGCAACCTCATCAAGCTGCACAAACCGTACTACAACATCCTTCTCAAGGACGATAAGCATTATCCGTACCTGCGCGTCAACCTGAAAGAGCCGTTCCCGCGCCTGACCCTCGCCCGGCGGATGGAGAAGGACGGCGCGAAGTACTTCGGCCCATACATCGGCGCGACGGCGGTTCGGCAGGTCATCGACGCAGTTCGCGGCGTGTTCCCCCTGCGGACGTGCCGGAAGGAACTGCCGCTGAAAACACCCTGCCGCCCGTGCGTCAACTACGAAATCGGCAAATGCCTCGCCCCGTGCGCCGGAAAATGCACCGAAGAGCAGTACTGGGACATGATGGACGGCGTGCTGGCGTTCCTCGGCGGCGACTACAAGCAGGTACTGGACGTGCTGAACCGCGAAATGATGGACTACGCGGCAAAGATGCAGTACGAGCGCGCCGCCGTCATCCGCGACAAAATCCGCGACGTGCAGGGGCTGATGGAACGGCAAATCGCCATCCAGACCGACCGGAGCGAGCAGGACATCCTCGCCATTGCGCAGGACGGGCTGGACGCCATGATTCAGCTGGTATACGTCCGCGGCGGCCGCATGGTCGGCGGCGACCACTTTGCCCTCCCCCGCGAGGGCAGCGAACCCGCCGGCGACGTGCTGGCAGAGTTCCTGACGCAGTATTATCAGGAGGGCAACCTGATTCCGCGCAACATTCTCGTGCAGGAGCTGCCCGACGGCGCGCAAGCCCAATTAGAGCAATGGCTGCGGCAGCAGAAGGGCGCGGCGGTGACACTGGTCACGCCCCGGCGCGGCGAGAAGCACGATTTGGTGCTGCTGGCGGCGAAAAACGCACATGACGCGCTGGAGAAGCGGAACGCCCGCGCGAGCATCCGCGAAGAACGCACAGTCGGCGCGGCGGCGGCGCTCGGCAAGGCGCTGGGGCTGCCCAAGGCCCCACGGCGCATTGAGGGCTACGACATTTCCAACACGCAGGGCGTTTTGAGCGTCGCGAGCATGGTGGTGTTCATCGACGGTGAACCCGCGAAAAAGGAATACCGCCGCTTCCGCATCAAGACGGTCGAGGGCGCGAACGACTTTGCCTCCCTGAACGAGGTGCTGGGGCGGCGGTTCGCGCACGGCTTGCAGGAGAAGGCGGAACGCGAAGAACAGGGACTATCCCCCATCGGCGGCAAATTTTCTGACCTGCCCGACCTTGTGCTGATTGACGGTGGCCCGCAGCAGCTGCGTTTCGCGCGGCAGGCGCTGCTGGACATGGGCGCGGATGTCGCGATGTTCGGGCTGGCGAAGAAGCAGGAGGAAATTTTCCTTCCCGACCGCGAAGACCCGATTTGCCTTGACCACCACACGCCAGAGCTGCACCTGATTCAGCGCGTCCGCGACGAAGCGCATAGGTTTTGCATTACGCACCACCGCGGATTGCGCGGGAAAGCGAGCATTCACAGTCAATTGGAGGATATTCCGGGGATTGGGCCGAAGCGACGGAAGGCGCTGCTGACGAAACTGGGGTCGATGAAGGCAATTCGGGAGGCGACGGAGGAGGAATTGCTGAAGGTGCCGGGGATGAATCAGGCAGCGGCGAAAGCGGTCAGAAAATGGGCTGAGGGGGCGCAGAAAAAGGATTAACACGCGGAAAAAGCATGACGAAGCGCTCAACTCAATCGCGCGAAAGGGGGCAAGGGGGGGACTTCGTCCCTTTTCATCTGCCCCTTGCGGGGTCAAGGGGCGGAGCTCCCTTGTGGGGTTTGGGGCAACGCCCCAACTGCTGCTCGTCAAACCCACTCAAAAAGAGAAGTCAACAAGGTGCAGGCAGCGCAGCGTCCCTGCCAGTATCTTTGCGCATCCGCAGATGCGCCCCCCAGCTTGCTCTTTCCATCACCTCAACATTGTCGCGCCCATTGGCGCGACCGAGTAGCAGTTCTTTCCTATTATGCTAGCACATTGCGATACGCAGGGATTTCGCCTCTGCGGAGGAGACGAGGGGGCAATGAAAACAGACGAATGTCTGCGGTCGCCCCCTTGACCCCTTCGGTGTGCACTCCCATGTTTCTTGGTTTTCATTGTTGAAAGTGGAACGCGCCTGCGGGCGCCGCTTCGGGATCGTCCTCGCTAACTTCTTGTGCTGCTGAACTAACCTACTTTGGGCATATCCATCACTTGGGCATCCGCACGGCAAAACCCCCCTCCCATCGGCAAAATTTTATCAAACTACTTGTCAAACGTATCCGAGTATGATAAAATTCTGTCAGAAAGAAACCAGTTGCGCCAAGTGCGCACGGTTCACGAGAAGGGAGACTTTTTTGATGATTCGTAAAGTGGTGGTAGCAGAAGCGCACCGCTGATTCCGGCGCGGTATGCTCAAATTGTGCGGTATCCGCGCCGGATTTCCGCTTTTTGCGCGGATTTTTGCAGATTCCGAAAAAAGCGCTTGCCAAATGCGAGAAATTGTGCTATACTAAATAAGCTGTTCTATGGACAGCGTGTGGAGACGTATCGAAGCGGTCATAACGGGACTGACTCGAAATCGTGAATCCATGCTGGAAGGCTTCCAATGGCAATCCCTTGATTTTCAAGGCTTGCAGGGCTCTTGGGGCTCGAACTAAATACTTTGTTCTCTCCTGCTGTTCTCTCCAATCTCCGGAGATTCGCAGTGAAGATATTTATGGAGACGTATCGAAGCGGTCATAACGGGACTGACTCGAAATCAGTTGATCCGCAAGGGTCCGTGGGTTCGAATCCCACCGTCTCCGCCACATTCGGCTAAATGACAAGTGTGTTATTTAGCCGAATTTTTTATTGGGCTCGAATCTCATCCTATTTTCGTTTGCTCACGCCTCGGTGCATGTTCGTTTGGAAGCAGCCTCATTCTTCTTCCAATCCCAGTCCATGCAGCATTGCTTCTGCTGTGTTCTGTTTGGAAGCCACATCAAGGTGTGCGTAGATGTTCGCCGTCGTGCTGAAATCGCTGTGCCCCAGCCACTCCTGAATCTGTTTGAGCGGCACATGGTTCGCAAGCAGCAAGCTCGCGCTGCTGTGCCGCAGGTCATGAAAGCGAATATGCCGCAGATGGTTTTGCTGAAGCGTCAGCTCAAACATCGCTGATACCCTGTTCGGATTCAGCAGATAACCCATCTCATTGATGCAGATATAGCCTTCATAGTCCTTGCAATAGCAGTTGCCGCAAAGTCTGCGGTTCTCCGCCTGCCGAACCCGCAAATCAAGCAGATACTTCCGGATTGGCGCTGCAAGCGGCAGCGTCCGGCGGCTTGACTTCGTTTTCGTGGTATCGCGGGCGATGACCTCGTACTTTCCGTTCAGCCTGCACGCAATCACCGTGTGCTGAATCGTGATGGTGTTCTGATGGAAGTCGATGGCATCCCAGCGCAGCCCCACGGCTTCGCTGCGCCGCAAACCGTAGAATGCCGCCAGCATGACCGGCGTTTCAATCAGCGTCCCCTTTACGCAGGCGAGAAGCTGGTTGATTTCATCCTTGTCATAGAAAGCAGGCTGGAAGCCGTTCTTGCGCGGGCGGTCTACCTTATCCGCTGGATTCACGGAAAGCTGGTCTGTCTTTACCGCATATTTCAGCGCCCGATGAATGAGGGCATGATAGTGAATCACCGTGTTGGACTTTACCCGCGCCAGCTGTGCTGTGTAGAAATCCTGAATGTCTTGGGCTGTCAATTTCGTGATGGTCACGCCTGTTTTGCGGAACCACGGAACGATGGTGCTTTTCATCATCCCGTCGTAAGAGCTGTACGTCGTAATCGCTATCGTACTCTTCGCGATTTTCAGCCAGCGTTCCAGATAATCCGCAAACAGTTCGCCCTTCTCCACTGCCTCCGTATCTTCCGCCGGAAGCTGGAAGGTTTGGCGCTGTTCCATTAGGAACGCTTCCGCCTTCTTCTTGTTTCCACGGATTAGATAGCCTGTGGGAATCCACTTGGTTTTCCGCTTGCCCTGTGCATCCTTGTAACTGAGAACGGCATAGAAATAGCCGTTCTTTTCTTGCAAATGTCCTGCGACCATAGCAACCTCCTTTTCGCGCCGCATGAACACCCGCTGGTGTTGGACAAGTACATCGTAGCACCGTTTCGAGCCTGATGCAAGTCTGTCGAGATTTTTTCTTGTTCTCTCACACCAATTTCAAAAATTCTTCCATCGTTTCGGCAGACTTCTGCTTGGAAGCCGCATCAAGGTGCGCATAGATGTTGGCCGTCGTGCTGAAATCGCTGTGCCCCAGCCACTCCTGAATTTGTTTGAGCGGCACACCATGCGCCAGCAGCAGCGTTGCGCAGCTGTGGCGCAGGTCGTGAAAGCGGATATGCCGCAAGTGGTTTTGCTCCAGCGCTTTGCTGAAGCAGCTGGAAAGATATGCTGGGCGAATCCGTTCCCCCAGTTTATTGACGCAAATGTAATCTGCAAACTCCCGGCTGTAAGATTGACCGCAGATTTTTCGGTTCTGTTCCTGCTGTTCCTTCAATCGGAGAAGCATTTCTCGCACAGTAGGCACAAGCGGCAGGGTACGGCGGCTGGAGCGAGTCTTGGTCGTGTCCGCCGCGATAATCTGGTACTGCCCGTCAATCGTGCATCCAGTCACTGTGTGCCGAATGCAAATGGTGTTATGCACAAAGTCAACGGCATCCCAGCGCAAGCCCATCACCTCGCTGCGGCGCAGACCATAGAAGGCTGCCAGTTTCACCGGCACTTCAATCAGCGTATCTGAAATTGCAGCAAACAGCGCTGCAATTTCACTTTCCGAATAAAAATTCGCCTGATAGCCATTTTTGCGCGGGCGGTCTACCTTATCCGCCGGATTCACAGAAATCAAATCCATCTTGACAGCATATTTGAGCGCTCGATGAATCACAGCATGGTAATGAATGACTGTGTTCGGCTTCACGCGCCTCCCCTGCTCCATATAAAACGCCTGAAGATCGGAAGCGGTCAGCCCTTGCAGCGTAATTCGCTTCTTCCGGAACCACGGGTCAATCGGATTCCGAAGCAGCCCGCCGTAAGAACCATAGGTGGTCGGTGCAACCGTTGTCTTGGCGACTTGCAGCCATCGCTGAAGATAATCTGCAAAAAGTTCCTGCCCATCTTTGGCAATAGGCTGATCCGCCAGCGGAATCTCAAAGCTGCGCCGCTGCTCCTGAAGAAATCCTTCTGCTTTCTTCTTATTGCCTTTCACAGGCAGACCGCTGGCAATCCACTTTGTCCTGCGTCGCTTATCAGCATCCTTGTAACTGAGCACCGCATAGTAGTACCCTTTCTTTTCCTGCAAATGTCCTGCAACCACAATCTTGTCCCTCCCTCATCTTTTTGTCGCTGCGCCGCTATCATCCGTTAGTTTTCCCTGACTTCTCCTGCTCCATAACCTTCATGTAATCCAGCAGATGCACCTTGGGAATCCGATAAGCGCGTCCGACCTTCAAGCAGGCAACTTTGCCGCTTTTCAGCAGACCGTAACCCGTTTTGGTGCTTACCCCCAATGCTTGGCTCATCTGCTCGATGTTCATTACATCCGGGTACTCCCTCAGCATAACGCTGTAAGCATCTTTCATTGTAAAGCTCATCTTTTTCCTCCGCGGGGAATTATTATTTTGCTGCATGACAGCTTTCCCCCTCCATTATAACTGGCAATTTCTTCGCCGTTTTTTACGCGATTTTCAAAAATAGCGTATATTTTTCTTTTGCATTTGCACTGAAGTACGCTCGGATGTAAAGCAAATTTCTCTTTTACGCTAACGTAATACTATTTCCAAATGAGAATGCGCCAAGATGCGAAGCGAATTTTTCGCGCTGGCTAACGCGAATGAAACGCAGCGTAGCAGCGCTACGCTAAGTGGAATGAGCGGACGCAAGCGCGGAAAAGGCGCGAGCAGATGGCGCAGGTGAATTTGGAAATAGTATAAATACCGTACAGTATCATATTAGCGACGCAGGGCGCAAGTAGTTTCTGACCGCATAGCAGAACCGCAAACTCAAGCTGAATGGCGGCGATATTAAGGCGGTGCAGGGGGATTCCGGTCATGCGCAGGCGACAATGGTAACGGATCAGTATTCGCACATTCTGGACGAAAGCCGCAGAAACAATGCGCAGTTGTTTGAGCAGGCGTTTTATGGCGGGAAGGGCGTGAAAATCGAGCAGAAACAACAGGACAAAGCCGTGGAAGAGCAGGCGCAGCAGGCTGGGCTTAATTCAGAAGTGCTGCTCAAAATTTTCAGCAATCCGGATATGGTCGCTATGCTGAAAATGCTCGCCAAGACGCTGGGATAATCGCGCATACGCCAATATACTCGAAAGCTCTGCGGAAATCTCCCGCAGAGTTTTTTGCTGCCATCAAAAGCGGCAGGCGGTTTGCGTCCCAACACGCAGTCGTCTTTCTGTCTAACGTCATCCACCACAGCACAACGATGAGCGAGGATGATTGTCACGCTAAGTGCTGCGAAAAGCAGTATATTTACTCAAGAATATTGTTGATTTTGTCGCCCCAAAAACGTGAAATCGCGCTGAATAATGTATAAAAATGTGGAGCGTTGAAAATTGCTGGCACGGTGCGTACGCTAATGTTAGGCAAATCGCCCGTTTGCCAGAACAGCGGTGTTGGCAAAAAAGGCGAAATGTCGGAAAGCTGCCAACAGCGCCAGCAGTGGAGCAAAACGTCGATTTCCAATAGAAAGCAAAAAATTCTTTCCAGCCGATGTTCTTTGCGCGTTTGCCAACACACACGCGAGAGCATCAACCAGAAAGAATTGTTTATATGGAAATGAGCCCGGTGGAAATCGAACCCACGACCTACTGCTTAGGGGAGCGAAAAAGCGTTCGCTTTCGAGTGCCTCCGAGTGCCTACATATTCCCAAATTTCAACGTTTTCCACCATTTTCGGATGTTCGCATTTCCTCCAAAAACCGCCTGTTTTACCCTGTTCGTGTTAGCAGAGTGTTAGCAGCTTCTAATTTTGGCGGTAGGCCATTTTCCCACGACGTCCGCTTTTGTTAGCATGTTTGTGCAGTATTTAATGACAAATTGTTTATCATTAGTAAACTCATACTATGAAACCCTTGCACTGAATGCATTTTTGAAGATAACAATTATTACGGATTTTCAGTGCCATTTTTGAGCTTGAAAGGTTTCGCCAGAAAACGCCCGAAAATACCAGATTGTACATGCGAAATGAGTCTTGTGTTATTATCTTATGGAAAAAATAAACCGTGCTCCCTAGTAGGAAGAGCACGGTATTTGAAGGCTTATAGATTAATACGTGACAGTGTGTATCATGCAACTGTGTGATAGATCCGTCTTAGTCCTCATCAATCTCGGTTTGAGCAGATGTAGTTAGCGCCATCATCCTTTCTGCGTAAGTAGGCCCGTCAATCTCTTCATTGGCATACTGCTGCATTAATTCATCCATCTGTCCCTTGAGTTCTTCTCTGGTCATTTGAGTATTCCTCCTAAGTCCTATTGGTATGATCAAAGTTCACGTCACTCATATTGTTTGAACCACAGCACATCGCCATACATCGTAATCAATCGAAGTTGAAGCCTCCACCCTTTTTCATGATGATGGGATTATACTCGACCCGAAGAATATTACCTTCCACAAGAGTAACGGTGCCTTCAGTATTCGTGAAGTCAAGGATCGTTTCTTTCCCCTTATTAAATGTGTTGCTCGCTTCCTTGGCATCCTGGAAGACTCGCACACGGGATGTTGCTGTGCCGCTAAAGAAGATTTTGTAGGTACCAGCGGGAATTTCTTCACCGATTGTGTAATTGCCTTTGGGGATAGTGGTTCCTTCGGGCGGAACATAGCCATTGCCGCGTTCTGAGACGTTGCCAACCCGCGCAACTTCTGCGCCATTATATCGAAGGCTCAGGTACTCACCTGGATACAGGCTGATTCTGGTTTCGCCGTCTCCCTTCAAGGAACCTTCTACACGGGGCATGTCACCGAGCCAGAGACGATCAATGTCGTATTTGTACATGGATTCATTTTCATACACGTAATAGTCCGATCTGGTGACGTCTTTGTCCCCGTTCTGCACAAATTTGAAAGTGTAGACACCGGCGGCCAGATCCTCACCAATCTTGTATTGGCCGGTGCCCAGCACCATCTTTTCCCCGCCAGGGCGGGAGGCAATCTCATCAGTCAGGTCATCTCTGATGGTCAGCAGTTCTTCCAGTGTATAACCTGAAAAGTCAATCGTTCCTTCTGCCACAGCAGCAAAGCAGCAAAGCGCAGTCAGCATCAACGCAATCAGGACAGCAAGTATCTTCTTCATGACGTTCTCCTCCTCAATCAATTCGTGTCGTTTTCCAATACCTCACATCAGCGGTTTTCCCACACGATGGGCATTCCAACGCATCATAGAAGCCCCCGGTCTCCAGTCGTTCATAATCTGCAGGATAGACAGCAGATTGTGTACTGACCTGCCTTTCGCAGTACGGGCACAACCATCTGTATTCCACCCTGGCACAGTGTTCATCCTGCGAAAGAATCTTGTAGGATTGACCGGGCATTTGACGATGCTTGGGCATTTGACCACCTCCGTCCGTTCACTGAACACTACCGGCAGCTTCAATGGGGAGATGATTATGCTCCTCCTTATAAGTCACCAGCTTCTTGTATCCCCAGCACCCAAGCCCATAGATGCCAGCGGCACCAAGGACCGCAATGCCCACCTTGCCTGCACCGACTAACTGGCCGGTACGGTAAAGTTTCACCAAACCAACAGCCTCCTTTCCGTCTCCTATCACCTTCAGATGATGGGCAATCTCAGCACAATTCATTTGAAGTCCCCCTTCCTGCTGATGGCTAAAGTTTAATCCTGCCCGAACTGATTTTGGATTTGTCGGTGCAGCAAAAAAGCCGCTGTCTCAAAATGGCTGAGGCAAGCCATGGGAGGCAGCGCCTTTTTCCGCAACATTTTTGGGCAAGCGAAAACAGAGTGCAGAAAGAACGGCACTCAAGGAATTATTTTCATAAGGAATTTCCAAGTGGAATGAGTTATAAACCGGCAGGAAAAGATGATGGAATCTTCAGACCGCTTCCCAAGCGTCTGTTTTGGATTTTATGGTGCAGATGGAGGATGTTGAGAGCGAGGCTGAACAGCAGCCATTCGGCGGCGACCTTCGTACTGCCGCGAAGCAGAAAACGCCGGAAATCAAGATCCTGCTTCACGTATGCAAAGTTGCCTTCGGCCTGAATGGAACGGTTCACCTGAAGCAAACATCCCTTGGGAGAGGAGATCTTTGCTTCCATAGCCTGCCGCTGTCTGGCAAAGCGTTTTGACACATAGATGACTTTGTGTCGTTCTTCCAGGGGCTTCTTACTGCCGCATGCACGGATGCACTTTTCTTTAAGTGGGCATCCGTCGCATTCGCTGCATTCATAGACTGATGTGGTGATTTCAAGCCCCGAGGCTGTATGCGTTTTCTTTTCCTGCGTTTTCTGCAGCAGCTTTCCGTTGGCACAGGTATAGGTGTCAGTTTGAGCATTGTAGGCCATATTCTCGCGGCGGCTGATATCGGTTCTGTATTTTCTGTGCTTGGCTGCCTCGTGGTTGCTTGGTTTTACATACAGCTCCGTTTCGGGATGCGCTTCAAACCAGCAGTAGTTCTCTTCGCTTTCGTAACCGGAATCCACCACAACGCTGCCGATATTCTTTCCTTCGTAGTTTTTCTGGAGCTGCTCCATAAACGGAATCAGCGTATGCACGTCATTTCTGTCAGAAGAAATGTAGCTCCCGATGATAAAATCGCTGCATGTTGCCACATTGACATTGTATCCATGCTTGAGCTGCCCGTTTCTCATGTAGTCCTCTTTCATGTGCATAAAGGTTGCATCATGGTCCGTTTTGCTGAAGCTATTCCGATTTCCGCAGATGTGAATATCATTTGTGTATTGCTTGAGTTTGGCAAGACATTGATCTACCCATTCGCTCAGTCTCTGCAGCCGCGTTTTTCTTTTGCCTTTTCCTGAAACAAGCTCGATTCCATCCGCTTTGATTCGCGCATGGATTCTTTTCCAAAGCTTCTTCAATTGTCGGACAGCAATCTTTTCCGGAACATGAAAGCGGATACCTACCTCTTTCAGCTTTGCAGGCAGCTCATCATGAATTTTCTTCAGCAGCTTTTCTGTCTTTTGGGCCGTTGCTTTCTTCCAGACAAAACTGTACTTGTTCGCATTTGCTTCAATCTTTGTGCCATCTATGAAAGCCGCTTCAAGGCTGAGCAGTCCTCTTTCGTGCAGCAAAACAACAAGCTGACACAGAATATCCTGCCCGGCTTCCTGTGTTAGAATATTCTTTCTGAATCGGTTGATGGTGTTGTGATCCGGCGCACGCTGCCCCTCAAGCAAATAGATGAAGTGCAGGTTTTCTCGGCAGCATGCTTCAAGCGCACGGCTGGATATCTGCTTGCGCATATACCCATACACCATGATTTTCAGCAGAATCTTCGGTGAATACTCGATTCTCCCAAGTCGGGAGTACGCCGCATACAGTTTGCTGTAATCCATCCTTTCCATGACGGCGTTGAGCAGTCTCACCGGTGCATTCTTCTCAATGTTTACTTCGCAGTCCAGCGGCATGACCAGTTGAAATCCATTCGTCATTGCTGTATAATCTGTCTGCGGCATGTTTCTTTTCATGGTAGTTACATTCTACCGCAGGCATTCGGATTCTCATAGTCCGAATGCTTTTTTTGTACCAAAAAGGAGTTTCCTCTTTTTAGTGAGACAACCCCTTTTTTCTTTGGCACTTCACGGAAAGCTGAGGAAGCTGCAAAACAAGAGCGCTGCAAGCAAACAAGAGCTTGCAGCGCTCGTCGCGTTTGCGGATGCGATGAACCCTCTTCCTTGGCGAAGTGATGCGCGTCCCATGCTCTCCTGCGCCATCTGCTTGCGTCTTTTCGTCGGGAAACCGTATGCTCCGACGTGAAAAAAATGCGCCCCCTGATGGGAAACTGGCTTGCTTTTTCCAGTGTCCGCTTCAGGAGGCGCAGGGGAGGGGGTGAAGGCAGGGGATTCGGCGTTAGTGCCGGGAAGCAATGAAGATAACAGCAAAGATGAAAATCAACAGACCGAGCGCAATGTAATTGAGCGTATCGACCGATAGGTTCACCTTGTCGTACATATCAGTGATCCAATTGCGGCCACGGCGCGGCGCTTTGGGGTCTGACGATTCTGTCTGCTGCTCGCTTGTCGATTGCGGCTGTTTCTTGTTTTCCTCCATTGTTTTCGCTCCTCCTTCCATAACGATAGAGCAAGAGGCTCCGTGCATGAAGTACAGAGCCTCTGCGAAGCATGTTTGAAAGCTGATGGCACAAGGGACTCTGCCCCATTGCACCGTGAAACCGTTACTTTCTGGTCATGTACTTGCGCATATCCAGAATAACAGCGAACAGGATAACCGCGCCCTTTACGATGTAGGTAACGTTGCCGGAGATGCCCAGGAAGGTCATGCCGGCGATAATCAGCTGCATCATGAACACGCCAAGGACAACGCCGGAGATTCTGCCGGTGCCGCCGACGAACGATACGCCGCCGATAACGGCTGCGGAAATGGCGTCGGCTTCGTAGTTCAGACCCAGCGTCGCAGTGGAGGAACCCATACGGGCAGCTTCGATGAAGCCAGTATAGCCGTACAGAGCGCCAGCGACCATGAAAACGCCGATGATGGTCATCATAACGTTCACGCCGGAAACGCGGGCTGCTTCCTCGTTAGAACCGACGGCAAACATGTTTTTGCCGAAAGCGGTCTTGTTCCAGACGACCCACATCAGCGCGGTCACGATCAGCGCCAGCAGCACATACATGGGAACCACGGTGAAGATGGCAGTGCCGTTGGGGCGAACGCCGGTTTGAATTTGGAACAGGGGCTTGGTGACGAAGCTGGTGGTGTAGCTGGAGTCGAAGGAACCGACCTGCACCGAGTTGGAAACCGTCAGGTAGATACCGTAGACGATCATCTGCATGGCCAACGTGATGATGTAGGGGTGAACCTTGAATTTCGCCATGACGAAGCCGTTGATCAGACCAACACATGCGCCGATGAGCATAACGAGCAGCAGCACCAGCACGATGTTGGCAGGGGCTCCGCCTGCCAGCACGCGATTGGCAACGTCCGCACGCTGGAGCAGGATGGCCGCCACGAAAGCGGTCAAGCCAGCCACGCGGCCGCCGGTCAAGTCCGTACCGGCCAGAATGATACAGCCGGCAACGCCCAGCGCCATCGGCAGACGGGCGGCGGTCAGGGAGATGATGTTGATGAGGGAAGCGGGCTTGAGGAAGGCGTCACGCTGCGTCTGGACATACAGCGCCAGCAGCACGATGACAATAATCATGGCGTGATCGAGAATCCAGTTCAGGACGCTCTTCACGGAGAGATTCGGCTTTTTTGCCTTTGTTGCAACATTCGACATGTTCAGGCAACCTCCTTACAAGTTCTTTGCAGCCAGTTCGAGTATCTTTTCCTGATCGACCTTACCGTCGCCTGTCGGGACGTATTCGCCGGCAATCTGACCGGCGCTCATCACGAGAATACGGTTGCAAGTGCCCAGGAGTTCAGGCATTTCGGAAGAGACCATGATGATGCTCTTGCCCTGCTTGGCGAGGGACTGAATCAGCTCATAGATCTCGTACTTGGCGCCCACGTCGATACCGCGGGTCGGGTCATCCAGCAGCAGAACGTCAGGATTGGTCAGCATCCAGCGACCGAAAATGACCTTCTGCTGATTGCCGCCGGACAGATTCTTAATCTGCTGACGCTGACTGGGCGTTTTGATGTGCATCGCTTCAATCATGCGATCCGTATCCCGAGCCATTTTTGCGTCGCTGAGCAGCGGGAATTTCCCCAGCTTGTAGTTCTTCAGGTTGGCGATGACGGTGTTTGCGCGGATGTCAAGGATGCCGAAAATGCCAGTTGCGCGGCGTTCCTCGGTGACCAGCGCAAAGCCCTGCTTGATGGCGCTGTTGGGTGACAAGTTGGAAATTTCCTCGCCCACCTGCGTGCCATTGATGTCGTGTACTTCCATGCTGTAGTCTTCAGGCGTACCGCCCTGCGCGGCGCGGAAGCCGAAGTTGAACTTCTTGATGGTGCCGCTTTGACGGGTGCGATAGCCGAAAAGGGTTTCCAGCAGCTCGGTACGGCCGGAGCCATCCAAACCCGCTACGCCCAGGATCTCGCCCTTGTGGAGCGTGAAGCTGGCGTCGCGCAGCTGATTGTATTTGGCGGTCAAGCCCTCCACCACGATCATCGGATCGTCGTGGACGATGTTATCCTTGGGCGGATAGGCTGCGCTCAGCTCGCGACCGCACATGTTCCGAATGACCTCTGCGCGGAAGGAATCGTCGTCCGTGCCGTATTCGGTCTTGTGGCGGGTGGTAATCCAGCGTCCGTCGCGCATAACGGTCACGTCGTCGGCAATGCGCCAGATTTCCTTCATCTTGTGGGAGATATAAACGATGCCTACGCCGCGTGCCTTGAGCATATTGATGATGGAGAAGAGCACCTCAACCTCCGCCTCGGTCAGGGAAGAGGTCGGCTCGTCCAGCACAATAATCTTGGAGTTGAAGGAAACAGCTTTTGCAATTTCCACCATCTGACGGCGCGAAACGGGCATGGTGGACATGATGGTACGCGGGTTGATGTTGATGCCGAATTTCTCAAAATTCAGATCCTTAAAGACCTCCATGGTCATGTCGTATTCGGCCTTGTCGGAAACGAAGGGCATCTTAGCGCCGCCGAGCTTGATTCGCGGATAGCGCCCGAGCCAAATGTTGTCCATCACGCTACGCTTCAGCGCCTGATTCAGCTCCTGATGCACCATGGCGACGCCGTTGTCCAGCGCATCGCGGGAAGACTTGAAGTTAACCTCTTTGCCGTCGAACCAGATTGTGCCCGCATCCTTGCTGTAAATGCCGAAAAGGCACTTCATCAGCGTGGATTTACCGGCGCCGTTTTCGCCCATGAGTGCATGGACGGTACCGGGACGGACGGTCAGCTGTGCATCGTCAAGCGCTTTGACGCCGGGGAAGGACTTGCAGATGCCTTCCATGCGCAGCAAAACATCGTCTTTTTGCATGTTTGTCTTTTCCTTTCCTGGAATTCAACGAGAACAAACGATTGTAAAGCGGCGGATGATACCGTGGGTACCGACCTGCCGGAGAGCAAGTCGAATGCTGCTTGCCATATGTTGGTCAGCAGTGAAAGACGGAGAGAACCATTCGGTTCTCTCCGCCCGAAGTGCTCAGGGAAGAATTACTCGCCAGTGTACACAGCGTAGGGAATCTGCACGAACCAGTTGTCAACGATAACGTAGTTCTCGTTCAGACCCTCGAACTTGTTTTCCTTGCCGGCAATCAGGTTCGCGGTGATGGTCGCAACAGCGTCCGCCATACCAACGTTGTCCTGCTTGATGGTGCCGACCATGTAGCCGTTGTTGATCAGATCCTTCGCAACGTCGGTCGCGTCCACGCCGAACACGGGGATCGCGGTGGTGCCTTCGCCGTGGTTGTAGCCAGCGTTCTGCAGAGCCATCACAGCGCCATACGCCATGTCGTCGTTGTTGCAGATAACCAGCTCGACCATGTTGCCGTTGCCTTCGTTGTACATGGACAGGACGGTCTGCATCTGCTCAGAGGAGAAAACGTTGGACCAGCTGCCGTTGGGGTCAACGAGGTACTTGTTGGCGTTGGAGGCGTCGTAGAACTCAATCTCCGGCTTGCCCGCGGCAACCAGCGCCTTGTTGGCGTATTCCACAGCCAGCGCGGTACGAGCGATAGCTTCCTGGTTAGCTTCGTCGCCCTTGAACATGATGTAGGAAATCTTGCCGTCGCCGTTGAGGTCGATGTCGTTGTAATGCTCAACCAGATACTGACCAATCAGCTCGCCCTGCATAACGCCGGCGTCTTCAAAGTTGGTGCCGACGAACGCGGAAGCGGGGTTGTTCAGAAACAGGTTGGCGGCTTCTTCGTTGTTGGTAGAGACAGGACGGTTGAACCAAACGGTGGGGATGCCCGCAGCCTGAATCTGGTTCATGATGGTCTGCGCCGTGCTGATGGCGCCGGATTCAACGAGGTTCACCACAATAGCTTCGCAGTCGTTGTTCATCAGAGCCGTGCTGATGAAGTCGGACTGTACCTGCTGGTTGCCGTTGGCGTCGGAGCCGTTGATCGTCAGGTTCAGCTTGGCGAAATCAGCTTCCATTTCGGAACGCACGGAGGAAAGGTACACGTCGCCGTAGGTGTACCAGGACACATACGTATCGGCCAGCGCACTGACGCACGCAAAGCACATCATGACAGACAGCAGCAGAGCAACGAGTTTCTTCATTACAGAAGCACCTCTTTCTTTGTTTTTTGCGATTTCTCGCATGTCTCTTTTTTTGGCTCGGTATCGACAGAATCGAACAAACATGCAAAATCCGGTCGAATACTGACCAATTGAGCTAACTGCATTATATCATCGTTTCTGTCCGTTGTCAACACAATTTGTCGTAATTTTACGTGACTTTCACACAAAAATATTCACGTAAACAAATACGACGTGAACGCCCTATATTGACAAATTCTTGTCCATATGGTATAGTTGAATCAGAAACAAAATACTTACTGATTAGTAGTGTCGTTTGTTTTGCCTGCTGTTGGAGGCGCTCGTATGGCGCTCCCTTTATTTGTGTTGCCTGTAATGAATGGAAGGCACTACCGCACAATTCGTCGGCAGCGTTGGCGATGTCTTTTCCGCCATCTGCGGCATGCAAATTTCTCGATTTACATCCAGTAAACCTTCGGAATTTGCATTTGCATCTGACGAAAAATCCATTCGTCAGCCGACTGCCTCATTGTGCGGTGTTACCCTAAATCTACCCTTGACAAATCACATTCCAAAAGAGGCTTTGTCAAGCCCTCTCCCTGGCAAGGGCGCACTTACTCACCACCTGCAAGCAGACGGTGGTATCCCTCCCGTTGGTCGGGCTCGTGCACTCTCCGATGGGGAGTTTCGCTCTCTGCGGAGAGCGACAGGAAATTCGGCAAACCTCATTCCCTGCACGAAAAACGCCGCTGCTGGCAGAAGTACAGCAGCGGCATTTTTCGTGATGACGCAGCATTGCCGATAGCGCTGGGGCGGATTCTCTATGCAGTTTTTTATAGGCTGCCAGCTCCGTAAGCCTTCGTCGTCAGCTTCAGGTACTCAACGCCTGCCAGCATGACAATACCAATGCCATGCGTATCGTTGAAGTTCCACATCAGCGTGCGATAATAGGCGCGGGAGAAGGAGAAACCTGATCCGCGGCACACGCCGTACAGGTTGCCGTCCCGGTCAATCGCCTGCTCGCACAAGCCCTTCCAGGCACGCTCGACGGCGCTGCGTACCTCATCCAGCACCGCCACATCATACCAGCCGTTACGCAGGCCGCGGGAGAAGGCGCAGATGAACATGGCCGTCACCGAGGACTCCAGATAGGTACCGGGTTCATCAAGAATCTGATGCCACAATCCGGAGGCATCCTGCAGCTTCATGTACCCTGCGCTGAGCTCGCGGAAGAACAATAGCAATGCAGGCCGCTTCTCATGGCCGACCGGCAGCTTTTGCAGCAGCTCGCTGAGGGTGAACAGCACCCAGCCGTTGCCTCGGCTCCAGGGGATACGGTTGCTCTTTCCGTTTCGTAAACAGCGCATGTGGGACATGATCTGTTTGTCGGGCATAAAGAGGAGGTCCTTGTATTGAAGCAGCTGATTAGCGCAGGCGTTCATACCTTCCATACTACCGGTCAGCTCCGAATAGCGGCACAGAAAGGGGCCAGACATATACATATCGTCCGCCCAGATGGTATCGTCGCGGCGGCAATAAGCTCCTTCGGAGGTGCGGGGCTGTTCATGGAGCATATATTCCCCAATGGCATCAGCCAGCTTGCGGACAGCCGCGTCGCCGGGCTTGGCGCATTCCAGCATCATGGAGCCAAAGGAGCCGCAGTCGTCCAGCGCGTCAAGCCAGCAGATTTGCTGATTGACCCCCGGAAAGCCATACCTTGCCTGATCATAAAGCGCATACTCATGGATGGAGACGACCTGATCCACATGGCTTGTCACATAGTCGTTCATGACCTCGCGGCTCAGGAAATGCCCCGCCTGCCACATGCCGTAGAGCGTAACGCCCAGCGGATAAGTCCAGCGGCCAAAGAGCTTGCTTTCCACATAGGGACGCAGAGCAACGCCGTCAAAGCCAGTGCGCCAGGTGATTGTCCCCTCCGCGCCCTCAACCAGCTGTCCCATGGCGCATGCGGTGAAGGCTGAAGTATCCGCGGTTTTCAGCGGGCCCATGATGAGATAAGGTGTCGTCCTTCCATGAATATGCACAGGAGGCTTCCTCCAAGCCCAGTCGCTGTCGCTCACCAGCGCGGCCACCGCCTGATAGGGGCCGACGGCCACAACATCATGCTGTGCTCCGGGGATAACCCGTCCGGGCTTACCGTCCACGATCAGGGTTACAGCGTCATGGGCGGCAAGGGGGACACGGACGCTTCCCTTGAGCCACGCCGCATATACGCCTGCCCCGACAAGGGACTTTTTCTCCGCGCGGGGAAGCCAGGTCAGCTCCGGCGGCATAAAGTCGCCAAAGAAGCTGCCCACGTCAATCTGCATCCGTTCATCCACCGGCTCCGTGTAGAGGATTCCTGCCTCCCCGTCATATTCCTTGTAGGGCAGTACATAATTACAGGGCTCCCACTGCGGCATGGCATTGGCGAAAGCGCAGCCAAAGCCGATCTCCGTCCGCTCGCAGCGCCATACGAAACGATTGTAGCCTGCCCTCAACGACACATCGATCCTGCATTTTTCATGGGTGCGTTCCTGATTGCCGTTGGACTGGAACACCCTTTCCTCATTCAACCACACCTGAACAGGACCGTCGCACTCCACCATGAAGCCGGAGCTCTTGGCCTGCGGACAGTATAGGTCGGCGGCGGCATAGACAATTTCGCCATTCTCTCCGCCGGGAAAACGCCGCGCAAAATCCAGCAGATATCGCGCCTTTCGATCCGCCTGAATGCCTGACTCATCAAAGGTGCGCCAGATAAAGGGCGTAACAGGATTTTCCCCCATAAATCGGGTTCCAAGCAGATCAATGATTCTCCCGGCATCGTCGCCATAGCTCCAGGCAGCGCTGTTGCGATCGTCAAAATAGTATCCCATGGTCAATTTCCTTTCTTTTCTGCAATGCTTTCGCGATAGGCGGAACGCTTGGCTTCAATGGCGCGGCTGCCGCCCGCGGAGAGATAGGCGGCCACGCAGCGATCCCATTCCTCATCGAAATTCTCAGCCGGGCACATGATGGTTCGTATGCGGAGCTCCCTTTCCTTCGCGGCCAGGATGTTAACCGTTTCCAGCGACGCGGGGATATAGCCGGTAAGCGTCGGGATGGAAAAGGTGTTTGTCATCGCGACGCGCCACGCGTCCCGCCGCAGGCTTCGCAGCCGCTCCATATACATACCCAGCGACAGCCGTGCATCTATATCGTCGTCCGGAGCATAGGCGTATCCGTTGTACATCAGCGCTAGGTCAGTCACGCTGATTCTTGGCTGCTGCATCTGGCTGCTGCTTACTGCAACGGGCATATTGCCCTCCAGCGTGTAGTGCTCGTTCTCAAAGCCATAACGAAGGACGAAATCATTCTCCGGCTGCGCAAGCCAGTTCAAATAGCGCACGGCTGCGTCCGTATGCGCGCTACGGGAGGAGACGAATACCATCATGCCATAGGGATGATAGGTGTACTTATAGGCAGGCCGTCCATCAGGAGCAAGGATGTCGACAGCCGCAACCTCCGCGGATGGGTCGGTGCTGTACAGCTTTGTCAAAGCCCCGTTGACGCTGTCGAACCCATACCAGGAATCATTGCACCAAAACCCAACGTCGCCATTAATGATGGCCTGCCCATACTGGGATTTATCGTTCTCCCCGATCATGGCGAAATCGCTGTTGAGCAGCCCAGCATTATACAGGGTGTTCAGATAGCGATAGCCCTCCTTGGCCCCATCGTACAGGAAGAAGGGGCGCGAGGCCAGATCCTCGTCGGAGATAGCATCCTGCTCATAGAAGCCTTCGATCAAAAGGAGCATCGGCCAATAGGTCGTGCCGTAGCTAAGGAAGGCGGGAGCATCCGTGCCGCGGCCGGCAAAGTCGGCCTGCTGGAAGGACCGCAGGATTTCCAGCAGCTGCTCCGCCGTCAGGGCATAGCAGCCGTTTTCCTCCTTTGGCAGATCAATTCCCAAACGATCCAGCCAATCCTTGCGGATGAAGGCGCTGGTCACATCGGTGGTGCTGCGCAGGGAGGGAATCGCGTACTGCCGCCCGTCGATTTCTCCATACGGCAGCACAGAGGCATGACTTCGTTTCAGATAGGAGCCGTTTTCCTCCAGCTCGTCGGTAATGTCGGCAACCAGTCCATTGCGGCACAGCGTCAGCCAGAAATCATACTCATAGGTGAACATGATGTCCGGCGGTTCGTTCTGACCTGCCAGCAGATTGATCTGCGCCACGTCATCCGCGCGCTTCACACGCACAAATTGCAGATCTATATCCAGTTCGCGAAGCACCCGGCTTTGAATATAGCGTACCCAGGCGTTGTCCTCGCAGGAGCCATATTCCTCGGGCATGTTCTCCCGGTCATAGACCATGACGCGAAGCGTTTCCGTCTGTGCCGACGCGCTCCCATGCACAAGGAACGGCAGCGTCAGCAGGAGAAGGAGAAACGAGAGCAGGCACATCTTTCTCACAGGAAATACCTCAATCATTTTCTGTGACCGGGAATTATACCCGGTCGCTCAAACAGCGGAGCGCATATTAAGGTAACACCGCACAAATGAGGTGGTCGGCTGGCGGAAAAGACATCGCCCGACGCGCCGCCGAATTGTGCGGCGTTGCCTTAAGGCAATACCGCACAAATGAGTTGGTGCGATGGCGAATGCATTTTTTGTCAGATGCGATTGCAGAAATCGAAGGTTTACTGGAGGTAAATCGAGATTTCTGCAAGAAGCAGATGGCAGAAAAGGCATCGCCAGCGCTGCAGACGAATTGTGCGGTAGTGCCTTAAATATCCGTGCGCTCGGCCTTTTCAAAGTCAAGAATCGTCTGATGACCGCCGGCATTGATCTCGATTGCGCCCGCGTCAAATTCCGTCTGAGCAAACTCGTTATCATAGCGCTTGTAGCCATGGATGCAGATGGTTTCTCCCCCGACGGTCAGGGGCCTGTTCCAGCCGAAGGTGATCTCACCCTGAGAGGGAGACTGGTAGATCAGGTTGTGCGTGTCGCCGCACACCTTTTTCCCGGCAAAGCCGTCCATGAACGCCTCAAAGCTGCCGTTTTCAGCCTTGGAGCCCATTTCAATGACCCACACGTTTGCGTGACCCTGCGCGATGTACTCATAATCGTCGGCACGGTCATATTTCTCCTGCCAGCTTTCGGCGTACAGCTCTTTGAACATGACGGGATCCTTCTTTTCCCAGTAGCCGGGCAGCAGCGAATACACCGCCGCATACCCATCGCCTTTGCGGCCAAAGATCCAGCCCTCCTTCTCCACCACCTCGTCCATCTCATGCCTGGGGAAGTAGAGGTGGGAATAGAGGTAATCCACAAAGTCGGGTTCAACGCGGTACAGGCACAGCAGCACGTTTTCATGCTGCACGGCGCGGGGCAGGGTCAGGTTGCCGGCCCAGCAGTTGGGACGGTTGGAATACTCGGTGGAAGCGGGATTGGTTGTAAAGATGACTGCCTTGCCGCCCAGGGAGGCCGTCCAGGGATGCTGCTGATAGCCCATGCGGCCCTTGCGGAAATCCTGCGCGCAGCTGAGGATATAGTCCGGCGTACGGCGTGTGTAGATGTCCACCTGTGTCATGGCTGTGAAGTCGGGCGCATCCACGCAGGGCACACCAGCCTCATCATGCAGCTTGTAGCGCTCATAGTAGGCGCGGACACGGTTAGTCATCCAGTTCCATGTGGGGAACACCTTCAGCGAGTTCTCAATGGTCAGGCGGTCGGAGTATGTCTGCTGGCCCCAGAAGAACATGATGTTGTCAAAGTCGGCGGGATCCACGCCATAATACTTGGCGTCCGCCACGTCGATGCTCATGCGCTCGCGGTTGGTTTGGATTCCCGTGGGAGCCGCTGCTGCCGCCAGGATAGCCTTGGGACAAACATAGCCGTTGGCAGCCAACATCACGGCGCAGTTGCTCATGGTGCCGGCGTATCCCTTATCAAACAGCAGCGCCATCACGGCGGAGCAATCCTCATAGTCGGGCTCGATGATAAAGCGGGTATAGACGCGGCCATGGGTGGTGGGCAAGTGCCCTTCAAAATGATTGACCGCCAGGTCAAACACCAGCATGTCAATCAGCATGCGGCAGCGGGTGCGGATATCCGCCTCGTCGGCATAGATCATCAGGTTGACCAGACCCAGCATGTCATCCATGTAGTATCCCTGAGTCAGCCATTCGCTGAAGCCGAAGCGCTCACGCCAGTTCAGCCAGCGGCGCAGGAAGGCGGTGGCATGGGCGTGATGCTCAGCGCCGGTCATGCCATTGTTGGGGAACACCACGTCAGGATACATCTGCCCCACCAGATATTCGGCGCTGTGATACAGGATTTGATGATTCTCGGTGAAGAAGCAGGCGTGCACATCGCCGGGCTCGTCCAGCCAATACTTGAAATGAATCAGACTCTGTTCAATCTTCTGTGCCTGCTCCTCATTCAGGCGCGTTCCGCGATGCTCGCGCAGCATACGGATCAGCGCGGGGATGGTGAAATCAGCGCAGTCCAGGCGGGCGTCGATGCGCGCAAGCGCCTTGTCAATGGCGAAGTTTCGAATAGGCGGCGTGTCGATCCCGGCCTTTTGCAGCTCCATCTTCGCCAGATCGTAATACAGGCCCAGGAAGCCGTTGAACGCGCCAAACGCGCCGGACATTTCCTCGGGCGTGGTTGCAGCCTGGACCTTTCCAAGCTCCACGACATGTTCCAGATACTTCAGGTTGTCCATGTGATTATTCCTCGCTTTCATGATATTCATCCGCCGTCTCGGCGGCTATGGTACTGTCTGCGGAGGGATGCTTCCGATACTCGCCGGGGGAGCATCCCATATACTGTTTGAACAGACGATACATGGTCTGCTCGCTGCCAATGCCGACCTGCTCGGCAATATCCCGCTGGGAGATGGTCGTATTCACCAGCAATTCCTTCATCTTTTCAAGGCGGATGCCGAGCAGATAGGCTGAAAAGGTTGTTCCCATCTCCGTTGATATGATCTTTCTGAGATAGGAATAGCTGATTCCCAGCGCGCTTGCCACATCCTCGGGCGTAAGAGACTCGGCATAGTGATCGCCGATGTAGCGGATAAACTTGTTCGTATAGCCGCTGCCGCCCTTGTGCGCCTTAGCCAACTGCCTGGAAAGCTGAACAAATTTGCCCTCCAGCCATGTCAGCATGTGCTCCAAGGTGTCAAAGCTGCTCAGATAACGGAACGGGGAATGCTCCGGTTCGTCAAACAAGGCGTTGAACTGCACGCCCTTGCGAAAGGCCGTCTGGATCAGCACGCCTAAGAGCTGGGACACGGCGAACTCCAGGTCGTCCATACCTGCGTCGCTCTCCAGCAGCTTTGCAAGCAGCTCCCTCAGGCGTTCATGAATCGCGTTTTCTCCCCGGTCAATCGACGAGACAATGCTCTGGATCTTTGCCTGCGGGAACGTAAAGGATCTTGACACGCCCATTCCGGGCGTATAAAGGATGGTGCACCCGACGCCGCGCACCAGCTTCCAGCGGATCGCGCGCTTGGCCTCGTTCAGCGCCTCGGCCACATGCTCCCGTCCGGAAAAGACGGAGGAGCAGGAAAAGCTGAGCGTGCAGGTGGTGAAAGCCTGCATAAGGGCTGACGATTTGTCCATCAGTGCCTGACGCGCCTGTTCGGAGGGGCTGTTCTGGAAACTGACGGCGGCGGCAATGGACCACTCATTGATCCGCACTGTGTAGGAGCTTTCCCCCTCCCCCAGAATACCTCGGAGAGAATAGCGCAGCAGATAATCCAGAAAGGGCGACAGCTTACGCGCCTCGACAATGTGCTGATGCGGCTCGTCAATATCGCAAAGTAGGAACACATAATGATCGAAGGATGCCAGATGAACCAGCATACTTTCGGTCAGCTTGTTGGAAGTGACGGCTTCATAGAGCTGAAGATCCATCTGCTGGATGGTTTCCTGCCCATCGCTGGCATGCCATTGCTCCGATACCTGAGTCAGGACGTTGGTGGCTTCCCTGGCCGTGTCGGTTGGGATCGACTGTTCCTGCAATTGACGTTCAAGGGTAGCCTGCAATTCGGCGATGGGACGGTTCATCTGCCGCGCAATCATGCGGAAGCTGATGACGATGACCATGATGAACACCGCCAGCACTATCAGCGCATACAGCGCCTGCTGCACCACGGTCATGATCACAATATCGCCCGACACCCATACCACATAGAGGAAATGCCTGCCCCGATAGGCGGAACAGATTTTTCCTCCGTCAACCCAGTGCTGGTAAGTCTCGTTGGGGGACGCGAGAAAGTCAATAGCCGCCTCAACCCGTGCGCCGACCGGCTGAGAGTTCATCGGCTGAGAACAGACCGTGCGTCCGTCGTGGGTGAGCACCATGAGCTCCTCCAGGCTGTCATTGTGTTCAAGCAAGGAGGCGTACAGCTTTTTGCAGTCCAGCAAGAGATAGACAGCGCCGTGAAAACCCACGTCCGACACGTCTAAACGCTGCCGGTAGATCAGGCATGAACGACTGATCTCCTGTCCGGGATATCCATCCACCTGAGCGATGGCAAATCCCTCGTCCCACGCTTCCTGCGCTGTTTCTTCCACAATATTGCGGATGGCCGGAACGTCTGCGCTGTATCGGGTACGGCTGGCTGTGTAGACCACGCCGCGATCCTCGTTCAGCACCCAGATGTCATACAGCGCGTCGTCGGTCAGCTTGATGGTGTTGAGGGTTTCCATATAGTTGATGCTGCGTAGTGCTTCCTCCGTGAAGGAGACAGTTTGACTCAGTTTGGCGGTCTCACGGCTTACGCGCAGCATGGATGCGTTGCTCTGAATGTTTTGCAGCGCAAGTTCCAGCCGCTGCTCTAATTGTCGTGCACCCGTATCGGCCAGGTGGGAGGTGTAGCCTGACAGGGAGACGATTTGGATCACCGTCAGGATCACGGAGAGCAGGAAGGTGATCACAATGGCAATGGCGAGATACTTTCTCGTTGCAATCTCAATGACCTTGGGCTGAACTGATTGCTTATGCCGGTTCCTCTTTGCCGTCATGCTGCGTCCTTCAACTTTCTTCCTGTCGTTGCTATCATTATACCGAAAAGCATATGTTTTTGAAAGGCACATACGGTCGATTTTTGTCAAGGATGATAGGAATAATCAGTATTGTTAGTGGAACAGTTGTCAGTTTTGTAGTATGTTATAGCCAGCAAGATGGAGCAAACGAGAAATAAGCTTCCATATCGCACATGGGCGCGCCGCAAAAATTGAGTGAAGTAAACGCACCCTCAGAGCAAAGGAGGAACCCTCATGACTGGTCTGGCACACGCAAAGAAGAGACAATCCTGGCTTCACGGCTTAGCGATCAGCCTAAAGCGCGACTGGCGGCTGTATCTGATGATGATCCTGCCGGTTATCTTCTATATTATGTTCCGTTATACGCCCATGCATGGCATCGTGATCGCCTTCCAGAACTACAATCTGTTCAAGGGGATTGCCGGTAGTCAGTTTGTGGGCATGGCAAACTTTGAGTTTGTCTTTAAGATGAGAGACTTTTCTATTGCGCTGCAAAACACGCTGCTGCTGAACTTCCTGGATCTGATTGTCGGCTTTCCGGTACCCATTATTCTGTCTATCATGCTCAATGAGATCAAATCCACAGGTATTAAGCGCGTGTCGCAGACGCTATTGTATCTGCCCCATTTCCTGTCCTGGGTTATCATCGGCGGCATGGTACTGACGATCTTTGCCCCTACCACCGGCGTTGTCAACTCCACGCTGATGAAGATGAACCTTATTTCCAATAATATCCCCTTCCTGACCAACGGCGTTTACTGGCGCGTCACTTATGTGCTGGTGGGTGTGTGGCAGAGCATGGGCTGGGGAACCATCCTGTACATGGCGGCCATCACCGGCATCAACCAGGAGCTGTTTGAGGCCGCCAAGATCGACGGCGCTAACAAGATGCAGCAGATTTGGCATGTGACGCTTCCCGGCATCCGTTCCACCATCGTGGTTCTGCTGATCCTGAACGTGGGGCAGATGATGAATATCGGCTTCGACCGGCCCTTTGTGATCGGCAATACCATGGTGCAGGACTACTGCGACGTTATCTCGACCTTTGTGTACCGCGCAGGCATCAAAAACGCGCAGTTTGCCCGCGCAACAGCCATTGGTCTGTTTCAGTCGGTCGTCGGCCTTGTTATGATCACCACCGCCAACTTTGTCTCTCGCCGCCTTGGCGAGGAAGGCATCATGTAAGAAAGGAGGATGAGAATCATGACTACCGTGCAGACAAAGGTTCTCATGCCTGAAAAGAAAAAGAAGGTGACCCTCGCTCAGGTTATCCTGGTCACGATTATTATGCTGTTTGTGCTGATCTGCGTGCTGCCGATCATCAACGTAGCCAGCGTGTCCCTAAGCTCCAAATCCGCCATTCTACGGGGCGACGTGGCCTTTTTGCCGGTCGAGCCCACGATCAACGCCTACAAAGCCATTGTGCGCGACGCCAGCATGATCCGCAGCCTGTTTTACACCATCGAGCTGACGGTTATCTACACGGCCATGGCGATGGTCATGACGATTCTGCTGGCTTATCCGATGACCAAGAAGCGCCTGCGCGGCCGCCGGCTTCTGTCGCTGTTTGTCATCTTTACCATGTATTTCAACGGCGGTGCCATTCCCACCTACCTGACGATTAAGAACTACGGCCTCATCAATTCCATGTGGTCGCTCATCCTGCCGGGACTGATCTCCACCTATAATATGATCATCCTGCGCTCCTTCATCAGCGCCCTTCCCGGCGAGCTGGAGGAAGCCGCCATCATCGACGGCGCTACGGATTTTCAGGTGCTGCTCAAGGTCATCCTGCCTCTGACGCTCCCCGCCATCGCAACCCTCTCTCTGTTCTACGCGGTGGGCAAATGGAACAGCTTCTCCGACGCGCTGTACTACATCTCCTCCGCTTCCCTGCAGCCATTGCAGCTGAAGCTGTACAACCTGATCAAAGGCTCCACCACCCTGGACATCTCCGCCGTAGAGGGCAACAGCGCTGATCTGGGTCATAGCATATCCGAGTCCATCGAGTCCGCATCCATCATCTTCGCCACGCTGCCCATCCTGGTGGTGTATCCCTTCCTGCAGCGCTACTTCGTGTCCGGCGTGACCGTGGGTGCTGTCAAGGGCTAATCTTCCCTACGCATTCAGCCGTCTGGAGAATGACGGTTGAAATATAATCAACAAAGGAGTGGAAACCATGAAGAAGTTCCTGTCCTACCTGCTGATGCTCATCCTGGTCGCGTCCTGCCTGAGCATCCCTGCCGCAGCCAACGCTGAAGACTGGATCACCCTGCGCGTCGAGTGCTTCGACCGCTCTGTGTCTGGATTGAGCGTTGAAAGCAACCTGCAGCACGACTACATCCAGAAAAACTTTGGCGACCCCAATCACATCAAGGTGGAACTTGTGCCCGTGTCCCGCTGGAGCGAGACCGACATCCTGAACACCTGGTCAGCCGGCGGCACCGCCCCTGACATCTGCTATACCTATGACACAGCTCTGGTGCAGCAGTATGTCAACATGGGTGGTTTGACCCCGCTGAACGACCTGCTGGCGGAGTATGGCCCGAACGTATCCGAATTTCTGGGTCAGGGCGTACTGGAATATGGTCAGTTTGACGAGAACGGCACTAAGGTGCAGTATTATATCCCTGCCCGCCGCATCAATGTGGCCAAGCTCGGTTTGTTCATCCGCAAGGACTGGCTGGACAAGCTGAACATGGCGGAGCCTACCACCACCGAGGAGTGGGTTGCCTATCTGCGCGCGGCCAAGGAAGCCAAGCTGGGCGGCGAGCAGACGGTTCCCTACGCCATGAAGCTGTATGAGAACAGCCCGCTGTTCTCCACCTCCGTGATCGTGGATTCCTTCCTGGACTTCTCCAAGATCACCAAGGAGGACTGGTACTCCCTGTATCACGAGCAGATGCCCGGCGCGAAGGAGGCCTATCGTCTGCTGAATACCCTGTACAATGAGGGTTTGATCTCTGAGAATTTCGCCATTGATAACGGCGACATCCGCGACCGCGATCTGAACCAGGGCTACGCGGGCTTCTACATCGAGGGTCCCACGCAGGTTTGGCCCGATTACAGCGATGAGATGAAGAAGAACGTGGGCGAGGACGCCGAGTGGATCCCTGTTAACCCCTTCGTGAATCCTGACGGCTACACCCTTCACGAGAACTATGCCGCCAACGGCATCTGCATCTTCATTCCCAGCTGGGTGAATAAGGAGACCGCTGTTGCCGCGATGAAGTACATGGACTGGATGGCTCAGCCTGAAAACATGTTCTACCTGCAGAATGGCATTGAAGGCGTTCACTATGATCATCTGAACGAGGACGGCCTGCCCGTTGGCCGTGTAACTAATGACAACCTGCCCGACGACCAGAAGTGGCTGTCCGCTGTCGACCTGGTGTTCCTGTCCAATGGCAACAGCTTCGGCAATGATGAGCTGAACAATAAGTACAGCGCCCTGGCCTTCACCGGCTATGAGGATGTCGTCGCACGTTCCTATGAGTACATGGCCAAGGATTCCTATGCACCCATCGGCTTCACCGTGGCGATTAAGGCCGAGGCCGACTACGGCCAGATGGTGCTGGCAAAGCAGGCTGAGCTGCTCACCAACGCCCTGACCTGCGATCCGGCCGAATTTGACGCGGTGTATGATCGCTGCGTGCAGGCCATCCTGGACGTTGGCGGCCAGCAAATCGTCGATGAGCGCAAAGCTGCCTATGAGGCTGGCTTGATCCGCGGCGACTTCCCCATGGAGGTGCTTTCCAAGTAAACATGGACTGGATGATAGCCATCAGCGCTGCTGATATGGCTACGGCATAAGGAAACATTCTCAGGGAGCGATGCAGCAAAAAAGCGCATCGCTCCTTTTGCTGCGGGCGGCTCCCATCGGGTCAGGTGCCCACCACCGGTTCCTTGCCGGGAAGAATTGCTACGAAGATTTCGCTCGAACATCCTCCGTCTTGGTAAATACAGGCTGAGCTGTGACGGACGCGGCGAGCAGCATTCATCCAAGTAAAGGTACGTTCGACAATCCAGCGCCACGGAAGTTTTTCCCACTCATGAGGCTTGATTTTCTCGGAGATGTCCACCCGGCGCCGGAGCTGTTGATTAAGGTAACACCGCACAAATGAGGTGGTCGGCTGGCGAATGGATTTTTCGTCAGATGCAAATGCAAATTTCGAAGGTTTACTGGATGTAAATCGAGAAATTTGCATGCCGCAGATGGCGGAAAAGACATCGCCAGACGCGCCGCCGAGTTGTGCAGTGTTACCTTAACTTCGTCAATACACGTGCCGCGATAACCTGCATCGGCGCAAAAGGCTTGAATTGACGGATACTTTTTGCAAGCCTTCTGCGCTGCAAGAATGCCTGATTTCGTGTCGTGAATGTTTGCAGCATGAACCACGATGCCCAGTAAGTTGCCCATTGTGTCTATGACGGCATGACGTTTGCGCCCTTTTGCTTTTTTCCGCCATCGATGCCGCGCTTTTCATTGTCTGCTACCGTTTTTACGCTTTGCGAATCAATTAACGCATAGTGCGGTTCGGCACTTTTCCCCGCATCTTTACGAGTCTTTTCAACCAAGTGAGCGAGGATCTCCTCCCATAATCCCGACTTTGCTCCACGGCTGAAAAAACTATAAACCGTTTGATACGGCGGGAAATCGTGCGGAAGCTGCCGCCATTGACAGCCGGTCTTTACGATATACAGCACGGCATTTGTCAGTTCGCGCTTGCTCCACTTCCGATTCCGCATTCCCGAATATAGTGGCTCTATTTCTGACCACTGCGCGTCTGTCAAGTCCGTCGGGTACGGCTTGTGCTCGGCTCTTGCTTCTTTCATTCTACTATTATAACACATCCATCTTATGAAGACAAGTTCTTAATTTAATCCTTTCGGTGGAGACTTCTGCTTTTGCCTTTTCAATATCGTTGATGAACCTTTTGCTTTTCAAGCATTTTACCTTTGCTCCGCAGTAGGTGCAAAAAGCCTGAGTTCTGTTTTCCTCAATCGATAACGTCTGACCACAATCTGGGCATTTCACAGAAACCAGCTTAATTGCCATGTTTGCATCCTCGTCATTCTTGTTCTACTCTGCCCCGTTCCGCTTCAGCCGCTGCCTCTACCTCAGGTGGGCAGAATGAATCATCCTCATCAATTTCCCAAGGAGAATCCTCCCGATGCTCATCCATCAACATATAGGTTTCTTCAGCCCAGATAAAATCTCCTGCTTCTTCATATGTTCTGGCCAGACTGTACCATGCAGAGAAGCGTGTCCTGCGATAAACAGACATTTCTTCTCGCTTCGAGCACTCTTCAATAGCCCAATCCATCAGTGCAATCGCTGTTACAGTATCGCCCATAGCCATGTAGATAGGAACCTCTTCGTCGAGCTTATGCTCAATATAAGATAAAGGAGAATCCTGCCTTTCACTGGCAATTCGGTCGGCCTCCTTCATTTGCCGAATGCTCTGTTCTCTCTGGCCGTTCATGGCGTAATACATGGCGGAAATGCAGTAAAACTGATACCGCTCGTAATCGGAATCATCGGTGTATTTCTTTACCAGGGGAGTTGCTTCTGCAATCAGCCTCTGGCATTGTGGCATATCTTTGCCGGCGTCCAACAGCGTGGACGTTTTGTCCAGCAAGGAGGCTGCCAGTTGCTTTTTTGCGTCAGGATGCTTGGAAAGCCGGGCAGCAGCAATCGCCTGATCTTCGTGCCGTAAGCAGATCTTCACATGGTCTCTCAGCGCCGCATTATGGGTGAGAACCGCCATCGCCCGGTGATAGCCGGACAGGTAGAAGGCGCTGGGATGGCGCAGCAGGTAGGCTTTCATTTGCTTTAGCTGGTCAAAGGCATCTCCATAACATTCCATGCGGCCAAAGAGATAGGCCGAGGTTTCATAAAGGCGGAGAATGCTTCCGTCATCCAATCCCTGAGGGTTCTCCAGCAAATGTACCATCCGCATGGCAGTCCATTCATCCTGATCCACCGGGGCGTCCATCAGAATGCGGTACCGAAGCCTTTGGCTGGCAGGGCTGACCTTCTGGCTGTGCGCCTGCAGCTGGTCTGCAATGCCGAGAAGCTCATACAGACGGTCATAGTCCTCCGGGGACTGCTTGTCGGTATCATGACGCTGTCCATCGGGACAAATCTGTTGGTACAGCCCTTCAGCCATTTGTTCTGCTGCCTGATCCATGGTCTTGTTCCATGGCCAGGATCGAACCACCTCCTGCATCAACGGATGTAGAGCCAGCTTCCGCTCATTGACCTTGACCCAGCCACCTTCCTCCAGATCGTTCAAGTGATCCAGCTGTGCTCGCCCCGTCAGACTGCGGAACAGAGAAGCGTCAATCCCTGGCAGATCAAACAGAGCCAGCTCCTGCACCAGCAGGCGGTCATCATCCGTGAAAGAGTCCACAGCCATCAGCTGATCCAAAACCTTGGTCAGCGTAGCACGCATCACCTTGCTGTCCCGGAGATAATCAATCTGATCCGTCGGCAGTGCCTTGAAGCCAGCGGAGTCCACCATCTCCGCTGCCTCCTGCAGTGTCAGGTGGCTTTTGGCAATCTGTCGAGCAATCAGCTCCATGGTCAGCGTATGCCCGTAAACCGCGTTTGCCAATGCAATAAACGCTTTGACATCCGCTTTCTCCTGCAGAGGCTGATGCGCGTAGTGCGCGAACAACCCTGCCAGATCGGCAGCCTGCATCTCCTCCAGATTCATGGAAGGGCACAAACCTTCCGGCAGCTTCTCCCGGGAAATCAGCAGCACTTGCCAGCCGATATCAAACAATGATTGCAGATCATTCCAGTGATCGGGATCAAACTGATCCAACACAAGCAGCGCCTTTTGCTCGGCACAGATGACCTTCAGCGCGTCCTTCTTCCGGGCGAAATATTCTTCTGCTGTTTCTTCCTTCTGCCTGTGGATGGTGTTGACGGTTACAAGCTGATCATCTGTCAAAATATCATTTGCGGAACCGTGATCATACGTATAGAGAATCGCGTCATACTGGTCCCGGTGGAGCATGAGATGGTGCCGCACCAACGTACTTTTCCCTATGCCGCCCATGCCGGACAGCGAAACAACAGAATGGCTGTCGTCCAGCAAATCCGAAAGTGCGGATAATTCTTCCTCACGCCCATAAAAGCCATCTTCTGTCGGAAGAAACGAGGAAATAATATAGGGCTTCTGCTCATCTGACCAAAGCACCATCTGCTCCAATTGGGCCGCGGCTTCCGCTATAGAGGGATACCGATCCCGAATATAACTGGCCAATGTGCGATGGAAGAACTCCGTCAGACCACGGTACAGCCGATCCTGATAATGGAAAGCGGAGAAAGAAAAGTGAGAATAATCATAGACAGCATCCACCGCGCAGTCGAAGGCCGTAGGCGTTTTGCCCCACAGCATTGCAAACAAAACCGCACCAAGACTGTACACATCGCTCCAGGGGCCTAACTGTGCAAGCTTCCCGGTCTGCTGCTCCAAAGGCGCAAAGCCCTTGGTGTAGGAGGTGCGCAGGGCGGAGGCGTCCCTGGATGCTTTCGCATGTTCCAGATCGGAAAGAGAAATCATGGAGTCAAAATCAAACAGCTGCACCAGTTCGGTTACACCACGAATGGTCATAATGTTTTCCGGTTTCAAATCCAGATAGAGATACCCAGCCTCATGAATCCGCTGCAATACCTTTGCTGTAGCAAGCACCAGAGAGATGCAATCCTTCAGACTTTTCGGATGCATCTCTGCCATCGTTGAACCGTTCAGCCAGGTGGAGACGATCCAAATCGTGCCAAAGGCTTCATACAGATCCGCTGTGTTGGTCATGGCGTTTGTCAGCGCATCCTGCACAAACAGGTCATGATTCCGCTGATACGCCTCTTTCATCCTCTTTTGAGCAGCCTTAAAGGCGTCTCTGTCCCGATCTTCGGCCAGCAGGTCGCCACTTTCTGTGCGGATCAACTTCAGCCCGTGAGGATAACATTCCTTCAGGCGAACCAGCTTATGATTGCCGAGATTGTCCTGATACGAAGCATCATAAACAATGCAGGAGCCGCCCCTGCCGATTTCCTGGGTGATGGTATAGGAAACCTCGCCGCCGTTCCGATTTTGAAAGTGCAGCTTGGTACCTGGGGTCAATGCTTTGCGCCCGTCCATCCGATCTCCTCCTTTTCTTTTGTCATCCCGATTGTACCCCAGGTTATTTCTAAATTGGATTTACGGATCTTCCTCCAGCTTTTCCCCCAACAGGGTATTCCAAATTTCCCGGAAGAGCCGCAGCGGCTCCTGATCCTGTGCACAGAAGAAGAAAATCCAATCATAGGGATTGCCTACATACATTTCAGGATAGCCGGCTTCCACAAGTGCCTGATCCATGAAGGACAAGAAACGCTGCCCATCCTTCTGGCCCGCCTCATAGCCGCCGGTGTTCAACGCCCGCTGTGCCCACCAGGTGTAGAAAATCAGCAGAATCAGCCATTTGCGTACCCGTTCATAGGAGAGGTGCTCTCCCTGGAGAATTTTCGTCATTCCCTGGCGATCCGGGAAGGAATCTTGAGCCGCCTCGTGCAGCTTGGCCAGAATCGGGCGGATGGTGCGCTCTCCTGGCAGCTTGTCCACCTGCTTTCTGTTGAGCTGGAAGATAGCCAAATAAGCATCCCACAGGCGAACGCCATCCTTGCCCACCTTCAGGGGCGTGCTTTGATCCGACGCGGCATCATCTGCCATGGAGATGAACCGGTGGGACTCCTGCATCAGAAGGCCATTCTTTCCGGCGGTTTGCTCCCACATGTCTCGGATCATCCGGTAAGCAGTGGCGTTGTTGGTATTGAACAGATTTACATTCTCCTGCAGCCAAGCCACCAGTTCCTCTTTGGTGGACAGTCTCTTCAGTTCGTCCACAATAGATGACGTATAGACCACCGTCGTGCCGGGATTCTTCTGATTGGACAGGGGAATTTGACCATTGATTTCCTGTGCGTCCGTCCAGTTATATCCATTGATCAGGCAGAAATAATAAATGGCTTCTGTCACTTGGTGACAGTCAAAGCTGCGCTCCCGTGCGAAAGTCCGGCGGAAGAATTCATCCGTCTCGCCACCGTCCAGTCCGAACGCAAAGCAAAGCTGAAAAGCCGTATCCCGCTGGATAGGCTGTTTTTCCGTGAACCAAAGGCGTGTCTCCCGCGGCGGTGTCATGCTGGCTTGCTCAAAGGTTTTGCGGATAAATGCCACTTTGGCCTCCACATCGTCAATGTTTCCCGCGTATCCATGCTCCAGCAGGAACTCATCCATGGCATCCGAAAACGGCCGAAAGAGCTGCGCAATACTGAGCAGCTCTTCGGTAAAGTTTTCGTCGTAGGGGGAAATCTCTTGGAATTGAGATTGGAGAAGGTTGGTATAGGTCGGCATTTCAAGTCCTCTCAAGAAATAGTGTAATCAGCACAAAACACTCTTTAACTTTTGCATCGCCTTTTCTGCTAAATGTTGCTTGATAAGACCCTCATGAGCATAGACAGCAACGTCTGCTTCAGGGCCTTCTCTCAGGATGATAGCATGAGAAAGGGTGTTTCCGAATGTTCCCATCTTGATTGTTGTAATGTAATAGTGATGATCAAGATCTTCCTTCAAGATGGTTCCATACCCGGTGATCGCATCTCGTATAAAAAGATCGTCCTCTTTTCTCAATGTGATTCTTTCAGTTGAAACCTCTGCTTTTGCTTTTTCAATGTCACTGATGTACCTTTTGCTTTTCAAGCATTTTAGTAGAGTGCTAACCGCATCCATAAATGAAACCTCCTCGTTTTTTACTCGTTGGCATCGTCACCGCTTACATCTTCATAAATAACTTCAAGAATCTCCGTAAGATAATCTGAGTATTCATCTTCAGAGGGAAGCTCAACATATTCACGCTCCGCAACCACTGGATCAATGGCCATTTCTATCAGCTGACGAGCAAAGGCGTTGTGATCCTTGTATTGGTACATTTGCTTCAGCATCTCAGCTGTAATCAAGGTCTGAAGGTTCTCGATCGACTGGTTTACCTCATCCTCATTTAGGAAGTATTCAGATGCAATCGTGGCAAACTGATCTTCGATGATTCGAATCATTTCATTGGCATCATCCTCAGCAATCAAATCCGCGACTGCTTTTGCACCTTCGTTAGCGCCCCAACCTGCAGCAACAGAAACAATAATTCCTACGACCGTACCAGCGCCGGGAAGAATGGCCGTTCCTAACGCTGCACCGCCTAAATAGCCAAGAGCGCCGCCAGTAATGCCTACAGCCGTTGTTGAAACGTTCTTAGCAAGCTGTTTCCAGGAAATTCTTCCCTGAATTATATCCGCCACATCGCCTGCGGAGAGAACAACAAAAGTTACCGTGGAAGTAATCACGTTGCCTCGCAGAAGTTTAGCTGCACTCTGCATAGCTGCTGCACCATAGATTGCGCTTCCAGCAGGTCTGAACGCATTTACGCTACAAGATAAAGATACTCTTCATCAAACAGCATGCCCTTGACCTGATTGCTCAGCTCATCCACATTTCGGATGCTGCTTTCAAAAATTTCGCTGCCTGTTTTCTGCTCAGCAGCAAAGCTTTCTGCGAGCTTTGCGACCTTCTCCTCATTGGCCTTTTCGATTTGTTCACCGCAGTTCTGCAGCCATTCATCCACAGGGCCATCTTTCAGGATCGGTGCGGAACCAATAAGTTTGCCCAGTCCTTTTGCAGCATTTGCAATTCCGCCAGCCACCATCATCTCCACAGAACCGCCGGAAAATTTCTTCACATAATCACGGCACTGCTCAAACTGCCGGACGTAATTTTCCTGATAATCATGCACCTTGTCAGCAATGATTTTCAAATCTTCTGCCACAAAACGGCCATCCAGCATCACCTCCAGATAAGAGGCAAACGAGAATAGATATAGAGCCATTCTATAATCATGGAAGAGCTTTTGTAGCTGCTTCATAGCGTCTTGTACAGCTGCATCCAGATAAACCGCTGGCAATCCCTTGATCTTTTCTGCAATTTGCTTCTGATACAGGATCAGTTTAGCATCGGCATCATGCTTGATATCCAGCGCCTTCACATGAAAGTTGCGTCTGAAATTGTCGTTATTCCAGTTGTATGGATAACGTTTCAGGATGTCCTCCAGCATGTTCAGGCTGGCCTGGCTGTCAGCACGTTCTTTTTCCTGTAGGAAGGACAAAATCTCCTGCTGCGTTTTCTGAATGTCATCTAGTTTTTGGTTGATCTCTACAATCATCCCGGCCATTGCCATGACCGTGATGGTAGCTGGATCCATGCCAACAGGCTTTAGCCTTGCTTGTGCAAAACCTCCGCCGCTTTTCATAATGCCTCCGATAAATTCGCCGGTGCTGTTCAGTGTCGCAAGGCTCCCAGTTACACCATCCGGAAATACAATTCTTGCGATGCTTCCGTTCGCCAGATTTCCTCCATTGACTGCTGTCTGAATCATGGGAACAGCCTGCGCAAAAACACCACCGATCGCCGCCACATTTGTCAGTGGTATTTTCTTCAGTTTGCTGAGATCAAAGTTTCCTCTTTCCGCAATTGCCTTCTCAATATCCGACATGTCTGCCAGCGCTTTTTCTTCGTGTAGCACACTGATATCTTTGCTATCGTTGTTCGCACTATTTCCACGGCCAAGCAGTTTATCAAAGAGTCCCATCAACCATACCTCCATATAGCTTCATCTCCATGTTCCAGGAGACGTACCCACATATATGATAACGCAGTATTCCGGGATTTGGATTTACCAGTGTTATCTTTCTTTTCAGCATCCGTAAATGATGCTTTTGTAACGAAGGTGTAGCGCCTTCGCACATACAACCCCATCATACGCCCTGCAGAGCATGAAGTTATCTCTCAATAGGCACAATAAACCACGCTAACCATTGTATCATAAATGGACTTTAAGATAAACACAATGTGTTGACTTTTTTCTATTTTGTTGTATAAATTTTATGAGAAATGTACTACGAATGTGCTGAATTGACTGTATATCTATGATGGAAAAATTGATGGCTACGGTTAGCGGCAAGCAAGGTACTCGTTTTACAAACGGCACAGAGCTTGTTGGCGGACTCCGTCCCCAAGCCCCTGATTGCCAGCGTTTTCACGCTGTGGTTGTGGGGTGATCCTGCGTCTCACCCCGGTCTGGCAGGAGTCCCAAAATAGAAAAAAGCCCCGCGCCTGAGGCCGAGAAAAAGCTCGGTTTGCAACTCTCAGGTGCGGGGTATTCGTTATCGTTCCGTGGACTGCTCGCGGTCCAGATCGGTCGGTTCGGGCAGATGATCACGGGTGATGATATCAAAGTTGTACTTTATGTGGTTCAGGGTCGTGAGCTGCGACTTCAGCTCCTCCAGCTCCGATTTCTCAGTTTCCAGCGTTTCGCGGAGTGCGTCATATTCTGCAGCGAGTTCCTTCATCGACGGCATTTTCCCGTCCATTGCAGCATAGACTGCCTGCGCATTTTTGTGATCTTCGATCTCCTGACGATGGGCGTTGTAGAATTTCGGAGACCAGCCTGACTCCCTATATTTCGTATAGACATCCTTCGTGCGGCGGTAGTCACAGATCGCCTGCCGCTGCTGGTTGATCTCCTTCATCCGGTTTTGTTTCTCCCGGAGGGAGGCGTTGATGGAGTTTCGCGCAGACCGCAGGGTATGAATCCGCTCTTCCAGTTCTGTATAGGAGTGGATGTGATTTTCCTTCAGGTAGATAACGGATTGGGCCTTTGCGTCGATATTGTTCCGCTCCGCCCATACGACAAAGCCGCGTCCTTTGCCCTCACGGAGCTTGCTTTCGATGTCGATCAGCCGCTTCACCTGGGAGTCCGTATAGTCAGCACGCGGCGCCCTGGGAACATGGATGTGCTCACCATCCAGTGTTCTGCGCAGCGATGCTTCCGTGTATTCAGTGCCAAGGCTGTCCAGACGAATGTAGCGCTTTCCATCCGGCGGCAGGATACTGATGTGCGCTCCTCGCTTGATTCTGCAGCCGATTTCTTCCAGCAATTGCATCAGCGCATCAAAGCCATCCGGCTGCAAACGAAGAGCAGCGTCGATTGCCATTCGCAGAAAATCACGACTGGCGATTGGCTTCTGATTCCCTTGCCACTTGTCATAGGAAACGGTCTTGTTCTGCGGATTTTGTACAACCGACAGACCGTATTCTCTGCAAAGCTCATCGCTGATGCGGAAAACTTCCTCGTTGGATCGGATGACGTTCTTGTACTTGTAATTCCCATCCAGCGCGTAGGAGCAGATAAAGATATGATTGTGAATGTGGCGTCTATCTGTATGCGTCGCCACCACATAAGCGTGCTCACCATTCGTCAGTCTGGCTGCCAGTTCATAACCAATATTGTTCGCCAACTCCGGCGTGATTTCTCCTGGCTTGAAGGATTGCCGCACATGATACCCGATAATCTCCCCAAGAATGGTTCTGCCTGTGTTCGCCAGATAGGCATTCCGCAGAAGCATGAATTCATTGGCTGCCGTCTCCGGCGCACACGCATGAGAGGAGACCAGTGTGCCGCCCTGCGTTTTTCCGGGATTCATGATGTAGTCCAGACGTTCCTTTATGCATTTTCCCGCCGTCTTTCCCTTGTTGATATGCAGCGGAATGATCGCTGTCGTTGCCATGTTTTCCTCCAGATACAAAGAAAGACGGCGATCTGTGAGTGACACAAACCGCCGTCGTCAGATAGAAATTTCAGCACAGCTTCCCTTCAAAAAAACCGAGGATGTGATCCATTCGGTTCAGCAGGAAGTCCGCAACCATGGGCAGCCCTATGGGACTCGCCAGAAGCGCCAGGGCCATAAAGGCGATACCGTTCTGCCAGTAGCCAATGGCGAATTCCACGACACCCAGCAGGGCGAAAAGGCCAACGGTAAGTCCAAGAACCGAGGAGGCAATGGAGGTGACAAACGCTGCCAGTCCAAGCAGAAGCCGTATCGTCAGCATGAAAGGTGCCAGGGCAATTCTCAGTGTGCGCTTCATCATCTTCGATTCCTCCTCATCCTGCTCCGCCTTCAAGCTTGGCAAGTATCCCGTTCAGGGTTTCCCAGATTTCCTTCTGCCTGTCCTGAATGTCTTCGATCTCCGTCTCATAGATGGATCCGTGTTCATTGAGCCTGCGGGCGATCTGGTTGACGTTGTTGGTCAGGTTCTTCAGCAGCCGTATCATCTCACGGATTTCGGGAAGATCCAGCTTCAGCATGTACCCATTCAGGGCAATAGCCCGGTAGAAAGCAGATTGATTCTTGATGCCGTAGGCCTGCATTTTCTGCCGGATCAGTGCATCTTCGGCCTCTGTCGTCCGGAAGTTGTGGTTCACAACCCGCTGTTCTTCCTTCGCCATCATTATCGCTCCATCCCGCTCTTCCGGCAAGGCTGTCGCCGGTCAGAGAGCGCTTTTTCAATTTCATCTTTACCGGCAGGATGAAGACCGAAGGCACGGGAGATTTTGTCAATCGCCAGCTCCCGCTTCTGATCCAGACCGGCAACAAGCGCTGCGGCTTCCTTTTCCGTCAGAAGCTCCAGCCGGTCATCGCCAGCTTTGACGATCATGGCACCGCCAACGATGGGATCACCATGACGCTCCGATCCATACAGATCACTGGCAATGCAGTTGATGTACTTCACATCATCATGGAGCTTTCCCTCCTCATCGATCAGCATGAGACAGCTGTCCTTTGACAAAGACTCTGGCTCCACCAGCTCAATCCAGTCACAGCCCAGGGTAGCCCGCGCGATGCTGAACATCTCCTCCTGCGGATCACACTCCAGGATCTTGACCTCCTGCTCATCAGTCAGAAGAACGGCATACTGCTTCTCATTGCCCGTATGCTCCACTGTGTCGTAGGTCGGATGCTCCAGCGCAGCAATCTCTTTCCTTGCTGTGTTGATGAATCCGTCCAGTACCGCAGGATGCGAGGTCACGGTATAATCATCACGCCGATCCATGCCCAGCATGTCGTGGGTTTCAGGAAAATCGTAGGTGAAGGCCCAGTCCTTGTTGGCAGAAGAAAAGCGGCCATCCCAGGCTTTCACCTGAACGGTCGCTGCCAACACCTGACCGACACGCTCCGGGCCGTACTTTTCCAAAACGCCCGAGATGGCGTGCTTGTTCAGGCGGAAGCCGTCAAAGTTCTGGAAAATGGCTTCCTCAATATCCTTCTTGCAGGCGATGTTCGCCTGGTGGGACTGCCGGAATTGATCCAGCTCGCCATGCTCGCGTGCATAGGCGGCAGACTGATGATATACCGGCGTATTCACAATCGGTTTCATTCCGGATACCTCCTCATATCTGTGTTCGTTTTTCAGGAAGTCGGTTACGAGCTGTTCCTTCTCAAAATCCTCTCCAAACAGGAGAACGTCCAGCTGATACTCGACAAAGTCCAGATTCATCAGCGCCTCCATGAACCGGGAATCAAAATCGTCAGAGGGACTTTGTGGCTCATACAGCTGCTGCCATTGCACAAGCTGATTTCTGTAATCCGCCAGCGCCTGATAGCAGTATTCCACCTGATGCCTGAAGATTTCTTCATCCGAGATTTGCCGGTGCTTTGGCTTGGAGCGGAACGTCTTTCCCGTTTCGTAGGCGATGCCAAAGTCGCCCGCCAGCTTTTCGGCGGCATCCTTTGGCGTAAGGCCAAACAGGCGGGCGGTGAAATCAATCACATCACCGTCCGCCTGACAGCCAAAGCAGTGGAAGCGCTTATCCACCTTCATGCTGGGCGTTTTATCGTTGTGGAAGGGGCACCTGCACATGCCGCCATGCTTCACCTGCAGGCCGTAGCTTTCTGCCGCCTGTCTGGTTGTGACACTGTCCTTCACGGCTTCAAACAGATTCATCGCTCGGCCTCCTGCTTCTTCGTTTTCTCAGGCGCAGGCCGATCCATGTTCAGCTTCGCATCCAGCTCCGCCAGCCGGGCACTCTTGGTACGCAGCTCATCCTCCTGCGGGAAGGGCTTACCCAATTCACTGCGGGCAGTCGCCATCTGCTGATTCAGATCGGTCAGCCTGTTCTGCACGCCTTCGATCCGTTTCGGGATGCCGGCCAGCGCGTTGTCGATGCGGGTAATGATGCCGCGGGGATCAGTGCCCAGCTCCACCTGGTGGGACATGGCCCCCTTCAGGGTCAGCATGTACTGATTCGTGAAGGAGTTGTACATCAGGGACATGTCGAAACCGCGGTATGTGCCGATGGGCTTGTCCTTCTCATCGTGCACATGCTTGCACTGCGTGAGGATTTCCTCGCCGGCGGTCTTGGTCTCCGTGTATCCGGCACCATAGATGGTCATGCCGATGAAATCCTGCTCCGGCAGCGGATGCGCTTCAACCGTTGCTTGATCCTGCTCCAGCCCGCGCAGGAAACCCTGATTCCGCTCAATCTCCTGCGGGAAGTGCTTCAGCAGCCGGTCTTCCAGCCGGTACTGCTGGCTCTGGTGATCCGCCTTCATCAGGCGAAGGCGGGCTACATCCACATCCAGGTCCATCTTTTCCTTGATGGCAGGATCACCGGCGCAGAGCGCCTTGATCTCCGCATAGGACAGGGCGGCTTCGTCAATATCCTCACAGGAGCGTACCGGACTTTTGCTGGTCATGATCTGGGAGATGAATTTCTGCTTGTTCTCCACCGTCTGCCAGAGATAGGCGTCAAAGGTGCCCTCGGTAACATAGCGGTAAATCTGTACATCAGGATTCTGATTGCCCTGCCGGACAATGCGTCCCGAACGCTGCTCCAGATCACCAGGCCGCCAGGGGCAGTCCAGATCATGAAGGGCGATCAGACGATCCTATAGTGATAGGTAATCCTTTGGCGAACTCACCTCCGGATTTTCCCCCACTCCAAACCGTGCATGAGCGTTTCCACTCACACGGCTTTCCATCATTTACAAATTGTTATTCTAATCAGCAGCAGGTGTCTTGCTGCTCTAACGTAATTGCCTCGATTCCAGCTAACTTTCTGAGCTTATTCAGCTTATCAAGCTGCTGTTTGTTTAGCTGTACGGTCTGCATGATTGCAGAAATAGTACCTTTTTGCGTTGCGTGAATCAGTCTGTGAATCCGTTCATGCAGAATAATCAGGTTTGCGTAATTGTCCCCACCGCCCAGCGACTTAGGCTTTTTGTGGTGGCAATGGATTTCTTCAAGGGACAGCTGCTTTTTCGTAATGGCACATTTTCCTTGCTGCGCCACATAGAGGGATATACGGTTATCGTTATACTCCACCGTGGCGCTCGTAATGGGGTTTTTCATGAGACTGTGCAGGATTGACATGTCTACACACTCCAGATTCTTGTGTATTTCCGCTCGTCCAGCAGCGGTGTATTTATTCACCGACTTCTTTTTATGAATTGGCGGATGGTGCTGAATATAACCAATTGGAAGCAGGATGTTCTTGCCGATAAAGCGTATTTCCCTGCTCCTTGCATACCGTTTGGCATATTCAGGAATTGTTTGATTGCTTCGTCGCCTTACTCGCTCTTGCAGCCTGTTTTTTATAGAAATCTTAATTTCAAATGCTAATCGCTGTATGTCCGGGGACGCAGCAGTTGCCATGCGGTAGTAGTTGTGGATACCCATGACAAAACTGTTGTAGTCGCTTACAGCCTTGAATTCTTCCATTTCACCGGATGAGTGCTGGATTGCCTTGACTTTCTTTTTCGCAGTCTCCTTTATCCTGTCCAATGCTTTGGGTGCAATATGTGATATGACCACATATTGATTTCTCTTGCCTTTATGAACCTTGATTCTGAATCCCAGAAAATCGGAATATGCATGTTTCAGATTCACAATCTTGGACTTTTCCGGGCTGATGTCCAGCCCCAGGCGCTCTTTCAGCCATGCTCTTGTCGCTTCAAACAGCTTCACCGCATCGCTGTGCTTTCTGCAAAAGATTTTGAAATCATCAGCATATCTAACGATATAGCACTCTTTCAGATTGGTTTTTCTGAGCTCCCTATACTTTTTCGATTGGTCTTTGGTGCCGTTTTCATGGATTTTTCCGCTGTATTCATGTCTTGTAGGCATTCCAACCCATTGACTGGTAATCCACCAGTCCAGTTCATTCAGAACAATGTTGGATAACAGCGGAGAAAGGATTCCACCCTGCGGTGTCCCTTTTTCAGGAAAACTGATACCAGCGACCTCTGCTTTCAGCATAGCGGATATGATGCTCAGCAGCTTCTTGTCATGGATTCCCATTGTCCAGATTTGGCGCAGCAGCTTTCCATGATTTACATTGTCAAAGAAGCCCTTGATATCAATGTCAATTACAATATGAAGGTTGCTTTTCTGCATATGTTTTTCCGCCTGCGCCAGCGCATTTTCAACGCCCCTGTTGGGACGGAAGCCATTGCTTGTTTCACAAAATTTTGCTTCACAAATTGGCTCCATCACTTGCAGGACACATTGCTGTATCAATCTGTCCATGATGGTGGGAATCCCAAGCGGTCTGGTTTTGCCATTACCCTTGGGAATCTCTTTTCGTCTGACAGACTGGGGCTGATACCAGTTGAATTTTTGCTGTACAAAACCAATCAGTTCCGGCTCACTCATTTTTGCAAGGTCTGCGATGGTTTTCCCATCCGTACCGGGCGTTCTGCTTCCAGCATTCTTTTTTAGATTTCTATAAGCTAACCTGATATTTTCTTCAGCCGTGATGATGCTGATAAGATTCTTAAATTCACATTTCGCAAGACTATTTTCATACAGTTCGTCGAATACTGACTGCATATCATAGTATTCGTTGTTCCTCAGCTTTTGGCGTTTGAGCAGTTTTCGTCCTGTCAAAGTCGGCTTTCGCCTTTTTTAGTCTTACTCGAACCTTTGATATATTGCTTTTTAGAATATTTGTTTTGCAAATGACTGGCGGCTATTCTTCCGCCCCTGTTACAGGGCCTTCATCAGTCTTGCCGCCGCTCTCAGTCAGGATAAAGGTTACTTGTTTCACTGCTCGATTTTTCGTAACCACCGCTTCATCGTGTGCAGACACTCAGCGTTCCGACCTTTCCTCGTTCCGATATTCCTATCTGTGCATAATCCCCTTAGGCTGTCCTATGAGCCTGTGCGCTTGGAAGTGCCTGTAACACTCCAAGGTTTTTCATAACGTCCATTTTTACTCAACCTCACGCACGCCGTACATTTACGACAATGACATTTCTGCCATATCACGCTATAGACCCTAACACTCGGACTTCGTCGGTCATGGATGACATCCTCACCATAGGGATTTTATAGACCTCCGGCGTATCATCTGCATATCCCACCTCTGGGACACTTTCCACAGCACATGACTGCCTGTTGGGGCAGATTTCCGCCGACTTCAGCGGGCTCTGCACGGCTCAATTTCTACAAATCTTGCCGCACACCGCAGTATCAAGGCAGGCGTTTCAGGGCGTTGCCCCCTCATTCCACCTGTTGGAATATCAGTTCTTCAAATCAATTTTCAAGCTCCTTTTAATCTTGCAGAATTTTGACTTGAGCGTAACCTTTTCAGTTACAAACGAGTCGCACGAACGTTTGTTCCCGCGCCCATTTTCGCCGTGCTGCCCATCAGGACGCGCACCTGCCCGCTGCGTACCTTCGCGAAAAGCTCCTTCTTCCGCACTTCCGTGTTCGCTTCGTGGATAAAGGCAATCTGCTCCTTCGGGATGCCCTGCGCAATCAGTTTAGCACGAATGTCATCATACACGTTGAAGTTCTCGCTGCCCGTTTCATCCGCCAGAAGCGTGTCTGCATCCGCTGTTTCCTTCTCCGAAGCCGCCTTGCCGCGCGGGGTGGACAGGTCGCAGAAAACCAGCTGTGTCAGCTTTTCCGCCGCCCCTTCGCGCCAGATGCGGACAATGTTTTGGACGCAGGCGTTGACCTTGCTGCCCGGATCATCCGGAAGAAGCGGATTCATCAGCCGCTGGTCAAGCCCTAACTTCCGCCCGTCGGAGGTGATGCGCAGCATGTTGTCCACGCTCGGCTCAACCGCGCCGCTGTGAACCGCTGCCGCCCGCTCCGAAAGCGCCTGCACCATTTCCTGCTGATAGGCAGACGGCTTCACCACCACCGTTTCGTAGTGCGCGGTCGGTCGGGGCAGATTCAGCTGGTCAGCCGTCTTGATGTCCGCAACTTCCTTGAAAAGGTTCATCAGCTCCGGGAGGTTGAAGAACTTCGCAAAGCGCGTCCGCGCCCGATAGCCCGTTCCTTCCGGAGCGAGTTCAATCGCGGTTGTGGTTTCCCCGAAAGTGGAAGCCCACGCATCAAAATGCGACATGCTTTTCTGCTGCAATGTGCCGTACTGCAGGTAGCGCTGCATGGTGTACAGCTCCGTCATGCTGTTGCTGACGGGCGTACCCGTTGCAAACACAATGCCCTTACCGCCGGTGATTTCGTCCATATATCGGCATTTCAGGAACATATCCGATGATTTCTGCGATTCTGTCTGCGAAAGCCCTGCGACGTTCCGCATTTTTGTATACAAAAATAAATTTTTGAATGAATGTGCCTCGTCCACATAGAGTCTGTCCACCCCCAGTTGCTCGAAGGTGACGACATCATCCTTCCGTTCCTCGGCTTCCAGTTTGGAGAGCCGATTTTCCAGCTGTTTGCGGGTGCGTTCCAGCTGCTTGATGGAAAACTGTTCGCCGCGCTGGTACTTGAGTTCTTCGATACCATGCGTAATGTCATCCAGCTGCTCCCGGAGAAGGCGCTGCTGCCGCTCTTGCGAGACGGGAATCCGCTCAAACTGGCTGTGTCCGATAATCACCGCGTCATAATCGCCCGTCGCAATGCGCGCGCAGAATTTCTGCCGATTGGCGCGCTCAAAGTCCTTTTTCGTAGCAACCAGAATGCTGGCAGAGGGATAGAGGCGGATGAACTCGGATGCCCACTGCTCAGTCAGATGATTTGGGACGACAAAAAGCGGCTTCTGGCAAAGCCCAAGCCGCTTGGATTCCATCGCTGCTGCCACCATTTCAAACGATAGCGATAGGTAATCCTTAGGTCAGAGTATACAAACGTAAATTGTACATCCCTTCCTCCAGATTTTCCCCCGCTCCAAACCGTGCGTGACAGTTTCCCATCACACGGCTTTCCATCGTCAGCAATTTTGTGACAATCTATACATCAAACAGATTTGCCCTTTAGAAAACGAGTTCCGGCATTTCTGCCATTACACGAAGCTTGTTGAGCTTTGCCAGCTGCTTTGGGTCAAGGTTCAGCACTTTCAGGTATTTTCGGATGGTACGCTCATTGCTGGAATGAATGAGGATATGAACTGCATCGGAAACAATAATCAAGTTTGAGTAACTGTCATCGCCACCCAGCACCAACGGCTTTTTGTGGTGACAATCCACTTGACTTGCATCCAGTTCCACTCCAGATACAGCACATCTTCCCTTCTGAGCAACATAGAGTGCAATGCGGTTATCATTATATTCCACACTCTGCTTACCGCACGGACGATTCATCAGGTGATAGAGGACTGCCATATTGATACTGGCAAGATTCTTATGAATCTCAACGCGACCCTCTGGCGTGTACTTATTTACCCGACTTTTCTTGTCCATAGGAACTCTATGCTGAACATAGGCAATCGGGACGATTGCGTGACCATTCAGGTAGCGCACTTCCCGGCTCGTGCCATATTTCTCCTTGATATACCTGTTCGTGATTTGACCGCTCTTTTGCAGCCTGTGCTTCAATCTGTTGTAAAGGCTCTTTTTGACATCGAAAGCGATTTTATGGAAGTCCATGTTCACATGGGTTGCAATGCAGTAATAGTTGTGAACGCCCATGACATAGGAGTTGTATTTCTGTATCAGACGATATTCCATCCTTTTATCATAGGTCTGCCGCAGCTGTCCTATGATTTCTTTGCTTTTCTCCCGGATTTTCAGCAATGCTTTGTCCTTGATATGCGCTTCTACCACATACCGCGGCTGTCCGTCAGGCTTCTTTCCCTTCGTTCGGACTTTCAGCTTAAAGCCCAGAAACTCGGAGCAATGGCGCTTCAAATTTACGATTTTTGATTTCTCCGGGCTGATTTCCAGCCCAAGACGCTCTCTAAGCCATTGCTTTGCAGCTGCAAACAGCTTGACCGCATCTGTACGCTTTTTACAGAAGATTTTGAAGTCATCTGCATAGCGGACAAGATAACACTCTTTCAGTCTGGTGTAATTGCGCAGGGTACGGATAGTATTGCTTTTGTCAGGCGTTCCATTCGCATAGATTCTGTGTACATAGTTCCTTCGGGTGGGCATTTCTTCCCACTGGCTGACAATCCACCAGTCCAATTCGTTCAGAACGATGTTTGACAGCAGCGGAGAAATGATGCCGCCCTGCGGCGTACCCTTCTCCGGGAAGCCGATTCCTGCCACTTCCGCCTTCATCATAGCAGAAATAATAGACAGCAGCTTTTTATCCCGGATTCCAAGTGTCCACATCTGTTTCAGCAGTTTTCCGTGGTCCACATTGTCAAAGAATGATTTAATATCTATGTCAATGACGTAATGGCAGCCTACGCCCTGTATCATTCTTTCTGCTTGGGCAATAGCATTTTCCGCACTGCGATTTGGTCTGAAACCATTGCTTCGCTTGAAGAATTTTGCTTCACAGATAGGTTCTAATACTTGCAGAACACATTGCTGAATGAGCCTGTCCATAATCGTCGGGATTCCAAGGAGACGGGTTTTCCCGTTGTCTTTGGGTATCTCCACTCTGCGGACAGCATTGGGAACATACCAGTCCAGCTTTCGTTGAACATGGTCAACCAGTGCAGTTTCGTTCCACTTGTTCAAATCGCTTATTGTCTTGTTGTCCACACCCGCCGTTCGACTGCCGCTGTTCTTGCGAATGTTCCTGTATGCCAGCTTGATATTTTCAGGGCGCTTTATCAGTTCCATCAGATGGCGAAACCGTTGCCCCTTGACACTCGCTGCATACAGTTCGTCAAAAACAAACTGCATATCGTAGTATTCAGCGTTGCGGATTTTTTGTTTCTTTAAGGGTTTCTTCTTGTTTGCCAAAGTCAGGTACTTTCCTCCTTATGAGAGGATTTCGCTTTTCTTAGTCATACTCGAACCTTTGTGTCTGTATAGTTCTCAATTGATTGTTTGCTGACGACTAATGGCTATCCCGTCACCGTGTTTCCACGGCTTTCTCGGTACTGTGCCATCTCTCTCAACTGGATAAAGAATTGTTATACGCAATGCGACTTCCAATCCAACACCTCATCGCCCGTAACCAGCTCCGTGTTCCATTTTTTCCACGTTCCAATATTCCTATCTGTACATATCTGCCCTTAGGTGTCCCTCTGAGCCTGTATGCTGGGCGATGCCTGTCGCATCGCAAGGACTTTCATAGTAAAAATTCTTACTCATCCTCACATACTTCCGTAATCGGAAAGGAACATTTCTGCTCCTGCGCCTTTTAGACCCGTACATTCGGGATTTCGTCAGTCATCATGACATTCTGACCATAGGCAGTTTGTAGACCTCCGGCGTATCATGCACACATCCCACCGCTGGGACGCTTTCCGCGGCATAATCCGTTTGGGTGCATTTCCGCCGACTTTCGCGAGCGTTATACCGCATTCCTTGTTACAGAGGACTGCCGCATATCGCAGTTTATAAGGTAGGCGTTTCAGGGCGTTACCCCATCATTCCACCTATCGGAATATTAGTTCTCCAAGTCTTTTCAGGGACTCCTTTCTGGTTCCCAATTCTATTGACTTGTGCGCAACCTTTTCAGTTGCGAACGTGTCACACTTTTCCCTGCCCCCACTTCGTGTGCCAGCAGCGTATTGCCGCCGTACAGGATGTGTGCAACGGCGTTCCGTTGATGCTCGCGAAGCTGAATATCCGGAGTCATGCCGCCGAAGGTGATGTGTTGCCCGTCGTACTCACGGGGACGGGTGGCGTTGAACAGCTCGTTATACTGCGCCACCAGCGTTTCGCGCCGGTTCGGGTCTTTCCAAATCCACTCGCGGAACGCCGCCTTGATGGCCTGCTGCTTCTGCTGCGCCAGCGTCGTTTCCTTCTGGTTGAGGACGCGCCGCTCCTTTCCATCCGAGTCAGTGACCATATCATAGATGCGGACATCCCGCAGATTCAGCGTGTCCTCCAGAATCCGATAGGCGTTTGCCCGTCTTGTGCCATACGTCACATACGCGGTCACGTTACTCTCGGATACCGCAGATTTCCCCGAAATGTTCCATTCCGCCGTATATTCAGAATAGTTCACATGAATCACCCGATGCAGATACATCGGCGGCGCGAAGGTTTCGAGCATAAAGTCCTGAATCACCGACTTGTCCAGCCACGTTGCCCCCAGCCGCACGTCGATTTCGGAAGCATCCAAATCCTTGGGCTGTGCGGCTTTCAGGGCAGTTACATTGGGAAGATACAGGGGATTTTGCACTGCTGCCTGCATTGCCTCCCGCAGTTTCTGCCGCACATTGCCCGACAGATATTCGTCGGCGGTCACATAGATGTCTTGATTCGGAACCGGGAAAATAACGCCGTTCAATTCCTTGGTCAGCTGTTCCGGCTCAATGCCCGTCAGCTGCGCCATGTAGGGCAGGTCAACCCGCGCTTTCTCCGCAATGGAGACCGCCAGCGCTTCCGCCGCTGTATCGACGTGCGTAATGACCGTCTGCTGGCGAATTGTCCGCTTGGTGAACATATCCGCCTTGCGTGCCAATCCGCCCTGCTCATTGAGGACTTCCAGCGAGCAGAGCAGATAATAGGAAGAATCGCTCGAAAACGCGTTGGCATTGCTGCGGGCGTTGATGAGCCCGTACTTTGCCGTAAACGCATCGTACTGCTGATTCAGCCGTGCCTGTATCGGCGCAAGGGCAGCATCATCCGCATTGTCCAGCTGCGCCTGAATGAGGTCGTTCACCTGCTGCCGGAGGTCAACCATGCCGCGGATGCGCTCCAGCGCGGGCAAGGGCAATTTCTGCCTGACCATAACAGAGTTGGTGCGGTAATATACCTCGCCATCCACCATTGTGAAGGCGTAATTTTTCATATTGGGGTCAGCTGGAATCGTATCTGCCGCTGCTTCGCCTTCCAACTGATTCGGCAGTTCTGCTGCCTGATATTCGCCGCGGATATGCTGCACCGCCTCGGTCAGCTGCTCGGAAAGCACTGCCCCTTCCAGCGGGATGCACGCGGTTTCATTCTCGTTGCCGTAAAGACCGGGTTCGCGCACCATTGTCCCCAGCATCATTTCGGGATGCGCCGCGAAATAGCTGTTGACCGGAATGCCGTCTGCCGTCTGTCCCAGATGCACCCAATCGGGTTCGACCGCCAGCGGGCGCTCGCGTTTCTGCAAAAAGAGGATGTCCGACGTGACTTCCGTACCGGCATTCGCCTTGAACGCTGTGTTCGGCAGCCGAATCGCGCCTAACAGTTCGGCGCGCTCTGCAATGTACCGGCGCACTGCCGGATTCTGCTTGTCCATCGTCCCCTTGGAAGTGATGTAGGCAATCACGCCGCCGGGACGCACCTGTTCCAGCGTTTTCGCAAAAAAGTAATCGTGAATCAGGAAATTGTGGCGGGCAAAGGCTTTGTCCTGCACCTGATACGCCCCGAACGGCACATTGCCGATGGCAAGGTCAAAGAAATCTCTGCGGTCAGTCGTTTCAAAGCCTGCAATGGTGATGTGCGCCTTGGGATACAGCTGCTGGGCAATGCGTCCCGTGATGCTGTCCAGCTCCACCCCGTACAGGCGGCTTTCCTTCATGCTGTCCGGCAGCATCCCGAAGAAATTGCCCACGCCGCAGCTGGGTTCCAGCACATTGCCCGACCGGAAGCCCAGCTGTTCCACCGCCGCATAAATGGCACGGATGACAAGCGGGCTGGTGTAATGCGCGTTCAGGGTGGATGCACGGGCAGTTTCGTATTCTTCCTGTGTCAGCAGGGATTTCAGTGCGCTGTATTCGCTGTGCCACGCCTCGCTGCGCTCGTCAAAGGCTTGCGGCAAGCCGCCCCAGCCCACATAGCGGGACAGCACTTCCTGTTCCTGCGGTAATGCCGAACGATGCTCGCTTTCGACCATCTTCAGCACGGAAACGGCTTCGATGTTCGCACTGAATTTCGCTTTTGCGCTGCCTTCCCCCAAATGCTCATCCGTAATGCGGAAGTTTTCTGCTGCTGGCTGTTCAGGCGCTGGTTCGCGCTGTTCGGATGCGCTGGCGGACAAATCAAGCACGATATTCCGCAGCGCGGTTTCTGCTGCTGGCAGGAAATGTGCATTCCGTTCGTCCGCTGCCAGCAGCCGCTCAAAGCGTGGCAGACTTTCCGCTCGGAAAATAGGATAGCGCTGGGACGGGTCGCGCAGCTGAACGCCGAACGCACTTTTTGCCTCGATCACAAAGAGCGTGTCGTCCAGATAGACCGTATCGCCGACCGCATAGGCAGCGGTTTCGGAGGAAGCTGGATTTTCAGCGGCATCAGCAGGTGCGGCGCTTTCCTCGGCGGAAACAGATTCGTCTGCTTCTTTGCCTTGCTCCGCCCGATTTTCATCGTCCACATCCGGCGCTACTTCCTTTGGGAGGGCATCTTCGGCAGCTTCCTGCCTGCCAAAATCGGCCATTGCATCCTTCGTCAGATACTGCCCCCGGCAAATCAGCGTGTCAATGCGCGCCGCCACCTTCGTCCACTGCATTTTGACAGGCGCGCAGCCGTTTTTTTGCAGCACAATGCCCTTGCTGTCATGCGCTTCATTGCTGCCATCCGCACCGGATACCGCAGGAGAACGCCCGCCTATGCCATACTCGTCTTTGAGGAAATTTGCTTTTTCGGTCATCGAGCGTGCAGGCGTTTCGGTGAAATACTGGTAGATGCGCCGTTTGCCGCCCGACATATTGCCGCCGCTGCTGAGGGTATCGTCGATTTCATCCTCCGTGATGAAGCCGTCCGGTTTGGGAACTTCGACAAGCAGGGATTCATATTCCCGCCGCGGAAACGCCAGCTCTTTGAGCGTGTTCAGGACAGCCTCCGGGTTGTGGAAGGGAAATCGCAGGAGGTTCCGATTTTCCCGCGCATCTTCCGCAAACTGCGCTGCTTCTGCTGTCAGCCTTGACAGAAATTCCGGGTTGGCAAGCTGCTCCGTCAGCCGCGCTGTTTCTTCGGGGAAGCTGCTTCCGCGAATACTCTTCATGGAGGGAAAATAGCCTTTGCCTTCCTCCGCCATGTCGTGGTACATGTACCAAAGCCCCTGCGCTGCCATTGCCCGCTCATGCACCGGGGTCTGTGCCAGCTCCATCATGCCAAGAAATTCGCCGGATTCCAGCAGCTCCCCGATGCGCCGTGCGGCATCCGCCCATGCAATCCGCTGCGCATTCGGCACATCGCGGGCGCTTTTCCCGCTTGCAACCCGAATGCCGGTTGCGTCGTACCACGCGCTGTACGGCTTGCCCATGTACATCATGCCGAATCCGCCGTGATAAATCCGCGGAAGGCGCTGGGCAATGGTTTCAGGCGAAAGCTGCTTGGCAAAGTCCGCCGTGACCTTCATCCGATGGTCAGCCGTATTGCTGCCGCTGCGCAGAAACTCATCCACCACTTCCTGCGGTACAGAAAAAGCGAAGGGTGCTTGCGCACTCTCCGCCTCAAAATTGTCCACCAGCTGAATCTGCTCGTTTTCTGTCGGCAGGAAAAAACTCATCTGCTCCAGCTGCGGTGTATAACCGCTTAGCTGTAAATCAGCTCCGAAAGAATCATTTCCTCCGCCTGATGTTTCAGGCTGTTCATCTGCGCCGCCCAGCGCATCGGGTTCTCCGCCTTCATGTCCTCGGTCACGCCGTTCTGCTTCGGCAGGGTGTGCATCAGGCGGTTCAGCCGATTCTGCGCGCTCTGCTCGATTTCGTGCAGGTGCGTCATCAGCCGCCCGCTCAGGAGCAGCCGCGTATACAGCCCCGGACGCTCGCTCGCCAGATACTGCTGGCGCATCATCCCGTACTTGCCCAGCGGCTGCTGTTCCTCTTCGGTCAGGTCCATTTCCGGCAGCAGGCAATCCCCGTGCTGTGTGTACTTCAGTTCGCTCATGTTCCATGCTCCTTTCCGCATTTCGGACGGTTCTTTCTATCTGGCGGAGCACCTGCTCGGCAATCGTGCTGACTGCCTTGCCCAGTTCCGCCGCGGCTGCGGGCGTGTTCCAGTCCATGACCTCTTGAAAATCCTCCCGCAGCAGCTCCGGCTCCAGTCCGCATCGGGTCTGGATGACAGCCGAGATGCTTGCCGCCGCTGCTTTTCGGAAGGATGCCCCCGCCGCAAAATCATCGTACTCCGATAATGCCGAATCGTCAACACTGTCGAGGATGTCGCGGCGGTGTTCGTTCCAGTAGGCAAGCGCCTGACGCTCGGCAAGCTGTTCAATCTGCTGGACAAGGCGCATCGACGCATCCGCAGAAAATTCTTCTGCCAGCATCTTGCGGACAGCCGGTTCTGCTGCTTCCGTCAGCTGCCACACGTCTACATTCCGCGAATCTGCCCGCGTTCCCGTGTCCGACACATCAAAGACATATCGGATGCGCATCCCATTGGCGGTAGGGTTCAGCAGGGCAATGCCCTTTGCGCCGCGCCGGATGTAGCGGTGCATGGTGCCGTTCCAGAGCTCATACGCGGCACAGGCGCTTGCATCCGGGCGCTGCGCATAAATCATCAGCTGGTCGTGATAGGGATATTTATAGAGCCTTGATGCCGTGGTCAGGAACGACAACCAGTCAAGGTAATTGCCTGTGATTTTCAGCGCTGTTTCGTCCGCCAGCTGCACATAGGCTTGTACTTTTGTCTGCATGTTTTTCTCCTCTGCGTCAGTCTGCGCCGCTCGCATACCACAGCGCGTAGGCGGCAAGGTCGGTCAGCGTCCAGTCGGCGGGCATTACGCAGTCAGCAAAATAGGCGCAGTCGAGGCTTCCGGCTTGGAAGCTGCGTTCGTCCTGCTCTATCAGGCGGCAGCGCTCGTCCGTTTCCGTGCAGAATCCCTGCCGGCAGCGCGGGCATTCCTGCTGTGCAAGCAGTCCGATGCAGTCCACCATCTGCGCGGTCATCAGGAATCGGGCAGCAGCTGCGAGAGGGCATGAAGCAGCGCGCAGAGCGCCGTCTGCTCGTCCTCCGGCACGGACTGCGCACGATGCTCCGGATAATCCGCAGGGTGTTCGCCGCCGTGCATCAGGAGTTCCTCAACGGAAACATGGAAGGCGCGCGCAAGGCGGAGAATCGTGCCCGCCTTGCAGTTCTCCAGCCGCACGCTGCCGCTGAGCAAATCGCGCAGGGTGGTGTCCGGGATGCCGCTCTTCCGGGAAAGTTCCGCCTTGGTCAGGCGCCGGGCGCGCATCAGCTGATTTAGGTATGTCATTGTTTTTTATCGCTCCATTTCGTTCTTTTTGTTTTGGTGGTATGAGTGCTTCGGCGCAGGAAAAGCGCAAGTGAGATAATCTGTAAGTGAATTTTCTGCGTCAAAGATGAAGTTTTTCAGTTATAACTGAAAAAGTCTTTTGTTTCTGCTTGATTTTTCTTCGCAGATGTGCCATACTATGTGTATCATCGAAGGGAGGCTGTGCCGCATGATTCAGCGGGAAATGTACATGAAGCGTATCCGTCCGTTTATCGGGACAGATTTGGTGAAGGTGATGACCGGCATCCGGCGCTGCGGCAAGTCCGTCATGCTGAATCTCATCCAGGACGAGCTGAAAGCATCGGGCGTTCAGGATGCGCAGATGATTTCGTTTAACTTTGAAGTCATGAGCAATGCGCACCTCTGCACGGCGCAGGCGCTGCACGACGAGGTGCTGAAACGGGCAGCTGCCATCACGGGCAAAGTCTATCTGTTTTTTGATGAGATTCAGGAAGTTGCGCAGTGGGAAAAAGCCGTCAACTCCTTCCGCATTGAGCTGGACTGCGACATTTACATCACCGGCTCCAACGCCAAGCTGCTGTCCGGCGAACTGGCGACCGTGCTGGGCGGGCGTTATGTGGAATTTACCATTTACCCCTTCTCTTTTGCCGAATTTCTCGAACTCTACCGAACAGTTGAACCCGTTGCATCCGACGCGGCAGCTTTTCAGCAGTACCTGACGCTGGGCGGGATGCCCTACCTTGCCAATCTCCGCTATACGCCCGAACCATGCAGGCAGTATCTGCATGACATCTACAATTCGGTCGTCCTCAACGATGTGGTCAGGCGCAACAAAATCCGCGATGTGGATTTGCTCGCCCGCATTGTGGCGTATGTCATCGGCAATATCGGCACAACGTTCGCATCCACATCCATTGCGAAGTTTCTGAAAAGCGAACACCGCACGGTTGCGCCCGAAACGGTGCTGAATTACATCAAGTACTGCGCCGAAGCGTACCTGTTTTATCAGGTCAATCGGGAGGACTTGCAGGGCAAGCAGATTCTCGCGACGAACGAGAAATACTATATGGCAGACCACGGCTTGCGGGAAGCGGTGTTCGGCGGGAACATGAAGGACATCAACCTCATTCTTGAAAACATCGTCTACATGGAGCTGCTGCGCCGCGGCTACACCGTCACTGTCGGCAAAATCGGCAGCCGGGAGATTGATTTCGTCGGGCAGAAGCAGCACGAAAAACTCTATGTGCAGGTATGCTATCTGCTGGCTTCCGACGAGACGATTCAGCGGGAATTTGGCGTTTACGCTTCCGTGCCGGACAACTTCCCCAAATATGTGGTGTCGATGGACGAGCTTGACATGAGCCGCGACGGCATCAAGCACCGAAACATCCGCGACTTTTTGACGCAGCCTGAATGGAACTGACCCCAGCCGCCCTTCCGGAAAAATCGGGAGGGCGGCTGTCGTTTGGGAGAAATCGCACCTCCGTTATTCCAGTACCATGCTGCTTTCCTTTGTGCCGTCGGAGAGAATCAGTGCGTACTTATATCCGCCATCCGCCGTCATCTGGCGGCAAATCCGCAGCCCATACTGTTCCGTAACGCTGCCGTGCGAAAGCGTCAGTTCAAACTCCGACTCGTTCCAGTAGCGTTCGCGGCGGGTATCGTATTCCTGAATCTCCCATGTGCCGCAGAAATCAGCGCGCGTCCCGTCTGCCAGCACTGCGCAGCCCGTCATGCTGCCATCCGCAAGGAAGGTCATCTGTTCCGCATCCACGGAGCTGCCCGCATACAGCTTCCAGCTGCCGAGGATGGCGCGGTTCGCCTCGCGGGTGTCGTTGACTGTCCCCAGCAGACACTCGGTGGGGACGAACCCGCGGAAGCGGCTCTTGCCCGTACCCGCTTCGATGTACGTCCAGTCGCCCATGCTCGCAAGCGCCGTTACGCTGGTGTTTTCCGTCAGGCGGGTCAGCGGCGTCTGGCTCATCAGCGGGTCATCCGTTACGGAAACGTCATAGCTGACGATGGCGGGCACGGCTTCCAGCGCCAGCGCGGGAACAGCAGCATCTTGAGGCAGTGCATTCTTGTCAATATACCCGATGCGGCAGTGCTCCGGGGTGATGGCATACTGCACCAGCAGCCAGTCACCTTCCGCACCGAACACCTGAATCCAGCCGTTGGTGCTGACCCGCGCGCGTCCTTTCGCACCGCGGATGCTTCTGCTGTCCGGCGCGGAATACACCGCATAGGTCTGCCCCGGCGTAAACGGCATTACCTCGGCGTTCAGCGTTCCCTGCGGAATTTCCGGTCTACTTCCAGTATCCGCCAAGGCAGCGGCAAAACAGGTCAGCAGCGCAAGCAGGAGCGCCATGAGTTTCTTCATCTTCATCATCCTTTCATCAGTCAAAGCGCGGGCGCAGGATTGCCCTGCCATCCTTGCCGAAATCAAGATGCAGCACGGCATCATAGCGGGCGTTGGTGCGTGTTGAGTGCAAAGCGGTTTTGCGGACAGCTCCCTTTGTCAGCAGCGTCTTTGCTTCGGCGGCGGTCAGGGGCGTTTCCGCATGGGCAAGGATACCGCCCTTTTTCCAGAGTGCGAATCCGCAGATACGGTTTTCGCACAGATACCCCTGGGGATGCTCCGTGACTGCCGCACCGCATTTGGGGCAGCTGCCGATTTTCTCCCGGAGCGGCGGGAACAGCGTCTCCGCATGTTCAGCGCGCTGCGGATTCACCATCAGCTCTTTGACGAACGCCTGAATATCCCGCATGAAATCTTCGGGCTTCTCTGCGCCCTGTTCGATTTGCTGCAAGCGCTGCTCCCATGCAGATGTCAGCAGGGGTGAACGCAGACTTTCCGGCAGAACCGCGGCAAGGGCTTTCCCCTTGGTCGTCGGCACAAGCACCTTCTTCCGCTTTTCCCCGACGCGCTCAATCAGCTTCGTTTCAATCAGCTTCTCCAAAATGGCGGCACGGGTGGCAGGTGTGCCGATTCCTTTTCGCTCCGCCGCTTCGGGCATATCCGCTGCACCGGCGGTTTCCATTGCATGCAGCAGCGTTCCTTCGGTGTGATGCGGCGGCGGGGTGGTCTTTCCTTCCTCAATGGATGCGCGGAGAATCGGCAGTTTCGTGCCTTCTGCAAGGTCAGCCGAGATGACGTTTTCCTGCATCTTCTCCTCCTCGTTCATCCGTCCGCCAAGGCTTCCGCGGAAGGTGTACCAAATGCGCTTCCATCCCATCCGGGTAATCCTCTTGCCTTTTGCCCCAAATTCATGCGCGCCGCACATCAGTGTAACGGCTGTTTCTTCATACACGAAAGGTTCTTCCAGCGCGCACAGCAGCCGGGTGCAGACGAGGTGAAGCAAGTCGCGTTCGCCCGTCGTCAGGGCATTGATGCGCTGCGCCTGAGCGGGCATTGCGGCGGTTGGAATGATGGCGGGGTGGTCGCTGACTTTGCTGTCATCCACAACCCGTTCGGGATGCAGGTGCAGTTCCAAGGCGGATGCGAAAGGCAGCGCACGGCACACGCGGGCAGCCAGTTCCGGCAGTTTCTCCTGCATGTTCTGCGTCAGATACCGGCTGTCCGTGCGCGGGTAGGTCAGCAGCTGCTTCTCGTACAGGCTCTGGGCGTAATCCAGCGTCTGCTGGGCAGTGAAGCCGAACAGCCGGTTGGCCTCCTGCTGAAGCGTGGTCAAATCATACAGCAGCGGCGGATGCTCGCTGCGCTGCCTGCGCGCAATCTTCTTCACCACTGCATACGGCGCTTGATTGCAGCATTCCAGCAGAGTGCGCGCTTCGGTCAGGTCATCCATGCGTTCCGACTTTGCGGCAAGCGGGTCAGTTTCCAGCTTCACGGCAAAGAATGGCGTGGGGTGAAAGTCAGCAATCGCCGCTTCCCGCTGCACCAGCATCGCCAGCGCCGGACTCATGACGCGCCCCGTCGGAAGCGGCCGCCCGTACAGCAGCGAATACAGGCGCGTGGCGTTGATGCCAATCAGCCAATCCGCCTGCGCACGGCACAGCGCCGCCCGATAAAGATTATCATAGTCGCGCATGGGCTTCATCCGGCAAAGGGCTTGGCGAATCGCACTTTCTTCTGTTGAGGAAATCCAGAGGCGGCGCACCTCTTTTCGGCAGTCTGCCATTGCATAGACCAGCCGGAAAATCAGCTCACCTTCGCGTCCTGCATCGGTCGCGCAGACAAGGCTCGTCACGCGGCTGTCATGCATCAGGCGGCGGAGAAGCTCAAACTGCTTTTTCGTTTCTGCGACGACGGTGTACTGCCACTTGTCGGGCAGAATGAGCAAATCGCTGTAACGCCAGCGCTGATAATCGCTGCGGTACGCTTCCGGCATCGCCAGCGCTACCAGATGTCCGATGCACCAGCTGACCATCCTGCCGTTTCCCTCCCAATAGCCGTCTCTTCGCTCATTTGCGCCGATGACGCTGGCAATGTTGCGCCCCACGCTGGGCTTTTCTGCGATATACAATTCCATGCGTCTCCTCCTTATTCAGCACTTTCGTCGTCATCATCCAGCATAAAATCGTTGTCTGCCCGATGACGCGCGCTGTTTCTGCGGTACTTCACCAGCACAAAAGCACCCGCGCCGCCCAGCAGCAGGATAGCGCCCAGCGCAAGCACTGCCGTCATTCGGTCGGAGCTGCCCGCCTTTTCCGGCACAGCTGGCACGGCAGTTGGCATCGGTACGGTCGTGGGAACAGGCGTTACATAGATGATTTCAGGCGACGGGGTCGGCAGTTCCTCCTTCTCTTCGTCGGACAGCAGCGCCAGCAAATCCCGTTCATCCACCAGATTGAGGAAGTATGTCTCGTACATTTCCGCCGCTTCGTCAATGGGCTTGTCGTAGTCGATAACGAGGTAGAAGGTGCTGCCATTCTTGCTTTGCAGGGTAATGAACTGCTTGTTGGTCGCGGCGCTGTACAGCACGTCCAGCGTATGGGCATTGCCGTCCGCCTTGTAGGGCATTCCCGGCCCGATAGGAACGTACTGGATGATTGGTGTCGGGGACGGCACTTGCGTCGGCGCTGCTGTCGTCGAAGTTTCTTCGCTGACGTAAATCAGCGAGCCGCCCAGCCCGTTCGGACGCTTCGTTTCCGTCGGCGGGACGGTGATTTCCGCCGTAGAATTGGGCTGCTTTGTCTCGTTAGGCTGCTTTGTCGGTTTCGGCGAATTGGTCGGTGCAGCCGTCACCCGCACGGCATCTTCGTAACAGGAATTATTGAGCAGCACAGGCTCGGAGAAGTTCCCGGCATAGTCGAAAGCGCGGATGGACAGCGTGTCATACCGCGCCAGCGCATCATCCAGCGCAATCCGGATGAGGCTCCCAGCCTGCTCGGTGAAAAGCATGCTGTTGACCTGCACACCTGCCACGCCGGACAGGTCGTCCTGCACTTCTACCTGCAGGGTTGTCCCGCTGATGCTTGCCTGCACGGTCGGTGCGCTTCGGTCAATGACAGCGACGCGGGTGCTTTCTTCAAACGTGTGTCCGTGCGGGTCGGTGATGCGAAAGGTAAACATGCCGTTCTCATGCACCGCGATTTCCGCCTTGCTCTTGTCAAACAGCTGCTCGCAGTCCGTCCAGTCGCCGTCGTTCATCCGATACGCCATTTGGTACCAGCCGAGATTCTGCTCATCCTTCACGTTCACCGTGATGACAGCGCTGTTGCTGCGGTTCCAGCCGCCGGGGGCTGTCAGCACAATGCGGTACGGAGCGCATTCTTCCTGCGTCAGCGCGCTTTCCGCCCGCGCAAGATGCAGGCTCGCCGCCAGCAGCATCAGCAGGCAGAGGACAGCTGTCCATTGTTTCAATTTTCGCTTCATTCATTTTCTCCTTCGGGCAATTGGGGTGCAGCGGGGATTTCAGGGGCATTGTCCTGCGTGCCGAATTTTGCGCGGAGGAAGGTCGAGAGCATTTCTGGCGTCAGCGCATACAGCTCGCAGGTGGCATTGATGGCGGTGCGGTCTGCTTCTTTCACGCGCGCACGCAGTTGATTGACCTCTTCGGTTAATCGGCGCAGCTCATTTTCCTTCTTATCCAGCAGGGCATGGAGCTTGATGCGGTCTGCGGGATAGCGTTTCTTGGGTTCACTCATTCGCCTGCGCTCCCTGCTGAACGGGCAGTCTGCCAAAGGCATAGATTTTCTTCGCCCATTTGTCGCTCTGCAAATCTGCAAAGCCAACCGGGTCGCCCGCGTGAAGCATCATGTCATTGCCGACATAAATGCCCACATGGGTGATGCCCTTCACGTCTGCGCCCATCGTTTTCGTGAAGAATACCAAGTCGCCGGGACGCGCCTCGTCCCGGCTGACATCCGTGCAGAGCGAATACAGCCCTTTTGCACCCAGCCGCCCGGTATCATAGACCCCCGACTGGCGGAATACCCAGCACACGAAGCCGGAGCAGTCAAACCCGGTGGACGGCTTGCTGCCGCCGTATACATACGGATAGCCGATGTACTTTTCCGCTTCCACCATCAGCGCCAGAAAGTTTTCGTCCGCCCGGAGCAGCGTTTCCGGGATGGTGTAGCGCACCAGCTTGTTTTTCGACTTGACCCCGGCGATTTTCACATTGCTTTTGCCCTCCGAGGTGATGACGGGAATATCTGCCTCTGCTTCCAGCGCAGGATATTCCGTGCTGTCCGCCGTCTCACTGACAATCATCGGGGATACCGCTTCTTCCGCCCGCGCCGGAATCAGCACGGACAGCAGCATCAGCATCAGCATCGCAATCAGCACCTGCTTGGCAATATCCATTGCTTCCCCTGCGGGAATCGAACGGTTCATGTTTCTCTGCATATTGTTCTCCTTTCAAATGTGGATCAAAATTGGGTAGGAAAAAGGGAGTCCATGCGCTGGACTCCCCGAAAATTACAGACCGGGCATCCGCCCAAACGAATGAAAGTGACTTTTCCAGTAGGCATCGTTCAAATTCGCGTAGCCAATGGGACTTCCGCTGTGAATCATCATACCATTGCCGACATAAATGCCGCAGTGCGTAATGCCATCCACGCCGTCGCCCATCGTGCCTTCAAAAAACACCACGTCGCCCGGTTCTGCCTGTGCTGCCGGAACGTTCCGGCACAAGCTCCGCAGTCCCTTTGCGCCCAGCCTGCCCGTATTGTATACGCCGGAATTGGTGAATACATAGCTGACAAAGCCCGAACAGTCAAAACTGGTTTCGGGCGATGCACCGCCCCAGACATACGGATAGCCGATGTATTTTTCCGCCTCCGCCATGAGTGCGGCGAAAGTCGGGCTGCTTGCGAGCGTCTCGTCGGGAATGTCGTACAATGTGGGGTCTTTGAGCGGGGCAGCGTAGGGATTGCCGTGGAAAATGCCCTCCATATTGCCGTGCGTCGCCATGTACAGCGCGTACATGCCCATCGTGTGATGGCTCATGCTGACAACGGGCAGGTGCGACAGATTCCTGTTTTCCAGCCGCACATGACAGACTGTATAAGCATACGGCACGCGAACCGTCACCGTCTCCATGCGTTCTGTTTCCGGGTTGTACCGCTGCTCGGTCTCCATGCGGTATCGTGTTTCTTTCGTTACGGATTCTGTCACGATGTACTGGAGCTTGAAGTATTTGTCCAGCACCGGCATAGCGGTTTCCAGCGTCCAGTCCTGTCCATCGAAGCAGGCGGAGATGATGGCCATCAGCACATAGGGGTCGTGCCAAATTTCGTCTGCATCCACCTTCACTTCATCATATTCCGGATGATGGCGGGCGTAATTGCTCATTTCCTCTTTGAGCTGCCTTTCCATGCTGGCATACGCGCTTTCCGCCGCTTTTACGTCCGCTTCCTCCGCCGGATAAGTGCCAATCACGATGGATTCCAGCACCGGCTGCGCCAGCGGTGTACAGGATTGCAGGCTGCTCATCACCGCAAGGAGCAGCGCCGCCAGCGCAAGCACCGCCCAAGCCGTCGGATGGCGGGTGAACGTCTGTCGCAGCCGTTTCTTGATGTTTTCGGCTTTGGGAACTGCATTTTCTGCTGTCTTCGGCGCGGAAGCAATGTGATTGGCTGGACTGCGGGAAGATTTTGCGGCTGCATACTCCTGCCGGATGGCGCGTTTCTGCTGCCAGCGGGCATTGTGCCGCTTTGGGGCTTTCCCCGCGTGCGCCGCCGCCCGGAACGCTTCTTCCTGCATGTCGTCTGCTGTCAGCGCGGCTTGCACAGCGCTGTTCTCATCTTCATTGGCTTCTGCCGCCTGATGATGGAGCTGGACATGGGCTGCATGAATACCTTGGTGAAGCAGCGGCGAATGGCTGCTTTCAGGCTGACCGGCGCGTACTGCCTGCATCTGTTCCTCCTTGCTGAACTGCAAGCGGGATGCGCCGCGATTGCGCCTCTTTTCCATCAGCGCCGCCCTTCCTTATGCTGCATCCGCTGATACGCTTCCTCGCTCCCGCGGTCTGCTTCCGCTGCCGCGCGCAGCAGTGCGTACACCGCCAGCGTCAGTACGGTGCAGAAAATGCAGCTGCCCAGCACCAAACCATATGTCATGGAATGCACCTCCTGTATTTAATGTTCATTCTGCACTGCCTTGTCCGACAGTTTGGTGGTCATCACCTTGTACAGCATGGTATTCTTCGGGAAATGATCCTGAAACGGAAGAATCACATTGCCGTAAAACAGCAGCCCTTCGCCCTCGCCGCTCTGCGTGACGTAGGAAAGCTGATACGGCGAAATGCCTAACTTCTTCGCCAGAATCTCCCGGTCGCCGGATGCCTGATTCAACATGCAGATGAAGTCAGAGTTTTCCAGAATGTTCTCGACTTCCTGACTGGCCAGCAAATCCTTGACGTTCTGCGTAATGCCCGTCGGGATGCCGCCCCACTTGCGGAATCGCTTCCAGATTTCAACGGAATAAGCAGCGGTCTGTTCCTCGCGAAGCAGCAGGTGAAACTCATCCATGTAATACCGGGTGGACTTGCCTTCACTGCGGTTTGCCGTCACGCGCCCCCAGACCTGATCCTGCACAATCAGCATACCGAGCTTTTTCAGCTGCTTTCCCAGCTCCTTGATGTCATAGCAGACCATGCGGCTGTTTACATCCACATTCGTGCGGTGGTTGAACACATTCAGCGAGCCCGTCACATAGATTTCAAGCGCCGTTGCCAGCGTCTGCGCTTCCTTCTCCGTCTGCTGACGAAGTGCGTTGTACAAATCTTCCAGAATCGGCACGTTCTCCGGCTGCGGGTCATTCAGGTACGGCTGATACACAATGTGGACAGCACGGTCAATCACCGTTTTCTCAATGGGCTGCAAACCGTCCCGCCCGCCGACAATCAGCTCGCACAAGGACAGAATGAAATCCGATTTCAGCGACAGAGGGTTGTCATCGTCGCTGTAATTCAGATTGATTTCCATCGGATTGATGTAATTGGTGCTGGTCGGCGAAATTTGAATGACCTGACCGCCGAACTGCGCAACAAGCGGTGCATATTCACCTTCGGGGTCGCAGATGATGACATCATCGTCCGTGACCAGCATGACATTGCTCATTTCGCGCTTGGCGGAGAAGGATTTGCCTGAACCGGGTGTACCCAGAATCAGCCCGTTGGGATTTTTCAGCTGCTTCCGATCCACCATAATCAGGTTGTTGGACAGTGCATTCAAGCCGTAGTACAGCGCTTCTGCGCCGTTTTGACACAGTTCCTGCGTCGTAAACGGCATAAAGACCGCCGCCGCCGAAGTGGTGAGTCCGCGCTGAATCTGGATTTGGTTCTCGCCCAGCGGCAGGCAGGACACCATGCCAGCCTCCTGCTGGTAGTCCAGCGGAATCAGCTGACAGTTGTGCTGCAAAGCAATGCTCTGCGCCTGCTTCACGTCCAAATCCAGCTGATGGTGGTTGTCCGCCGTGTTCATCACCAGCAGTGTCGCCAAGAAGAAGCGCTCGTTGCGGTTCTGCAATTCTTCCAGCAGCTTTTTTGCTTCGCCGCCGTAAGCAGCCAAATCAGACGGCAGAATTTCCATGTCATATCCGGCGCGGACGGCTTTTTTCTGCTCATCAATCTTCATTTGATCCAGCGCCGTGAGCTTATGCTTAATGTCCTTGATGGCTGCGGTCTGGTCAATCGCCTGCAAGTGAAAGCTCACCACAAGGGAGGAATCCATTGCGAGGAACTCCGCCAGACAGCGGTCATTGAGTTCGGACGCAAGAATGGAGAAGAAGCTGACCGCGCTCACTTTGCTGCCCATGTCGAAACGCTGCCGCTCCCCGAATTTGAAGGAAGAGGGAACGATAAAGTCCTTCGTGCGCAGTCCGGTGGGCGCAAGCCATTTCCAGTCGAACAGGAACGGTGTCTGCGCATCCAGATGAAACATGTCGTACATCAGCTTCAAGCGTTCTCTGCCGTCCAATGGAGCGGCTGCCGCCCCAAGGCGCTTGAAGTGATTGAGCAAATCTGTCTCCATGCGCTCCAGACGCGGCTTTGCCGTCCGGTAGTTTTCCGATTCCACGCCGAAAGTCAGGTACTTTCGTTTGCTCAGCCCGTTGCTGCCCTTGGCAAGCTGGTTTTGCAGCATTTCCGTGTATTCGCGGCGGATTGCGTCGAAGCCGTCCGCCTTGTCGGGAAGCAGAATGCGCTGCTCAACGGCATCCGCATTCGCTGTCAGGTTCAGAAACGAGAGCTGCAAATGCACGCTGCTGTCAAAGGCGTTCAGGAAGTCGCACCAGCCCTCGAAGATGGCGCTTTTATCTTCGTTCTGCGCCAGCTGATAGTTGATGTCCCAGAACTGCACAGTCTTCGTGTAGTAACTTGGGCTGACGCGGCAGATGCCATCCGGCCACATGCGTTCATACGGAATCGTCTCCTGTACGGAATGCGGCGGTTTCTTCCGCTGCTGACGGCTGCGCATGAGTGCCTGCAGCTGCCGTTTCTCAGCCCTTGTCAGCTTGATTTTTTCTTTGTTTGCCACGAAGAATCTTCTGCACCTCCTGCTGATTGCGGATACTCCGGTCAATCGTTTTGTAGAAATTGTCGTTCTGCCAGACACGGATGCGCGGACGCACGAATCGCGCCTGAATGAAATGCCGAATCAGCACTTCCAGCGGCTGCCCATGCCGTTCAAACATCGCCAGCAAAAAAAACGGCAGCATAAGCAGCATCATGAGCAGCACCGAAGGGCTGACACCCAGCGCATCCTTCGCCAGAAAGAAGGCGGGAACGCCCGTCAGCGCCCCCAGCCCGAAACAGACAACCTGACGCTTCGTCAGGTTGAAAAGAAACTTGGACTTGACGCGCGACAAGTCCTTGGGAATCGAGACATATGCCATTGCCTATTGTTCCTTCCTGCGGCGCATAGGTTTTGCTTCCTGCGCCGCTGTTTTCCACAGTCTTTGCAGTGTCTGTGGATTTCTTGTGGATTGCTTGTGGATGCCATGTGGATAAGCTGTTCCCAGAAACCTCTGCTACTGTTTTGGGATGAGCAGTCAGCGGGCATTGAACACGGACTTCGCGACGCTGCTGGTTTTGAAGAGCGTGAAGCACAGCAGCACCGTGTAGCCGATGCACGTCCACAAGGCGGTGCCGATGTCGCCGCCGGCGCTGATGCCCTGCACGAGTACCGCATAAATCGCGACGCAGACCATGATGAGGAATGCCTGAAAACCCAGCGCAAAGAGCGACCGCAGATAGTTGCTGCCCATCTGCCCCCATTCCCGATTCACCATCGTCGCCATCGGAATCGGCGCAATGGATGTGACCATATAAATCTCAATCATGCGCCCGTATATGACGATGAAGATGCAGATGCTCAGCACCCACGCCAAGATGCCCATCAGCGAGGACTGAAACCACAGCCCGAACAGCGGGCCGATTTCCATTGCCATCAGCGCCTGCTCCATGTCTCCAAGCAGCGCGGCAGCATCCAGCGCGGTATCGCCGATGATGATGCCCGATGCCTGACTGACGACATTCTGCGCAACATCGAAAACCGCCATCACGATATTCCATGTGTTGGTAACAATCAGCACCGCGGCGAAGGTTTTGAAAATCCACTTGAAGAAAAGGAAGGTGTCAAAGTCATGCAGGCTGTTGCGGTCAATAAGCATCTGAATCAGTTCTAAGCACATGATGAAGGTCAGAATAATGCCTGCAATCGGTACAACGACGTTTTCCGACAGGCTGCGAATCATCTGGAAGATGCCGCCGTGCCATGCCTGCGGCGTTGTGCCGACGACCGCCGCCGCCTCGCCCACGCGGGTGTTGATGGCATCAAACAGACCAGACAGGTTGCTGATGATGCCGCTGACCAGCAGCCCTTTCAGCCATTCCGTGATTTTATCCCAGATGAAATTCAAAGGACATCCCTCCTGCGGAACCCGCTTCCGTTATCCTCCGGAAGCGGGTGAAAGATGGTGCTTTGATCATCCGAACAGACCGGACAGCAGCGGAACAAGGGTGGTGCCAATCAGCGCCACCCCGCCGCCTGCCATCAGCTGTTTTATCCCCAATTAGGTGTAAAACTCTGCTCGATGGCGGGCGG
>ERZ791903.238-NODE-238-length-86231-cov-6.535915_pt1 | contig 86231 bp, 102 predicted proteins | sample MGYA00510148_ERZ791903 | MGnify/ENA primary metagenome ERZ791903 (study PRJEB30046, sample SAMN00792080) | human gut metagenome | study: EMG produced TPA metagenomics assembly of the A metagenome-wide association study of gut microbiota in type 2...
TGGACACCCTGATTAAGAGTCAGGTGCTCTACCAACTGAGCTAATCACGCATATTATGTTTTACGTCTGACGACAGATAATATAATAGCACATAAAAATGCTTTTGTCAACACTTTTTTTCAAAAAAATAAAAAATTATTGACAATGATATAATAGTTAATGTATTATATGAGTATAAAAGCAAATATGGAGGTCAAATATGGAACCGAAGGATTATATTGTATCAAGAATTGAAGGGGAATATGCGTACCTAAAGCGTACGGATATTGAAAGTGAGGAAGAATTATTCATAGCAATGGCACTGTTGCCGTTGGGTGTAGACATCGGCACAAAGCTACATTATGAATGTATGGAATATTCAATAATATAAGGAGACAGTATATGCGAGTAATATTATTTATATTGGGATTGCTTTTTTCGGCGGACGGACTTTATTTTGCGTCAACCACATCAATGGGCGTGGGTGAGGCATTTACCGTTGCAATAGGTATTATGTTTATATTATGGAGTACGTTTTACGATGCGTTCAAAACAAAAGGCTTTTTGAAGTTTATAAAAGGTCTGTTTACGTTTGGAATGATTGTACTTGTGATTTATTCGGGAATTATATGCGTTGTCGGAAAAAGTGACAATGCGACATACAGAGAAGATTATATAATCGTGCTTGGTGCGGGACTGAAAGGCGATACACCGTCTTTGGCACTTGAAAGACGACTTGAAAAAGCGGCTGAATATATGAACAAAAACGGAAATGCAATAGCAATAGTCAGCGGCGGACAAGGCAAAGGCGAAACAATTTCAGAGGCACAGGCAATGGAAAACTACCTTTTAAATCACGGAATAAGAGAAGACAGAATTATAAAAGAGGACAACTCCACAAGCACATATGAAAATTTTGAATATTCAAAGTTGATAATGGACGAGGGACAAGCCGTATTTGTCACAAACGAATTTCACGTTTTACGTTCGGAATTGATGGCAAAAATAAACGGCATAGACGCAACACATATAGGTGCGTCTACACCGATACCGCTTTTGCCTGTATCTTGCGTGCGTGAATTTATTGCACAGATAGCGGCTGTTCGTTATTATTTTTAGCTTTTTCACGTTCTTCGGCTTCAAGCTTTGAATAAATACAACCGCAATAATTCTGACGATAAAGACCGTATATTTCCGAAAGTTCACAAGAACGTTTATAACCGTTTTTCTTTTTGAAATCGGAGCATAAATATTTAACATTGTAGCTTTCTTCAAGTTCAAGACCGATTTGGTTAAGCACTTGAGCATTTTTATGCGGACTTATCGAAAGCGTGGTAGTGAAGTAATCAAAACCGTCCTTTTGGGCGGTTTTTGCTGTTTCTTCAAGGCGAAGTCGGTAACATTTAAAGCAACGCTCACCGCCTTCTTTGAGATTTTCAAGCCCTTTTGCAATCGAATAAAATTTTTCACAGTCATATTTGCCCTCGATAAACTTTACTTTTCTTTTTAAAGGCATTTCGTTTATAAGACGCTTTTGCTCGCTGACACGCTTATAAAATTCTTCTTCGGGTGAAATATTCGGATTGTAATAGAAAATAGTTATATCAAAATATTCCGACAAATATTCAAGTACATAGCTTGAACAAGGCGCACAACAGCTGTGCAGAAGAAGTGACGGAACGGTATTGTTTTTTTGAATTTCGTCAATCGTTTTGTTTAGAATTATTTGATAATTTTCTTTCATTGATTTTCTCCCATATTTTATTGACTAAGAAGTTTGACAAGAACGCGAGCAATATTCCGAACAACGCACCGCAAATAACATCGGACGGAAAATGTACATACAGATACAGCCTTGTAAAGCATATCAAAGCCGCAAGAATAATTGCCGGTATACCTAATTTTTTGCTGTACAGCAAAATAACCGTTGCGGCGGAAAATGAAGATATTGCGTGACCGGACGGAAACGAAAATCTTCCCGACGGCGCGCCTATCAGCAGATTTTCAACTGTAAGCAACGCTCCTTCGGTGTTATATGGACGTTCACGTGCAATTACATTTTTAAGCCCCATTGTAGAAAGGAATAATCCCAAAAGCAGTGAAACTATTATTATAATACCTGTTTTTCGTGATTTTTTGAAACAAAGCATTATAAGTGCAGTTGCAGCCCATACAATGCCGCCGCTGCCTAAAAACGTTATAAGTGGCATAATTGTATCAAGAAACGGATTGCGTATGCTTTGAATTGCGTTTAAAATATTAAAATCAATCTGCGTTATAAAGTCTGTCATAATTACGTCATTCTTTCGATATGTTAATGTTTATTTCGTGTCAATAATAACACATTCACGAAAAAAAGTAAAGTAAGAACATAAAAACCTCATTACTTTAAAGAGAAAGTTGCAAAAGGGAAGAAAGTGTAGTATAATCATATATTATATTAGTTGAAAGGAATAACTGTAATGAGAAAACTTCTTGCGATATGGCTCGGAAAAATTCTTACCATAGTCGGAAAAACAGTAGGTAAAAAATCATCTTCTTCGCCGGGTGCGTATGCACTTAAAATATGTCCCGACCTTGTAAAAGGCTTGGAAAAATGCGTGTCAAAGGGTATAATCGTAACTTGCGGCACAAACGGAAAAACAACGACAAACAATCTTATGGCATCGGCACTTGAGGCAAAGGGATATAAGGTTATTTGCAATAAGCTCGGTGCGAATATGCTTAGCGGTATTGCAACCACCGTTTTACAGGAAATGAGTATATTCGGCAAATTAAAAGCGGACTATGCGTGTCTTGAAATTGACGAGGCATACACGCCGATAGTGTTTGACTATGTAAAGCCCGATGTTATGGTTATAACGAACCTATTCCGTGACCAGCTTGACAGATACGGTGAAATTGACATTACTTCGGATATTATCAAGCGTGCAATAAAAAAAGTGCCGAATTTAAAACTTGTTTTAAACGGTGACGATCCGTTGTGCGTTCAGTTCGGCAGAGAGGAAAACGTCAAGGCATATTATTACGGAATATCCGAAAAGGTACTTCCGCAGCTTGACGATACAAAGGAAGGACGTTTCTGTCCTGTATGCGGTGAGGAACAGAAGTACAATTACTATCATTACAGTCAGCTCGGCGATTTTTATTGCCCGTCGTGCGGTTTCAAGCGACCTGAGATTGATTTTGAAGTCAAGAATGTATCGCTCGACACACCGATGAAGTTTACGATAAACAATCAGCCTATGGTGATAAATTACAAAGGTTTTTACAATATATATAACCTTATTGCCGTATACGGTGCACTAAATGTTTTGGGAGAAAAAACGGACGATTTCGCAAAACTTTTGACGGGCTACAAACCGCAAATCGGCAGAATGCAGGAATACAAATTCAACAAGCCTGTTATACTAAGCCTTTCAAAAAATCCCGCAGGATTTAACCAAGCCATTGCAACGGTAAATACGGACAAGCGTAAGAAAGACGTTATAATCGCAATCAATGACAAGGCTAATGACGGTCGTGATGTGTCGTGGCTGTGGGACGTGGATTTTGATAAAATTGCGGACGAAAACCTGAACACGCTTACAACGACAGGTATCAGAGTTTACGATATAAGTCTTAGATTTAAGTATTCGGATATAAAGGTTGACCGTATGACGCAGGATATGGCAGACGCAATTACAAAATGTCTTGAAACTGACAGCGAAGTTGTCTATGTACTTGTGAATTATACCGCACTTTATTCGACAGAGGCGGTACTTAAAAAACTCGGAGGTGAGGCATAATGAAAATCAAAATACTTCATCTTTATCCCGACCTTTTGAATTTGTACGGTGACAGAGGAAATATCGAATGTATGCGAAAACGACTTATGTGGCGCGGTATTGACGCGGAGGTTGTGACATACACCTGTGAGGACAGCGGATTTGATTTGTCGGACGTTGATATTGTGTTCATAGGCGGCGGCTCGGACAGAGAACAGAAAATTGTTTGCCACAGACTTTTGGAACACAAGAACGAAATAAGAAATTATGTTGAAGATAACGGTGTACTTGTCGCAGTGTGCGGCGGTTATCAGCTTTTGGGTAAGTATTACAAGCTTGAAAACGAAACAATTGAAGGGCTTGATATACTTAATATTTACACCGAACAAGGCAAAAAACGTCTTATCGGAAATATCGTACTTGAAAATGACTTTCTAAATCAAAAAATTGTCGGTTTTGAAAATCACGGCGGAAGAACTTACATCGGTAATCACACACCGCTCGGCAGAGTTGTTTACGGTTACGGAAACGATGAAAAATCCGGTGTTGAGGGTGTTGTGTATAAAAACGTTGTCGCAACATATTTGCACGGACCGCTTTTGCCTAAAAACCCTGCACTTTGCGATTACATTCTGACAAACGCAATAAAGAGAAAAAATCCCGACTTCAAAGGTCTTGGCGGTTTGGAGGACACTCTTGAAGATATGGCAAACCAATATATTGTAAATAGGTTTAAAAAGTAAATATTTTTTTAACAATGGTGCATATGTATTGACTTTTTTACTGTGCAGTCATAAAATTAAATGGTATTGTAGAAATAATACCATTTTTTATTAAGGATTGAATTCGGTATGGAAACTAAAGTAACAAGAAATATACAACCGAATAATAAAAGTCCGTTTTCGTGGCTCAGCAAGATACTTAAAGGTGTTAAAACAGTCTGGGATGCGGTAGGCGGAGTGTTTAAGAAGTTTTGGAAATTTTTGTGCAAGAGCAAAAAGTTTTCAAATTTTGCATACGTTAAATTTCCGAAATTCAGAAAGACAATTTGGGAGTATGCAAAGGCACACAGGCTGAAGGCATTGATTTCAGTTGCTGTCGGAGTGGCGGTACTCGGTGTGCTTTTGGGCGTTATGATAAAAAATTCCGTAAATTCCGACTATCTTCAAGAGGGTGACGATTCTGTCGGATATGCGATGGTTTTGCAGAATTATTACACGTTCGACCACAGCGACAAAACCAATGTTGCGATAAAATTAAGCTGGGACGACGGTGCTGTTGACCTAAACGGCGGTACGGCAGAGGCAAAAATAAAAGCAAAGGTTTATCCGATAAATTTACCCGATAAAAAAATTACTTGGAAATCGTCTGATGACAATATTGCAAAGATTGACAGCGGCGGTAATATAACGGCACAAAATCCCGGTAAAGCGACATTGACGGCAATGTTGTACAGTCAAAAAAAGAGTGCAACCGCTACTTTGTCGGTAAGACAACCTGTAACGGGTATATTTATGCCGACAAGCACAATAACGCTTTATACAGGCGGTGAGGGCAGACTTTTACAGACAGAAATATTCCCGAAAAACGCAACGAACCAAAACATAACGTGGAAATCTAAAAATACAAAGATTGCACGTGTGGACGAAAACGGCAGAGTAAAGCCTGTCGGCGTCGGTATGACGGAGATAACGGCAACAACGGAGGACGGAGGCTTTGAGGCGAAGTGCTTTGTAAATGTCGTAAATTCATACGTTGACGTACAGACTTTATCCGTAAAAAATACTGACGCAATGACGATAAAAGTCGGCGACAGTGTTAACGCGATAGTAACCGTTTCCCCGTCAAACGCACGAAACAAAACGCTTAAATGGTCGAGTGACGATACAAAGACAGCGACAGTAAGTCAAACGGGCAGAATACGCGGCGTCAGCGTTGGTACGGCGAATATAACGGTTGAAACGACTAACGGAAAGAAACAGACATTTACCGTAAATGTAACCGAATCGGACACAAAAGACCCATTCAATTTGAATGATGAAGTTTCTGATTTGGATACGGAGGGAACTGTAATATACACGTCATATGACATATCATTCCCACAGATTATAAGAATACAGATGGGCTTGAACCCACCGCCGAAAATTTGGAGAAACGGCGGAATGTCATATGCGACAGAGTCCGAAACAGCGGAATATATGAATCCGAACAGTTTCTATACGGACGCATATAAATATCAGTTCCTTGACCTTTCAAAACCGAATAATGTCAGCGAAGAAACGCTTAATAATTATCTTGACGATAAGGGCGTAATGAAAGGAATGGGAGCGGCATTCATCGAGGCGGCTAAAGAATATAACGTCAGCGAAGTTTACCTTGTTGCACATGCTTGCCTTGAGTCCGGAAACGGTACTTCACAGCTTGCAACAGGTGTTGAGGTCAACGGCACAACCGTTTATAACTTGTTCGGTATCGGTGCATATGACGCAAACCCTGTCGGAAACGGTTCACAGAGAGCATACAATCAAGGCTGGACGAGTGTAGAGGCGGCTATTAAGGGCGGTGCAAAGTGGATAAGCGAAAACTATGTGAACAGTTCGGATGGCAGACAGAACACACTTTATAAAATGCTTTGGAACCCTGAAAATCCGGGTACTCACCAATATGCAACGGATATTGGCTGGGCGGTTAAGCAGGCGGTAAGCATTGAAAAGATATTCTCGTCATTCACAGACGCAACATTATCGTTTGACGTACCTGTTTACAGCGGACAAATTCCGCCTACTGTAACTATGGACTGATAAAAAGACAGATGAAATTCAAACCGTTTCATCTGTCTTTTTTTGTCAGAAAAAATATGTTTGACAAGTTGAATTTTAGTGTATATATTATATACAGGGAGTTGAAACATGGATGATAAAAAATGATGTTAAAAATATATCAATCAAAAAGGCGGCGTTTATCAATGCTGCCGCAAATTACAGCTGTGTTATATTGCAGCTTGGTTTCAGTGCTGTTTTGGCGCGAATACTTTTACCGGAGGATTACGGGGTAATCGGTGTAATGACCGTTTTTACCACGTTTTTTTCGGTGCTTGCGAATATGGGGATAGGCACTGCCGTTATTCAGAATAAGGAGCTTAGCGACTATGATGTGTCGAATATATTCACTTTTAATTTATATGTTGCGGTAGGGCTTTCAATAATTTTTGCGATTTTTTCTGTGCCGTTGTCTAAATTTTACGGCAACAGCGTGTACATACCGATAGGGTGCTTGCTTTCGGTGTCTTTGTTTTTTTCGACAATGAATATGGTGCCGAACGCACTTTTAATGAAAGAAAAAAAGTTCGTGCGTATCGGACTTCGTATGATTACCACAACTGTTGTAAGCAGCGGTATAGCGATTGTATTGGCAAAACTCGGACTGAAATATTACGCACTTGCCACACAGTCTATTATACAGGTTATGGTCAATTTTATATGGAATTACAGCAGTACAAGGATAAAACTTAGAATTAAATGTAATTTCGGCAGTGTGAAGAAGATTTTTTCGTTTTCGTCATATCAGTTTGCATTTAACGTGTTTAATTATTTTGCAAGAAATGCCGATAATTTGCTTGTAGCGAAGTTTATGGGCGATACACAGCTTGGATATTACGATAAGGCATATAAACTTGCACTTTATCCCGAACAAAATTTGACGCACGTCATAACACCTGTTATACACCCGATTTTGTCGGAGTATCAGGACGATAAGGCGTATATATATGAGAATTATATGAAGATTGTCAAAATACTTTCATTGCTCGGATTGTTTGTCGGTGCGTATATGTATTTTGCGTCATATGAGATTATCTGTATGATGTTCGGTGAGCATTGGGCGGCGGCAATTCCTTGTCTTGCAATGCTTAGTCTTTCGGTTTGGGCACAGGTGGTAAATTCAAGCTCTGGTGCGATATTCCAAAGCCTTGGCAACACGAAAAATCTTTTTATAACGGGCGTTTTGTCGTCATCGACTACTCTGATAGGTATTGTACTCGGAATAGTGTTCGGCGATATTAGCACAGTCGCAAGAAATGCAATGATTTCATATAATATTAATTTTATGATTTCATATTTTATGCTTATAAAAATGACGTTTGGATTTAGCTTTTTGAAATTTCTGAAAAGTTTTATTCCGGACGTGTGTATTGCGGTTATGGTTTGCATTGCGGGTTTTTTGACGCGTTACGCTACTATTGACGCAACAAATATCGTCGGTATAACAATAAATGCCGTTATTAAATTGGCAATTATGGGCGGTGTGTATGTAATCGGATTGATTTTGTTCAGACAGTATAAATATTTTATTGAGATTATTCATATAAAAAAACACAGAAAATAAAAAAAGAGCCTTTGACTCTTTTTTTTGTTGCAGTTGGCAACAAAATGTGCTATACTGATTAGAAACAATAATTGAGGGGATAAAAATGGATATAAAGGTAATAGACAAAGAATTTGCGGTATGCAAGATAAATGATGTTACGGAAGTGAACTTTAATGACGAGTTTTGCTTTGTCGGCAAGACTGACGAGGAATTATCGCTTGTATGCTCAAGCGAGTTTGTTCCGAAAAATACGATTGTATGTGACAGCGGTTGGAGAGCGTTCAGAATCGAGGGTATACTTGATTTTTCACTCACGGGAATACTTGCGAGAGCTGCGGACATTTTAGCAAATGCAAAAATACCGATTTTTGCGGTATCAACATACAACACTGATTATATACTTATAAAGAACGAATTTTTTCAAAAGGCACTTGACGTATTGAAAGAGAATAATTATGTTATAAAGATTGGGTGACATAGATGACAAAACTACTTATAAAAAGATTTATAAAAGACTATGAAAACACGCAAAATTCCGATGTGCGTACGGCATACGGTAAATTTTCAAGCATAGTCGGAATAGTGTGCAATGCGATACTGTTCATAAGCAAACTAATTGTCGGAACACTGTCGGCGTCTGTTTCTATCACTGCCGATGCGGTAAACAACCTATCCGATGCATCATCAAGCATAATCAGTCTGCTTGGTTTTAAACTTGCAAGCCGTCCGGCAGATGAAGAACACCCTTACGGTCACGGACGATATGAATATCTGTCGGGACTTATGGTTGCCGTACTTATTATGGTAATCGGCGTTGAACTGTTTAAAAGCAGTTTGGATAAGGTGCTTCATCCGTCAGCGGTTGAATTCAGCTGGGTTACTGTCGGTGTGCTTGTGTTTTCGATTTTGCTTAAAACGTGGATGGCATTGTTTAATACGAAAACAGGTAAAATGATTAACTCAAACACGCTTATAGCAACGGCGGCAGACAGCCGTAATGATGTTATAACGACAGGTGCAGTGTTGGTTGCGGCGATATTATCGCATTTTATCGGCTTTGAGCTTGACGGCTGGATGGGTCTTGGTGTGGCGGTATTTATTTTGTACAGCGGTTTCGGACTTGTAAAAGACACTCTTGACCCTATGCTCGGAAAAGCGCCGGAGGACGAACAGGTTGAAGAAATTCGTCAAAAGATTTTAAGCTATCCCGGTGTTTTGGGTACTCACGACTTAATGGTACACGACTACGGACCCGGCAGACAATTTGCAAGTGTGCATGTTGAAATGGCGGCGGAAGGCGATGCTATGAAAAATCATGACGTCATAGATAATATTGAACGTGATTTTATGAATGATGAAGGACTTCATATGATTGTGCATTTTGACCCGATTTCGACAAAGGACAATACAGTGAACGACCTTAGAATTTGGATTGGTGAAAAGGTAAAAGAGATTGATGAACGTCTGACAATTCATGACTTGCGTATAGTGTATGGTATTACGCACACAAACGTTATATTTGACTGCGTTGTTCCGCATAATATGGATATGACCGACAAGGAAGTCAAGAAAGCGATAAATGATATGGTAAAGGAAAAATATCCTACATATTACTGTGTAATCACGATTGATAAAAGCTATGCGGCAATGCCACATTGATATATTTTTAAAAATATATTTGTCCATAGGTTGAAACTATGAATAAATGCGGTTTATAAGTATTTTTCAAAACGGTACTTATATGATAAACTGTATTCATCAAAGAAAGAAAGGACAGTTTATTATGAGTACATTAAAGACACCGTTTAGATACGATTTTGTAGGAAGTTTTTTAAGACCGCAGATATTAAAAGATTCAAAGGAAAAGTTAAAAAACGGAGAGATACAAAAAGACGAATACGATAAAATTGTAAATGAAGAAATAACTAAATTAGTAGCAAAGCAAAAAGAACTTGGTTTCCACGCAATCACAGACGGCGAGTTCAGAAGAACTTTCTGGCACCTTGATTTTATGTGGGGATTTGAGGGCGTTGAGCATGAGGACACGGGAAACGGAGTTAAGTTTGATGCGGAACTTGCAAAACTTGACGATACATATTTGGTTGGTAAAATCAAGGCAAAGGCACATCCGTTTGTTGAATACTTTAAATTTTTAAAGCAATTTGAGGATGAGAATACAGTTGCCAAATACACTATTCCTGCACCGGCTCAAACTTTCCAACAATTTATTGTGCCGAATAATATTGAGGGTACAAGAAAGTTTTATGCTGACAATGACGAATTGATTAAAGATATTGCGGCGGCTTACAGTGACGTTATAAAGCAATTTTACGATGCAGGCTGCCGTAATCTTCAGCTTGACGACTGTACTTGGGGTGCGGTTGTAGGTGATGCGGCAGCACAGAGATACCAGTCACTTGGCATTGATATTGAAACCGTTAAGGAACAGCTTCTAAAGGTAAACAATCTTGCACTTGAAAATAAGCCGGCTGATATGGTGATTACTTCTCATATTTGCCGTGGTAACTATCATTCAACATATTTCACAAGCGGTGCATATGACCCTGTTGCGGATTATGTTTTTGCAAGAGAAAATGTTGACGCACTTCTTCTTGAATATGATGATGAGCGTTCGGGCGGTTTTGAACCTCTTGCAAAGGTATCAAGCGATAAAAAAGTTGTTTTGGGCTTAATCACAACTAAGTCGCCTAAACTTGAAAACGAAGAAGATGTTATCAAGAGAATACACGAGGCGGCAAAGTATGTTCCGCTTGAAAGACTTTGCCTAAGTCCGCAGTGCGGTTTTGCATCTTGCGAAATAGGTAATAAGCTTACAGAAGAAGAACAATGGGCAAAATTGAAACTTGTAAAGGAAATTGCCGACGAAGTTTGGGGATAAGTAAATATTAATTGAGGTATTTTAAATAAGAAATACCTCTTTTTTTATTGAAATTTATCTGTGAAATCAGTATAATAAAATTATATCGGAGGAGGCGGTTGAAATGAATAAATTAAATTGGGCGGTGCTTGGTACGGGCGTTGTGGCAAATCAGATGGCACAGGCAATGCAAGACGTTGGACGCAAACTTTACGCCGTAGGCAACAGAACGCACAGCAAAGCCGTTGATTTTGCAAACAAGTACGGAATTGAAAAGGTGTATGAAGATTTGAACGATATGTTTTATGACGACAATGTGGACGTTATTTATATAACGTCACCTCATAACACGCATATTGATTTTATTATGAAGGCACTTGAAAACGGAAAGCATATTTTGTGTGAAAAGTCGATAACATTAAACAGCGTTGAGTTGGAAAAGGCTTTAAAAAAGGCTGACGGGAAAAATCTTGTACTTGCCGAGGCAATGACGATTTATCATATGCCGCTATACAAAAAACTTATGAAACTTGTTGCGGACGGTGAAATCGGTGACGTGAGTATGATACAGGCGAATTTCGGAAGTTACAAGGACTATGATATGAAAAACAGATTTTTCAATATGAATTTGGCGGGCGGAGCAATGCTTGATATTGGTGTTTATGCAATTTCGCTTGCAAGATGTTTTTTGAAGTCAAAGCCCGACAATGTAATTTCAACGGTAAAATTTGCACCGAGCGGTGTTGATGAAATGTCGGGAATTGTTATGACGAACAAAGAGGGACAAATGACGGTTATTTCATTGTCGCTTCATACAAAACAACCGAAAAGATGTGTTATATGCGGTGATAAGGGATATATCGAGATTATGGAATATCCGAGAGCGTGTAAGGCGACGATTGTCTGCACCGAAACAGGCGAGCGAAAAGAAATCTGTGAGGGTGAAACCGAAAGAGCGTTGCAGTATGAAATGGAGGATATGGAGGAGGAGATTTCAAAGCGAAGCGGTTGTATGCTTAGGGAGTATACAAAAGACGTTATGGAAATTATGACCGATATTCGTAATGAATGGGGACTGAAATATCCTGAAGAACAATAAAAAACGCAGTAAACAATTAAGGTTTACTGCGTCAGCGTATATATAAAAGTGTACAGGCAAGCCGTATATCAAAGATAGGCTTACCTGTCATTTTTTTATAGCTGTAAATTATAATAAAAATAATATTATGCACGTTTCGGACAATTTGCTGACATTCCGGCACAGTGAACGATTAATCATTTACTGAGTTGTGGCTATTCAAAATATTTGCGGTCAAGACTTCTGTATTGTATTGCCTCAGCTATGTGTTCACTTTTTATGTTTTCTGAGCCTTCAAGGTCGGCAATGGTACGAGCGACTTTCAAAATACGGCTGTGCGCTCTGGCACTCAAACCGAGATTGTCGAATGCGGCACGTAAAATTGCATTTTCTTCTTCGCCGAGCGGACAGAATTTTTTAAGCATACCTGCGTCAAGCTGTGAATTTGAGTAGATATTGTAATCTTTGTATCTTTCAAGTTGCAGTTTGCGTGTTTTGTTTACACGTTTTTTTATTTCGGCACTTGTTTCACTGTTTTCGGTCGAGCTTAAATCTTCATAATCAACATTCGATACTTCAACTTGAATGTCAATTCTGTCAAGCAACGGACCCGATATTCGACTGCGATAACGATTAACCTGTGTCGGAGTACAGGTACATTGTCTGCGACTGTCACCGAAATAACCGCATTTGCAAGGGTTCATACTTGCTATAAGCATAATGTTGCAAGGGTAGGTGAGAGTTGCGTTTACTCTTGAAATTGTGACGTTTCCGTCCTCTAACGGCTGACGCAAAACTTCAAGCGAATCACGTCTGAATTCCGGTAATTCATCAAGGAAAAGTATGCCGTTGTGGGCGAGGGAAAGCTCACCCGGTTTTGGAGTTGAACCTCCGCCCGACAAACCTGCAGATGAAATCGTGTGGTGCGGACTTCTGAAAGGTCTGTTTAAAATAAGCGGTTGGTCTTTCGGTAAAAGTCCGGCGATTGAATGTATTTTTGTGACTTCCAAAGCTTCGTCAAACGAAAGGTCTGGAAGTATGCTCGGCATACGTTGTGCAAGCATTGTTTTACCTGTTCCGGGACTGCCTATAAGAAGTACGTTGTGATTGCCGGCGGCGGCAATTTCAAGCGCACGCTTGACGTTCTCCTGACCTTTTACATCGCAAAAATCAAGTACATTTGAAGCACTTGACGCAAAATAATTGGTAAGGTCAATTTTATGTACATTAATTTTCTGTATGTCACAAAAATGGTCGCATAATGCTTTCAAAGATGATACGGGATATATGTTTACACCTTCAATGACTGCTGCCTCGTCCGCATTTTCGGTTGGTACAAACATATCGGTAAAACCGCTTTTGTACGCCGAAATAATCATAGGAAGTATGCCGTTTATCGGTTGTACGGTGCCGTCAAGCGAAAGTTCGCCGAAAAACGCACATTTGCTTAAGTCCGGTGCATAAATCTGCTCCGTGGCGCATATAATAGAAAGTGCCATAGGTAAATCGTATCCCGAACCTTCTTTACGCTTGGAGGCAGGGGCAAGGTTTATGACAATGTGCTTTGCGGGAAAACGAAAGCCTGTGTTTTTTATGGCAGAACGTATGCGTTCTTTTGCCTCTTTAACGGCGGCGTCGGGTAAGCCTACTATATCAAATGCGGGTAAACCGTTTGAAATATCCGTTTCTACGCATACGGAAAATCCGTCTATACCCGAAAGTCCGCAGGAATATATGTGTGAAAGCATTTATATCACCTCAAGTAGTTGATTTTCTTCGTCTGAATACCATCAGTTTCATTGCTGCAAACGTAAGCGGTGTGCCGAGTATCGCCGCACAAATGTATGCAAGCGTTGAATTTAAGTTTAAAGCCGTAAAAATGAATACCATTAGGTATTGAAATATGAAGTTCGGTATATAGCTTATCGGAAATTTGAGAAACTTTTTAAGCGTCGGTCGTTGGTGAAACGTAAAGTGACAGTTTAAAAAGAATGATGTTATTATGCTGACTATATATCCGAATATAAAGTTGGAACGTGAGTGTTCGGCGATTAATCGCAGTGGGTTGTCCGGTGCAAGAAACGCATTGTGAAGAATGTCAAGTAATGTGGCTGTGCCGACCGATACGGCAGTGTTCACAATGCCCAAAAGCATAAATATAACAAATTGCACCGTCATAAACGGACGTATTACACGCATCATATTCGGCGAAATACGTTCTTCAAGACGTACGCGCAAATTTGAAAGAAAACGCTCCAAATTAATCATCTCTCCTTTGAAATAATACTTACATTATATACTAAATCACGGATAAAAACAATAGTATTGAGGTTTAAAAAATAAAAATGTAAAAATTATAAAAAAACACTTGACAAATAAGTTAGGGTGTGCTATACTATTATAGCACTCTGAGAGAGGCACTAAGTTAAATATCGCGGGGTAGAGCAGTTGGTAGCTCGTCGGGCTCATAACCCGAAGGTCGCTGGTTCAAGTCCAGTCCCCGCAACCATTAATATGTACGCCCAAGTTTACGGTCACTGTTCCGTCTGCGTGGGCGTATATTTTTGTTACAAAATTGCGTATCAATGTGTTAGAATCAGTGGAATCAATGTTTTCTGCTGATTCTTTTAGCATTTCAACTAATTTATCACGGTTTAATGTGCGTGTTTTATTTTTTTCTTTGTACGTAATGACGTCCTCTAACTCACTTTTACGAATGCGTAGCTTATCAACTTCATCTTTTAGTTCGGGAATATTAACACCGCCTAAAATGGCATTTATACCGTTGGTTATTTTTGTTTCGATTTCAGATAATTCCTTTTTCTCTGCTGACACGTCCGGTGCGGCGGAATTAACCTGCTTGCAAATTTCATCAGCCAATGTTTCAAAATCTGCGGTTTTTAAATAGTGTTTTATTTGCATTACTACAAATGTTTCCAATCTATCAGCATTTATATTTTTTGTACAACAGGTGTGCGTGCGGTATTTGTTACCGCAAATATAGTACGGTGTACTGATTTTTTTTTGATTAGTTGACGTATGACCTACAAATGTAGCACCACATTTATCACATTGTATTAAACCGGACAACAAATAATTGTGTCTGCAGGACTTTGACGTTGCACGTCTTGAATTATCTTTCATTCTTTCTTCAACCTTTCTCCAAATGGTTTCATCTATAATTGGTGGGATTGCATTTTCAATGCGGACAATATCGGGATTAGGTCTACCGCCTGCCCATTTACCCATAATTTTGATTTTTCGTTTATTCCACGTATAAACACCTATGTATCGTTCATTTTTCAAAATAGAATATAACGAATTTTTTCCTAATGGGCGACCTGCCTTGCCAACTGCTCCGTCTAATTCTTTTAAAATTTCATTATATGAATGTCCGTCAGCATACATAGTAAAAATAGTTTGGACGATTTTAGCCTCTTTTGGGTTTATGATATAGTTACCGTCATTAATGTCATAGCCTAATGGCGGGTTTCCACCGCAAAAAATACCTTTTTTTGCCCGTTCATTTTTGCCGTCTATAGATTTTTTTCGTGTGTCCAAAACCATATGTTGACCTATTCCGGCGGTTATTAATTCTGTTAGATATGTATTCGGGTCTAAAATGTCACCTAAATGTTGATTGCACGATATAACCTGTATATCTATGCGTGCCATTTCTTGTCTAAATGAAAACCAATCAACGACGTTTCTACTGCCGCGTGAAATATCGTAGATGATTACCGCGTCAAAAAGATGTTGTTCAGCGGCGGCAAGCATTTGTTGGAATGCAGGTCGGTTTGTGTTTGTTCCGGTCATAGCCTCATCGGAATACACTTTCAGCAAATTTATATCGTGTTTTTCACAGTATTCTTGTATGGCCGTTGTTTGATAGGCTATACTGTTATCTGTTTGAAATTCTGTACTATATCGTGCATATCCGACTGCATTAATTTTTTTGTTCATAAAAATAACACCTCTTAACTTGATTTTTAATCGGTGTTATGGTACAATATATATGTTTTTAATTGGTGTACCATAACACTACACTATTTCCCCGACTGTTAGTAGCGGTCGGGGATTTTTTTTATTTTCAACCTATTTTTTGTGAATCGGAAGAATATAAATCTTTTTTATATTTGTCTTTGACAATATCTATGGTTTGTAATATATATTCTTGACCTTGTTCAGATAAATTCCTGTATGACTTTATCAAATATATTTCTTCATCTGATAGATTCGTAATATCTTCACGTTTATTTTCACGAAATTCTGCAAGAATATCTTTAACATTATATATATCACATAATTTCATAAGCATTTCAGCATCAGGCTGACCGTGATTGTGTTCCCAAGCATTAACCGTCTTACCACTTTTACCCAATAATTCCCCAACTTGCGAAGTTGTTAAACCGGATTTCTCACGCAATCTTTTTAAAGTCAATGCTATATATTCCCTTGAAATTTTAATCACCCTCTTTCAGTTCTTGTTGCAATTATACCACTATAAATATTTAAAGTCAATACAAAAATCTACAAAAAGTAGATAGAAATATAAAAAAAACACTTGACAACCTACAAAAAGTAGATTATAATACAATTACAATCTACAAAATGTAGACAAAGAAAAGAGGTGGTAAAAATGAAATCTACAAAAATGTATATTAATGAAAAATTAAATCAGTATGTGACGGCAAAAGGAATAAAGCAGATATACATATCACAGGCAACAGGAATTTCGGCAGATATAATTTCAAAAATCTTGCAAGGAAAAAGAAAAATAATGGCTGATGAATTTCTTGAAATATGTTCTGCGTTAAATATTAATCCGGACTATTTCAAGAAAACAGCTTAAGCGGCGGAAAGGAATGAGGAAAAATGCGAACAGCAACAATCGAACGTCAACTAAAAAATGGTGACAAAATAAAACTGTCTCTTATACTCGACAGTAACAGACAAATCAATGAGTTTGACGAGTTAGAGACAGTTTGTAAAAACATAAGAGATATGTACGACAATGCATTGAAAAATCTTTTTCAAGACGATTCAGAAAGCATTATAAAGTCGATAATCGGTATGGAAAATTAATCGTGTCCTTGCATTGCAGAAACAACTATACCACCAATCATTTGAATAAGAGGAGCTAAAGAAGATATGTGAGAAAGAACTTTGCTGAATTTACTTGCTTTGAGTGGTTTATTATTAACAATAGCATCATTTAGCAGAGTAATAATTTCTTTCATAGCCTCTTTGTCGTTCATAGTGCTTTGCTCTATAAGTTTAATCGCATAATCGGCAGTAATGCCTGTTGTGACATTAATGTTATTGCCATTACCAACATTAAAATTAGAAGAGTTATTAATTGTTACATTTTGTGGCTGTTGTTTTGCAAGTTCCATAGCCTTTGTTTCAAAATAAACTCGACCTTTGTGTAATAACTGAATGTCGCTTATACCAGTATCAGAGAGTAAAGCATCAATATAGCTGTTAGTATAAAGATTTTTAATAATGTCAATAAAAATGTCTGGATTTATAGTAGAGAAAGCAGCACATATAGTTTCTGATTCAAACCAAGTGCTAGGTTGTAATTTGTCAAGGTCTATTATGTATTTTAAGATTGCCTCTGATTGTGAATCTAAAATCATTATAATCACCCCCTTTCTACGAGTTGATTATAACATTAATTGACAAAATTCGCAACAGATGAAAAGAAAACAGCCTAAGAGGCGGAAAGGAGCAGGGAAAGAATGAATATAAGTGAGGCACTAAAAGCAGTAGATAAGGAAAGAGAGTACGTTTACAGAAAGAATGAGGTAGATTGCAAACACGCGAGGGGTTTCGCAAAGTTGTTATTGCAGATTCGGACCGTCGTACAGATTTTTACACATTAATGAGCTGTGGAATAGGTAGAGGGTTAAATTTATCGTTTGAAGATTGTATTGCAGACGATTGGGAAATCGGTGAATTAACACAAAAAGAAAAAAATAATATACAGCGAATGCAAAAAGCGTGTGGGTGGTATTAATAAAGCCGATATAGCACAAAATGACAAAAAATACAAATGAGAACATAGTGAGGCGGAGAGGAGAGAAAACAATGGAAACCCGAATAGAAATAGATATTAATGCACATAGTCCGACAAATGACGAAATGTGCAAGATTATAACAGGTAAAAATATTTCGGATTTTGCACACGAATTACAGATAAATCCGAAATATGATTATCTGTTTGATAAAACAGCATAGTTAAAATAGGTTCGCAGGCAGATACGAACCGCCCGAATAGTACCCCCCTTAATACATTTTGAAATTTTAATGAAATCTGATAGGGCGGTTCCTATGTGCCTGCGAGTTGAAGAAAGGAACGATAAAAAATGAAAAACAGTGACCCATATATAGGTATATTTTATTTAATGGGTATGATGTTTGGAGTGTTCATTATAGCAATGGCATTAAGAAAGTAGGTGCGAAATGACAGTAACAGAGCGATTATTAGAGCAATTAAAAAAAGAAAAGTATAAGATAGAGGCAATATATAGAAAGCCACTACCTGTAAAAACATACATATGCGAAGAAGAAGTAAGAGGGCGGTCGGAAACAGATGCAGTATTGAGTTTTTTAATAAAAAATAATATAAATCCGGCTGACTACATTATAACTACGCAAAAAATACAGGAGGACAAATAATGTACGATAAATACATAGAACGAATAGAACAACTGAATGAACAGGGTCAGCATATGGCGTTGCAAATGCTTGACGATTTGCTCAGCAACAAAAAAAATAGAAAGGACATTGAAAGTCCGCGACAAAGATTTATTAGAGAAACAGACCAAGTGCTTGCACTGATAAATCAACCCAACAGCGGAGCAGAGAGCAAGAAAGTGTTGCCGTTGTTTAAGAAGAAAGTGTCGGCGATATGAGAAGAAAAACATATAACAGTCAATGTACTGTCTGCGGGCAGTGGTATATGACATATGTTGACCCGAAGAATATACCGGGGGCGGTAACACCGACAGGCGGTTTTATCTGTCAGAAATGCAGACAGGCGAAACAGCCTATAACACACCGAACGCCACCGCCCAAAACGGTGCAAATGTCAATCGACGAATTGACACAAAAAAAATAGTGGTTCAGCCAAACCACTACTTTTTGAAATACTATATGTGATATAAAGATACCCACATATCTATTATATCATATATCGAAAAAATAGGCAATAGCAAAAAACAAAAAAACCTTGATTTTTCAAGGTTTTATAACTTGTTTAAGTAATTAAATTTAGGACGAAAGCAGATTAAGATATATGGCATACATAGAAAAAACTATCATTGCAGGGGAACACATTTTCAAAGAAAAAAGTTTCTCTGCAAGATACGGTAAAAAAAACATTCCAAGAGGTCCGAATTGGAATGAATGTTCAGAGGTTCAACGGCGAAGAAATGAGTTGTTGAAGAAAAAAAGAATTGTTTGGAATATCTGTACAAATTTCAAAAAGTCGGATTGGTGGGTGACGTTAACATACAGACGTATGGAACGTCCCGATAGTATGGTAATGGCAAAAAAACAACGCAGTCGATTTATTCGACGATTGCGTGAAAAGTTAAAGAAGAAAGACATACCGCTGACCTATACGGCAATGACCGAACGTGGTGTCAAGGGTGGGTTACATCATCATTTTATAATCAAAAATGTATTTGACATAGGTATCATTATAAGCCTATGGGAACACGGCAAGGTGCATATAGAAAATATATACACTGATTCAATGTATGATTTGGCAATGTATTTCGTCAAGGGTGACAGTGAAAAATCTGAAAAAGATTTCACAAGTAGCAGAAATATGAAAAAACCAAAAATCAGATACAGAATAATACAGGCCGAAAGGTGGACAAGCACACCGAGAGCGAAAAAACACTATGAAATAATACATAGGTTTGACGGGTTCCACGATTTCAGCGGATTTCCGTATCAAGAGTATGTAATGGTTAGGCGGTGTTGAAAAATGAATGACGGTTGTAACGGCTGTAAATACGAAAATACACCGTGCATAATTCGGATATGCGGAAACGCACCGAGAGCAACAGCCGCAGATATAAAAACATTAGAAAAATGCACGATGTTGAACAGGATAGAGCAAAGAAAGAGAGGACAAAGCAGTGGAAAAAATGACAGTGGACGAATACAGAGCATTGATTGATGAAAACAGAAACGCAGACGGCGAACAGATTTTGAGAAATAAAAAAAGTGCCGCAAGAGGACGAGCATTTGAAAGCCTGCTGATGCGTGGGTGCAACTATTACCGTCAAAAAGAGGTGGCGATAATAAATAAAGTCAACGAGCCGTACATAGTTACAAGAAAAAATGGCAACAAATTTATGGGGCGATTCACCGGCAGAGCCGAGCCGGATTTTAAAGGTGTCTTGCGTGGTGGCAGAGCTATTGCGTTTGAGGCAAAAAGCACTCAGAAAAGCCGCATTCAAAGAAATGCGGTTACAGATACACAAATGGAGTGGCTGCGTGAGCAAAAGAAAATGGGTGCCGTTGTGTTTGTGGCGGTCAATATCCAAGAAAAATTCTATACCGTTCCATTTGAGGCGTGGGACAATATGAAAAAATATTATGGCAAAAAGTTCTTGTTGCACGAAGATATAGACGAATTTGAGGTTATATATGACGGGTCCGTCCGATTTTTGGAATACGAGGACGGCACAAAGGTTGATATAGAGGGGGTATAAAATTATGACAAAAGAAAAAATATTACCGCTGACATTAATAGTTATACAACTGATGTCAGCAATCCCGTACACGATTACGGGGGATTGGCGAAAGGTAGTGTATTGGCTTGCGGCGGCGGTTTTAAATATCGCCGTAACATTTTGACAGGGGGCGGGATAAATGAAATTAGATTACATTTTTAAATTCTGCCGAAAGAACAAATACATATCGTTGGAACAGTACGGCGATATGAAATATTTGTCGGACGGCGAGGTCACTGTTTTGGTGCAGGGTATATCACCACAGTGGGAAATCGACGATTATTTCACGGCAATGGGAATTGAAGAGGAAAGCCGTGAAAAATATCAAGCATATGATTGCACAAACGAACAAAATCCGAAAATCGAAGTTGAAGAATTAGATAGATTATCAGCGTTGACGTTTACTATCGGCAGTGGTAGTGAAATTTACAAATTATTCACACGAACCGACGGCAGAATAATGATTTTAAACACGAAATATATAACGGCATTTCGTGATGAATTTGCTATTGAATACTATTCACGCGGTGATGGATATTTAATATTTGTTGTGTCACGCGGTATATGCGTAGGTACAATACAGGCTACACCAATGAATATGCAACAACTAACGGAGTTTGCAGGGATAATACGTGAAGGGTTTCACCATAATTTCAAAACAAATTTTTTGGATAATGGCGGTCAAATTGAAATAACCGACTAAATCCCAATCGATTGAGAAAGAAAGAGAGGAAAAAACAATGATAAACACGGTCATAAAACAGATAGAGGGGCAACAGGCAGGAAAGGAAAATACTGCGCCATATTATGTTGGTGAACAGTTGAAAGACATCATCAGAAACAATCCACAGGCGGCGGAAATCGTCGGACAGGATTTAAAAGTGAAAGAAATGAGCATTGTTGAATGTGAGAAAAAGATTAAAAAATATGCGGACGAGCATAGAAAAAATAATTTTGCGTGTGTAACACCACAACAGGCAGAAAAAATAATCTGCAAATTTTACGGAATACAGATAACAGCTCCGGTGGCGGAAGAAATTAAGCCATCCGAAAAAATCGTCACATTGGCAGACTTAATATAGGGGGCGGTTGTATGTATGATGAAATAGATTACATATTGGCACGATTGAACGAACCACCCAAAGGTTTGGCCGACTGGTGCAATAAAAAAAGAAAAGTGAATTTATTAATATACAAAGTTGGGTACTATTATGAGCCGTTGGAGGACAGAAACAAAAAGTGTGTTAAATGTAAATGTACCGCTTGCGGAGCAGTTACAATGCAAGAATACACAAAATTAAATAACAGAATAGGATTTATTCATTCAAAAACCGGTGAAGAAATATTCGGCAATAAAAAAACAACGTGTCCCGAATGTGGTAAATCGGTAACAGCCGAACACGTCAGCAGTTTCGGCAGTCGAAACGGAACTGTTATAGAACGATACTGGCCCGTTACATTCCATAATGTCAACGGAAATGTTGCCGTATTGCAGTGGTGCGGTGAACGCCGTGTTGACAGGACAGGAACAGAGGAATTGAATATATATCAATATTCCGGTGCGGTATTTTCCAAAACGGAAAAAATACGTCTGACGGGGTTTTATTCAAACTTCTGGAACAGACAGTGTTTTTCAGGAAAATGGGAAACGCGAAAAACATTTACGGACCGCGTAGAGGGTGTGAATATGGCGGAAATATATCAGCCGGAAGAAATCCCAAACGTATTGAAAGGCACATTTGCCGAAAATTCAAAGGTAGATATATATTTACAGTGTTCAGCTACAACATATCCGGTTACATACCTGCGATTATATCAGCGTTATCCGAATGTTGAAAATCTGATAATGAATGGGTTAGGTGGATATGTCAACGAATTGATACAATCGTCAATGTCATATACAAAAACCACGCCAACGTTGAAAAATTTCATTGGGTTAAAGCTGAAAAAAGCAAAACCAAATGAAATTTTAGGCATCAGCAAAGAGGAACTGCGGTGCATAAAACAAAATGAGTGGGAAAGCAGTAAAATTGACCTGTATGTACATACACATACGCAGGGTGTAACGTTACAGAATATTGATAGAATTGTACATAAATACGGTTCACGAATTGAACCACTAATCGGAACAGGTGCTGACATACCGAAAACAATGCGTTACATTGAAAAACAAAACAAAAATTTAGAGGACGCAGGAACATATTACAACAGGGTGCAGTACATTGTTGACTATTGGAATATGTTGCGGAAAAACGGTCATTATACGACCGATACGGACATTCTATATCCGCAGAATTTAGTAAAATCGCATAATGATGAACAACGGATTTTACAGATTGCCGCAACAAAAGAGTTGGAGAACGATTTCAAGAAACAATATAACAAACTAAAAAAATATTGTTTCACCTGCGGCGGTTTATCAATACACCCTGCCGAAACAGAAATTGAAATGATAGACGAGGGCAGAGAGTTACATCATTGCGTAGCGACGTATGCTAAACGTCACGCGAGCGGTAAGACGGCTATATTTTTTATCCGTCATATAAATGAACCGGATAAACCGTATTTCACACTGGAATTCAATTTTGACCGAATGTGCGTTATACAAAATCGTGGATTGCGAAACTGCGAGAGAACGCAGGAAATCCAAGATTTTGAAGAAAAGTGGGTTGAGTTCGTCAAGAACACAGCCGGAGTGAAAAAAGAAAGGAAAGTAGCATAATGGAAAATAAAAATGAAATTATCGAGGCGGAATATAGAGAGATAGACAGTTGTACACTGCCGGAAATTACGGCTGAAATTAAGTACATCACCGAGAGTATGAACAGAACGTTATTAATCGGGATAATCGAAATCGGTAAACGTTTTGAAATCGCAAAAACACTGGTCGACCACGGAAAGTGGGGTGAGTATTGCGAGAAGTATACAGGCTATAGTCAGAGTATGGCCGAAAATTATATAAAAGCATATAAAGAATACGGAGCAGATCAACAAAATCTGTTCGGTGATTTCACAAAATCCAAATTGATTGGTAATTTGGGAATTACAAAATTAATCGAACTGACCGCCATTCCGGCAGATGAGCGAGAACATTTCGTTGAAGAAAACAACATAACAGAGGAAACCACCGTTAAGCAACTGCACAAGTTGATACAGGAAAAGACTGACGCACTGGCACAGTCGGCGGCAAAGCAGGCAGAGGCTGAAAGAAAGCTGAAAGCAGAGATAGAGAAAAACAAACAGGCGGCGGAAGAAAAGCAATCAATGATTGACCGTCTGCAAGCGGAATTAGACATTAGAAATGCAGAGCCTGCGACGGTTCCACAAGACGAGTTAGAGAAGATGATGCAAGAGGCAGACGAAAAAGCAAAAAAATCACTGCAAGCGGAAATTGATAGATTAAAAACGGAAAAGAAAAAAGCGGAGCAAGCGGCGGAAAAAGCGGAGCAAGCGGCGGAAAAAGCGGAGCAAGCAGCCAAAAAATCGAAACAAAAGGCGAAAAATGCGGAACAACAGTACAAAAAGCTACAAGATGATGTTTCGAGCGAAAAGGAAAAGGTTGACGCGGCAGAAAAAGAAAACGAGGAGTTAAAAAAGACCATTGAAAAACTGCAGAAAGAATCACTGTTAGGCAGTAATGAAAAAATGGTTAAACTGCAAATGTGTTTTGAACAGGCACAAAACAGTATTATAGCGGTTAAAACCGCACTTGCGGCGGTTGAGGGGTCGGAGAAATACGACAAATTGTTTGCGGCGGTAAAAGAAACATTAAAAGGAAAGGTGGAAGAAATATGACGGTGCAGGAATTACAAGAATTTGCGAACGAATTAATTGAAGTTGGCAAGGGCAGTTATACAGTGTTGGCGGATGAAGGTTATTCATATGTAACCAAAGACAGTATAGAGGTCGACGACAAGGAAAAAGAAATCACAATATACGGTAAAGAAATCACAATATATTGAAAGAGAGGAAAAAAGAAATAAAAAAAGATTGATAAAAGAGGAGGCCCAAAAATGCGAAAGACATATTGTTCAGTATGTGGAAAAATGATGAACGAAAAAATCGACGAAAACAGTGGTAAACCATTTAAAATACAAATGTGTTCTGTTTCCTGTATCAACGAGGCGTGGCATAATGTCACCGAGGCACTGAAAAAAGGTGTACGTCCCGAATGGGTGTACATCTGCAACGGTGAACAACCGCAACCACAGTCACGAAGTAACAATAAACGGTATATATACCATAATCGAATTGTGTTTTTACAAAACCAAGGGTTCACGATTAAAGAAATAAGCAAAGAATTAAATATAGCAGTAGCAACGGTATACGGTTCGCTAAAACAGTACGGAAATGAAATGATATAAAAAACGAGGGAGAAATAAGCAAATGAGAAAATATAAATCAAAATTTATGAAACCATACATACGAAAATTAAAGGCGGGTGATTTGAAACGCATAACGTCACAAATGACATTTCAAGCACTGTTCAATGAATGTATTATCGATTATGCACGTCGGTACAAAAAACAGGTTTATGTACTGACGTTTGCCGGAAGTCGCGATATTTTAGATGTCAGTATGAACAAAAAAAAGTTAAGAAATTCTATTGTTGCAATTGATACATCAAACAGAGAATATAACATAATACGAAATTCGTGGAAACAGTCGATACAAAGAATGTACCAAAAGAACAGACAAAAAAACGGAGGAAATCAATGAAAAGATTAATCAATCCGAACCGCCGGCAGAAACTATTTCTTGCCGAACACGGTTTAAAACCGGAAAACTGGCAAATAGAAAAAGATACACCGGAATATTTGTATATAGTCAGTAAAAACGGACAACACAGGTTGTTAAACAAAAACTAAAAATCGCAATCGATTACGGAACAGGGGGCATATCATTGACGCAAAAAGAATTACAGGAATACAGAAAAACAATGCGAAATGCAGAGAGTATTGAATATCAAATACAGAAATTGCAGTCGCAAATCAATAAAGTGACGGCAATAGTCAATGATATGCCACGCGGCGGAAAGTCAACCGATAAATCCGAATTGATTTGCAAATTGATTGATTTACAGGAACAATATAAAACAGAATATTCAACGGCGGCGGAAAAGTTGAAAACAATCGAAACTGCGATTGCGAAGTTGTCGGATCCACAGGAACAGGCGGTACTGCGATATAAATACATATTAGGACTGAATGAAAACAAGATATGTCAGAGAATGCACTATGAACGTTCCCGAATATATCAAATACATAAATCAGCATTAAAAAAAATTGCGAATTTTTAAAAGAGTGGACTAAAATGGACTATATTCTGTGGTATTATGATAACGTGAAGAAATTCACAATAGGGTTTTCTCCTTTTTTTCTTCTGTCAATCGAGAACCGCCGTAGCGTGTAAACGGCGGTTTTTGATTGCGAGAAAATCCCAATCAATTACGAAAGGCGGACGGAACATTGAAAATTGTAAATAAAAATATTTCGGATATAAAACCATATGAAAACAATCCACGCATTAACGTTGACAGCGTGGATAAAGTGGCGAACAGTATTAAAGAATTTGGATACAGAGTGCCAATCATCATAGATAAAAACAATGTAATCGTTGCAGGACACACACGTTTACTTGCGGCGGAAAAGTTGGGTATAACGGAAATACCGTGTATAGTCGCAGATGATTTAACAGAACAGCAAATCAATGCGTTCCGTTTGGTTGATAATAAAACAACTGAATTTTCAGACTGGGACTATGAAAAATTGAAAGAAGAACTGTATGCGTTAGATATGGATTTATCGGAATACGGTTTTGAAAAAATCAGCGAAGAATTTAAAGAGGCATTGGACAACACATCAAAAGAACTGTCGGCAGATGAATATAACGACGATAACTTTGAGTGCACCTGTCCACGTTGCGGGTTTAAATTTAACAGGTGATGAATATGTGGAAATGGAAACTACGTGATATAAACCGTGTACAGAAAAATGGATTGAATGTGTTCAGTTGTTTTTCCTGCGGCGGTGGGTCAACAATGGGATATAAATTAGCTGGATATACGGTGTTAGGCAACTGCGAAATTGACGAAAAAATAAATAAAATGTATGTTGCAAATCATCACCCAAAATACAACTATCGTATGGATATACGACAATTCAAAAAATATGCGAATATTTCTGATGAACTGTATCAGTTGGATATATTGGACGGTTCACCGCCGTGCAGTACATTTTCTATTGCCGGCGAAAGAGAAAAGGCGTGGGGCAAAACAAAGGTATTCCGAGAGGGACAGTCGGCACAAACATTGGACGACCTGTTCTTTGAATTTATCGACGTGGCCGAAAGGTTGCAACCGAAAGTGATTGTAGCCGAGAACGTCAAAGGAATAGTACAGGGAAATGCAAAGGGATATGTAAACGAAATCATAAAACGATTATCGGCAATCGGTTATGATACGCAGATATTTTTATTGAACGCTGCATTTATGGGAGTACCGCAACGACGAGAACGTGTGTTCTTTATCTCGCGGCGGAAAGATTTGAAGTTTGGTAAACTGTCACTGAATTTTAATGACAAACCAATATTGTTCGGCGAAATCAGTGACGGCAACGGCAGACCGATTAATAAATCATCATTGCTATATAAACGGTGGTTACACAGACGGCCAACAGATAAAAACATTGGCAGTATCAACGAACGATTGACGGGCAAAGACAGTAATTTCGGAACGCAAATATATCACAATAACCGTGTAGCCAATACATTGGTATCGGGCGGAGCATATGTGTACTACGACAAACCGTGCTATATATCTGATATGGATATGATACACGTTCAAACGTTTCCCGAAGATTATAATTTTATGGGACAGTCGGTACAGTATGTATGCGGAATGTCTGTTCCACCGTTGATGATGAAACGAATTGCAGAACAAATTTATCTGCAATGGTTTAACAAATAAAAAAAAGGCGTGAGGTGTTCCCGCACCTCACGCCATACATCAGAGCAGTACCTCTGACGCAGATAGTTTATATATTCGCGAACATTAACTATCTGCATTATTATATTACAAAAAAAGAGGTAATTCAAGTGTATAATGATGTAAACGAGCAAATAAAAACAGCCCTGTTGAAACGTGCGACAGGGTATGAAGTAGAGGAAAAAGAAATAATCATTGACAAAAATAAAAAAGACACAGGCAAAGTCAAGGTCATAAAGAAACATATTCCACCCGACTTAAATGCGATAAAAACTATAAACAGTCTTATCCAACGTGGGGAATGGTAACAAATAAAGCGGCGGAAAGTTCCACCGCTTTTTTAGTGCAGAAAGGATCAACAATGAAAATATATTACGAAAAAAATACGAAAACAAATAAAAAAATCCGCAAACAATCAAAAAAATACGGATTGACATACAAATTTTCAAAATGGCTATTCATATGCAAATGGCGATTTAATAATCGTAAATGGTGTGAGTGCCGACACAAGCGCAGAGCGTTAGAACGTGCGTTGACAAAAAACGGATTTATTTAATTTTTTGTTAAGTTTTGTTAAGGTGTTTGCGTACGCACACGCGCGCGTTAATGGTAGGAATAAAAAAACAGCGAAAAATATATTAACAAAGCGAGGTGAGAAACTATGACGAAAAAAGAAAAAATGTTCGTTGACGCATATGTAAATGACATCAAGAGAAATCAGACCGCGGCGGCTATTGCGGCAGGTTACAGTGAAAAAACAGCACCGCAGGCGGCAAGTAGGCTGATGAAGAAAGACGAAATCAAACAGGCTATTGATGAACGCCTGAAAGAACTGCACGAGCAAAACACAGCACAGGCGAACGAAGTCATAGAATTTCTCACGGCGGTAATGCGTGGCGAAAACGTTGACAATATCCCGATATTTGTCGGTGATGGTTTTCAAAAACTGACAGAGGGAAAACCACCTGCCAAAGATAGACTACGTGCGGCGGAAATGTTGGGTAAATACTACGCATTGTTTACAGACAGGACACAGATAGAAAATGACGGACCTGTCGTTATTATTGATGATATAGGGGGTGAAAAAAATGGGGACTAAAATATCTGAAAAAATCGCACCGTCATTTTATCCGGTGCATAGAAAACTACACGATAAAAAATATACGCACTATTGGCTGAAAGGCGGCAGAGGTTCAACAAAATCGTCGTTTATATCCATTGAAATTATAAACGGTATAATGAACAACGCAGACGCAAACGCTGTCGCAATCCGCAAAGTTGGCGTATATCTGAAAGACAGTGTGTATGAACAATTAGTTTGGGCGATAGAGCAGTTGGGCGTATCGCATTTGTGGAAACAGAAATTAAGTCCGTTGGAGTTGGTATACAAACCAACAGGACAGAAAATTTTATTCCGTGGTGCAGATAAACCACAGAAATTAAAATCGACAAAAGTATCAAGGGGATATTTAAAATATATTTGGTATGAGGAAACTGCGGAATTTAACGGCATTGCAGAAATCCGTAATATCAATCAGTCGTTAATGCGTGGCGGTTCTGAATTTGTCGTGTTTTATTCATACAATCCGCCAAAATCACAGCGTAATTGGGTGAATAAACACATATTAGAAGTTGACAAACACAGTTACACACATCATAGTTGCTATTTAGATGTTCCGCCGGAATGGTTAGGCACACAATTCATTGCAGAGGCGGAAAGCCTAAAGGAACGCAACATAGACGCATACAATCACGAGTATTTGGGAGAAGTCACCGGAACAGGTGGCGAAATATTCGCAAATGTGGATATAGTCAGATTGTCTGATGAACACGTTGACACGTTCGACCAAATCCGCGAGGGTATCGACTTCGGATATGCGGCGGACCCGTTTGTGTATGTAAAATGTCACTATGATAAAAAACGAAAAACGCTGTACATATTTGACGAAATTTACAAAGTAGGTATGTCAAATCAATCCGCGGCGGAAAGGATAAAGACGAAGAAAAACACGCAAAATCAAATAATCGCCGACAGTGCAGAGCCAAAGAGTATTGCGGAAATGAAACGGTACGGACTGCGCATAACAGGCGCAAAGAAGGGACCGGATAGCGTAAACTACGGTATCAAATTTTTGCAGTCGTTAGACAAAATCATTATTGATAATATCCGTTGTCCGAAAACGGCAGAGGAATTTTTAAACTATGAATTGGAACCGGACGGAAACGACGGATTTAAAGACGAATTTCCGGACAAAAACAACCATACCATAGACGCCGTGCGTTATGCGTTGGAAAACGATATGAAGAACAAAACCGCGAAGATACGCAGTAGAAAGGAATTATATTAATGCGATTAGACGAAGAATTAATCAAAGACGGTATAACGGTCAAACTGATAGCCGAATTAATCGAAAAACACGAACGTCGTAACGGCAGATATTCAAAATTGATGAACTATTACAGGGGAAATCACGCAATTTGTCACCGAGAACGAGAGGCGGACGGATTGGCGAATAATAAAATAATGGTGAACCACGCAAAATACATTACAGACATCAGCACTGCATATTTAATCGGTAATCCTGTTAGTTATACACCGTCTGACGGGTACAATATTGACGACATTATAAATGTCTATTTGGAACAGGATATACAGTCGATTGACAAAGAAATTGTGAAGAATGTCAGCATATACGGCAGAGGGTACGAGTTAGTATATTCGGACGGAAATTCACAGCCACGCAGTGTCAAAATAGACCCGCGACAGGCATTTGTCGTATATAACGACGATTGTACGCATTTTCCGTTGTTCGGTGTTTATTATTATAAAACATACGACGTCAATCACGTTGTAACAGGTATTGTCTGCAATATATACACGGATAGCGAAATATGTACATATCAGTCAAAACAGGATAATTGGAACACACTTGAATTGACATATCAAGCAATACATTTCTTTGGTGGCGTACCTATGATAGAATACGTCAATAACGAGGAAAAACAGGGCGATTTTGAGCAACAAATACAGCTGATAGACGGATATAACAAATTGATGTCGGACCGTGTAAACGACAAAGAACAGTTCGTTGACGCTATGCTGTTATTGAAGGGAATTGAAATAGACAGCGAGCAAGCACGAGCATTAAAACGCGAAAAGATTTTACAAACCGATAACGACGAGTACGGCGACGCAAAGTATTTGTCAAAATCACTGTCGGAGGCGGACACAAAGGTACTGCGTGACGACCTAAAAGAAGATATATTCACTACATCAATGGTACCGGATTTGTCAGATGAAAAGTTCGGCAACAACCAAAGCGGTGTGGCGATTAAGTACAAGATTTTGGCGTTCGAGCAGAAAACAAAAGACAAAGAGGGTTACATCACAAAGGGACTGAAAGAACGTTTTAAACTGTATAATCATTTTTTAAACCTAAAAAACAATACGCCGATAGTTCCTGTACACAGGATTGATTTTGTGTTCACACACAATTTGCCTGTAAACAATTACGAAATGTCACAAATGATTACAAACCTAAAAGGTATGGTTAGCACCGAAACACTGATAGCACAGTTGGATTTTGTAACTGACCCACAGGAAGAGGCGGAATCGGCACGGCAGGAAACAGCAAACGAATTTCAACAGCAACTGAACAACAATAGCGATATGATGTCGGGGGGCGGTTGGTAATGCAGTTTAGCGTTGAGGGATTGGAAAATGTGCAGGCAATGATTGATGATAAAATCAATAATCTAACCGAAAAACTGTCAGAGGGTATCGCAGAAAGTTGTAAAGTTGTTGAGGCAGACGCAAGAGGTTTGTGTCCTGTTGATACGGGGGAATTACAGAAATCCATAACGTCGGAAGTGTCGGGAACAACCGGCACAGTCGGAACGAACAAAGAATACGCTATGTACGTTGAATTTGGCACATACAAAATGGCGGCACAACCGTATTTAGTTCCGGCACTGAAATCGAACGAACAAAACATTGTAGAAATCATCAAAGGAAAAATAGCGGGGTAGCGTATGAAAAGTGAGGAATACTGGAACGACGCCGCACTGCGCAGAGAAATAGCCGTACAGACAGGAACGAACTACACAGGTGAAGAAATCCTAAAACTATACGACGAGGCACTGTCGGATATAGATACGGAAATGCAGAAAATCAAAATCAATTTTCAAAAGCGTTTCGGCATTGACAACGAAACCGCAGAATATTTCTTGACGCAGGCACAACAGGAAGAAAATCTAAAAACGCTGATAAAATCGTTGGAATACGCCCCCGACGAACAGGCGCGACAAGATATTTTAGCATATATTAGACGTGACGGACTATCTGTCAGAGCCTATGCCGCACGTAAAGAACGTTATGAGGCGGTCAAAGCTGTTATATATGCCCGAATAAAAAAAGTAGCCGTAAAGGAAATAGAGAAACTGTCAGAGCGACTGCAAGCGGTGTACAAAGAAAGCTATTACGGGGTTATAGATGATGCCGCAAAGCAGTTTGATGTTGGTATTAATTTTGCTATATTGAATGAAAATGCGATAAATGCGGCGGTAAGTACAAAATGGCACGGCAAACAGTTTTCGGAGCGTGTGTGGGATAATACTGACAGGTTGGCAACAACGGCGCAGAATTTAGTTGTCAAGTCACTGATGTCGGGTGAGGCGTGGAGCAAGACAGCCGAGAAACTGTCTACGGCGTTCCAAGTCGAGAAATACAATGCCACAAGGTTAATACATACCGAGAGTTCACATATCCACGCAATGGCTGATTTAAAGGCATATGAGGACATAGGGGCAGAGCAATACAGATATTTAGCAACATTGGACTATAGAACGTGTGAACGGTGTCAACAGTGGGACAATATGGTGTTGCCACTGTCGGAGGCGAGAGAGGGTTATAACTATCCTGTATTGCACCCGTTATGTCGTTGCACAACAACCATTGCAGTGGATTTAAAGAACCGCAGAGCAAGGGATCCGCTGACCGGAAAAAATGACATTGTAGATGGTTCAATGAATTATTCAGAATGGTATAACAGCCTATCAGACGAGCAGAAAGCGGCTTTAAAGCTGTCGAAACGCAAAGACAGTAACAAGACATCAGATAAACTGCAACACGCAAAATATGTCAAAGTATTAGGTACAAAAGAAGTGCCGAGAAGTTTTGACAAATGGCAGGAATTAAAGTATAATGACAGTGAGCAGTGGGGTATTTTAAAATCAAAAGCAAAAGGAATGATTTACTATAATAAGGCATTGCAAAAAGAACCACAGATAACAGAATTTATAAAAAAACAAGCTGTTGAAAATGGTTTTAAAATACAAGGTTTGAACTATAGAATAAAATCAAAAGAATCATATTTAAGAAAAATAGAATCAAAATATAGCGAGAATGGCAATAAGTATGAAATAAATGACATTTTAAGATACACATATATTGGCAGTAATAATAAACTGACTGAAAAGACATTGTATAATATACAAGATATGAAACAAAAGGGATATGAAACCATAAAAATAAAGAACACTTGGAATGATAAAAACAATCCCTATAAAGGAATTAATACAATAGTAAAAGATAAAGACGGATTCAAATTTGAAGTGCAATATCATACGCAGGAAAGTTTTAATCTAAAAAATAATGAAATGCACGAATTATATGAAAAAGCAAGAGTTTTAGAAAAGAATTCAGAAGAATATTTGAATTTGAGTAAACAAATGTTTGACATGTCTGAAAAACTGCATATTCCAAAAGATATTGAAAAGGTGAAATGATTATGAAATATTATAGGCTTGAAGATAGAGAACACAAGGATATTATAGTAAAAGCAAATGGCGCTGAACAATATATATATATAAACGGAAAGTGGATAAGGACAGGGATAATGATAGAGTATATGAATGATGAAAGCGAATACTATGATTTATATACAGAAATAACAGAGGAGGAGGCGAAAAAATATTGTTTACTGTAGAAAAGGCATTGGAAATCGCGACCATTGCACATAAAGGGCAAACGGACAAAGCGGGCAAAGAATATATATATCATCCTATTATGGTGGCATTTAGCGTAAAAACAAAAGAGGAAAAAATCGTAGCATTATTACACGACGTTGTAGAAGATACAAAAATCACATTAAAGGATTTAAAGAACTATGGTGTAGGAACGAATGAGTTAACGGCAATAAAGCTATTAACCAAAAAAAATAATGAAGATTATTTTGAATATATCGCAAGAATAAAAACTAATAATTTAGCAAGAAACGTAAAAATAGCAGACTTAAAACATAATTCTGATTTGACACGTTTAAAAGTCATTACGGATAAGGATTTAAAAAGAGTAGAAAAATATAAAAAGGCAATAGCATATCTGACAGAGTAAAAGCACGTTTTCAGACGTGCTTTTTTAATGCTCAAATTCACAATTAATTGAGAAAAAAGAAAGGAAGATTTTTATGAGAAAGATATTCGGTAAAATAATTATGACACAGCGTGAGTTAAACCGAGAGTTGGAAAGCGCCCGTGTACAGGGTAGACGAGAGGCACAAAGAACATTAAGCAGAGAAAAGCAATGCATTATGATTAACTGCGGATTTTTCCCTGTTACAGATGGTTTTTGGGAGGCAATAGGCACACCCGAAATTATTGGACACGGTTTTGATTGGGCGTATTTTGAGCCGGAGGGAAAAAGACAAAAATTTATGCCGTTTCACGGTTGGTTATTTGTAGATAAGACAAGTTTTGAAATCCGTCGCGAGGCGGAAAAAGCAAAGAAAATTTTAAGAGGAGAATATTTAAAAATATAATTAATTCATTGAAAGGCGGTGATAGTGTGAGAATAGGCACAACATACACATAGCAGAAAGGAGTAGTGGTCCGAATATCTCCCGTGCAGGGTTAAGCATTGTCCTGAACAAGACATTAAAAGGTTTTATTTTTATATCCAAAATTAAGAAAGGAATGATTTAATCAATGGAAGGACAAGAACCAAACACAGACCCAAAAGTTGACCCAAAAGTCGCCCCAAAAGTCGACCCAAAAGTCGACCCACCGGCAGACCCGCCGACAGGCACAAAGGTTGACCCACCGGCAGAGCCACCGAAAACATTTTCGCAAGAAGATATTGACGAGGCGACAAGAAAGGCTGTCGAGGAGGCACAAAAGCAATGGAAAGCAGACGCGGACGAGGCGGCAAGGTTGGCAAAGCTGAACAAGGACGAGCGAGCAAAGGAAGAAATGCGTATCGAACGTGAAAAGTTTGAAAAGGAAAAATCTGAATTTGCACAAAAGCAGTTAGTTGCCGAAACTGCTAATCAACTGTTAGAACGTGGATTGTCTAAGAATTTTGCCGAGCGTTTGTGCGGTAAGACTGCGGAAGAAACCAAAGCGAACATTGACGCATTTGAAAAGGATTTCAATGCGGCGGTAGAAAAGGCGGTAACAGAAAGAATGAAAGGCAATCCGCCGAAGTTCAAAGATCCGGACAACAAGGAAAATGACCCGTTTTTAGCGGGATTTATCAACTAAACAAAGAAAGGAAGTAAAAAATATGGCTATTAATTACGCAAGCAAATACGCAAAGGCGATTGACGAAAGATTTTCAAAAGAGTCAATGTCAAATGCCGTTGTAAACCAAAATTTTGATTTTGTCGGTGTTAAAACAGTAAACGTGTATTCTGTACCTACTGCGGCAATGAACGACTACACAAAAGAGGGTTCAAACCGTTACGGAACACCAAAGGAATTAGAGAACACCGTACAGGAACTGACAATGAACCAAGACAGAAGTTTTACGTTCACAATCGACAGAGGAAACTACAACGATACACAAATGATAAACAGTGCAGGTTCAGCCCTACAACGTCAAATCAGAGAGGTTATCGTACCGGAAATTGATACATACAGATTTGCAAAAATCTGCGCAAGTGCAGGACAAACAGCAACAGGAGCAATCACAAAAGAAAATGCGTACAGTGCATTTTTGGACGGTACAAGTTTTCTAATCGAAAAGAACGTACCGGAGGGAAAAGTAGCGATTGTATCAACTGAATTTTTCAAATTAATCAAGCAAGATGATTCATTCATCAAGCAGGGTGATATTGCACAGAACATTGCAATCAAAGGTCAAGTCGGTATGGTTGACGGTATTCCTATTGTTGTTGCACCGTCAACAAGATTGCCGGAGGGCGTTTTGTTTTTCATCACACACAAAATCGCAACAACATCACCGGTTAAGTTGTCAGAATACAAAATCCACGACAATCCTCCGGGTATTAACGGTTGGCTTGTTGAGGGTAGAGTTTACTACGACGCGTTCGTATTAGACAACAAAAAGAACGCTATTTACGTTCACAAAAAAGCAGAATAAAAAGAAAGGGGCGGTACATATGCGTTTGACAAACGGTACTGATACAGTCAATCTGACAAATCAAATTCAAATCCGTGCGTATCTGACGTCGGGGTATTATGTCGCAGACGGTGAACCGACAGCGGACGAACCGGAAGAAACTGCGGAAACGGTGGAAGAAACCAAGAAACCGACGCGCAGAAAGAAAGAGGACTGATACAATGGATAGTTTGAGTACAGCAAAAATGCTGTTAGGAATAAAAGACAACGAGCAAGACGACTTGTTGTCTTTTTTGATTGATGATATGGAAAATCTAATAAATTCATATTGTCACACAGCCGAAGTGCCGACAAAACTACAAAGTCTTGTGCCTCAAATGGCGGCGGAAATGTACCGCCGAAAAGGGTACGGACAAACAGCCGCACCGCAAGTCATAAAGTCTGTTACAGAGGATAAACGTAGCGTATCATTTGAAACGTCGTCCGCGTCAACCGACACCGACGAATTTTTGAAAGAATACGAATCACGTTTAAGACCGTACCGCTGTAAAAGGGGGTTTTTGCCAAGTGACATCAGCAAACGAAAACTATCGGAACATATTTAGCACGTCTAATAACAAAAATAGCGTGTTTAATAACATATTTAGCGTGTTTGATAACACAACGGCAAAAATCGCCGTAAAAGGAAATTATGACGATTACGAAAACACATACGACATCATAGAAAAAAGTACCGTCACAGGCGATTTACAACCGTACAGCGGGGATATGGCGTCAAAAGATTACGGACTGCAAATTGATTGTCAGTATGTGTTTTATTGTCCCCGTAATTCAGATATAATGGTCGGTGCGTATCTGATAACAGATACAAAAACCTATGAAGTCACATATGTAGCTGATTGGAATATGGGATTGCAAGTGATGTTAAAGGGGGTAAAGCTGAATGGTAGACGTAAATAAAATTATCCGCGATATTTTAGTATCTATGAATTTAGAGGACGTCACCGTTTGTTTTTATCACCCTGATGAAGAACAAGAACTGCCCGTTATCAGCTATTATGAAAATACGACAACGACAGGTTTTTGCTATGACAATGCGGAACAGGCACAGAACACAGCTGTATCAATAGACATATGGGCGAATGGCGGCGGTGAATGCAGTCGAATAGCGATACAGGTTGATACGGCTATGCAGGCGGCAGGGTGGTATCGTGAAATGTCGCGAGATATGCCACCCGAAAACGGTGTAAGACACAAAGCAATGAGATTTTCAAAACAAGTATATTTTTAGGAGGATTTAAAAAATGGCAAATACAAATACAGTAGTTAATAAACCGTCGTCAACAATAGGTGTTGACAAATACACATTTTTCAAAGTTGACAAGGACACAGCGACAGAGCTAACCTACGGTGACGGTTATACATTGCCGGGTATGGTTCAAATCACACCAACCGACAGTGGTAACAGTGATACGTTTGACGCTGATAATAACGCGTACGAAGTCAGCACATATATTGAAAAACCGGGACACGACATTGAAAATGCAGACATTCCGCCGGAGGTTGACGCTATGTGGCGTGGTTTGAAAATGGACGAGGTCGGCGGTGTTGCCGTCGATAACAAGACAGAGGCACCGTATTTTGGTGTAGCGTGGAGAACACTACACAATGACGGTTCGTACAGATATTTCAGAACCTACAAAGGTAAATACAGTTTTGCGTCTAACGTTGGCGGTAAAACAAAGCCGTCAAGCGGAAGTATAGACCACCAAACAGCAAAGGCTACATTTACAACGGTTGCAACTGACCATGACGGTGCGTTATATTACGTTATTGATGATACTAAATTGACGGCAGAGGGCAAGGCTGAAATCGCTACAAAGTGGTTTGAGGATATGAAATATAAACCAACGGCAGAACAGCTAAAAAAAGAACAATCACAGACAGAATAATAAAACCATAAAAATGTTAAAAGGGACACTAATTAGTTTTAGTGTCCCTAAATTTGTATTAAGAAAGGGAATATATTATGCAAAAAGTTTTATCGTTTACAGAGGGAAAGAAAAAGTACATATCAAAGCCGTTCGATTTCGAGGCTATGTGTTTAATACAGGAAATTCACGTTACAAGGGAAACGGACAGTATCGGCAGACTATGTGGTGGAGCAGTAGACCACCTATTTGAGGGAACAGAGGCAACACAAGATGTGTTAGACAGAAATCCTGCCGAAAAAATGCAAATGTGTAAGCAAGCGTGGATATGGTATATTGAGAATATGACAAGAAAAAACGTCGAAAGTCCGCAAGAACCGGAAACAGTGACAGCGGACAAGAAAACAGAGAAAAACTAAGAGATATTTACGCTGTTATGTTTAAAGCACATCATTTAATGCCCGACGTGGTAGGCAGGCAAGATCCGACAGTGTTATTTGAAATGTTGGACGCATTGAGTGAAGAAAACAATAACAGCGGCGGAAATACAACGCAAAATAACAGAACAGTAGCCGACAGCCCGTATTTGCGGGCTGTTTTTGGTTAATTAGGAGGTGTTTTAATGGCAGATATAGGCGAAATTACAGTACGAATAACGGGTGACGCGTCGGATTTGGCGGCTACATTAGGCAGTGCCAAAAATCAACTTGCGGATTTTGCGAATATACAGGCGAATAGCGGTACAGCCGGAACAAAAAGTTTAGAAAAATACAATAATCAGCTAAAGACGACTGAAAGCACTATAGCAAAAAGCCGTAAAACACTGCAAGAAACTAAAAAAGCATATGAAGATAACGTTAAATCTGTAGACAAGAATGTAAATGCGTTGAAAATGCAGAAGTCAAGCATTGAAAATATGATTTCTGCGAAAAAAAATGAGATAAACACATTAGAAAACGCAAATAAAATTGTCAACAAGGGTAGTACGGCCTATATGGACAATCAACGCGCTATACAGTGGACTACTACTGAATTGAACGCATTGGAAAAGCAACACAAAAAAGTAAGTTCGGCTATCCAAGAGCAACAGAATAATTTAACTAACAGTAAAAAGACGTACGAGGACGCACAAACAGCAGTCAGCCAAGCTACAAAACAGTATGAAGAATACGAAAAGGGAGTAAAAGCCGCCGAAAAAGTCGCAAATGCCGAGAGGTGGCAACAGACCGGAAAGGGTTTAAAAGAAGTCGGCGAAAGTATTGATACAATCACAAAACCGATACAGTATGCCGCAACGGCGGCGTTGGGGTTAGGTTCTGCGTCAGCTATAGCGGCAGTCCAATTTGAGGACAATTTCGCAAATGTTAAGAAAACCGTTGACGGCACGCCTGAACAATTAGAGGACATTCGTCAAAAGATAATACAGATGTCCACGACAGGTGTCAACGGACATTCGGCCATTCCACAGACAACGGCAGAATTAAACGAACTTGCGGCGGCAGGCGGTCAATTAGGTATCACAACCGATAATATTGTTGATTTTACGGAAGTAATGGCACAAATGGGGTCGGCTACAAACTTGGCCGGCGAAGAAGGTGCCGCTACACTTGCACGATTCCAAAACGTTATGGGTGTCGGACAGAATGAAATCCGTAATATCGGTAGTGCAATCGTTGATTTGGGTAACCATAGTGCTACAACTGAATCTGAAATTGCGTCAATGGCATTGCGTATGGGTAAATACGGTTCATCTGTACGAATGTCATCGGCGGACGTGTTGGGTTATTCGGCGGCACTATCATCATTAGGCATTGAGGCACAAATGGGCGGTAGTGCGATAGGCAGAACATGGCTATCTATCGAAAAAGCGGTTGCAAACGGCGGTGAAGGTTTAAAGGCATTTGCAAAGTACAGCGGTAAAAGTGCGAAAGAGTTTAAAGAGCAGTGGAATACTGACAGCTCCGGTGCATTTAACGGACTGTTAAAAGGCTTGCAGTCTGCCGAAAATCTAACTGTTGCGTTAGATGATTTAGGCATAAACAATACACAGGATATACAGGCTATGATGGCATTAGTCAACGGTTATGATTTAGTAACCGAGAGTGTCAATCGTTCAAACACCGCATACAAAGAAAATACGGCATTGCAAGAAGAATTTGACGCCAAGGCTGAAACAACAGCGAGTAAATTGTCTGTTGCAAAGAATAACGTTGTTGAAATTGCACGTTCATTCGGTGATTTAATGTTGCCGACTATTGTTGATGTATCAAACGGCGTGTCGCAGTACACACAAAAAATTGCGTCAATGGACGACGCGCAAAAGAAAAACATAATTACCGCCGGAGCGACTGTCGTTGCAATGGGGGCGATAACAAAAGGTTCGACAGGACTAATCAAATGGGCGGGTAACACCGTTGAGGCAGTAGGCAACATCAAAAAGGCATTTTCAGCAGGCGGAGCATTGGCAAAGTTTGCACCAACGTTGGCGAGTATCGGTGCGACGGCAGGACCGGCGGTGCTGAGTTTAGGTGCAATGGCAACAGCTACGGTTGTATTGTATAAGGCGGCACGCAAATATGAGGAATACAGCAAGGATTGGTCACGTGGCGGTGATGAATTATCTAATAAAACAAAAAGCTATGCAGATGCCGCACGTGATCTAAACAGTCTACAATGGGAGTTACGAAACCTACAACAAGTAGTTAATAATCCGGATACTGATGAAACAACACTACAACAGTCCAAACAACGAATTGAGGAAATCAAGAATTTGTTGGCCGAGAAGTACGATATGGACATCAGTGTAAATGACGCTGAACTTGACGAGGCAATCGAAAAAATGAAACGTGTCAATTATCTTGAGGCGAAGCAGAATATTCCGGATTTAACCGATTACGGCAACAACAAAAAAGATGATTACGAAGACGCTAAATCAAGCAGAGAACTGTATAATGAAAATGTTGAGGGAATAAAAAAACAGCAACAAGCAACAGCGGATTACAGAAGTGAACTATTAATGCTAAAAGACGCATATGACAAAGGCAGTGTTTCGCAAGAAGAATTTAATAACAAATTCAATGAACTGTCCGAAGCAACAGGCAATCCGAATTTTAAAAATTCTCCGATAGAAGCATTGTTAAACAGTACTGCAATAGAGGATTGGTCGAAAGAACTTGAAAAAAATCTAACAAACAACAACACGTTGATTTCTGAAAATGAAGCTACTATGGCTGAATATGAAAAGACAATGCGTGAGTTGGCAAATGCGGGTTTGTTGGAAATGGAGTTTGGTGACACCGAGCAAGGGTTAGAGCATATCACTACTGCGGTTAAAAATGCTGATTTGTCAATGAGTGATTGGGCGACAACGGCGGCTCTCGTTCAAACGGGACAAAGTAGTCTTGATGATGTATGGCAAGCCGGAGGGGACACGCTGAATAATTTCATATCAAATTATACTGCGGATATGCAAAAATTCGGTGCGTCATCAAATGAGATAGCCACAAAAGCCGCATTACTGCAAAACGGTTTTAGGTCAATCCAAGAAGCGTCGGAAGCGGGAGCGCTGGACGTAGTTACAAAGCAAGCAAATGATTTAGCACACAGTATGGGACTAATTCCCGAAAATAAGAATATTGCTATTAACGCAAGCGGTGATATATCCATAATTGAAGATGTACAGCGGGCGGTTGATGTTGTAAATGGCGTAGGTGATGTAAATTTACAAGTCAGCGCCGAGGGCGATATATCTGTATTAGATACGGCTGATTCAAAGCTGAAAGAATTAATCAACAACAACCAAGTTACCATAAAATTCAATGTTGATACAGGTGGTTTTGATATTAACGATTTGAATGGTAATAAGTTGGGTGAAATCACTGCAACGGGTAAAGTTATATGGACTAACGACAGCACAGAACCCGACAACTATACGGCACCACCCAAAGAGGGCAATGTTACATTTAAGAAGAATAGTGCAGAACCTGACGGCTATCAACCCGAAGACAAATTTGCGACAGTCCATTATACTGTTTCTGTTGAGGGTTCGTCTATAGAGGGACTAAGTAATAAAAATGTTCCGGCGGCCAAGTTTGGCAGTTCGGGAATGTTCGTAAAAAAAGCCAAAGGTACGCAAAATTTTGAGGGCGGTTTGGCAATGGTTAATGATGAAACGGGGATAAGTGACCCGAGAGAATTAATCGTAGACAAAGGACGTGCATTTATACCGCAAGGAAAGAATGTGTTGTTGCCGTTGTCAAAGGGTGCAAAGGTGTACACAGCGTCACAAACCAAGGCGATAATGTCGGGTATGGGTATACCGCATTATGCGACAGGTAAGGACAATTCGGACGCGTTTACATCAGCCAAGGACGATTGGACGCATTACACCAAAACGCACGCAGTAACGACCGCACAAGAACTTGAAAAGTGGTTAGAATTTCAAGAGAAATTCAAATCGAACGACAAGGATATTGCCGATATAGAGGAACAAATATTCAGTCTGACACAGAAACGCACGCAGGAGTTAAACAACCTGTCAAAGTCGTACATTGAAGAACGTGCGGCACTGAATGACTGGGACGACAACGGTGACAATCCTATCGACGCATTTACCCGTATTCGTGACCGCAATATGGCAGAAGTCGAGGCAGGACGTATGACGTGGGAGGACTATACGACAGAAATGTCAAGTATAGGTTCAACGTTATACGAGAATATGACCGAATACAGTCGCGATTGGTTGGAACACCAAGAAAAATACAACGGTATGAGTGCCGCCGATTATATCGCAGGTATCGGCAGAATACAGACGTACACCGAACAAATGTACGCACAGGGTATAATCAGTCACAAAGAATATGTAGAGGCAAAAAACAAGCTGAATGATGAGTATTTGGACAAGCGTAAAGAACAAATTGAGAAAGAGTACGACATATCAAAAAACTACATCAGTGAACATACATATTTTAACGACTGGCAAGATAACGGCGACAGTCCGCTTGACGCATACAACCGCGTTATGGACAGGCACCGTGAGGAATTGGCACGCGGTGAGCTGACACAGGACGAGTTCGACAAGTACCAAAGTGAATTAGGTTCGGATATGTATTCGGAGCGTGTGGAGCAGTCAAAAAACTGGTTGGAAGAACAACGTAAGTATTACGGTATGACTGATGAAGAATATATCGCCGGTTTAAAACGTATTCAGCAGTATACACAGGAATACTATGATTTGGGGTTAATCAGTCGCAAAGAATACAACGAGAATATGACCGAACTAAATCACGATATGTTCGACCAAGCGGGCGAATCGTTTGACAATATGCTGCAGCAACAGCAGGACTACATCAACAAACTGCGTGATGAATTTTCTGCACAGGAACAGGCATTACAGGACAGTTGGACGGTGGAGGACCGCAAGGCTGATATGTCCGAAACACAGGCACAGTTGGATATTTACGCAAATGCAGTAACAGACAGAGGACAGCAAAAGTATAAAGAACTGCAAGAGCAGATGAAACAACTGCAACGTGACGAGGAATTGTATCAGTTGCAAGTCAAAAACAATGCCACTATTGAAAAATTAGAGGCAGAGTATGACGCGTTGGAAAACAGCAAGACTGATTTCATCAAGTCGATTGCAACTAACATTGACAGTATAGACGTGACAGGCATTGTGGCGGATATAACACAGGAAGTCAGCGGCGGCAATGACAAGATAACCAAGACGTTAAGTGAGATTATAGACGCAATTAAGGGCATTAAGATTGAACAGCAGAATTATAACAACAACAGTAAAATCACAATCAATACGACTGACAGCGCCGTTTTGGGTAGCTATGTATAACTTGCGGAGGTGGAAAATGCGAAACGGATTTATATTTAAAAACAAACATTCAAACGATTTCGGCGTGACTGTACAAACGCAGTCACGTCCGATTAAACCGGAAATGAAAATACAGACATATGACAGCCCGTATATAGACGGTGAATATGATTTTTCAACGGCAAATGCGTACAACCGTGAATTTTATAAAAACCGCGTATTTAAAATGAATTTGCAAATATCGGCGGCGGATATGTCTGAACTGAACAGCAAAATCACAAAAATAACAACGTGGTTAATGGGACGTGGCGAGTTGATATTTGACGACACACCGAATGTCAAATGGAATGCGTCGGTTATTGAAACAATAGATTACAAACCCGAAAACTACGGACACAAAGCGGTCATTTCGGTGTCGTTCAAAGTGCAGACGTGGGCGGCGTTGGTATTTGATATTTTTGACGGTCCGATATTGGATAGCCAAAATATCAAATTAGATGATGAAATACCAATCGGACCGAATGAATATTACACGATTACAACGGCAGGCGACAGTACAATACATAACACAGGCGACCGCCCTGTCAGACCTGTTTTGCGTGTTACAAACGTCACAAAACCTACAACGATAACCTGTAACGGTATCAGTGTTACGGTGTCGGAAAACTGCGTTATTGACTGCGACAAACAGTCGGTAACAGACGTAAACGGCAACAGTATTATGAAAAAAATCAAAGGTAGTTTTTTTGAACTGGAAACAGGGGCAAATACAATAAATTTATCCACGACGGCAACGGTTGAATTTTCATTCTATCCGCAGTACGTTTGGAATACAGAAACGGAGGATATATACAAATGGGACAGATAACATTTATGCGATTGCACGACAGATATACAGACAGTTTTGAAACCGGCGAGGTGCTGAACAACGCATATAATATCAAGGAAACAAGGATATTGAACGATACGGGAAGTATTGAATTTGACTATCCATACGACGAAAAGGCGCGTCTAATCAGTCAAAATATGTTGGTTAGTGTAAACGGTCATATATACGAAATCAGCCGAACAACACGAAATACAAACGGTACAGACACATTGCACGTTTACGGTACACCGCATTTCGTATATGAGGCACAGAAAGCATTTATACCGACAATCGGTGATAATATCGGTAAAAGTTCAAGATATGTTCTAAAACAAGCGATTGATATTATATCAGAATTTAAAAAGTGTGTCGGGGAAAGGTGCATTTTTCACATTATGACAGAGGCAGAGCTTACCGCCAAAGGAATGAAGTGGGTAGCAGATGACAAACTGTTAATTGATTTTTTCTCAACGGATAAAACTAATTTGTGGGACGTTATAAAAACGATAATAGAAAATTTGGGACGTGGCGAAATATATCACGAAACAGGCATTGACAGCAGTAACAACGTTGTATGTAACATAGCCATTGTTGAACGTATCGGCACAGATAACGGCGTCAGACTGCGTTTAGAAAAGAATATGCAAAGCATATCAATAGAACGCAACGTAAGCGATATGATAACACGTTTATGGGCGTTCGGCAGTGATGATTTAACAGTCAGCAGTGTAAACGGCGGCAAAGCATATATAGACAGTCCAAACATTGAAAAATACGGAGTACAAGAGGGGTACAAAGATTACAGCGACTATACGTCAGCGGAAAAGCTATTGAGAAATGCTAAATGGGAGTTTGACGATAAAAACGAAGATAGAATAGATGCACCGCAGTTGACAATCAGCGGTAAATTGATTGACCTATCCAAATTAGCTGAATACGGTGCGGCGGAAAAGTTGGAAATAGGCGATACGGTACACGTCTTTGACCTTGACGGTACGGAATATGTGCAGAGGGTAATTGAGTATCAGGCATATCCGTTGGAGCCGAAAGAGAGCAATATATCAATCGGGCATATCAGACGTGATTTTTTTATCGAACTATGGCAGACGTCAGAAAAAACAAAGAAACATGCAAAGTGGCAGACGGCGAACAACAGTGTAAATATCCGAAAAGTACAAGGAACGGTCAACACCGACAGAAACGAAGTGCAGAGCGATAACGAGCTGTTGAAGATTGTCGGCGATTTGCTGACGATAAAGGACAGTCAAAGAGATAGAATACATATCGGTAATGATGAAGTTGATAATAAAAAACAATTTGTATTTCTGTTATATGACGTTGACGGAAACCCTGTAATATTTTTTGATGAAAAGGGTAACGGAATTTTCAGCGGTACAATAAGAGGTGCAAAGATTGAATCAGATACTGACATCAATGTAAATAAAGACGCAAGTGTAGGACAGTATTTAAGAGTTGGATATATCAGCTCATATGTAAACGACGAGGGCAAGACGATATATAAATGGTCTGATGAAAGCGGTATATTATTAAGCGGATATACAAGCATTAAGACTACAAACGGCGGTAATAACCTTGCAATCGGAGCGATGTCATCAATAGAGCTTAATGCTGCTAAAGTTATGCAGAACGGTAAACGATTATTGAATGAAGCTGATTTAGATAGTCTAAAAGCACAAATACACGAAATAGAAAAGAAAATTGCAGGTTTGGAAAGTTAGTAAAATAATAACTCCCTCAAAAAGGGAGTTATTAAGCTATCTCAAACTATTTATGGCAGGTATGATTGTTGAAACATAATAATCATACGGAATTAAAGTAATATCATTCTCTGAATAAGGTATATTTTCAAGAACAGATATTCCGTCATGACGAGTTTTATCGTAGAAGTATGAGCCTGCAAATTCATAATTTCCTAAACCAATATCTTGGAGCATTTCTTCAATGTTTGATTTACGGACATATTGCACACCGTCAATTACTTCGATTGCGACTTCCGGCAAAGGTGACAAGTCAGTGGTTGACGGCTTTACAGTCGGTGTCGGTGTTGGTTGTGCGGCGGTATCGGTATCAATCGTAATAGTGTTGTCACTGAATCCAACATTGAAACCGCCTACAGCGTCGGCAACGTCGCGTAATTTGAAATATGTATTATCGTTGATGTTGTAACCCTCAATCGCCGTTTCTGTACCGTTTACGGCAACAGGGAACGGGTTAGCCGTTACGGCATATTCTACGGCGAAACCTGTCGCGGTCGCACAGATTATACCGCCTGTTATAAAACCTAATATAAATTTTTTCATAATAATAACCTCCTTTTTGTTTTAATATATAATAATTTGTGCATTTTGTCAATATTTGTTTGACAATGCAGTATCAATATGATAATATACAAACAAGAAAGGGAGGGTTTTTATGTTAAAAGTAAAAATATTCAAAGGATTTTCAATAGCGATATTTGTATTTTGGTTAGTTGTAGGGGTTATAATGGGTTCGGAATGTACAAGAGATTTTATAGGAAATGCTGACGCATGGCCTGCAGGTAAGTTTAATGTTGTAGCAATGATAATTTGTTGGCTGATAGGGATTTTCACGGGAATGCTATTTTATATGCTAAGTGAAATAATTGAAGAATTAAAGAAAAATAAGTAATTGTAGAAATTAAGCACGTCTTACGGCGTGCTTTTTTCGTACAAAAAATGAGGTGACACAATGTACAGACGAATACCACCATAGCACGCTTACGGCGTGTTTTTTTAATACCAAAATCCCAATCAATTACGATTAGAAAGGAATGATAAAATGAAATTAAATTTTAATTTTGACGGTAAAACGTTTTTATCGAAATGGTGGAAGATTGTTCGTGATAATTTCACGGCAATTCAAACCGACCACAACACACTATCCAACAAATTGGACACAGAAATCACGCAACGCACCAACGCTGATGTAGGTTTGGCGGACAAAATCACCGCCGAAACCAAAGTGAGGGAAAGTGCGGATAGTTCGTTGCAAAAAAATATTAATGATGAAACGAAAAACAGGCAGACGGGCGACAGTGAATTACAACAGAAAATATCAGCCGAAATCACCGAAAGACAGACAGCAGACAGCAAAAAGGCTGACAAAACAGAGTTGTACGGCACTGATGAAACGACAAAGCATACAATCACGCACACATTGACTACATCTGATTTTGTAATAAACATCACATCCTACGATAAAGGTACAGTTAAAATACCTGCCGAAACGGTACATTCAAAAATCCTATTGAACGGTAGCCCAATGCCTGCGGTAGATTTAATAGGTACGTTTGATTGTGGCAAATGGGATGAGGATCACGGCGATAAGTATGTCGCTATAGAATATTCGCCTAATACAGGTAAATTGGATATTGATGTTGTAGATATAGATTGTGCGCCGACTGACGCTGACGCTATCGCCGAAATAAACATTCAATATCACACAGCGGAAATTACAAAAATGTATCATTTGTCGCATATTTTTTACGGTATCAGTAGCCTAAATGACCTAAAAACCAATAATAAAAATTCATTTTTGGCGGCGGTCAATGAAATTGCAACAAAACTGACAACTGAAATTTCAGACAGAGAGGACGTAGAATATTCACTGACTGAAAAAATCATTACTGAAATTTCAGACCGACAGGCGGCGGACAACGAGTTGAAAGCGAAAATATCAGAGATAAATACTGAACTGACAACGGATAATCTATTTTTTGATTTATCAAAGTATGTCGGTACAGATAATATACTGATTACCGACGATAACGGTGTGCAGTATTTATCATATTCGGGAACGTTTGACGGTGCGTATCTGTATCATAATTTTGTATGTGATAAATTCAGACGAAAACCAAAAATAGAAACTGCGTTAAAATTGATATTTAACGTGGCATCACGTCATATTGCTGGAACAGACTGCGACAGTGGCGGTTTGAATATAGGTGAAACAGACGTATTGATCACATACACTGATACAACAACAGAAACATTCGGACAGTCATATTACACAGTAACCGATACAGGTGATAAAACAATCACGATAAACGGCACATCAGAAACGTATAAAACAACAAAATTTAAAATTGAAATCCCTGTAAACAAAGAAATTAAATCAATTTCATTCCAAATTATATCGGATAACTTTTATACAAACGGTGACCCGACGGGCAATGTGTGTGAACAGGAAACATTAATACAATCCGCCGTTTGTTATGATGATGAATGTGTGGCGGTATTACGTGATGATATTAACGCGAATACATCAAAAATTACTGCCAATACAACAAAAATCACCGAAATTGATAAAACAGTTACAGACATTTCAAAAAGTCAAATATTTGTCGTGTGCGACGGCGATCACGACGAATTAAAGTTACAGGCGGCGATAGATAGCGCGCCGTATAAAAGTATTATATATCCTGTAGGTGAATTGTGCGTTATCACAAATGCAAATATGAAGTCGGGTTACGGAATGACGGGAACTAATAACGGTGTGGCAATTCCGTTGAAAGGCGGTATGACGTTAGACGGTTCAATGTGCGATACAATTATGTTCAAAAACACAAATCCTGCTGAAAAACAGTATATTTTCCATTTGCCGGGCAATGCAATCTTAAAAAATGTGAAATTCTGTGAAGATACTGACACGGTTACCGCTGATACTGTAAATCCGGCTGTTTTGTACGCATTTTCTGATTCAAAAATAATGCACTGTATATTTTATGACATATTCGGAACACATCAATTCTCAATACCTACATTTAAATTTGGAACAGTACTGTTTGCGTATAATGACATCTCGTCATTTAACGGTGCTCCGGCAAACAATCTAACAAATGAAATAACATTTGGGTCAAATTCAGTAATTGTTGGTAATACATTTAATGATATAACGCAGAAAGAACAGTCATTAGGAAATATGTTAGTTGTAAACAGGTCGTTATTTCAAAACAACTATATGGGTGGCTTTGATAATTGTAATATCACTCTAAGCGGTAGTGTAGTTGGCAATATTATAAAATCGTTTGACGATTGCAGTATAAAAATAACAGGCGAATTTGTGGCAAATGATATTTCTGTTGTCGCACAAAACACAAAAACATCGTTTTTGTCTACAACCCCATACACAATTATATCCGGTAACGTTATGAAATCAATTAGTATAGAGAATGAATATATAAATATTATTGAATGCAGTAGTTATGCAGTCATTTCCGGTAATTATTTCTATGTTGGTTCCATACCTGCTACAGGAGAATGTGCGTTGATATGGAGCACACAGCAGAACATAATTTCAGACAATATATTCAGAACCGGAACATCAGTGAAAGATAATTCTGATTTTGCGATAATCGACGGCGATGGCAATACGATGGTAAAAGATAATCTAACAAATGCGACATCTTTAGGCACATTTGAAGATACTTGCGTTGTCGAAGGTAATGTAACAGGAGGTAACGCATAATGTATAAATTCTATGTAAAAAACGGGCAGGCACAATTTTATGAACGTGGTGTTGAAATTGACGGCACAGTGTACGGAATACGTACCGACAGGGATATATTGCGTATAAAACGCGGGATTGTCAATGATAAATTCTCCGAAACTGACGACAATTTCGATATGGACACAGAAATTGCAAAAATTCAGCATACGAGCATCACATTTAAACAGCCGACATCAGAACAACTGTCACAGATACAGTCAAAAACATTTGACAGTATGTCGGATATGAAACAGCACGTTCAGTCTGTTATGAACGGTGACGAAACAATGTCACAGGACGAAATAAACGCAATGCTGTTATTAAAAATTGCGGAAATGGAGGTAGCAATTACAAATGAACAAACGACTAATTAAAATGTATTACAAGAAGGGCATTTACAAAGAAAAGGATTTAAACACATTTGTAAATGCCAAATTTATCACAGAAGACGACAAAAAAGAAATTATGGAGGGCTGATATGGAGGCAGAAAACGAAAAAGAAGTGTGGGAGCGTCTGACTGCCGTGGAGCAGTCCACCAAGTCGGCACACCATAGAATTGACGGTATCGAAAAACTGACCGAGAGCGTCCACATCATAGCTACGGAAACAAAGGCTATGCGTGAGGACGTGAACGATATTACATCACGGGTAGACGAAATAGAAAAACGTCCTACAAAGCGATACGAAACAGTAGTTGCCGCCATTATTACGGCAATAGTGGGCGGTTTGATAGGTTATTTTGTTAAAATGTTAGGATTTTAGTATTTTAGGAGGTACATTAAAATGAAAGAATGGCTAAAATGCGCGGGTATTCGTGCAATAAAAACAGTAGCACAAACAGCAGTTGCCACTATTGGTACTGCTATTGCTATGGGAGACGTAAATTGGGTATTGGTAGGTAGTGCATCTGCACTTGCAGGAATACTTTCTCTGCTAACATCTATTGCAGGTCTTCCTGAAATTCAAGAAAAGAATTGAGGGGATACATATGCGAACAATAAATGATGGATTTCCAATCAAACAGTTCAATGGTATTGACATTGATACGTCAATACAGTCATCATCGGCAAACTATTACACATATAGCAGTCGTGTGGTGGAATTCATTGTAATTCATTATACAGGAAATAAAAAGGACACAGCCAAAAATAATGCAACATTTTTTCACAATGGAGCAAGAAAATCGTCTGCTAATTATTTTATGGACGAAGCCGAGTGTTATCAATCAGTTGCGTTAAATAATGCGGCGTGGGCGGTCGGCGGTACATCGGTGTATAAACACGCCGACTGCCGAAATAAAAACAGCATATCCATTGAAATGTGTTGTAGCGGTAATTCTATTGTATCTGAAAAAACAATCAACAATACCGCATATTTGTGCGCTGAATTGTGTAAATACATAGGCATTACGGCAGATACAGTTGATACGTTTGTTTTACGTCATTATGACGTATGGGACAAACAGTGTCCGGCACAGTGGGCAACTGAGAACAGTGCCGGTTGGACGACATTCAAAGAAAAGGTTAAGGCGATTTTAAGAAATGAGGAGGGACTGACAATGGAGCAGTACAATGAATTAAAAAATCTAATAGAGAAACAGGCGGCGGAAATAAATGATTTGCGTAATGTAAATCAACAGTTGGTAAACGTAGTCCAAACGACTATGATTTACGACTACAACGATAATAATATGCCGCCTTGGGCAAGACCGGCAGTACAGGCGGCTATGGACTGTGGTGCGATCCAAGGGGATGAACAGGGTAGACTGGGTTTGTCCTACAAAGACCTAAGGGCAATTTGTAGGGAATACCGTTGCGGACTGTACAATAAATAGGACATATAAAAATAGGTGGCTACGTGCCACCTATTTTTTTTATTTGTTTTCATTTATGCGGTTTATTGCGTCAATTAGTAACTTTTCCGCCCAAACAGGCGGAGTTCTGTCACCCTTTTCCCAATGGGCGAGAGTGCCTAAAGGGATTTCAAACCGTCTTGACAATTCCGCCTGCGTCAGACCTGCCGCAAGTCGAGCTTGTTTTATTTTACAATCCATATTATCACCTTTTATTCTATATCCCCTGTCATTTGAATGGCAGGGGATAAGTTTAATTAATCTTCAATTTCTTTTGCAGTAAAATTATAATAACATTCAACAACGTTATCATCATCATCATATGTCAAAATTTCGTCGTTATCAATTTCGGCATATCCCTCTGAGATGTTGTCCATAATGCTGTCTTTCAAATAATCCATAGCCAAACTGATTGCTTCTTCTTCTGTTTCAGCATCAATGTAATCACCTACCAAATCATACGAAATGTTTTCGTATGGTTCTTCACCTGCGTATTGTCTTGCATTTTGTACACAATTTTCAACTTGAAATCTCTTCATTTTCGTTTCCTCCTAAAATTTATCGATTTTGTTTATTTTTTGAGGTTTCCCTCATTTCTTGTCTTTATTATACCACCCAATGGGTGGTATGTCAATAGTTTTTTTGAAAAAATTTATTTTTTTATAAAAAATTTCAATGTACATATTATGAGTTGCGTGTCTCCGCAACCATACCGAGTGTCCTTATTGGACTTGAACCAATAAGGACATTCTTTTTTTGTGTTCATACGGCAAGCGCAGCATACTGAACATTTACGCCCTGACGTGTATGTACTGATACGTTATTTTCAGGTAATTTACTTAAATCAGGTATTTCAATAGCTCCGATACAGTTATAATGAATTTTAAGCCGCTGTACCTTTTTACCGTCTATTTTTTCAGCCTGATATACTTCTATCTTGTCAATCAATTCGTTTAACATTCTCGGTGTCAGTTTCCTTGCCCTTGTATATTTACGAACAGAAGATAAAAACATATCGCTTGTAACAGCTCTATTCTGTTCATTATCAAGCTCCGCTTGAAGTTCATTGATTTTTACTTCATTTTCTTTTTGTTCTGTTTCATATTTTACAGACAATTTTGAAAATCTGTCGTCGCTTATGCGTCCAAGAGTGTTATCCTCATAAATTTTTTCAAAAAGTAAGTCAAGCTCTTTATCACGCGCAAGCAAGGAGTTAAGTTCCTTTTGTTTGGAGCGTCGTTCCTGCTCTGCCGTTTTAATCGAATTTCCCATAACAATTTTAGCAAATTCATTTTCATATAGAGTGGCAAATTTCATTAAGCGTTTGATTTCACCGAGTACAACCTGCTCTAAAAAATCAGTACGGATATAATGTGTTGAGGTACATATTTTTCTGCTGCCCCTGTTATATCCCATACAATTAAAATAGGTTATATCGTGATTAGCCTGATTGAAATGATAACCGAGTTTGCTTCCGCAGTCCGCGCATACCAGCAATCCCGAAAACATATTCTTATCTTCGCCTGTTACTGGCTTTTTGCGTGTTCGTCTGCTTCGGCGTTCCTGTATCTTTTCCCAAACGGTACGGTCTATAATTGGTTCGTGAATATCTTTAAATATCGCCCAATTCTCTTTGTCATTCTCATAACGCTTTTTATTTTTGTATGACTTAGAATAGGTTTTAAAGTTTATCACATCACCGCAATACTCCTGTTTGGAAAGTATATTGATAATTGTTGAGTGGTGCCATTTATAAGGATATTCCTGAGAGCTTTTCAAGCCCGGACGGCTTATCCCTTTACTATACCAATAGTTTACAGGAGTAAGGATTTTTTCTTCCTCCAGCCTGCAAGCGATTTGGTCTGTACCTAAACCGCCAAGCGCCATATCATAAATATGTTTGACTACCTTTGCGGCTTCTTCATCAACAATCCAATTCTTTCCGTCAGGATTTCTGATATATCCATACGGGGGAAGTCCGAGCGGTTCGCCCGCATTACCCTTTATCTTGTTACTGATACGGCGTTTTTTTGAAATATCGCGCGCATACCATTCATTAAAAAGATTTTTTATTGGCGCAAGCTCATTTTCGCCCTCTTGTGTATCTATATTATCAGAAACAGCAACAAGCCGTATATCATATTCAGGGAAAAATTCTTCCGTAAGTCTGCCGATCTCAATATAATTACGTCCCAATCTTGAAAGGTCTTTTACAAAGACGGCTGAAATTTTATTGTTTTCTATCGCTTCAATCATAGCTTTATATCCGGGACGTTCCATTGTAACGCCCGAAATACCGTCGTCGCAAAATATCAATAAATTTGTATAGCCTTTTTCCTTTGCAATTTTGGTTAGTAATTTCTTTTGGTTGCCTATACTGTAACTATCGCCCTCTAAGTTATCATCACGGCTTAAACGAACATATAAAGCCGCTGTTATTTCTTTTTGTTTGTTATTTGACCGTTTCATAAGTCCTCCTTTCAGACAGTCAAATAAACAGTATTACATTTATATTATACCGCGCTTTTAACCGTCTGTCAGCCTGTTTTAAAAATTTTATTCGCTTGATGTCATAAGCCGTAATAAAACAGAGCCTAATGTTTCGGAAGATTTCTCTTTAAATATCGGTTGTACAACAAATGAGGTTCCATTGACTTGATATGTAATTTCAGCGTCAAGGGATTTTTTATTACAAATATTTTTGTGTTCTAAGTTTTGAGTAGTGTCATTCATAAATAGTGAACCTCCATAAATATTTTATGTTAAATCCACCTACCGAGAGTAATAACCCAATCACTCAAACAATCATCAAACTACTGATAGCTAATCAGTATCACGGGAATTTCACCCCTGCACGGTTCTCGTCCAGCCACCCAATGCAGTGACGCGTTCAAGGCGGGAGTATCATTATACTTTTCGTCAATCGTGGCCGTATCGGTTGCAAGCCGATAGTTATTGACGGTCTTATCGCTAAAATGTAAAACGTCCGTACTCGGCATACTGTTTGTATGGTAGAAGCTGTTACATTCATTACGGCGAGCCGCCGGCTCCTGCTCGGAAAGAAAGTATTTGATGATTGGATTATTCAGTTGTCAAAGAACAAAGGGGATTTTAGCCCATATAAGCGCATTAGAGATATAATGCGTTTATATCGGATAAATCGTGTACTTTACGGAGTGCTTAAAGCACCCCGCACTATTTTAAGACAAGATTTTAAATTTTTTTATAATACTATAAATTAGTTTATTTTCAAGTCTTGAACGCATATCATCATCTACATACATATATTCATTATTATTTTCATCACGGGCAACCCTCGTAGACAAACGAATTATGTAATTTCTATAATGAGCAAGTATGTAATCAATGGCTTCTATGTCTTCATTTATTGCTTTTTCGATTATTGAAAAAGGAATGTCTGATAAAGTTTTTTTCACTTAATGCCCTCCGTACTGATAATTGCCTTTAATCGTTTTAATGCGCGTATGCGCGCCCGAAAAACAATCCAATAGCTTAAATCAAGCTGTTTTGCTATTTCTATATCAGGCATATTTGCAAAGTATGATAGTAAAACAATATCTCTTAAATCACAAGGAAGTTTGTTTATAGCTTCTGCCAACATATTGTTAGATACTATGATACGAATATCACATACATTGAAAACATTATCGGTTACAAAATAGCAATCAAATGTATATAATTCTGCCTGTTCCTTGTCACTTAGGAAACTAAAATCCATTTCCAAATCTGCATAGTGTTTATATTCAGCTCTTATATTGTTTGCTTCATTTTTTAGGACGCTGCAACAAAAGGAACAAAATTGTTTTGATATGCGCTGCTTGTCCTGTTCTGAAAATTCTCTCATAGTTTTAACTCCTAACACCGAAAACTGATTTTTTATCCCTCATATGGGGAACAAATAATTAGATAAATTTCTGCTTGTTTTCAGAAAAAACATTTAATAAAAATTCTCTGTATTTTAGCAAAAAGTTTGTAAGAAAAATCAAGCATATCGGGCGGAGGTCTTATAAAAAAACATATCATTTTATTTATCGAAACAAAAAGATATAATTCATACACTTTTGATATAATAAAACAAAAAAACGATTTATAATATTGAATGAACGATTTTTCGTAAAGATACCCAAAAAAATTTTGATATATATTTAGCATTGCCGTATAAAAAGAAAAAAGCATAATACTATCTGTCATAAATACACATAATATTACGCTTTCTATATTATTTAGTCTTAAACGGTCATTTTTTCGCATTAGAAACTAAAAAAGCCGAACCTATCAAACAAATTTTTTTGACAAGTCCGACTTTTTATTAGTCCCTATAATCCTATAATAGCGCATAAATTTTTGACAATCCACACATTGTGGCTGTACGCTGTTCACTCCTTATTACAAAAACATTATAAAAGTAACCATATTGTACCATATTATATTGATTTTGTAAATAAGTTATTCTGTATAAGAAAAATATTGATGTTTTATCCTTAAAGTATTTTAAAGTCCAGAAACAAAATTACTTATAGTGTATGTATCTCTATCTTTATGAACTAATATATAACAAGCTCCTTTGTTATTCCCATTATTATTACTTGCGTTAGGAGTAAACTCCACATTATCGAAAGTGCAATTAAAAATCAATGTATCAGTAGACCAATCTGAACTTTCTTCTATATACTCAATTCCCGATAATGTGGCTGATTTCATACCATATACACCATTAGAAATATCATATTGAGAAAATGGCTCGCTAAGAACTTTTTTCATTTCAGTATAATTATTTTCTGCAAAATCATCAAAAAATGTTTTAATTACATCTTGAGCTTTCATAACTTCTTGATAGGAAAATGGTTGGCAGATTTCAACGGTTTTTGTTTCGTCATTCCAATCCACACGTTTTCCAAAGGCCTGTGAAATAGCTCTAATAGGGACATATGTTGTACCCTCATATATGAATGGTTCAACAATATTTCCGTCCGTATCTTTCGGAATGCACTCTTGTCCGAAAACTGATATTTTAATGTTATTATACGCAATCTCTATTGTGTCATTTATCTGTTTTGCATATATTGTGCCCGTCGATATAACTATACCAATTATTAAACCTAAAATTACCTTTTTCATAAAAACCTCTCTTTCTTTACTTATAACTTATCATAAAATTAAAAATTCTTTATAATATAGAATGAATATCCGCCATTGATATTAGCCTGAGTAAATGGTTGGTCTTTACAATTTGTTGTGTGCGCTGTATATGCAAGTGTTACAGTGTCATTAAGAGTTACCAATACAATATGTCCTTGTCCCGCCGTAGTATAAGCGAAATTTCCAGCATTAGTTTCCCAAGCGTCCTCTTTTGTTGCATATCCATACTGCAACATATTATTTTTTAAAGACGCTGCGTTTATCCACGCAACAGAGTCAGGGCTCCAGCCACCGTGAATAGGCACTCCACCAGCATATACGCACTGAGAAACAAAGTTTGCACAATCACCGCCCTTACCTACATAATTATTATATGCCGGATTATAATTACTTGTGTACGGGCCCCACCATTTCCGAGCATAATCACGGGCTGCTATTCTGTTATAATTACTCCAATTATCAACATTTTTCATAGGTTCAACTGTTGAGCTGATTTCCTCTATGGTTGCTGTTAATTCTTCTGCGCCTGATTGGTACATTGTTTCATATGTTGGAAGTAAGTATTCATCTGTGCTGACTATATTACCCAAGCTATCTATACAATTAAGCTGTATATTATCTTTTGTAATTGCTGTCTGCGGATTTATTGAAACATAAAAATCCATACTTATTTCTGTTTCTTCGCCGATATACTCATTTACTGCGTCTACTCTGTCGCTTATTACTTTTAAAACGCGTTCTGCATTTAATACTGTTGCATTTTCATTTAATACAGATGAAACATCTGTACTTTTTTGAATATCCGCATATGATGATATGCCCGCCGCATTCAAATAACCCTGAATATATGGTAATTCTTCAACGTCAGAAGCCTTTAACTTCTGTCTAATAGTAGCGGTTGTTTCAAACGAAACTTTATTATCGGATTCATATTTTATATCACCGTCATTAAATGATACGTCTGATATAGTATAATATTCTTCACCGCGTTCTACAATATAATCATATATTGCGTCCTTTGCTGTGTCGATAAAAAGCTGTTCGTCAATCGTTGTATTATTCTCGGCAAATGTCGGAATACTCATAGCTGAAACTGACATAATAGCAGCTAAAGCTATTGTTATTAAATTTTTGATTTTCATAGTAAAACATTCCTTTCTCTTAACTTATCTTGTTATTATTGTTCATATGCAGCGTCATAAAAAATGTTTATAGTATCTCTGTCGCTTGTAGCGGTACAGCTTGCATTATCTCTGTCATATGTCAGTCACCACCTGAAAGTATTTTAATTGATAACATATTAAATACAGTTGTTACTATTGATTATTAAACTGATTTAATAAAGTTTTTAATTCATTTTGTATTCCATCACATATAACAAATTCACCAATTATAACACCTTTTTCATCTTTTATTCCGTGAAGTTCTCTAATAGGAATATTGATAGTATTATAAATTATTTTTGCAGCTTGTTCACGAGTAATAAATTGTGTTGCATCTAATTCAATGCCTTCAGAAATATTCAAATCTTTTGCCTTTTCAACATAAGGTTTATACCATATAACATCTGTATATGACTTGTCATATCCTGTTATTTCAACACATATTTTTAAGATTTCACCAAAAGATATTGGGTCATCAGGACGAAATATACCATACCCATCACCTGTCATAATATTTCTCGAAGATACCTGTGTTATATTAGAATATGCCCAATGTGTTGGTTGTACATCTTGAAAAATGGTTATATTGTTTATATCATATTCTATTTTACCTAATAAATTTGTGATTATAGTCGCCATTTCTGCTCTTGTCAATGTTTTAGTCGGATTGAATTTATTATCATCATTACCAACCATAATATTATATGATATTAAAGTATCTATTTCTTTTTTGTAATTAACATATTCTATATCATTATAATCTGCCAACACTGATAAAGTATGACTACAACATATACTTATCAACAATATAAATGTATATATTTTTTTCATAATTATTTGCTCCTATCAAAAGAATGGTTATATGAAATTTTTGATTGTATGAAATAAAGATGGGGATTATACTCCATCTTTATAATGCTTAGTTATATACACCTGTATAAACCGTAGCTTTCGCTGTTCCCGGTGAAGAATATGTGCTAACATAGAAGGCATATCTGTAATTACTGCTAATTTTTACTTGATTTCCGTGTTCCATAAATGAATTGTTAACTAAAATTACCGTTAAACCGTTATTTTGAATGTTTATTTCAGTCGTATAAGAGTCGGAATTTAGTGATTCATTTCTAAGTCTTACATTTACACTTTCAACCTGAGACTGTATATCTTCTAAGCATAGTGCAACTGCATTAGAACCGCTCGCCGGATAGAAATACCTTCCAATAGCCCAATTAGAAGAATCAGCGTGAGGAATTGTACCCTCTCTTCTATTTAGAGGTACTCTATTTATCTTTAATCAGGCTTGCGTGCGTAGATTTAAGATTGAGGGTATCTCTTGTTTTATGTCTAACATAAAATCAGCATTATATTTGTTTTTTTTTGTTTTTGAAACTTTGCATTATCCATACAGAAAATCCATAAGACCGTCCTATGCCGATACGCGTATCATTTTGCCGGCTTGATATATGCTTTTCTGCAACATCAAAATATCGGGTTTGCCCCTATGTGATAAGCTCACTAAACTAACATTGAGAAATAGCATTTATCGCGCATATTCAGATTTTACAAACTGTCCGTATCAGACAATGCACCGTTTCGTATGTACTCAATCCCTGTTTATAAATCATAAACAATTTACCATATATCCCATAGTATTGAATACTATATTGTGATTGGTTGTGAGGGGATATATAATAAGCTGTTTTGCTTATATCTGCATTATACGGCAGGAAAATTTTGATGTCAATAGCTTTTGCCTAAGCGGTCGTATATTTGCCCCAGCGGTTAAAATTTGACAAAAAATTACCCTTATCCTTTTTTGGATAAGGGTAATTCTTAATTGTGTTTTCGTACAGTTAAATACATTTTACCGGCTATAACAAACACAGCAACACTTATAATACTAAGCGATATGATTTTAGATAATATAAGCTGACGAAAGACTATGGCTGTTACACTCCAGCATACCGCACTTATGATTATTAAAATTCTCGCCGTTATTCCGAATATCCGCTGTTCTTTTTCGTCAAGCGGCTTGTTCGCCGCTTCAACAGGTGAAAGAATAGAAAGTATTATCAGCGCTGTTAAGGTAAGCAAGCCCCATACGGTCATACTGTACGGAACATACCTTACAACTGCCAATACAACCGGACACATAATGCAAGATGATAAATAACATTTCAGCGATGTTGAGAAATGATACCCTCCGCAATATTTACGCAAGATTTTATATACGAGCCAGAATAAAATACATTCCCATATCATACCCATAGCAAGTCCTATAATTATCATAGTAATATCTGTAATCAATATATTTAAGATAATTTCAAGGGCATATACATATTCGTCATATTGTTCCTGTTTTATGTAGTTATTGAGGATTGCATACATAATTGCTTTCTCTGAAATTTTATGTATCATAGCTTAAAACTTTCTGTACTTTTTTATGCTGTTCGGCGGCGTCGGCTGACCGTTTACAATACAGCAGGTTGAGTTTGTGTGAAAAAGAAGAAATGCAGGTACAATAACAGGCAATGCCTTGATTGCAAATGACGCTCCTTTTTGACACAACTTTTTTACTCTACTTAATAGCATAGTAAATTCCTCCTTCTCTTTTGATGAAATTATTTTAGCAAATAATGTTATTTAAGTCAACCCAAATTGCCTAAGCGGTCGTATATTTGCCTAAGCGGTTAAATTTTGTATTATTATCGTTGTGGAAAATATCTTTTGTTCTTTGTTATATTTCCAATCCAAAGAACCATTATAAGCTGATAATGCTCTGCTGATACTGTTCATTCCTATACCGTGCAGCTTCGCATTATCCTTGTGAGTTTTTAGTCTGCCGTTTATTACAATAGGCTCTATATCTGATGTATTTTCTATCTTTATAACTATAAAATTTTGATTTTCAGTATGTATATTCAAATAAATTTTTTTCTCTGATGAATGGGCGCAGCTTTCCATAGCATTATTTATTAAATTAGAAAATATAGTTACAATATCCATATCGTTAAAAAACGACAGCTCGGCTCGTATGGGATCTATCAAAAATTGTATATTTTGATTTTCACATTCTTCTTTCTTCTTAGATAAAAGCACATTTAAGATTTTATTATCTGAATATTCAATAAATTTAGGCTGAGAAAATTTGCCGCAAATAGATTTTATATATTCCTGAGCGGTTTCATTATCAGCTCCGATTAAAGAGCTTAAAGCACCTATATGTTCTTTGAAATCGTGATTAAGTATTGAGGCTTGCTGATTATTTTCTTTTAACATCATATATTCGTCATAATCAAATTTTTCTTTTAATTGCTGAGCTTCCAACTCTGCTTTCTCTGTTTCCATTATCATCAATTTTTGATTTATTGCAAAAATAATAATATTCATTATTATTAGTATGAAGCACACCAATGACAATAAGTGTGATGTTGTATTGACTTTCATCACAAGCATAATTATAATAACAGTCAAAATAGGAATAGATAAAAGTCCAAGAGAGGTAGCTTGTACATTTTTCTGTTTTTTGCAGAATACGCGGCTTATTATCATTATTCCAATTAAATATAAGAGTTTGCTTGCAAATGTCAATATAAGCGACTGTGAAGATGTCATTGCTATGGTATTGTCAGGTATAATTCTAATATATGGAATAAATATAACTAAAAATTCACACGCCGAAGTTATAGCCGCGAGTAAAATACTTTGAAACAATGCGCTTTTCCAGCTAATGCGATAACATACGCCAAAAATAACAAGGTGTATTACAACAAAAGTTAAAGTATTTACAACTATCTTTCCGCGTGCACATATAAACAAATCAGCAATATAAACTAATGCAATTATTGCATAACAAAGATACTTATTTCTTTTTCTGTAAAATAAAGTGTCAGCATAATAAATAAAAATTATATATTCAAATATTATTGCTAATACCATTCCTAAATCAATCCGCATTATTTTTCTCCAATCCATTTAGCAAAGTTTTTTTGAAAATCCTCTTGCTTACGCCGCGACAAATATATTTCATATTCTGTCTCCCTATATCCGCAATAGATTTTATCTTTGCCATATCTTTTTATATAACTGAAATTTATACAATATCCCCTAAAAGGCTCAAAAAAATTTGTGTAATCTTTTACTTGTTCAAAAACCGTCTGATACGGAATACTTACAATAATTTCACCTTTGGTCGTTATAATATGTGTTTTCTTGTTTTGAACATATATGTAAATAATATTACTGATAAATATTTGTATGTTTTCCGAATTTACCATTACATTGATGAATTGATTATTTTTGTATAGCTCCTGTATAGCTGAGTCAATTCCATAGACCAAGCGGCGCCTGTCTATTGGTTTTGTCCAAAATCTGAACGGTCGCACATTAGACGCATTATCAAAATATGCTTCGTAATTGGTTACAAAAAAGAATAAACAGCTTTTATTTGTTATACTTATTTTTTCAGCTAAACTAATACCGTCCATTTCAGCCATTTCAATGTCTAAAAATATAATATCATAGACAGTGTCGGACTGTAACAACTTTTGCGGTGAACTAAAAATGTCGATTGAGTGTTTTATTTTCTTTTCATTTAAAACATCTTTTATAAGCCTTAACTCATTATTTAAGGCTATTTTATCATCATCACATAAAGCTATACACAGTGTCATTATTTCATCTCACTTTCAATGTAAATTAAAAATATTTTTCAGTAAATTCGTAATATCTTTATGTATATTACAACACAATCACAATAAATAAATTTTATTATAAAAGCTATAAATTGTCAAGATTTTTACACTGTTTTGCTATATTTTCATTAAAGATGTGCAGAAAAACTTATTTTTATTTGTTACCCATATATAAGGGGTTTTTGCTACCAGCAAGCAAAGCCGCCGGGTACCCGAACGGCGATTTTTTGTTTGTCTATGCCTTGCAAAAGTCACAAAAAATATTTTGGGAACAAATCCCAAACCCAGATAAAAAACGGAGGTAAATATATGGAAAAGCGAAAAAGAAATATTCAAATCAAATTCAGAGTAACAGAAGAAGAAAAACAGTTAATTGAGCAGAAAATGGCGCAGCTACCGACACGACAGATAGGCGCGTATTTACGGAAAATGGCGATTGACGGTTTAATTATTTATACTGACACAACCAACATTAAGGAAATGAACAAGGAATTACATTCTATCGGCGTTAATATAAATCAAATTGCAAAGCGCGTAAATGAAACCGGCTCCATTTATGAGGAAGATATAAAGGAAATTCAAGAAAGGTTAAATAAAATATGGCAATTACAACGAACCATACTATTGACACTACCCTAAGAAAAGCCATTGACTATATTTTAAATCCCGATAAGACAGACGCAAAGCTGCTTGTTCACGCATACGCCTGTACTCCTGAAATTGCAGATATTGAATTTGATTGCACAAGAGAACACGCATATAATAAGGGAGAACATCTCGCGCGTCATATCATACAGGCATTTTCGCCGGGTGAAACCACACCCGAACAGGCTCACGAAATCGGAAAGCGTTTCGCTGATGAACTGCTGGGCGGTAAATTTGAATACATTTTGACAACGCATATTGACAAGGGACATATTCATAATCATATAATTTGTAATGACGTCAGTTTTGTTGATTACAAGCATATCCACATCAATGAAAAGTGGTATAACCATTCACGCCGCATAAATGACAGACTATGCAAGGAATACGGATTATCCGTTGTCGAACCAAACGCTGAAAGGAAAAATAAAAATACCAAGTATGAGAATAAACCGACAAGCTGGAGGGCGAAACTGAAAACCGAGATTGACAAGATAATTCCGCAAGTAAAAGATTTTGAGGATTTTTTGCGTCTTATGGAATTACAGGGCTATGAGATAAAACGAGGTCAATATATATCTGTCCGCGCCAAAGGGCAGGAACGGTTTATACGTCTGAAAGCTCAAACGCTGGGCGAAAGATACAGTGTTGAGGGAATTACAAAACGGATTGAAAAATCGCGCAAACGCAAGCCGATTATTCGTGATAACCGTATCAGCCTTATTATTGATATTCAGAATTGCATTAAGGCGCAAGAAAGCAAGGGCTACGAGCATTGGGCTAAAATCAATAATCTTAAACAGGCTTCAAAGACGCTTAATTATTTGACCGAGCATAATATAAACAGCTATTCGGAATTGGAAAGCCGTATTGATGAAACGTGCAAACAGTTTGACGATACCGCCGACAAGTTCAAATCAGTTGAACGGAATTTGAACGACATAAATATTTTACGAAAGCATATAAGCACATATAAGGCGCTCCGTCCTGTATATGATAAATATGTCAAGTCGAATAACAAGGCAAAGTTTGAAAAGGAACACCAACGGGAAATTATTTTATTTAAGGCTTCTCATAAATATTTATCGCAGGAGCAGACCGATAGAAAATTACCGACGCTTGAAAGCGTAAATGTTCAGCGTATGGAATTAGAGGAGCAGCGGCAGAAATTATATACCGATTACAGAAAAGCGAAAAAAGAGGTGTCCGAAATTGATATTGTAAAAGCTAATGTTGACGCTATGCTGCACACTCCGCAAAGGAGCGAACCGACAAGAGAAAATCAGATAGAATAGTCATTCGGCGTTTTATACAGGCTGATGTTAAAACCTTGTGCGCTTTTCCGGCTGGGCGCGGCATATAGTAAGTGATATAATTAGTATAGAGAAAATATATTTTAATTTCAGGAGGTTTTCACTATGAAAAAGAAAATTATTACACTAACACTAATCGCTGCATTATCAGCGACAGCGACAACAGCGTTTGCCGCCCCGATTCCAAGAGAAAGCGCGCCGCTTAATGCGACAGAAGCACAAATCCAAATCACTGAAAATATTGTAGGTGATATTCTTGATGAAGTGCAGACGGGCAAGCTCGGTTACACATTAGCTGCCGGATATGCTAATACAAAAATCCGCAAGGCTGTAATGGCAAATCAGACAGACGGTAACGGTTACGGTATCTTATCGCCAATCGCGCAGAACGCAATCCGCGTTATGAGGGATAAACAGTTAAGACCTGACGCATACGCAAAAGCGGAGGAAGAATTAAAGGTATTGCTTGCAGATGTGATTACAGCGGTTCAGAACGGTATGGATATTGACACTGCAACAAAAACGGCTTATGAGAAAATCTATCAATCAGCAGACACGTCATTTAATTATGACGAGCAATTTTCACTTGATACCTGTTATCGAGATATTCCCGCTGTCGGAATGGAAATGTTTACAGTCGCAAGGAAATTGTTATTGGAGGCTGCCGTAAAATGAAAATTGAAGAAATAGATAATTGTGATGATTTAGACGATATAAAGGTTTTCGCAATATTGGTTACTGATGTTCCAAGCAAATATGTAGCCCAAGCAAAGAAAATAGACGGAAAGTATTATAAAGAGGATTGTTTTGGAATAGAGATTTCATATCACGCTGACGAGGACAAATATGTTATATCGTCCGAATATGATAAACAACTGTATTATGTGGATTTTAACGGTAATTGGCATTGGTTGGATTATACTTTTACACAAGCAGAAAAAGACGCAGCAATAGAGTTATGCAAAAAGGATTTACAAAAGGAAGCATAACCAAAGCGGTTATGCTTCCTTTTTCTCTTTGACTATATAATATTCTTTTCTAACAACTCGGTAACTTCTCTTACGCTACGTCCTTGTGAATGTATGGCATTGAGCAAATTTTGGATTTCTTCGTTTGTTGGCTTTTGTACACTATTCTTCGTTTTAGGAGTATGGTCATTTATATATTTTTGAATAAGTAATACTAATTCGTTAATCCCAATTTCACCCAAATTCTTTATTCCCCATATTTGCGGCAAAGTCAAATTTAGTAGTTTTTCTAAATCAATAATATTTTTAAATCGTATAATAGCAGACACGACTCTTGCAGACAAACAAAGTTGTGAGAGCGGAATGTTTTTGTAGATTTCGGATTTTACATTAAAAATTTCTGCTAATGTATAATCAGATGTTTTATATTTATTCGTTAATTCTTTTATGTTTTGTTTATCTTGTTCTGATAATTTTTGATATAGGGTAGATTTTAAATCCATATGTAACAACTCTTTTCATTAAATAAAATTGCATAATAAAAGTGCGTCGCTTCAATAGAGGCAACGCACAAAAAATGCGATACTCTATTGTCTGCGAAAACAATTTTTATACTTTCCAATATACGTTGTAACATATGGCACAAAGTATTAAAAAGAGTACGCATTTTTATCATATGATAAAAATGTTTTTCTTCGTGCCAAAAAAAATTGTATGCAAAAAAAGCTATAAATATAAAAATTGTTTTCGCATTTATAAATATATCATAAATTACTATTATTGTAAATACCTTTTTACATCAAAAAAATAAGACAGGAATAACGGCTAATATAACAGTTATTCCTATCTATATTTAATATAAAATGTCCGCGTTTTCAATCCTATTTTAAGGGTATTTGATATGCTATCATTACTTTATCAATTTTAGGCTTTGAAACACTTGATTTTATGCGGTTTTATTCCCTTAAAATGCGGACATAGACCGCTTATTTCTTTTCCGTTCAGCGTCTTTACGCAATCGTATCTTTCGGCGGCATTTATCACAATATTTTGAATTGCGCCCTGTCGGCGTATATTCATTACCGCAAACCGTACATTTTTTCCTGTTCTTCGGCTTCATCAGCTTTATGTACAATTCTTTATCATTCGGCAAAACCGCTGTTCTGAACCATTTACAATTAAGTGAATATGAAATACTTTGAGGGCAGACGCAAGGCTCGCCGTCATCAAGTAAAATACAATTCCCGTTGTCATAATTACAGCATTGATTTTTTATCAATGCTCGGCTCCGCCGCGCCTGTTCGGGCGTCATTCGTATAATATCACTCATAGCGTTTCCTCACGCGGCTTTTTCTGCGGCTGCGGCTTATCAGTATTGTTTTGTTCCTTTTGCAATCTGTCTAACTTTGCTTTAATTGAGGGCTTGACCTCGACCGCCGTTATTTTTCCGTTAATTCTCATAAACATTTCAGGTTTAGCAAAACGCTCTGAAAACTGCTTTATCTGGTCTTTATCAAGGCTGCCGAAGTTGTCGCCAGATAATCCTGCTAATACAAATGTTCCTGCGATAATATCGTACATATTATCCTCTGCGTCATAAAGCGCACGGTTTAATTCCATTCTCTCATTTTTGCCCTCGTCATTACAAATAAGACCGACAGGCTCCGCAAACGGATATACAACTTCAATTCTGCCGCCAACCTCTTTCTGGAGGGCTTCAAGACCTGTCGAAATTTCCTTTATATAAGGCTCCTGCATAGGCGGCACAATTAGAACGGTCATTTTTTGCGGCTCCGTAGGTACGGTAACGCGATATTCGTCAGGTATGTTTTTACCGTCATACACTTTGTCAAACTCCGTCCAGCCTGTTTCTAAGACAATACCGTCAAGCAAATATCCGCCATGATCGTATGCGTGATGTTTGCCGTATTCTTCATAATTCATATTTCTTTCATCAAGCATATCTCGGTGTGCAATATACTTTCCGTAATCTGCCCAATTAGATATATTGTCAACAATATTATAATACTCCATATTGTATGTAATATTTATTGCGTCCGTTATATTTTTACATTCGCCGGCTTTAAGCGCGGTTTGAAAAACGGTCATTTCAGTATCTTCCAATTCCGATATACGCATAGCAAAATAATTTAGCGCGTCAACGCTTTCATACATAGTTAAACACTTTTTTAAATCATCATTGCCGCAAGCGTAATCATCAAAAAAGTATGTATCAGGGCTTGCGTTTTCAGGTAAGCCTATTTCTGCAAATGTCCGCTTTACCGTTTCCGCGTCTGTCGGGAAAGACAGTTCCGTACCGCTTGTTTCTCTGTTTCCGTTGTCATATTCGGAACGGTTGACGATAAAAGCTGCAAATTTATAGTCATTCATATTTTTTAACACTCCTTTTTCATTTTTTTGTTTTTCGGCTGTCTGTTCAATATTACGGTTGTAATCGGGATAATTGAACGGTTCACCATTAAAGGTTATTTCCCGTATGGGCTCAAATTTTGATAATACACCTTTTTGCAATTCCGCAAATTCCTGATAATCACTTTTTGTAAAAGCTCCGTTTTCTATCATTTCAGATTGAGATAATACCCAGCCAGAACCGCATAGGAAAGAGAACATTTTTTTATTATCGGAAATAAAGGTTAAGGAATTATCCGAATTGTTATAAAACGGCAATGATTTTTTTTCGGAATTATATAGATTGCGTTCACTTTTTCCCAAATAAACATTACCGTCTTTTCCGAGAAAAGCCGTCAGACCTTTATAATTACTTAATGCCGCCGATGTTATATGAACCCCTGTAAATTCGGGAGCTTCTGTATATTCCTTTAATCCTTTGAAATATGCCTTTTGTTGACCGTCATAATTTATGACGATAATATCCCTTAAATCAGGCTGATAAACAGCAGCGCCGGCGGCTTTATTTATCATTAAGCCTACGTCTATTTCCATAGGCGTTTTATACTGTTCAAGCGGTTCGGAACGAACAATCTCATACATATCCTTATTTATATAATTTCCTTTTTCTCTTTCAGACTTTAAGCTATATCCGCATTTTTTGTCATAATCCGATTTCAGATGATAGACAGAATATTGATTTTTTCTAAATTCCGTTTCATAAGCATTAAGGCGGTTCATCAGTGCGTCGCCCTCGTGTCCCAATACGGAAGATATGAGATGTTTAATATAAAATGTGTCGCTTTCTAACATTTTATCCGCAAGTATTTCACGCTGCCTTTGTTCCATAGGAAATTTTGTCCTGTATTTCAAATTATGCGCTCTTAAAAATGCGTCTATTTCAAAAGCAAGTTCAAATACTTCGTCTAATTCGTAATCCTGAGTAGCACCGTCCGGCTCTCTAAAATCTTTTTCATCTGCCATAGGCTAATCCTCCATATCAATATCAGGTTCAAGCTCCAGCTTAGAAAATTCATCATTCGTCATACGCTCCAGCTTGTCAATAACCGTTTCCGTAATTTCCTTTAATTCCGTATCTTCAATGTACGGAACAGAAAAACGGAGCTCTTTTAAAAGCTCCGTCTTATCAGATGTATCATAAATACACATCAAATTTATTTCGTCCTGTGAAAATGTCATAGTAAAATATCCTCCTTTTGTTGTTGTGTTTTTGATTTCATCGGTTCGGATTTACCCTTGTTTTCCGCAAGCTGCTTTTTGATTGATGGCTTTTTCGCTGTCCGTTCTGCAATTATGGCATTGTATAAATCAATATCTGCCTGCGTTAGTAAATCTGCTTCGCCAAAATCTTTGCTTAATTCGACGTGGGTTATAATATCCTCCTTTTCAGCTTCCGTCATTTTATCAAGCTGCGCCTTGATTTTCTTTTTTGACAAATCCGCAATATGATTGTCAATATTGCCGCATTTCAGCTTTTCAAGTCGTTTATGCTCGCACGATAGAGTAAATTTTAATTCTTCATCAGCGGAAACACTATCGGCACACACCGAAACATTTATAACGTGTTTAAAATGCTTCGGATAATCTAATTCATAAAGATTGCCCTTGATGACTTCATTTTCAAAACCCGTTATTTTAATAGCATAGGCAATAATATTGTCGTGTGCCTGTTCGCCATAGTATGTCCAAGTATTATATGCTGATGTATCTTTTGTAAAGACGTCCGTTTCACAATAACAGTATGTACCGTTCAGACGCGACATAAAAAGTAAATACTTATCTTCTGCACTGTCGCTTAACGCTGCCGTATGTATTGTATCAACATCAAGAAAAAAATCATTTTTGTAATGCTCTGTATTTATGTTCATTATTCGGCGCAGCGAATTTATAATATCCACATTTTCAAACTTACGCATAGCTTAAACCTCCAAAGCCGCATTTTTGACCTTTTCGGATTTTTGCGGCTGTTTATCTGCCTGCGCCTTTGCTTCCGCCAACTGCTTTTTGATTGACGGCTTTTTCTTAGATGTCTCATTTTTGGAAGGCGTTTTGCCTTTCTTAACTTTTTCCGCTTCATTTGCCGCGATAATATCCATAATAGCGACAGGTTCGCCATTCTTCGCCTTTGCTTCAAGCTCGTCAATGGTAGGTGTGTCTTTGGAATTGTCCTCCGGCTCAAATACTTTTGCGCCGTCTGCCGCGTCTGCGTCCGACAATTCAGAAAATCCGTCCTGTTCGGCTATCTTCGCCGGTTCCTCGTTTCGTTTCTGAAATTCAGACGGTAATGTACCGTCTAATGGTCTGATATACTCCACCTTGTCAGCAGCGTTAAGGACTTCGCCTGTTAATGGCTGCTGCCACGCTTTTATTTTCGGCTCCCAATGAAAACCGTTTGCCTTTAATTCGGCGCGGATATTATCGTCCGGCTTTTCATTAAAAAATACTTGCAGATAATTAGCGTCTGTATTGATTGCAGCGTATCCGCCGTTAAAATCCCAGCCCGTAAATTGTGTATAATCCGTTTCCTGTTCGGTCTGCTCAATATCCTTTGCAAGCTCTTTATAATACTCGTCAATGCCTAATATAATTTCATTCGCCGTTTTTTGTATTGTGTCAAGGGAAGCGTTTAACTCCGGTAATTCCTTATCTTTGCTCCAACCCGCAACATATCCGAAAGAATAATCGGAAGTGTCAATCCCATATCGCTGACAAACGGTATAGGCGACGCTTTCAGCTTCAACCTCCATTGTACGATTGTTCTTTTGTTCTTCGGGCGTCAATTCCGTTGATTTTTCTTTGAGAATATTGTGTAGTTTAGCGTGTGCAATTTCGTGTATCAGCGTTTTTAACTGCTGAACCTCGCTCATACCGTTTTTTACGGCTATTCGCTGTTCTTCAAAATTACAATATCCCTTTGCTCCCGTATCTATATCCTCATACCCAATAGGCATAGGCGATATTTTTTCAAGTGCGGCATAAAACTTTTTGAAATCCGCAACATTGCCCGTAAGCTCGTCAACTCCCAAACTCGGCAGCGGTTCGCCCTCCGTCTGCGACAAGTCAAATACGGTAGCAACTCGGAAAGTGGGGATAGTTACTTCTTTTTCCTCTGTAAGCGGTTTACCGTCCCAGCCTATAATCGGCTTGTTTGTTGCCGGATTTATTTTCTCAATCTGCTTTTTTGTTTTGTATGAGGACGGCGCGATTATTTTAATACCGCGTTCACCTCGTTTTACTGTGCGTTTGTGATTATCGCGCCATGCGCCAAATCCCGCCACCATAGAAGCGTCGGGCTTTTGCATTAAAATCAAAAGCGAATTTCTAAAACTGTAATTATGGAATTTTGACATACACGCAAGATATTCCGCATATTTATCGCCGTTAAATATGTCTTTCACTCCGTCCTCCAGCTTTTTCAAAATCTCGCTCAATTTTTCATAGGGCGTTTCGCCGGATAATTCTATCGCCTGTACAGAAGCCCTTGACGGCTCCGATTTTTCAGGCGCTTTTGTTGCTTGTGCTTTTGCCATTAGCTCAACCTCTCTTTCAGTTATAATATTTTCCAAAGGCTGCGGCTTCGTATTGCCGAACCCTCTTATTTCTGTTTTCATATTTGCGTTATTTCTGTAAAACATAATAAGCGTATCAAGCGCTTTATTAAAAATAGATTTTGCGGCAGTCGGAACGGAGGGCGTAAAATCTATTACGCCCGTTTTACCGCTTCCAACCCAGCCACTCACAAACTCGTTGAAATTTGACCTTATACCTATACGCCGATATTCCGTAACCTTTTTATAAAAGAAATCGTTGCATTGTGTTTGTATTCCCAAAATCAACGTGCCTGTCTGCGGATTATACATAAAACGGCGGTTTTGGATTTTCTGAATATCAAATGTTTCCGTATTAGTATCAATCCGCATAATTCCGTTTGTTATGTCAATACGTTTCATCAGATACCAAACCTCATAGGCTCAAATCGTTTTTTTGCCTTAACGGTACGGATTGCGTCTTTTCGGATTTTGACTTATTTTCCGCAAGCTGCTGACGAATTGACGGCTTTTTTTCTTCTGTTTTTACAGCGTCTTTCTGTTCAGCTTCAATATCGGGTATAGAGCTTATACGGTATTCGTCAGGAATATCATCACGGCTGCCGTTGTATATCTCTTTAAAATCACTTTGATTACACACAACATAACCGTAATCCGTAAATACACCGTTTTCATTCAGCGCAGTATCATCTCCATACTCCTTATAATCAATGTAATTTTCCAATGCTTTCAGTGTGTTCATATCATAACAGCCCAATTCATTGATAAGGTAATATCACAAATCATACTCGTCTGTAATATCTGGATATATTTCGTAGCAATCAAGATTTTCAGTTAGATTTATCAAATCCTGTACACTGTCTGAATGTTCGCCCATTTTAACGATAGCCTTAAAATGCTGTACTTCCGCGTCCGACATTTCATCTAATTTGTCTGCGAGATAATTTAATTCGTCAAGGCTCTCATATTCGCTCAACATATCATATATCCCGTCAATATAACAATCATAGTCTGTAATAAACCATTCCTCATACGGCGAACCGAATACATCTTTTCCGCCTATACCTATACGCCTAAATACATCTTGCATTTCATCAGGAGTAACAGGGAACTTCACCCATTCGCCTACTAAATATCCCTCGTTATATTTTCCAAGATTGGTAACATAAGCGGCCAAGTGAAAATCTGGTGTGCCTTCTGTATCTGCCATATATCAACCTCACTTTCCGTCAAAATCCAGCCTGAAATGTACATACTTATCGTTGCTGTCGATTAAAACCACGTCCGCGTCATAGGTCTTATCCTTTTTCTCGGAATACAAGCCTTTTACCTTTGTTCTGCCTTTTGCGAGCAAATCAGACGCCATTTTCTTTGTAATCTCTTTTCGCTTGCTTGTGAAAAACCTGTCATTTTTCCACATAACGAATTTACAGCTTTTATTAGCGCAATAAAAGTTATTTTTGCTTTCGTGTACGTCCGAACCGCAGCGGGGACATATACCGATAACCTCACGCGGCGCGCGGAATATCGCTCTGTCCTCGTCTGTGATGAATGAATATGTGGTTACAAGCTCCCTTGTCAAATCCTCAATTCCTTTCATAAACTGCTCCGGCGGATAATTGCCCTTTGCAATCTCGGCAAGGTTATTTTCCCAATCGGACGTTAGAATAGGTGATGTGAGCTTTTCGGGAAGAACGCTGACAAGACTTATACCGTTATGAGTTGCAACAATAGACTTGCCCTTACGCTCTGCAAAACCTGTCTGTACCAGCTTTTCTATAATTGCCGCTCTTGTCGCCGGCGTTCCCAAGCCCTTGCGTTCCGCTTCGTCCGTTGTTTCGGCGGCTCCTGCCGTTTCCATTGATGATAATAGAGTGTCCTCCGTAAACGCTTTCGGCGGTGAGGTATAACCCTCTTTGACTTCTGATGAAACGGTAACGGTTTCGCCTTTTGTAATACAAAATACATCTTCGGCGCGGTCTGTGTCCGAATGAATATATCTTTTAAAAAGCTGTTCGATATTTTTCCAGCCCTCAAATAAAATGATTTTACCCTTTGCCGTAAACTGTACGCCGCCGCACTCCAAAACTGCGGTAATCGTTTCATACTCATACGGGGAATTAACCGCACATAACAGCTTGCACATAATAAGGTGAAGTATATTACTTTCGCCGTTTGGTATTTCCGCCAAGCTGATATTTTCAATTTCTGCCGTCGGAATAATAGCGTGGTGGTCTGATACCTTTTCATTATTGAATAAGCAGAATGTATCAGGCTTAAAATCCGTACAGTTTGAGAACGGCGCGAATTTTGACGCTATATGAACGATTTTAATAACAGTATTGTGCATATCGTCCGTTAAATATCGGCTGTCGGTTCTCGGATATGTAATCAGCTTCTTTTCATAAAGCGATTGAGCATAGTCAAGCGTCTGTTTCGCCGTATATCCGAATATTCGGTTTGCTTCGCGCTGTAATGTTGTGAGGTCAAACAGTTTCGGCGCGCCTGTTTTCTTTTTCTCTTTAACAGCGGAAATACAAACGGCCTGCCTTTCGTGGCAAGCCGCTTGTAAATTCTGCGCTTCGTCTTTGTCGGAAATCTTATCGCTTACAGCCTTAATATTGCCGCCGTCAATTTCAACGGTATAATATTTTTCTTTCCTGAACATTGAAATTTTGCTGTCCCGTTCTGCTATCATAGCAAGGGTAGGCGTCTGAACGCGTCCTATATTCAAATGCTTTCTATACAGTGATGTAAACAGTCTTGTTGCGTTTATACCGATAATCCAATCAGCTTTTGCGCGGCATAACGCGGAATTATAAAGATTATCATACTCGCGTCCGTCTTTGAGGTTATTAAATCCCTCGCGGATTGCGCTTTCTTCCATTGAGGAAATCCATAAACGGAAGTACGGCTTTTTGCAGCCGCACATATTATATACAAATCTGAAAATCAATTCGCCCTCGCGTCCTGCGTCGCACCCGTTTATAATCTCGGTTATGTCGTTTCGGTTCATTAAACCGCTGACAACCTTATACTGATTTTCCTTGCCCTTGTTTATGGCAAACTGCCATTTTTCAGGTAGGATAGGTAAATCCTCATATTTCCATACCGCGTATTTTTCATCATACGCCGCTGCGTCCGCCAAGCCTGCAAGATGTCCGATACACCAAGTAATGATATATCCGTTTCCCTCAAAATATCCGCTTTTCTTAGCGGTTATGTTCAAAGCCTTTGCGTAGCTCTGGGCTACCGACGGCTTTTCCGCAATTACTAATTTCATTTATTTAATCATTCCTCCTTTATTTTTACATACAAAAACAGCACCCAACAATGAGTGCTGTTTTTGTGGTTGTATATTATCCTTTATAAAACAGTTATAATATCCTCTGAAATACCGTATTTTTTTGCAACTGCTTTTACTAACGCTCTTTCTGAATGGTATTCCGTATTATCCACTAATGTTTGGTCGTCATATAATTCCTCATCATCTTCATCAAATAACATTATATGCTCAACTCGATATATGCCAATTAAGTTTTCTGGCATTTCTATGGATAATTCAACACGTCCTATTTCTCCTATTACATCAGGTAGTCCGCTATCATCTACCGCCCAAACTTCACCATCACTAACTACAATCATTCCATTACCTGTATATTCATCAACCTTACTCATATACAATCTCCTTTCTACTTGTTAGTAAGTATAAAATTTCTTGAATAAATATTATATCATAAACAAAGTAATATTGCAATATATTTTATTCATCTTCTGTATATGTATCGTCCTCGTTTTCGGTTTCCTCGTCCTCGCCGTCGGTAAATTCAAAATCTTCCAAATCGGGGGCGTTTTCCATATTCTTTTTTGGAAGATAAACCTTGAAATAGTACGCGCCAAGACCGCCTATACCTATAATCGCAATCAGAATAAGCATTATACTTGAATTGCCTGACTTTGATTTATCGGTTTTCGGCGCGGTTTTCGTCTTACCGTCCGGCTCCGCCGACGGCGACGCCTGCGCCTGCGGTGTAGGGCTTGCTTTTACTGCTGCGGGTACTGCCGCGCTGTTTTCCTTTGCAAGCGCTTCAAGGTCGGATATATCAACCTTATTCAAGAAATACACATTATCGTTTACATTCTGCTTGTCGATAACGATAAAAAATACGCTGCCGTCCTTTGCGGTTACGCTTATAAACTGCAATTTATCACTGTCGGAAATGTTGTCTACAACGTGCCCCGCGCCCGCTGTTGATATGGTACGCGCCGGCTTCGGCGTTTCCGTTGCCGCCGGCGCTGCTGCTGTACTGTCATAGTTTGCGTGTGCGGTTATTCCGCACATTCCGCCAAAGCATAATAAAGCTGCTGATAATATCGCAATAATTTTATTCTTCATTCGCGTCGTCCTCCTGCTGCTCGTTTTCCTCAATAGCCTTTAATTCCTCCTCGTACTCGTCGGGAAGAAGAACATCACCCTTTGCATACGCGCTTAAAAGTACGGTAAGCTGGGGAGTGCTAAGTTTAACAGCCTTAACGAGATTTACAATCTGCAAATTCTCGGCTTCGACTTTCTGCGCTTCAAGATTGCGTAATTTTTGCTGATACTCGCTTATCTTTGCTTTTGTCCTTATAATATCCTTTTCGATTTTTTCAAGTGTTGCCATAATTAAAATACCTCCATAAAATTAAATTTTTTGTTTTGCGATAAATTCATCAATCTTTTTATCGACTTCGGAAAATGTATTCCCATATTTGAACTTTTGACTTGCAAGGTTTTTGTCCTTTGATAATATTTCAAGCTCATTCCATAGGTCAGGGTGGTATTGCTTCAAATATGCAAACTCGCCGTAAGTCGCGTTAGGACAGAACCAACAACCGCCCCTTTTGTGATACTTATATATTGGGGACAGCAAATCATACTTGCTGCATAAATCATAAGCCATTTGTTCAGTATAGCCATATTCGGCAAGTAATGATATTTTATTTGTACCGTCAAGCCTTGTAAGCCTCGCCGGTTCGTCTGCGGCTGTTCCGACATATTGTACAAATCCGCCATTTACATTTTTCAAATAATCCTGAATTGCTTTTATTTTTATACGGCTGTTAATTGTACACATTCCACCTATCGGAAAACCGCTTTTTCTTCCATTTCTTAACGGATTTTTAGATTTTGTGATTATCTGATGAAAACAATCTAAATAATCTTTTGTCGCGTGTAATATTTCAACCGTATAACCCCATTCTTCAAAAACGGGAATAGCTCTGTTTTTGATAAAGTCTATATGTTCGGGTAATTCGCCTGAAATACCGCGTTTCTTATCAAACATTACCTCGCTGAAAATGACGGTTGACGGCGGCAAGTTATGAATATGACTAAGTATTATTGCCGCCGTACTGTCCTTGCCACCGCTCCAACTGTAAAGATAACGCATATCAACCGCCCCCAAGTCTGCCAAAGGCGTAAAAATGCGAACTCCAATAGGAACTATCAATACTCGCGTACTGAATAGGGTTGCCGCAATGTATCATCATACCGTTACCGACAAATATTCCGACGTGGGTTACAGGCTCGCCCGCGTTATATGTGCCTGTAAAAAATATAATGTCGCCGGGTTTTGCGTCCGCTCTTGACACAACCGCGCATTGATTAAAAATACCCTGCGCTGTTGTACGGGATAGAGGATATACGCCTGACGCCTGATATACCCAGCATACAAAACCGCTGCAATCAAAACTCGTTGACGGTGAAGAACCGCCCCATACATACGGATAACCTAAGTATTTTTCGGCTTCCGTTATAAGACGTCGGAATGTAGCGTCGTTTAATGCTTCGCCGGGTATGGTATAACTCGGCGGCGCTGCCGGATTAGAATAAATATCGTCCGCAAATAAATAATCGCGGTTGCCCTTGCTTTCAAGATATATACCGTATAATTCCCGCTGGTCGTCCGTAAGGTTCGTATTTGTAAGCATAGTAATATTCTTGTTTACAAGCGTAACATTGAGTATTTTATATTCCTTGTCGTTGCCCTCGTCGTCCGTCCTTGTTTCCGTCTGAGATGTAAGCGTTAATATATACTGCTGTTCAAACAAATCATCAAGCGGCTGTTTTACATCATCAAAAGTGAAATCCATATACAACGCCGTGAGGTAGGAAATGAGCTCATACGGATTATGGCCTATCTGCGCCAAATCGTAATTGTATTCGTCATAACCTCCGTAATCGCGTTCAATATTGTTTATCTCACTTTGTAAACCGCTTTCAAGGTCTTTGTAATAGTTTTCCGCCGCGTATATATCTTCGTCCTCCGCAAAGTATGACGATACCATAATTGAGTTAAAGCCCGTTGTACCCATAACCGCGCAAGATGAAATTGTAGTTGCTATCCAAGCAATTATTAAAGCAATAGCAAGAATGACGCCGAATACCTTTTTATGACGCTTTATAAATTCAACAACGTACACCGTAACGTCCTTTGTGGTCTTTGCGGCTCGTTTTGCCTTTTTAGCGTTCTGTTCGGCGCGCTTCGCCTGCTGGTATTTTTTCTTAATCTGCTTTTTTTGAAAAAATTTTCTCAAAGCTGATTTTTTCTTGAAATCGGGATTATCCGCAAGCGTCTTTTCAACAAAGGCCTTTGCTTCCGCCTTTTCTGCCTTGAATTGCAGACGCGCCGCCTTTTTATACGGCACATTTTTGCGGTTTTGTATAATCATACGCCCTGTACGGTTTCCAAACCGTAAAATGCTTTCGGCTTTCTGTTCTGTCTTATGCGCGGCTTCAATTCCTGTATTTTCGTGTTCTGTTTCGCTCACTTTTGAATGTGCCTTGTTTAATACGGTCATACCTGCCATATCCGCCGCATTTTTTACAGGGGAACGGTGGTATATATCGGATTGAGGCTTAATCTCTTTTTCAAATTTCAGACGGGTTTTAGCTTTCTTTTTCTTTTCATCATAAACACGCTGCTTTTTAACCTTGCGCTTATGAGGTAATTTGTTTTGTGCTTTTTCCGCCTTGCCTTTGAGCTTATCGGCTTTCGCCTGCGCCTTTTCCGCTCGCTTAAACTGAAAATCGCCCTTTTCGGGAATATCTAAAACAGTATCGGCGTTTTCCGCCGACTCTGTTTTGGATTGCTTTTCCTGATATAAGCGGTTTTTGCTTCCGGCTGTCTGTTTTTCGGTTTTATCCTCTGACGGACGGAATGAAAATTCCGTCTTGCTTTCCCGCGTTTCAAAAACAAAATCCTCTTTTTCCGTTACTCTGTCAAAAACCGTATCGCCTGCGTCAACCGCTTCTTTGATGTTGTACTCTGCTGTTTTTTCGGTCTTGACGCGCTTTTTCTGATAGGCTCGGTTTTTATCCGGTTGCTTCGATTTGCTGTCTGCGGAATCCTTTTCGGAATCCGCGCCGAGCTGAAAATCCGAATTGCCGTTCACACGGTCAAACGCTTCATCAGGATTATGTGTCTGCTCGGTAAAGTCATAATTTCCGTTATCTTTTGAGGCTTCGGCATTGTCCGTCTGCGTTTCTTCCGCTGTACTGTCTGCGGAATGTTCGGTATTATGTTCTGAAATATCATAATCAAAAGTCTTTTGATTAAATTTGCGCTGATACCGTTTATTTCTTGCCGCCGTAGTTACGGCATTAGAAAAGCCGCCTTTTTTGGGTGGCTCGCTTGTCGGCGGGGAATATGATATATCCGATTGACTATCAAGGTTAATATTCTCTAAGTCCTCTTGCTGTTCTGTATTATTTTCGGTAGACTTTAATATTTCCTGATTGTCTGACGGATTTTGTACGGTAGAAGTATCAAGCGGCTTTTCGGTATCTAAAAATTTCTGCTGATACCTATTATGTTCTGAAGAAGTAAAAGGCTTCGCGCTGCCTTTTGCGCTCTGCCGTCCGAGAACGGTATCGGCTTCAACCTTTTTTGAAAAGTCTGTATCTTTATTCCGCGCCTTAAATTCCTTATCTTTCATTGTTTACCTCCGCCGTTAAAGTTCGGGATTATCGCGCTTTTTTGTCGGCGTCGGCTCCGGCTTGTTTTTCTCTGCCGCCTTAATGGAATTTAACTCTTGACGGATAGAGGGCTTTTTATCAGACTTGACATTTTCCTGTACCTGCTGCGGTTCGCCCTCAATGGTATATCCGGGTAAAGTCTGACCGTACACCTTAAAAGGTTTTGCATATTCTTTCGGTATCGGCGGCGATATTTCAGTAAACAAATGCGAATATGCTTTTATTCTACCCTGTATATATTTTTCCGCTTCTTCTTTACTATTACAGGTTCTTTCTTGTCCTGCAATCTTTATATTATAATTACTGCGAGGATTATTCGTAAATATATTCCAAGTAACATCATACTTGTTCACTCTGGTTCGCCAGCTTGACCGTTCATATATGCGGTATGACATTTTATATACCTTGTTGCTGATATGAGTAAAATCAAATTCATCTTTACCTTTTACCCATTTATTTGACGTATGCTTAACTTCTGGGATTTTCAAATACTCAATAGCCCTGTCAAATTGTCTTGTAATTGCCGCTTTTTTTTCCCAATCCCGCGCTGACTGCCGTACTTTTTCAAAGGCGGCTGTTTCTTTTTTGACGTTATTATCACGCATAGCCTGTATTTTTTCAAGCGGTTGTGAAATCAAATTCAATATATCGGTTTCATTAACGATTATGGTATGCTCAACTTTAAGTGTGGCGCCGGCTGATAAATCGTCATTTTCATAAGTACGGTAATTATCGTAATCTTTGTACATATATACCTCCTGACATTTTTTATTCTAATTCCTTTAATCGGATAGGGCTTACAATCTCATAGCCGCGTCTTGCGGCAAGCTCGGCAATATCGGCAATCAGCTTTTTGCGTTCCGCGCGCTCTATATTCCTGATTGCTTCATACGCCGTAAAATCCTTGCACCCGCTGCCGTTAAGAAAATCCTTGTTTTCTCTGCTTATATCTGCTCACCTCCAAACTCACAATATTTCTTACATCTTCCCGTTTCAATATCTGAAATGAATTTAAGTATAGGGAACACCTGCGGAGGACATACGGCATTACCTAAGGCTTTTAGCCTGTCGGCTCTGCCGTCCGTCCTGTCCGTTATACGCGGAACGCCGACAGGTTCCCGTTCCCACAACTTAAATCCGTCCATTGCTTCGGGAACCCCATTAACCATTCCACCCAATCGGGATTGAGCGCCGCCGTCTCCGACTGCGGCTGTTCCTCTAATATCACCTGCGCCGCAAGGTTCGCCCCGTCCTTGCTTTTCCTCATTACCTCCGGCGGAAATTTTGACCTTATCCCGTCCGACGCTACCGGCGTCATATAGAACACCGCCGCCGACAGCGGAAGGCTCCAGATTGCGCCGTTTTTGTTCTTCTTCCGAAATATCCCGTTGTCTGAAAGATACACATTCATATTTACAGCCGCCGTTTGCTTTTTGTTGTTGTCGGAGGCAAGCGGAGTGGGAAACATCAACGCCGACGATAAAAGTTCTTGTGCGCTGATGCCACGCGCCGACACCGCAAGCTGGTAATACGAATGTTTGAACAGTGTAGCCCGCTTTTTCCAAGTCAAAAATCGTTTTGTCGAGCCCCATATTGATGAACCCAGCAACATTTTCGCCAAGCACCCAGCGGGGCTTGAGCTCTGTAATGACGCGGCACATTTCAGGCCACAAGTAGCGGGTATCTTCAAACCCTTTTTGTTTCCCCGCGCTTGAAAACGGCTGACAGGGAAATCCGCCGCTAATGAGGGTAACGCTGTTTCGTCCTGTTTTTTCAAAAAATACCTCCTTTGTTAGAGTTGTAATATCACGAAATCGGGGCACGCGAGGCCACCGCTTTTCAAGTATGGAAGTCTGGAAATCCGCCCATTCACATTGGCAGACGGTTTTAAACCCCGCTGCTTCTGCGGCGAGGTCTATTCCGCCTATACCTGTAAACAGGCTTAAATGCGTTAAATCATTCATCTTTCTGTATTTCCTCCGGCTTCGTCGTCATATACGAATACAGCTTCAAGTCTTTCGGGAAACGGTCTACAAACGGAATGATTACATTTCCGTAAAATAAAAGTCCCTCGCCCTCGCCCGACTGCGTTACATACGATAATTGGTGAGGGGATATATTAAGCTGCTTCGCTAAAATCTGTCTGTCGCCGCCTGCCTGATTGAGCATATAGATAAAATCGGAATTTTCAAAAATATTCTCAATCTCTCTTGACGATAACAGGTCTTTGACATTCTGCGTTATGCCTGTCGGAATACCGCCCCATTTACGAAAGCGTTTCCAAATCTCAACCGAATATGCCGCCGTCTGTTCCTCCTTTAACAGTAAATGAAATTCGTCTACATAATACCGCGTCGCCTTATGCTCCGCGCGGTTAATTGTTACTCTGTTCCATACCTGATCCTGAACAATCAGCATACCCAGCTTTTTAAGCTGCTTGCCGAGCTCTTTAATGTCATAGCAGACAATACGGTTATTTACATTTACATTTGTACGGTGATTAAACACGTTTAATGAACCGTTTACATACAAATCAAGCGCCGACGCGATACGCTGCGCTTCCGGCTCCGGCATAGCTTTAAGCTCGTTATATAAATCTTCCAAAATCGGCATTTTAGACGGTTCGGGATTAGCGAGGTACGGACGGTATATATTTATAACCGCTCTGTCAATCACGCTTTTTTCAATCGGTTCAAGTCCGTTCTTGCCGCCGACAATAAGCTCACACAATGAAAGTATAAAATCTGATTTTAATTGTACGGGATTTTCGTCCTCGCTGTAATTGAGGTTAATGTCCATTGGATTGATATAATCGTGCGAGTTCGGGGAAATCCGTATAATCTGACCGTTAAGCCTTGACACAAGCGGCGCGTACTCCGCTTCCGGATCGCATATAATTATATCGTCCTGCGTTACAAGGAAAGCGTTAGCAATCTCTCTTTTCGCGCTGAATGATTTACCACTGCCGGGTGTGCCTAAAATTAAGCCATTCGGATTTTTGAGCTTCTTTCGGTCAACAAGTATCATATTATTTGATAATGCGTTTAAACCGTAATATAACGCTTCATCGCCGGCTTGAAAAAGCTCCTGCGTAGTAAAGGGTACAAAAATAGCGGTTGACGAGGTAGTCAATCCGCGTTGTATCTCTATTTGATTTAATCCGATAGGCACGCTTGACATTAGCGCCTGTTCCTGCTGGAAGTCAAGACGCTTTAATGCACAGTTATATTTTTGAGCGATACCCTGCGCCGCGAAAAACATATTATCAAGTTTTTGTTTGTTATCCGCCGTATTCATCACAAGAACAGTAACAAGGAACATTCTTTCATTTCTGCTCTGCAACTGCTCTAATAAATTCTTTGCTTCACCGCCGAATGTCGCAAGGTCTGACGGTATAATATCCATATCATAACCGCTTCTGACCGCCTTTTTCTGTTCCTCAATCTTCATCTTGTCAAGGTCGGTTATTTTCCGCTTGACCGTCTTTATAGCTTCCGACTGGTCGATAGACTTAATATGAATATTTACGCCTATTCCCATATCGAGGTCGAGGAAATCCGCAAGCATACGGTCTGTTAATTCAGGCGCGAGTATCTGTAAAAATGATACAGTTCCAATTCTGCCGCCCATTCCAAACGTGCGGCTGTCGCGGAAATCAAACGAGGTAGGCGCAATAAAATCCTTTGAGGAAAGCCCCGTCTTATGTACCAAATCCCAATGAAAGCCGAATTTGTCTTTTTCGCCCTCATTGAAAGTACAGTGTAAAAGCTCTAAACGCTCTAATCCGTTAAGCGGTCTTGCCTGTACGCCAAGAGCCTTGAAGTTGCCGAGTATATCTGTTTCGATACGCTCTAACTTCTGCTTAGCCGCCTTTAAGTTATCCGCTTCAATTCCGAATGTGATAAATTTGCGCTTTATAATACCGTTGTTTCCGCGCGACAACTGATTTTTGAGCATACCCATATACTCAATGCGTATGTCATTAAAATTGTCTGCCTGTTCGGGAATATGTACGGCTTTTTCATACTCCGCCATATCGACAGTCTGATTGAGGAAAGAAAACTGTACAGAAATTGACTGGTCGAAATAGTTAAGAAAATCGCAGTAGTTTTCAAATATCTCGTTTTTATCCTCATTCCTTGCAAGCTGATAATTTATATCGAAAAACTGAATTGTTTTTGTAAAATAATTATCCTTGACTTTACATATCCCGTCCGGGTACATTTCCTTATATGGAATAGTCTGCTGTGCTGACGCTGCGCGCCTGCCCTGCATTTGCGCTTTTCTGATAGCTGCCGCAATAGCCTTTTTCTGTCGTGCTGAAAGCGGCTTATTCGCTGATATTATGTGCTTTTTCTTTTGTTTTGGTCTTGTGTTTGTATTCTGCTTCGGCAATTATTTTGACCTCCTTATCAAGTTTAATTTGGTTCATAATTGCCGAATACATATTATTTGTTTTATACGGTCTGACTCTCGGCGTCAAAAATCTTGACCGTATATAGTTTCTTAAAATCTTTTCTGCCGGCTGTCCGTCCTTTTCGTACATAGCGAGGAAGAAGAACGGCAAGGCCGCAATTACAAGCGTCATAACCGCGCCGCTTGTGCCAAGCGCGCCGCGCGTAAGAAAGTATGTCGGAACAGCGACGGCAGCCGCAAGTCCAAAGCATATAAGCTGACGCTTCGTAAGGTTAAAAGCTACCTTTGTTTTTACGGTAGTTAAGTCTTTTGGTACGGGAACATAAGGCATTTACCGCGCCCCCTTATCTGTAAAGGTTTCCGTTTTAATCATATAAAAAGGCTCCTTTCTTTTCTAATTTGCCGGCTAACCGTACAGCCGCCCTCGCTTCGCGTCCTTTGCGGTTTATAATAGCCTTGATTTTCTTTGCCGCCCATTCGGGTACAAGCTCCGGCTTCAATACTCCTATAAAGTCTGACGGCTGATAGTCCGATTTTTCTCTGTCGATAAGGAAACGGCAGAAAACATTATCAGACTTTTTATAATCGTGTTCGAAATATACAAGCTGATATTCGGGACGCTTGTATTCGTCAAAGAAAAAATCAGTACGCAATACCAAAATTTCACCGACTAAATCAGACGGCAGCGGAACACAATCCTTTTGCGTAAAAAGTGTTTGTTTTGTCATATATTTTAAATCCCTCCTTTAAAAAGTTAATTAGTGCGCGTTAAATATAGACTTCGATAGGCTTCCTGTCTTGAACAGTGAAAAGCATAATACAACCGTATATGCCGCAATCGTGAATATGGTAGTATGCAGATTATTTGTTACAACAAATCCGTTTACCAACGCCGCATAAATGCCTACGCATACCATAATAAAAAATCCCTGAAAGCCCAGCGCCACAAGTCCGCGCAAATAGTTATTTCCCATTTGTCCCCATTCGCGATTAGTCATTGTCGCAAACGGGATAGCTCCGACCGAGCAATATAAATAAATCTCTATCATACGTCCGAATATTACGACGGTAATACAAACGGATAGGATTTTCATACATAAACTAACAAGCGAGGTTTCCAAAACCAACAGGAACAGTTCGCCCATTCCCATAGCTTCAAGGGTAGTTCGTATGTCGGCAAGTGCGGTTGATATATCAATGTTCGTGTTCGCACCGATTACCCCCGCGCTCTGCGTTACAACTCTTTGTGCAACATCAAATACCGCCATAGTAATATCAAAGGTGTGGGTAACAATATAAATTGCTACCCCCGCCTTTAAGAAATATTTAAAGAACATAAATGTGTCTATATCGTGCATATTGTTCTTTTCCGTAATCATAGTTATTAGCTCATAGCATAAAACAAAGGCTATAATAAGCCCCGCAATCGGTAAAATAACCGTTTGAGAAATATTCTGTATCAAAGAAAATATGCTTGTATTCCAGCCCTGCGGCGTCTGTCCGACGTCCGCCGCAATCGTGGCGACTTTCTCATTTACGTCCGTAAACATTGTTGACAAACTACCCTCAATAAGCGAAATCAGAAAATCGCAAATCGCTTGTGTAATTTTATCAATTATTGAGTTCATCAGCTAAACAGCCCTGACAACAGCGGAACAAGAGTAGTTCCAATCAGCACGACGCCGCCGCCCGCCATAAG
>ERZ791903.246-NODE-246-length-85166-cov-8.344820_pt1 | contig 85166 bp, 94 predicted proteins | sample MGYA00510148_ERZ791903 | MGnify/ENA primary metagenome ERZ791903 (study PRJEB30046, sample SAMN00792080) | human gut metagenome | study: EMG produced TPA metagenomics assembly of the A metagenome-wide association study of gut microbiota in type 2...
GCACTTACTGCATAAAGGTTCGCCGGGTGTTCAACTTATTATTGCAATTCGGGGTTTCTAATTTTTCATGATTTGCAACAATTAACCCTAATTTGTTTTTTAATGTTTGTTTATAAGCAAAGTATAAATATTTATTTTTTGCATGATAATCCGCTAATTTTTTCATAGATTTACTTTGTGCCATTTTTTTAAAATTAAAAATCGCATATAGTTTTGTAAAAAAATGCTCTCTTATTATCAGGTTTGTTAATCTCCCTTCTTCTTCAATTGGCAAATAAAGGAAATGCTTTTCCATTTCAGCCGCAAATAAACCCATACTTTTTCCGATTACAGGAGATTTTTCCATACCCGAGTATACTTTAACATCTTTTATCCCACAAGATGGTGATCGTCCTTTTAATATAAGTCCATCTATATCGGAAATATCTTTAAGAATCTCTTCGGAATATTTTTTCATATCATCCGTTAAATATTTTTTAGATTTAGGTTGAACTAATTCTATACCGTCATGCACTTTAATTAAACGCAGACTTTCTCTTGGTAATCCTAAACCAATTTCTATCTCAGGGCACAGTGGAATAAATTCAATTTGATCTTTCATTTTATCTAATAGATCGAATTGTACAATAGCACCATTATATCTGCAATTCTCAAAACCTAAACACTTACTTATTAAGATTTTTGGTTTCACTTCATTTCCTCCAAATATTTATATATTAAACATTTCTAACGCTTTTTGTCTTTGCGTTTTATGATCTACGATAGGGCTTACATACAGTTTTTTTATATCAATACCGTAGTTTTCTTCTAGCTGTTTCTTAAATTTAAAGGGTTCATGTATATATTGTGTTGGAATATCTTTCAATTCCTTTACATACCTTTTTATAAACTTACCTTCAGGATCGTACTTCTTACTTTGAGTGATTGGGTTAAAAATCCTAAAGTAAGGGACTGCATCAGTTCCTACAGATGCAGCCCATTGCCACCCGCCAATGTTAGAGGCAATATCATAGTCTATAAGCATTTCAGAAAAATATTTTTCGCCTAGCCTCCAGTCAATCAGTAAGTCTTTAATTAAAAAAGAAGCGGTAATCATTCTAAGACGATTGTGCATCCAACCTTCTTCGCTAAGTTGGCGCATTGCTGCGTCTATGATAGGGAATCCAGTTAGCCCAGATTTCCATTTTATAAAATTTCCCTCATCATATTCCCAATTAATACACCTATATTTTTCAATTATCTCTTCATTGTGCTGATTTGGATGAAAATAGTATATCATATTATAGAAATCTCTCCAGGCTAGCTCTTTAATAAATATTTCTTTTCCCAGAGAAAAAGGCATCATTGTTGCAGCATTGAATACTTCTCTGACAGACAACTGACCTGTTGTTAAATAATGCGATAAATGACTTGTTCCATCAAGAAACGGATATTCTCTATTTTCGTTGTAACTACAAAGTTTAGCGTTCATAAAATCAGCAAGGCATTCTCTAGCATTCTCTTCTCCTATAAACATAGAAAAGTCATTATTCAAAAGATTTCTTAATTCAATAAACTTTTCTTTACCAATAGGGTCTTTTTTACTGAAATCGCTTAATATAATCTCAGATAGTTTAGCATAATCAATATTCTGTTCTTCAGGTTTTTTGCTACACATCCATTTATTATAATAATGTGTAAAAACTTTATAATGAGAATTGTCCTCTTTCAATACTTTGTTTGCTGAGTGTAAATGATGGTCATAAAATGAGAAAACTTCAACGTTTTTTCTTTTTAGGAATCTATTCAACTTTTGTTCTTGAGATTTCCCATATCCGCATTCAATAATATTATAATATATTTTGTCTATATTACTAAATTCATTGAGAAGTGTATCAAAACAAGTTAAAATTTCTCCATATAAAAAATAAATATCCAGACCTTTCTTTAAACAACTTTCATAAAAGCTATTCAACGAAGAAAAAAAATAAGCATAACTTGTCGTTTCAATCTTTATTAGCTCAGGATCTAAATGATATATAAATATAAGATTTTCATTATCTTTTATGTCATTGATAGCATTAATAAGCGCGGTATTATCATGAAATCTAAAATCATTTCTTATCCATAAAACAGAATTTCCCACGTTGCCCTCCTATGCCTATTCGTTTAGGCTTGTATTTTATTATCTTATTAAATATGTTAATAGAAAAACTAAGTTTAAGTGGAGTGTGTCAAACGGACATTCATGTGAGTATATATCATCTTCTCTTTCACAAACAAAAAGGATCCACAATTCTTCAGGCATTGAATTAAAGTCCTGACTTGCTTGAATATATGCATATGATAAGTTTTGAGCCGACTCATTTTTGAGCTTTTGCTGATGGACTCCAGATATTTTGTGCCTACGATTATCTACATAAATATCTCTTTTATATTCTTCTTTGAATACTTCAATGAATTCATTCCATGAACTACTCAAAAAATCGTATGTTGATTGAAGCTGAGCTGATAATTCTCTTTTGTCATGCTCTTCACCTTTTCTTGAAAAGGCACCAATCTGTGTCGTGTTTGAGCTTCCAAGTATTCCCATAGATAGCTTATTTGCAATATCTGCAGTGTGTTTTGTTCTATTGTTAATCGCTTCAATATACTGATATTCATCAGAGAGTTTTATCTTTTCTAGCCATGCATGCATCTTGGGAAATGCATTGCTATAAGTTTGCTGTCCAAAAGTCCGTGTCATGATTTGGATATCAACCGAATCAACCTTTTTTCCATTATTCGCTAACAACCCTGCATTTACAATTTGACTTATTGAATCCAAACTATTCATGGCATACTGAAAAAAATCTCTCAAAAGCTTATCAAACAAGAACCACGGATCAACTTTTTCTCCTGCAACTCTCAATTCATAAGAGGGCGTATTCTCTGTAGTTATAGCTACACGTTTTACTTTTTTTTCCATCTGGAGTAATATCATCCACAAATTCCGACAGAACATCTTTTTCCCATCGCGTCGTTTTAATAGACATATTATCCACTATGTTAGCTATTGTTTTTGAACAATACTCAACAGTTGCAATGTTCTTTTCTGTATATTCAATAAACTGCCATGATGAATAAATGCGATGCGCTATTAAATCTCTTTTTAATGCATCGTCTATCATCTATAATTCTTCCTTTCGCATTTTTTCTGATCTGACATCTAATCCGCTCACTCAGCGGTAAAAAACATCTAATCCACTAACTCAAAACTTGACATCTAATCCACAGCCTAAACTATGTGAAAAGTGTCAAAATCGTCTCTGAACCGGTGCGGTTGATAAGTTCCCATAGAGTGGTAAGTTTCAGTTATCGATCTGGATGTCAAATCTGGGGAATGGCTTAAAATAAGGCTTTTCAGACTTATTTCCTTTCCACCCTTGACATCAACGCTACACACTCGACGTGAGTGGTCTGTGGGAACATGTCCACGGGCTGGACGGACTGTAGTTTGTAGTGGCCTAAGCGGCCCAAGATCTCTGCGTCGCGGGCGAAGGTGGCGGGGTTGCAGGAGACGTAGACGATGCGGGCGGGTTGCATGCCTGCGGCGGCTTTGAGAACGTCTTCGCTGCATCCGGCTCTGACGGGGTCCATGACGATGACGTCGGGGCGAAGGCCTTCTTCGTAGAGTTTCGGCATGAGGAGGCCTGCGTCGGCGGCGTGGAATTCGGCGTTTTCTATATGGTTGAATGCGGCATTTTTCTTAGCGTCTTCGATGGCTTCCCTGACGATTTCGATGCCGATGACGCGGCGTGCTTTTTTCGCAAGGCAGAGGGAAATGGTGCCTGTGCCGCAGTAGGCGTCGATGACGGTTTCCCCGCCTTTGAGGTCAGCGACATCCAAGGCTTTCTGGTAGAGGACTTCTGCCTGGGCCTTGTGGACCTGGAAGAAGGAAAATGGCGATACTTCGAAGGCAATGCCGCAGAGGGATGCGGTGAGGGTCTTTCTTCCCCAGATGTGGTGGATTTCCGGTCCTAAGATGACGTTGCGTTTCTTATTCTGGACATCGTGGTAAAGAGAAACGACTTCGGGGAGGGCTTTCTGGATTTCTTCAGCCCAGAGGTCCTTCTTCGGCAGGTTTTCGGTGGCGGTCACGATGACGGCCATGACTTCCCCATTATCGCCGACACGCCCCATGACGTGGCGGACGCAGCCTTTTCCGGATTTCTCATTGTAGCCGGTAATGCCATGGCGGATCATGAAATCTTCCGCAAAGCGGAGAAGGCGGTTGTTTTCCTCTTCCTGAATGAGGCATTCCTGAATCGGGACGATCTGGTGCGTGCCCTGGCGGTAGTAGCCAAGAACGGGGCCGCCTGTCACCTGTCCGACAGGGACGGCCATTTTATTTCGGTAATTCCATTCATGCGGCGCGCCAAGAATCGGAAGGACGACGTCTTCGCTTGCCTTGCCGATGCGGACCATGACGTCCTTCACGCGGCGTTCCTTCGCTGCCAGCTGGCCCTCGTAGGTCAGATGGGAAATCTGGCATCCTCCGCAGGAATCATAGACCGGGCACTGGGGCACCGTACGGTAGGGAGACGGCTTCTCGACGGAAATGAGTTTCCCGGAAGCGTACGATTTCTTGATCAGGATGATCTTCGCCTTCACCGTCTCTCCAGGAAGAGCTCCCGGAACGAAGACAGTAAAATTCTCCGCCGATCCGATGCCTTCGCCATGGACACCAAGATCGCGGATCTCGATCGTATACGTCGCGTTTAATGTGATTGGGGTATTTTTAGTAGACATAACAAGCTCCTTTGCTCCTCCCATTATACCATGGAGGGTGATGGGAAAATGAGAATATCCAAGAGCCTCGGGCCTTTCATGCATAGTAAAAGAGTGGCATCGCGCCACTCTTTTTTAAATTATTTCACTTGCCCATAGTAGGCATGGGGTCCGTGTTTTCTTTCGTAGTGTTTTTCCAGGATGTAGTTCTGTATCCTTGCATCCGGCGAGAGAAGGAATGTCTTGAGGGCCATTTCTGCGACTGTTTCCAGGACGACTGCATGGTATGCAGCTTCTTTAACATCTTTCCCCCATGTGAACGGGCCATGGTTTCTGACGAGTACGCCGGGCGTGGATTTAGGATCAATCTTGAGATCACGGAAGGTTTCAGCGATCACTTTTCCCGTATTTCTTTCGTAGTCGTCTTCCACTTCTTCTTTCGTGAGGGGTCTGGTACAGGGAACGGGTCCGTAGAAATAGTCTGCATGGGTCGTGCCAATAGGGATGATCGGCCTTCCGGCCTGTGCGAAGGCTGCGGCGTGAATGGAATGGGTGTGGACGACTCCGCCGATTTCCGGGAAGTTCTTGTACAGTTCAATGTGGGTCCTGGTATCTGAGGATGGTCTCAGATTTCCTTCCACCACTTCGCCTTCAAGGTTCACGACGACCATATCGGAAGCTTTCAGGTATTCATACGGTACGCCGGACGGTTTGATGACGATGAGGTTTCTTTCCCTGTCGATTCCGCTCGCGTTCCCCCATGTATAAAGCACGACATGATGACGGGGAAGTTCTAGATTTGCCTCCAGCACTTCTTCTTTCAGTTCTTCTAACATCCAGGCAGCTCCTTTCCCAAGGTCTGTTGAAGCTTATTTGTCTTCAATCACCCATGCTTTTTCCGCTTTGAACGTGACATAGGCGTCACCGCTGAGAAGCGTTTTCCCTGGATCGAACATGTCTACAATCCATTCCTTGTCCAATTCATCCTTGACGAAGTAGCGCACTTTTTCGCCCAGGAACATGCGGTTTACGATAGAGGTCTTGATATTGACCTTCCCCTCCGCTTTTTCCAGGGAGATCTTTATGCTTTCCGGACGGACGGATGCGACGTACCTGGCACCCGGGGTGACGGGATTGGTGGAATGGAATACGGTATTTCCATAAGCCACGTCGTTATTCCCTTTTCCTTCTACGGAAATGAGATTGGTTGTGCCGATGAAATCAGCGACGAACTGTGTCTTCGGTTCGAAATAGATTTCCTGCGGCGTGCCGACCTGATGGACTTCGCCGTCTTTCAGTACGACGACGGCATCCGACATGGAAAGGGCTTCTGACTGGTCATGTGTTACGTAAATAACGGAGAGTCCCATTTTCTGCTGGATGGTTCTTAATTCGACACGGACGCTTTCGCGGAGCTTCGCATCCAGATTGGAAAGCGGTTCATCGAGAAGAAGGACGTCCGGTTTCATGACAAGTGCTCTTGCGACAGCGACACGCTGCTGCTGGCCGCCGGACATCTGGTTCGGGAAACGTTTTTTCATCCCTTTGAGCTGCATGAGTTCCAGTGCATCTTCCACGCGCTTGATCATTTCATCTTTGGGAACCTTTTTGACTTTCAGCCCGTAAGATACGTTGTCAAAAACGTTCATATGAGGGAAGAGCGCATATTCCTGGAATACCATGGATGTATTTCTTCCATAAGGGGGAATCCTTTCGACGTTCTTTCCGTTCAGGAGAATTTCCCCTTCATCGGGTTCATAAAATCCTGCAATCATGCGGAGGAGTGTCGTCTTGCCACAGCCGGATGGTCCCAGAAAGGTAATGAAATGGCCTCTTTCAAAGGACAGATTGACATTCTTGATCACATGGCTTTTCCCGAAATATTTATTGATATTCTTTAACTGCAATACATAGTCTGCCATACTTTATTCCCGCTTTCTTTACAGATCAAAGATATTGATTTTATCTCTTAAGATGAGCTTCACGATACCAAAAGTTGCATAAATGACAAGCATAATCCCTACTGCCGTGGCGCTCGCTGTAGGAAGGAATCCCTGATTTGCCAGACTCATGATATTGATGGATGCCAGGTTCCATTCCGGGGAAACCAGGAAAATAACAGTTGACAGCGTATTCATGGATCGCATGAAAGCATAAACGAAACTGACGGATAAGGAATTTTTCAGCATAGGAAGGACGATTTTGCGGAATGTGGTGAAACTGTTCGCGCCCAGGTTGGTCGATGCTTCTTCCAGCGAGCCCTCGATCTGCTTCAGCCCTGCTACCGCCTGCCTGTATCCGACAGGAAGCTGTCGAAGGGCCATACCGAGGATAATGATGCCGAGCGTACCCGTCATGGCCAGCGGTCCGTCGTTAAAGGCAAGGATCAATGCCAGGCCGATGAATGTACCTGGAAGGGATACCGGAAGCATGGCAAGGAAATCCATGATCGTTCTTCCGGGGAATTTCTTGCGGATGGTAAGAAAGGCAAGCGCAATGCCCAGAACTGTCGTGATGGCAGCTGTCGATATGGAAGCCACCCAGGAATTGATCATGACATGGGAGTGGATGACGCCTTCCTTGAAATATTCGAGCGTAAACGTGTAGTCATACCCGAATGCAACGGTAAAGGCAAAGAGGAATACGACTCCGATGATCATTAAGATCCCGAGGCTGAGCAGCATGGAGAATGCAAAGAGAAGCCATTTTGCAAGCGGCCCCGTGGTGACGCGGATCAGCCCTGCGACAGGTTTCCCCGTAACGGTTACGTAAGAATTCTTTTCCAGATAGTACCTCTGGATGAAGAATACGATCAGTGTCGGAATGACAAGGAAAACAGAAAGCGTGGCGCCCATGGGAAGATCCCAGGCTCCTGTGACCTGTGTATAGGCTTCTGTCGCCAGTACCTGATAATTTCCTCCGACGAGCATCGGGTTGCCGAAGTCTGCCAGAGAGTTGATGGCTACCAGAAGAAATGCACTGGCAATGCCCGGGGTTGCCAGCCTCAATGTGACAGTCCTGAAAAGATACCAGCCTCTTGCCCCCAGGTTCTGTGCAGCCAGTTCAAGATTCGGGCTGATGCTCTTAAGCACCCCTGAAATCGTGATATAGGCCAGAGGGAAGAATGCAACAGTCTGCGCCACCCACAGGCCGAATGGGCCGTACAGGTCTACCTTCAGATGAAGGAGGTTCCAGGTGATAAATCCGCGCCTGCCGAAAAGCATGATAAAGGCAAGGCCCGTCACGACAGACGGCGCCATCGTAGGAAGGAGAGCCACTACCTGAAAGAACCGCTTGCATGGCATATCCGTATAATGGATGCCGTATGCAAAGAGAAACCCGAGGATGATGGCACTGAATGTTGCCACGAAGGAAGAATACAGCGTATGCGCGAAGGCAAGGACAAATTCTTCTTCCGTCAGCGCACGGATCCAGTCACTTCCGTCCGGGACCAGCAGTATTTTCACAAATGGATAAATGATAAAAACAGCAAACAGCAAAAATACAACGGATATGCTGATAAGGAGCGGCGGCTCCCTTAAGAGGGCCTTGAATTCCGCCATTCCTCCTGTATGTTCATGCCCTATATCTTTTTCGCTCATAGTGACTCCTTACAATGATTTAAGAAATCTATTGTAGAACAATAATGCCTCCGCCAGAAAGGCAGAGGCATCATCTGAACCAATTTAATTTGCGAAGAATTCGTCGCAATTCTTCTGCTTATCTGCACCGGCCTTGATCAGGTCATATTCCTTGAAGAGTGGGAGCTCTTTCAGAGGCTTCATACCTTCTGGCGGAGCTACATCAGGGTTGCATGCGATACCATGGGTGGATTTTACCATGATTTCGCCAGCTTCTTTCGTCAGTACAAAGTCGATAAATGCTTTAGCTACATCAGCATCAGCAGCGCCTTTGATCAGGCCAACAGGGCAGACCGTCCAGCCGGAATTATTGTAAATCGTGCTGTGGATCTTCTGTCCCTTTGCGCTGACCAGATTCTGGTCAGAAACAAAGTTGACGCAGATCAGGTATTCTCCGGCACCTGTCTTCTGTGCTGGTGTAAATCCGGAAGGAGTGAACTGTGCTACCTGGCCTTTCAGTGCTTTCAAATAGGTCCAGCCTTTTTCTTCGCCCATAGACTGAAGAACGGAGCTGATGAATGTATTGCCTGTTCCGGATTTTCTCGGATCTGGCATAATGACTTCGCCCTTGAATTCCGGTTTCAGAAGATCATCCAGTGTTTCAGGAGCCTTGACGCCCTTTGGTTCAAATTCTTCTTTGAAACGTTTTTCGTTATAGCCGACGGACAGAGCTTCCAGGTATGTGCCATACCAGTATCCATCCTTATCCTGATACTGCGGAAGAATCATCTTCGCATTCGGTGACTTATAAGCTGACAGAAGTCCGTCAGAAGCTGCCTTTGCGTGAGCATCTGCTGTGCCGCCCAGCCATACATCCGCTTTCGGTGAATCCTTTTCAGCCTGAATACGAGCTAATGCTTCACCAGTTGGCAGGCGGATAAAGCTTACATCAGCACCGGTCTTCTTCTTGAATGCGTCCGACAGTTCCTTTGCCGTATCTTCATGGAAAGAAACATACATAACCAGTTTCTTACCCTTGAAATTCTGTGCCGCATTGGCCGATTTTGCTGCATCCCCAGAAGATGAGCCGCCGCAGCCTGCCATTAACAGAGCTGCACCTGCTAACATACCTGCAACTATAGCCTTCCACTTCATTCCACGCATCTCCTTCCAAATATATATTACCTTTACAAACGTCTTACGTATTCTTCACACATTTTAGCACACAATTAAGTTGAATTATATACTAATTATGGCTATTTGCTATTTAAGTATCGTATATTAGGTTATTTAGCACTTAAACTCATGCATATCGTTCAATATATGCAAAATAGAGCCGTTTGATTCTCATCATTGGTATACTATTTATTGGAAAATAGTACCGCCATCATTTTCAATGATTGATATGTTTGCAAAAGGCATCTTACCTCCTTTCCAAATTCGCACCTCGAGGCTATTGTATAATATTTATATTAGAACTTTAATCCAACACAAAGAATAAAGAAATGGCTTTCATTTCACATCTTCCATGGCAAGGTTAAGGGCATCTCTTGATTTTTATCGGTGCTGGTAAAATTTAGCAGCCAGCAAAGATCTAAAGGGGGAAACGTAATGAAAATTGATGTAACGCTTGAAATCACACCTAAAATGGTACAGGATGCACAGGGGCATGATAAGAAATCTTTATCTGGACATTTGGGAACTCATTTTGATGTAATGAATAAGGAATTTCCTTTAGAGTATACCCAGAGAAGAGGAATCGTATTTGATGTCAGCGGGATCAAAGACAGGGATATCGGTGTCTTTGATGTGGATCTGGAGAAAGTTCCCGCGGATTCATTTGTCATGTTTTACTCAGGATTCATTGAGGAGGAAGGCTACGGAAGTGCAAGGTATTTCAAGGAGCATCCGCAGCTGTCTGATGAATTGATTGAGAAATTGGTCGATCTTCATATTTCATTGATCGGCGTGGATTTTGCGGGGATCAGGCGCGGCCGCGAGCATCCTGTCAAGGATCAGTACTGTGCTGATCATGGTGTCTTCATCATTGAAAACATGTGTAATTTGAAGGAACTGCTAAATAAAGATGTAATAATGAATACGTACCCTATGCGTTACCAAGGCATGACCGGACTGCCCTGCAGGGTAGTTGCAGAGACGATGTAACTAAAAAGGACCTCTTTCGGGGTCCTTTTTGAATGTCTTATTTAGTTTCCTTATTTTACATTTCCCATTTCGGGTCTGCGTTGAGTGCTCTGGCTACGCCGATGAGGTCGGCTTTGCCTTCACGGAGGAAGAGGTCGGCTTCTTTCTTTGTTGTGATGCCGCCTGCTACGAGGATCGGGGTGAATACGCATTTCTTGACGGCTTCGGACATGTCGGTGAAGAAGCCTGGTTCTGCGTGGCCCGGTCTGAAGATCTGGCAGGTGCCGCCGGAGAGGTTCAGGAGGTCGATGTGTTCTCTTTCGAGGAGTTTGGCTGCTGCGCATGCGTCTTCGATGGTGCTGCCGCCTTCTTTGTAGTCGCAGCCTCCCAAGCGTACGGAGACGATGAAGTTCTTATTGGCTTTGGCTTTGATGCCTCGGATGATTTCGAGGGTAAAGCGGAGGCGGTTGGTGATGGTCTGCGTTCCGTATTCGTCGTCTCTGTGGTTGGTGATCGGCGAGTAGAACTGGTTCAGGAGGTAAGCGTGTGCGCAGTGGATTTCTACGCCGTCATAGCCGGCTTCCTGGACGCGGAGGGCTGCTGCGATGTATTTCTGTTCCAGGTCGTGGATTTCATCGACGGTGAGGGCTCTTGCCTGGTCTCTGGTCCATTTGATGTCAGAGGCGGAGACGAGATCCATGCCTGTGTAGAGTTTGCGTGTATTGGCGCCTGCGTGATTGATCTGCGCGAGGAGGCAGATGTCGGGGCGCACGTTGCGGATGGATTTCACCATGGCTTTCTGTGCGTCGATGACGGAGTCGTCGGCAAAGGAAATCTGGTGCGGGTCTGCTTTGCCCTGTGGATCGACGTAGCTGTGCTCAGTGATGATCATGCCGACGTTCGGGTTTGCTGCGATGGCGCAGTAGTGCTGCGTGATTTTTTCGTTCGGCTTGCCGCCGTCTGAGCTTTCGGTCGCGAGCGGCGGGAACACGAGACGTGTGGAGAGTTTCTTTCCTGCGAGGATAAATGGTTTTTCAATCATGTGAACAGTCCTTTCCGGCTTTTGCCTTCAAAATGAGAATTTACATGAAATATTCCAAAATGTATCTCGTTTATTAGATACATAAACCCAAAAATAGACGGCAGGATTCCCTGCCGTCTTTATTATACCTTATAATGACCGGTTATAACGAGTTACGGATGAACTCTGACAATCGGCTGATGTTCCTTTCGTTGCGGCGGTAGTATGTCCACTTGCCGAAACGGCGCGATTCCAAAAGACCTGCTCTCTGCATCATATCAAGATAATGCGAGATGGTCGACTGGGAAATCTGAGTCTTTTCGCAGATCGATCCAACACAGACACTTCTGTCAAAACGGTCTCCCTCCGGCACATGGAGTCCCTGGGGTGGAAAGTTATTCTGCGGTTCCTTCAGCCACTTTATGATGTTTAGCCGTATAGGGTTCGATAGAGCCTTGAAAATTTCTAATTCATTCATGTCTTAATTATATATTGAGAATTTATAATCTGTCAATATTTGATTTATAAATACAAATGGGCATATTCGAAATATTTCTTTATACTGGATTTTACTCGATATTATCGGATAGAAATTTACAGGCATGGCAAAACAAAAATATTTAGAATTATTAAAATTACAATTCACTCGCAACTATAAGTCATTACTTTTTCTCAATAAGCATGAGGAAAAGAGATAGGTGGAGGATGAGATAAAAGCGTATGGGCGGAGAGCGGCAGGTTAAGAAAACCGTAAAACCTCGCGTTGCTCGTGGAGATGATGTTTCAGGCGCATGCGCGCCAGCTCCCCCTACGGGGCGAGCTCTGACACCCTTAAACCAAGGCTTCGCCTTGGGGAAAATCAAAACCATACAATCGGACTTCGTCCGAGGAACTGCACTCCTTTCTGTCACTCCGTGACATCCTTCCTCGCTGAGGCAGGTCTCAAGAGGAATAAAGAAAAAGTTTCAAATCTGATTTGTTTTTGACCTTTCGTACCCCATCCCCTACCATACTCCCTTCCCCATTTGGGAAGGCGAGTATTGGTGGGCTGCTCTGATTCCACTCAAGAGTCAGGACTCTGGAATATCGAGCGGGCGAGTTGTTTTATGTATACTCTTAATTTTTCCCATGTGAAAAGCAGGCAGTTCCCGCTGCCTGTTTTTTTGAAATAGTGTTTCTTCCCGGAAACGCTGTTTCTTCAGGAATTCTTCCTTCCCCGGAATCATTCCATTCTTGTTTTGTTATTCATATCTTCCATAAATCTTTCTCTGACGAGGTCTTCGTCGAATGCGTCGATATACTCTGCGTTCCTGCACAGAAGGCAGTAGAAGGCAACGCCTGAAACGGCACCTACGAGAATTCCTGCCGCAATCCCTAACATGGTTCCTCCCATTTCCACAAAAGTCCGGGCCCTCCCCGCCCTTCTTTTGTACTATCCCCGGTATGAATTACTTCCAGATGATTTTCATCCACTGCGGATAGGCGGTCTTGAGGTGTTCTTCGACGCTCTGGAAGAGGGCATAAATCATCGGGCCGCTTACTTTTTCTTCCGGGCAGAAGATGCTGAGATCGAGGACGAGGTTTCCCTCGTCGTCGAGGTAGTATTTGAATGCTTTATACTGTTTATTGAACTTGTTCATGAGCTCTTCGAGTGCTTTTTCGTTGTTCTTCTTCTTGGCGCTCTGAGCGACAAGGAGACGGACGATGCCGTAGATGCTCTTGTCAAGGATGACGATGATTGGCAGTCTTGCGTTTTCAAGCTGCATGTGCGAGCGGAATACGGCGGTTTCCAATGGATCTTTGGCAATTTCTTCGACGGCGAAGTCTTTGAGTTTTCTCTTATCCAAGTATTCCTGGAAGCTTTCTGCTTTTTTGTTCATTTCGATTCCCTCTTTCTAAATCAATAGAGCTTCCCCGGCGCCATTGCCAGGGCCAAAGCTTTTTCCCTGCATTTACTCTAACCTATCGCAAAATGGAATGAAACTATCCGAAAGTATACTTTTGAAAGGAAATGTGAGGGAAATTTCTAAAAGCAGCGGACTTTTTTGAAAGAACAGCAAGGAAGATACAAGGAAGGATAGCGATTATAAAAATAAAAGAGGATGGGGAGAGAGGAAAAAGACCGTGTAGGGAGAAAAGCAGGGAGGAAAACTGGGAAAGAAATGAAAAACCAGACAACCGCAGAGCGGGGAAAAGAAAAAACCGGACGACCAGCCTGGAGGTTGAGAGAAATCAACCCTAACCGCCACAAAAGGAATATGCTTTACTTATTAACTGCACCCCTTTCGGCCTGTACAGAACAATTGAGTCATTACCGATATTACAGAAGATTCAACTGGTATACAGTCCACTTCCCCCGAAGGTGGCAGCTTCACAAGGCATAAAGAAAGGATTTCCAATCTTATTTGTTTTTGACCTTTCGTACCCCATCCCCTACCATACTCCCTTCCCCATTTGGGAAGGTCAACACCACTTATTTGCTTCGCAAAGGGAAAAGAAAAACCATACAACCGGCTTGCAGCCCAGGAAATGAACTTCATTCGTCGCCTTCAGCAACACCTTCCTCTACGAGGCAAGGTCAAACACCCTTAAACCTCGCGTTGCTCGTGGAAAACCTTACGACCTCGCTGCGCTCGTAGAAATAAAAATCCCCGCTCAGGACTGGCAAGCGAAGTGAGTTCCCATTTCTCCACGCAAAAAAAGCGCTCCCTTTCGGGAACGCTCTGATTTCCATTGGTGCGCTTGGGGGGATTTGAACCCCCGACACACGGTTTAGGAAACCGCTGCTCTATCCAGCTGAGCTACAAACGCATTAGTATTATTTTACAAAATGATGGTGTCTTTTTCAAGTACGACTAAAACAGATCTTTCAGCTTGGAGAAGATGCCCTTTTTCTTTTCGGGTTTTCTTCTTAAAACAGGCTCTTCTTTCTTCTCTGGCACGGGCTCGCGGCTTGGCGGCGGGGCGGACTGGCCCGGCTTGAAGGGCGGGGGCGCGGTGAAGGTGGGCATCCTTAAGACCGGCGGGGCCATGAAGTTTGGTTTCACGACGGGCGGGTGGTAGGATCTGGGCCTGGCTTCGCTTCTTCCGTACGGTACGTAGTGGTACGACTTGGCGGAGGGATCCGGGGTATTTCTCTGAACGATGTACCTGGCTCCATTGAAGTCGATGCCGCGGAGGCGTTCGAGGAGCATGGAGGCCATGACCTGCGGCGAGAAATACGAGAATGGCAGTCTCGGCGCCATGCGGGCGATGGAGGAAAGGAAGGATGTCTTCACTTCGTCCATGGAGTAGTGGAGATCTTTCCGGATTTCATCCATCAGGAGGATCATGCCCTTCTGCGTGGGGAAAAGGTTCTCGTACGGGACGAGGTTGTTTTTGTTTCCCATGCCGGACATGTCCATGAAGAAGACAAGGTACAGGTACGGCAGGGCTTCTTCGTTGTCTTTGATACGCAGGTAGAAATTCGCGACAGTGTAGTACATGTTGCGGAGCTTCGACCATTCGCCGGCCATGATGTAGAGGGAAATTTTCTGCTGGAAGGCGCGGTAAAGGATGTCCCGGGCGGTATATGGTTCACCGCGCTGGGCGAGGGTATTCTGCGATTCGCCGATTTCCCCTTCGGTCAGGCCGTAATTCTCACGGACGTTCAGGACGTAGGCCATGTGATGCCCGATTTCCGCCTTGCCTTCCTTGGTGAGGACGTAAATCTTCGGCACGCCGTGGGCATAGTCGGACTCGGGAATCTGGGAAATGACGCGCCCGGTGAGCTCGGCATGCGAGCCTTCGCCGGAGAGACCGTAACGCTTCAGGAAATCCGAGAGTGCTTTGTCCGGCAGCATGCTGACCGTCTCCTGCGGCCGGCTGTAGCGGATCCAGCCATTCTCATACAAAATCCCGATCCGGTCATTGGCGTCCTGGCCGTAAATCTTCAGCTTGTACGGCGGTATCTTATGATGCACCGGCTTGCCGTCGAAGTAGTCGAGTATCAAAATGTCCCTGATCGATAAAGCCATCGCAGCGCCTCCTTTCCCATATATTCCGCCTTCCGCGGTCTTTCGTAAACTTTTCCATTCTTAAGTATAATACAGAAGTGATTTTTTGGGAATTGGGAGAAATATATTATTCTATATATATTTCTATTATATAAAGGAAATAGGGAATAAGAGAGGAAATCAGGACTCAGCACATCGCAGTAATACAGCCGTTCTTGCCAATGCGGAACTCGCGATGCTCGTCATTCCTGAGTCCTGATTTTCCTTATATTTCCTTCTCCAGAAATTCCTGTGCTTCGGAGAGGTTCTTGAAAATCCCGTAGGCGATGGGGATGAGGTCATCAGTGACGGGCATGAGGTCAGGAACCATGATCGTTCTCATGCCCGCTTTGACGCCGGCGCGAACGCCATTGGGGCTGTCCTCGAAGACGTAGCAGTCTCTGGGATCGACACCAAGGCGGCTGGCCGCCAGAAGAAATACATCTGGCTCGGGCTTGCCATGCTCGACTTCATCGCCCCCTGCAATGGCATCGAAGGCATCACGAAGCCCCGTCTGGTGCAGATTTCCTTCGATCCTTGTAATGCGGCTGCTGCTTCCCATGGCAATTTTATACCCATGCTCGCGGAAGAAATGAAGGATTTCCCTGCAGCCCGGCTTCTCCGGCACATACCGGGCAAAAATCTTATCCACACGGCGGCATTCGTTCTGGATCACTTGTCCGTCAGATACATGGTAGTACTTTTCAATGACGCCATTCATCACGGCACCATTCGTCCCGCAGATTTCATATTTGAAAGAATCCGGAAGCACCAGGCCCATCTCGCCCGCGATCTCATTCCAGATCCTCTGGAAAATAAACTCCGTATCAAAAAGAGTCCCGTCCATATCAAAAATAACAGCTTTTATACTAACGCACCTCCTGCGCTCGATTTTTTAAAAAGACTTTGCTTAACATTCCTTAATTATATAGAAAATGGGGAAAGAATAGAAATAGAGGAATGAAATAATAAGGGAAATTTGATTACAAGTTCGCTTCGATTTGAAAAATCAACGCTCAGGAATGGCAAGCGGAGCGAGACTATAGCTGTCCCCGTCAGGGGAAAGTGGCGCGCATGCGCCGAAAGGGGTTGATTACCAACAGACGAAGTCCGGTTGTGAAGGTTTTGATTTTCCCACGCAAAAAAGCTCTCTTCATAGGGAGCTTTTTTGCGATTTTTATGTTTTTTTTCCTTGCGTTCTGTTTTTTCTTGTTTTATGGTTTTATCTTTTTTCCCTTCACACTCTCGCCGCCATGTGGAAGACGGGGAGGATGACGGAGAATACGACGATGGCGGTCATGCCGCCTACTAATAGGAGCATGGCGGGTTCTAGGATGGCGCGGAAGCGGCTGGCTTTTCTTTCTGCCTCTCTTTCCATGAGGCCGGCGGCTTTCATGAGGAAGTCCGGGAGTTCGCCGCTTTCCATGCCGATCCTTGTAAGCTGGTAGAAGATGGGCAGGGAGAAGCCGCTTTTCTTGAGGCTTTCGGCGAAGTCGTTTCCTTTGGTGACTTCTTCCTTGACGGCTTCGAGGGTTCTTTCTGCTTCGCGGTTTCCTATGGTATCCTTGCAGTCTTCAAGGGCGTCGCCCAGGGTCCTTCCGCTTTCAAGGAAAGCAGAGAGTGTAGCTGCGAAGCGGATGAGGAGGAGGCGTTTGCAGAAGCGGGAGCGGTAGAGGATTTCGTCTATTTTCTCTCTTCCTTTTTCTGTCTTCAAGGAAATACCAAGACCGAGGGCCGAGAGAAGCGGCAGAAGGAAGAGGAAGCGTCCTGTTTCCTGAAGAAATTTCCCGGCGGCCAGAGCAATCCTCGCGCCGGCAGGAAGGGTGATCTGCAGGGAGGCGAAGAGTGTCTCGAAGGTGGGGAGGATGAATGTCAGGATGGTGAGAAGGACGGTCAGTGCGAAGAGGAGGACAAAGCAGGGATAGGCAAGGGCGCTTACCGCTTTTCTTTTGAATTCTGCTTTCTTCCGGTAGTGCTCGGCGATGCGGTCGAGTTCTTCGGGGAGCGTGCCTGTCATTTCTCCGACCTGAATCAAGGCGGTAAAGAAGCGGGGAAAGGCGCCTGATTCATCGAGCGTTTCCCAGAGGGTCCTTCCTTCCATGACAGTCTCGCGGGCGCGTGAGAGGATAGGTTTCTCGTGTTTTTTCGCCTGTTCTTCAAGGAGGGCCAGGGTAGCCGTGATGGTGAGGCCTGCTTTGAGGAGGGCGCTCCATTCGCTGGCAAGGACGGAGAGTGTCTCGTCTCCGGAGAATGGTTTCCTTTTCAGGAAGCTGCGTCTTTCTTTCTTTTCCGATGCCTCTTTTGTCAGGGAGATAATAGAAAAGCCGCGAAGGCGGAGTGCATTCGCGGCATCCCCGCCAGAGCTGGCACTGATGGTGCCTTCTTCCATAGCTCCTTCGGTATTGAAGACTTTGTAGAGGTATGTTTCCATATGTATCTTGTGTCGGCTTTACGCCGGGAATCATTCGAGGGTTTTCAGGAGTTTTTCTCTGTCTTTTTCGGAGATATTCTTCAGGCCGTACGCTGCCTGCTTCAGGGTGCGCATGTTCTGGAGGCCCATTTCCATGTACGACGGGATCTGCTCGTCCTTGCCTTCCCGGATGAGGTGGGAAACGGCGGGGACGTTCGTCAGGATTTCGCGCATGAGGAAGGTTTCCTTGCCCGGCCGGCAGAGGCGCTGCGTGAGGACGTGCTGCAGGCAGGAGGAAAGGATGCTCCGGATTTCGTTTTCCCTCGTGGAAGGAAATGCGTGGATGATGCGCGTGCATGCGTCTTTGGCACGTGTGGTGTGGAGGGTGGCAAAGACGAGGTGGCCTGTCTCGGCCGCGGTCAGGGCAGCTTCGATGGTGGCGGCGTCGCGCATTTCTCCCACAGCGATGATGTCGGGGTCCTCCCTTAGGGACTCGATGACGCCTTCGGCAAAGCTCGGCGTGTCTTCTCCGATTTCCCTCTGGTGGACGAGGGCTTTGTCAGAGGAAATGACGTATTCGACGGGGTCTTCGAGGGTGACGATATGGCAGGGGCGCTTGGCCACGGCTGTCAGGAGAATGTGCGCGAGCGTCGTGCTCTTGCCGCTTCCCGAGGGGCCTGTGATGAGGACAAGGCCGTGCTCAAGGGCAGAGAGTTTGTCCAAGAAAGCCTTGTCGGGGTCGGCAGGGAGTGCGGAGAGCTCGGGCAGGACGCGGATCGCGGCGGCCGGTTTCCCTCCGCTCTTGTAAATATGGAGGCGGAAGCGGGTATTTCCCAGGGAAAAGGCAGTATCGAGCGCGCCTTCTTTTTTGTATGCAGTCATTCTGTCTTCATTGACGTAGGACGTGAAAAGCGCCGTGAAGAAATCTTCTCCAGCCGTCTCGCGAAGCTTTTTCAGCGCGCCGCCTGCGCGGATCATCAGCGGTTCATCCTGCGTGGCGTGCACATCCGTCAGATTCGGATACGTCTGCATGAGTTTTTCTATATCCAATTTGCTCAGTCCTCTCCCGCGATGACCTGGGAGGCTAATCTTGCTGAAATCCAGCCTTTCCGGAGCTCGCGAAGCGCCGCCGCGCCCATATCGGGCTGGCCCTGCGCTCTCATTCTTTCCTGCAGTTTGTCGGCCGAGAAGCCCCCGCGGATGATCTGCCGCTCTTCCCGTCCGATTTCAATCATTTCAAAGGCGCCGATTCGCCCTGCGATGCCGCTCCCATGGCATTCCTCGCAGCCTTCTGCATCCATGACCGTCTCTCCCAGAAATTCCTGCGGGAGGGAAAGGTCGGCGAATTTTTCCTCCGTCAGCGTGACTTTCCTTTTGCAATGCGGGCAGAGGCGCCCGGGGATGCGCTGGGAAATAATCAGGGAGAGCGAATCCGCCAGAAGGTAGGGAGCGATACCCATGTCCATCAAACGGAGCGGCGCGGACGCTGCATTCACCGTGTGAAGCGTCGACAGCACGAGGTGTCCCGTCAGCGCGGCATGTACGGCGATTTCCGCCGTCTCCCTGTCGCGGATTTCCCCGACCATCAGAATATCCGGATCCTGGCGGACGATCGAGCGGAGGCCTTTTTCGAAGGTGAGCCCTGCTTTTTCATTCACCTGCATCTGCGTCACGCCCTCGATCCGGTACTCCACGGGATCCTCGATCGAGATGATATTCACCGAAGGGTCATTCAGGAGCCGGAGCGCCGCATAGAGCGTCGACGTCTTTCCCGAACCGGTCGGCCCGGTCGTGAGAATCATCCCTGCTTTCCTTCTAAGGCACTTCATGAAAAGCTTTTCCTGGACATCCATCATCCCGAGATGGTTATTCTCTATGAAATCTACCTTCCCGGAGAGAATGCGGATGACGATCGTCTCGCCGTAGAGGGAGGGCAGCGTGGAAATGCGGAAATCATAGGAAACGCCGTCCACGGTTTCCGAATACGACCCGTCCTGCGGCAGCCGGCTCTCGGCGATGTCCATGCTCCCGACGACCTTGGCGCGCACGGATATCGGCTTCTTCATCGCAAGCATCATCGTGAAGCGGTCGTACAGAATCCCGTCCCGCCTGAAACGCACGCGGATGAAAGACTCCTGCGGCTCGATATGCACATCACTTACGCGCTCGCGGACCGCCGTGGTAAGGATCCGCCGCAGAGCCGCCTCCGCCGTCGGTGCACGCACTTCTTCCATAAGAACCTCCGGATAAGAATTACCAGAAAACCGAAAGGAAGGAAAATATATAACCAAGGAACAGCTCTGGAAAATCAAGCCTATTCTTAGAAACTGCACCTTTTGAAAACCATACAACCAGGGCACAGCCTTGGAGAAATCAACCCTATCCGCCCCTTTTTAGAAACTGCACCCCTTTCGCCCTTCGGGCACTTCCCTCCGTTGGGGGCAGCTTGCGATGAGAAATGAAAAATCAATGGTTTTGTTTTGAACTTATATAGGCACCTTCCCCGTCTGGGAAGGCGAGTCAAAGAAATTTCCTATATTATAACAAATATTAAGGAAAAAATCGCCGAGGGGCGGTCATGTGCGGATTTCCTCCCTTCTCCTGCGCCTTGGAGCAATTTTGTAAAAATAATTTTACACCCCCTTGCATTTTTGCTTTCCGTTTGTTATTATATTTAAGTCATATGGTTGAGAAAACCTGAGACACAGGGGCATAGCGCAATTGATAGAGCAACGGTCTCCAAAACCGTAGGTTGGGGGTTTGAGTCCCTCTGCCCCTGCCAATTTGGCCCAATAGCTCAGCTGGATAGAGCACTTGACTACGAATCAAGGTGTCGGGAGTTCGAATCTCTCTTGGGTCACCACTGGATTATCCCGAATCTATCGAAGGTTCGGGATTTTTTTATTTCTACTAAAGACTGTCAGTTTTTGCTCTTTCTACCAAAATTTCTACCAAATAAAAAAGCCGTATCAACCTACATTTCTGTAAGCTGATACGGCTTTTTTATTTTGCTATTACTACCGTGGCAAGCAGTCCGGAAATAGCTATCCACATATTTCTCTGCCTGGTCTTAATTCTGATTTTCCGTTCCGCCTCTTTCTCGTACTCGCTGAAGGATTTCCTCGCTTCCGCTAATGAGGTCTGCGTCTCTTCGTTCAATTTTCTGGACTTCTCCAGCTGCTCGTTGACTATCTGAAGCTGCTTCTGCTGCTCGGCCAAGAGATTCTGCTTCTGCTCGCTGTCCGCTTTCAGCTCGGTCAAGTTGTTCTGTAACTGATTGAGCTCCCCTTCTGAGATCTGATACATCACTTCGGCCTGCACAGAGGAACCACACAAGGCCGGCAAGAAGCACAACGCAAGCAAGAGCAACAGCACACAGCTTCTGTTTTTTATACTCCACAATTTTTAGCCTCCCTAGTACCAAACTGACAGATCATAAGTGTTCCCGTCTATAATGTAGCTGTCTGTGCACTGCCACCCTACAAGTCTATTGTCAGGGTAATAATCCAGGAAGTCGCATTTTTCGGCATACTGAGCGCACCAGTACGGAACATAGTCGGCCAGATCATTAACGTTGATGCAGTCTGTCAATGTTGAGAGGCTGGCATAGATTCCAGCGGAATAACCGGCAGTATTGCATGCGGAAATAAAGGCACTACAGATGGCGGTCACATCTTCCCTATCCTGCCCAATGATTTCGGGCGCTTCCACGTCAATCCAGATTCCCAAAGGCGGCGCACCGTATCCCAAAGCATCCAGTGCTTCAATGACGACAGCTACCTCTTCTTCTGCCCGTGCTGTTGTCTGTGCGTGGGTGTAGCAGTAAACGCCCCACGGAAGGCCACGTGCGGATGCGCCGGCGATGTGTTTTCCGTGAAGTTCAGAGAGTGCGCGCCCTTCGCTGATTTTTACGATAACGCCCTCTACACCTTCGTCAATCATATGTGACCAGTTGATATAATCATTCCAATCTGATAAATCGACGACATTCATTTTTACACCCTCTTCCTCTTAATCAGCCCGGCCAAATCATGCACAGCAGACACACCGGCGTCATCAAGGTTCTCGATGATAGACAGCAGCTCTGACGATGCCAGGTAAGCAATCACTAGATTTGCAAATTCACTTCGCCCCAGCATGAAGTCCACCAGTGCGCCCGCCACGACAAGTAGCATGTACACGGAAATCTTTTCGACAAACTGCGTCCTCATGGCGTGGCTATTGATGACGCCCGCCCGGTGCGCTGCCGGTATCCCTTTGAATGAATCAACGAGGGATGGTTTTTCCGTCATGGACTGCGCAAGATAGCCATAGGACAGTGCGATAAACTTGGCGAATAAATCTACACACACGATGCAGGCGAACGCGGTAAAGAGTTCCAAATGTCGCTCCAGCGCCAGAAACACGATTCCCAAAGCCGTCTTGTATGGCCAGCCGATGTACAGCCCGTCAAACACTTTTCCTACCCAGATACTGATCTCATTCAGATTCATTGGCTTTCACCTTGGTCCCCTCTTTCACTTCCGCTTTTTCGGCAAGCGGCTTACTCCTTACGCATTTGGGATTTGTGCAAAGCCCCGTTTTCTCGTCCATTTTCTTATGACACAAAAAACATCTTTTCATCAGATCTCACCTCTCTTCCTTGTATACTCTGCGACAAGCTCTTCTCTCTTGGTTTTCAGATCCGAATAATAATCTTCATCCTCGACGGCTTTAGCCTTTGCCATCTCGGCTTCGACCTCGCTGGTTTTAGCTGAGTATTCCGCGTCAAGAGACGTGAGTGCTGCTTCGCGTTTCTCAGCCTCTGTCGGCTCAGGCCGCGGCGTATACTCTCCATCTTTGTAAAGCAGGTCATGCTGTAAGGCGTTGTTATAAGTCAAAGCGTCCTGCACAACATGTATTTTATCCAGATATTCTGCCTTCGCTTTGGCTTGCAATTCTTCTACCGTGTCACCATGTACACCAGTTACGAATGACGTTACTCTTTCGCCTGCTGCGTCATAGATAGACAAATAGGTAAGTGTAGGGTTAGCGATTGAAACTTCCATCTCACTATCTCCTTCCATTAAAATAACCTCCATCAATATGATTGGAGGTCTAAAAAATGAAAAACCCAAATGGGTTTGGTTGTATCAAACATTTAAGCGGTTCACGGCGGAACCCGTGGGCGTTGGTGTTGGTTAGATACCTACAGAGAGCCAGAATAGATTCTTTCCATCGATATCATATCCAGAATAATAAACGAACGATGTATTATTGTATGTCTTGATATTTTCAAGTCCTCTACCGCTACTGTTTTCTGCATTTACAACGGGCGTCCCTACAATGCTTAAAACCGTAGAATAAGCGACTGGGAAGGGAACATATACGTCAGTGCGTTCATCAACATATTTATATCCACCCTGTCTAGTAACCAACGATGAGCAGAAATGAATCTAGGTGTTCTACGCTGTCCCCTTGGTCTGTATAATCCCATGTTACGGCAGTGTTCGTCCTTCTGGTAATCCTAGGATTATAGGCCCAATGATATCCTATTTTCTGAATCCATATACCAAGAACGGTTGAAAGAGCAATGGGGTAGGTAAATGAACCGGCAGAGCTGTGTCCACCCTGTATAATGAGCGGAATAGCCCCTCCAAGCTTTACCCACCATGCATTAGCATTCGAGACGTTGCCCGCAACTACGCCGGCTCCTGAAACATCGACCGCACCGATAGCACTGCGGACATCATTAGCACTTGCCTTGCCGAGCAGGGTTTTCATGAAATCCGTGATGCTTGCAAGAGAGGCGGTGTTGGCACCCGTGAACACAGGAATCTTTCCCGCTGATGGTGTTATCCCTGCAATGGCAAGAAGGGCATCGGTAAGGGTAATGGGGATAGTAATGTCACCGGTGCCGTCAAAAGCCTTTGCAACGGCAGAAAGACCTGTCCCTGAAACGCTAATGGTTCTCTGAGTAGCAAACTTGGTTGCGGTTGCCGCATTCCCGTTGATGGAAATAGGCCATGTGCCACTCGCCCCAGTGCCGTTATTTTTTGGTACCTCATCCGCAAAGGCAAGGTTTTTCCAACCGGTTGATCCAGACCAATCAGCCGAACCATTCTGCGCACGGACAGAAACCGTTCCGTCATTGCCAACGAACAGTTGCGAATCCCACGAACCATTGTCCCACGGTAAATGCAGTATTGCACCATCATTTGGCGGCTTTGCAGTAGTCATGCTTGAGGTAGCAAGATAATATCTGACTTTTGCATCAGCGAATGCGTTGTTAGCGGTTGTTGGTCTGTACTTCCACGAATTAAGAGTTCCTGCCCCACCAACATTAACATTATATAAATCAGATTTTCCCGTCCCGCCATTTGCGACAGGTACTATCCCGGTTAAACCGATAGTTATTTTATCATTAGTCTCATCAGCGGCAATGCTGACGTTACTCCCTGCGGCAATATAAAGAGTGTCCTGCTTATTATCAGCCTGCAAAGTGGATGTGCCTACCGCAACATTCCCAAAAGCATTCTGGTTCACTTCAGCGCCGGTAGCCACCCCATCAAGTTTTGTCTTGTCGGCGGCACTCATGAATCCTGCCGTTGATGTGCTGGCGTTATTATGCACATGCCCATCAGCAGAAAAATGGGAAGCGTCGTACCCGTCCAGTTTATCAGCATTGAGATTTGTGTTGACCGTGCCGTTGGAAACGGGCACCTGTCCGCTGGCATTGGATGGAGCCAATCCCTGCAGTTTTCCTGCATTGACTATCTTATCCTCGACAATAGCCCGAATCTGTTCACGTTCTCCCGAAGGAAAGTCAGCAAGGTAACTGTCGTCAGCAGGAAAATCCTTATTATAAGCCATTTTCATACTCTCCTTTCATTAATAACCTTTGATTCTTATGTCACATGAGCCACCGGTATCATTGCCCGACTTGTCTTTGACTTTGACAACGCATGATGATTTGCCACGACTCACGATTTCGGCGTGGTAATTTTCGCCTACGGCTGTTGCAACTACGGCAGGAATTGCATAAAACGTATGTCCATAACTTGCTGTACTGCCGCCTTTTGCAATAGTCTGTTTTAGGGCTATGTCAGTATCGGGGACATCAATAGAAATAATAAACTTGTTTACTTCGGGCGAATTTTTAGTGTTTTCCGTTGCCATGTCAACTTTGAATTGAATGTAGCGGAAAGTCCTTTGTACAGGCTTGAACACCTGCCAGCTCGTCCATGTCTCATTATCCTGAGATGTCCTTACCTTCAGTGTCACAGAGCCGCCACGCATGGCAGTAGTCGAATAGAAAACGGTTGTGACATTGCAGGTGATAACGGACGAAACATCAATTACAGGAGTGGTGTAGGTACCTGAAGTATAATAATTTCCGTTCGTGTCTTTAGCCAAGGCCAGCACTTTTGCACTGCCTGTCTCTTCCCACTTTAAAGCGGGATAATCGCTAAACCGTCCCCCGAATGTCTGCCAGTTGTACTTGGAATTGGTAAAGAGGGTATTGTTATGCGTACCATTAGCAAGGGCTAATTCATCAAAGGTTTCGATGATGTTTCTTGGGAGAAGAGCGGTCACGTTGACCGTAGCAGAAGCGGAGTGAACACTTGAGAATCCGGCCTGATTCGTAGCCTTAACGAAGTATTTGTAAACTCTCGTTGTATCAATAGGTATCGTAACATTGGTACCGGTCACTCCACGGGCCACGGGTGTTCCTTCATCATAACTGTATCCTTCACGGATTTCGTAGGATTTAACATCTTTTTCGTCCAGTTTATCCCAGTAAAGTTCAATAGTGTCGCCGTTCTGCAGAGCGATAAATCCGCTCACGTCATCAGGTTCAACTTTTACTGTAACCGTAGTAGAAACTTCATCAGATTCGTATCCTGCCGTGTTTTTGGCTTTAACCATAATCTTGTAGGTTCCGCTGGCAGAAAGCACCTTTTCGGAATAAATCTCTTTGGTAAACGGGAGAGGGTCCCCACTGTCCCAGTCATCACCAATTTTCACCTGATATCCGGCTAGATCCGAATCATCTACGGCTGACCAGTTAATCATCAGACGGGAGCGGTCTGCATCAGACTGTGCCGCCTGGATTGCAGAAACGGCAGTCGGGCGCAAGCTGAATACTCCGGAAGCCATAGTCGCATGGAGAGATTCGTTCCCGGCTATACTGACGGCCTTGATGAGCCAGTTATGCTTGTTTTCGTCGTTAATAATCACGTCATAGGTAACATTGGAGACACGTGGGGCAACAACTTTTGCCGTATCCCAATCAGTCCCTTTTTTGATGACGTAATAAGCAATGTCACTTTCTTCAGGAGCATCCCACGTAAGGACTATCCGTGTGGATTCAGATGTGGATTTTTTAGCTTTGAAATTGGTTACATCCAAAGGATTAACCATTGCGACAAAGTTATAGCTTGCAACACTGCTTTCATATCCGGCAATAGTCTTAGCTTGTACCATGTAGGTGGTGGCATCGTTGGAGGGAATGTCGATAGTAATAGATGTCTCCTTGGTCTTGGCTATAACCGTTCCCGTTGCCCATGTGTCTCCTCTCTTGATGATATAGGCATCAATATCCACGCCTCCCGAAGGGGAGAAGGAAATAACAGCCTTGGAACGGTCTTTTGTGGATTGACGGACGGAAAGATTCGTGACTGCGTTCGGTTCAAGAATTGCATCAATATCGACATAGGAAGCCTTAGCGGAAAAATATCCTTCCGCATTGACGGCCTTAATCCAAAATTTATAAGTGCCGGAGGAAGGTAATGTGTACTGACCGGAAAGTGCCTTGGTCTTGTCAACCACAATTCTGCCACCATCCCACGAATCGCCCGTCCTCACGTGATAATAAGAAAGGTCTACTTCGTGATTTGCCGACCATCTCAGTGCAGCGATTGACCTGTTAGTGTCAAGCAATTCAACATTAAAACCAGAAACGTCAGCAGGTTCAACCTGCACGGTTACTTCTGCTGCATCCGATTTGTCACTTTCACCACCTTCATAATCGATGGCGGTTACAGTAAATGTATAGGCCCCACTGCTTGTAGCTGTATAAGTAAAAAAGGATTCTTTTACATCCTCAGCCAGCTTGGAGCCATTAAGATAGATGTTATACCCTTTTACGTCATAAATCGGGTCCGGGTCCTCCTGCCATTTTAATTTGAGCTGAGTTGCATTCCAGTCCACTTTGGAGACAGTTAAATTCGTAGGTGCTTTGGGCGGCAGGTAATAAGTCTTAAGAGTAACCTCATGCGCTTTTACCTGCGACAAGTCCTGGTCACCCGCGTAAAAGATATTGAAAGACGGGAATTTAAGATAAACACTGCTTCCCATCCGCCGCTTTGTAGATTTAATCTTTAGGATAGCTTCATCCAGTCTGACAAAGTCACATCCTGCCTTGTGGGTCGCAGCAGTAGTCCCGTCCTGCCCTCTCAGGCATCCGCTAAGTTTCCAGTGCCCATTCGACAGAAGAGAAGCAGTCACATAATCAATGCACTCCCCATCAAGCCAGCACCTTGTGTCGCCCATCTGGGCGCTCTTCTCACTTGCGGAGATGAATGTTCCCGTAGAATCAACCTCAATGTCCGTTGCGTCTGCGGTTACATCGGAAACAAGAGTTCCCATTCGCGCAGTATTTTCTATCTGCCCGGCCAGCGTGTAGCTGTCATTATCATCAGAAACGAACACCTTACAACCGCCCCACATGTCTCCAGCACCTTTAGCGGCAATCCAAATTTCAGGTACATCACCCAGAAGCGCCCTTGGAGGCTGGATAATCAGAGGAACCGTATCGGGAGCTTCTACATTGTAATTGACAAAGGGTCTTTCACTCTGATGCACATCATACTCAGCGGCAGAATAATCTCCTTTAGCTCTGGAAATGGCTGTGAACGTTAAAACGCCATTGGCCCCTTCCGTCGCACTGTCGATCATAGCCGGCTGGTTCTCTATCCCCATGAGCGGATCATTTAGCATGACAAGATCACCGGGTTCTAGCCGGCAGAAGGCCCAATCTAGCTTAAAGGTATATTTCACCCGTTCGTATTTGTTCTTGCGGCACAATTCCTCCGCCAGCCTGACGGCGCGAGTCTTGGTATACAGGTAATGTGCCTGCGTCGTGGACGCCTGCCGCACCCCAAAATCCTTGATGTCGTCATTATCCTGGTAATTGACGATTTCCTTTTCATAGGCATTCGCGCGGTTCAGAAATTCCACAGATATGCGGTTGTAAATCTCCGATGAATCCTTGCGGCTATAGGAAACACACACCCCGCCGGTCTGTGGGATGAAATCATCCGGCGTCAGGTTATATCGAATTGTTTTGTCCGGTTTCCATTTCCCCACGGGGCGGTCAGCGCGCGGTACAATCTTTAGCCGGTTATTTGACCAGAAGATATAAGCGTTGGTGATGTTGGCGATGTCATTGATGATCTCTCGGGCTGCCTTCGCGTCCAGTTTATCGGACGGCGTAGAAATCAGCATGTCTGCTTCCTTGCAGTACTGCCTGTAGTTCTCTATCCCATCGATTTCTATCCCGCCAAGGCCGATTTTGTTCAGCACATAGAGGATATAGTCGGCAGGATTCACGTCCACACCGTCGCCGGTGTCGAGTAACTTTCCTTTGACTTCAAAGTTAAAGGAAGGCATGGATCCGGAATCTCCAAGGTCTATAACACCTGCCATGTAGGCCAGATTTTCGTAGGCCAGCGCTTTGTTAGGATGTTTGCCCTGGACATATGCCCATGGTTTTTGGTCAGCGGTGCCGGAAAAGAGAGTAAGGCCCACGTCACCATTAGGGTACTGGTAGACATTTTTTCCTTTCCACATAGTCCCAATACCGGTAACGGGACCCTCGCACAGGGCAAGGATGACGGCCACGGTGTAGGTATAAGTGACGGTCGTAGTCTTGGAGTGACCGCCCTTCCCGGACTTCTGAGAAGACCTATGCTCATGAGCGGTAAAGTCATCCCAGTAAATGACGTTAGGGGAGATTCGAGTGGTGCCCAGAATCTCGCAGACGCTCGCGCCATACTGCGCCGTGGAGACGGTAAAGTCCGAAATCTTATTCTCACGGATCGTCGTGTTGTGGCCCCCAAACAAGCCCATACTTTAACCCTCCCTCCTAAAGCGGTACACGCCGTGCAGCCGACTTTCGCCCGTGGCAGTTAAAAACATCACATCATTGATGTCGGTCATCACTACCCCCTGCTCTACCAGAGCATGGATGATGCGCCCATCACCAGTATAAATGCCGCCATGGGACACGCAGCGACCAAATTTGTATAGTAAAAAGTCCCCTGGCCGGATGTCAGACAAGGGGACTTCTGCGCAATATCTTTCTACCACTTTGAGGAACCATTCCTCGCCATGGTGCAAATGCCACTCATTGGAATACGGGGGAATCTTGATGGCTCCTTTTTTTACGTATCCCGCATTTTCGAGGCAGGCGATGAGGAGCATGCCGCAGTCAACGCCTTTACCCTTTACCTTAGCCTGATTGACGTGAGGCGTCCCAAGCCATGTGTAGGCTTCTTTTACAATCGGATTCATCATAACAGCACTTCCTTTAGTGGCACATAAGGCGCAATAACTGAGGCAGAATCTTCTTCCTTGCTGGATGACACAGTGCCGCCGCTATTGGCATACGTACCTTGCGGGTAGAACCTGCGCCGCGGAAATTCTTGCGACATGCCCTGTACTTTACTCTTTACCACGAGCTTCATAGCTAGGCCGCCGCAGGACTTGACCTCTGTCAGCCCCGAAAACAATCCTACGGCTCCCATTGCGTTTCCGTCTAAATCAAAGAAACAGCGGCTCATGGCAAGCGTCGCCCGGTCGAATGCTCCATCATGCGCCGCTAGGAAGATCGGCTTGTCACCCAGCTTGTCCTCGATAGTCGCATAAATAGATACTGTCATGGAATCGACAGAAACAACATTGTTTAGCTTCGTCTGCTCTCTCTTTAGCATGATCGCATTATGCAGGTACGTATGCCCGCCGTAGGTCACATCATGGTCGGCATCGGTGAAATAATATGCAGTCCCGCTAAAAAGTGTGAGATCATACAAATCACACGACACCATTTCTTTCTGCGTATTGAAATACTTGGCCAGCTCTTCTGTTACGCTTTTCATCGGACCACCTTCAATGCAATAGAGCACTCAAATAAATTCACGAATTTCTGCTTCACTGTGATACTCTTCTTCGCAAATACCACCTTCCACCAATAATCGTAAGTCGCCGTGACAACAGCCCCCGTGTTCGGCGGATGATTGAATACAATCGCCCCGCGATCGAGGGTGTACTCCTGCGCCGTGCGCTCCGCCCCGTCTACCCATACCGTCAGCTTATCCGCATAATACGCCGGTTCCTGCTGACCATGCATGTTTGCCGTCAGCTGGTAAGCCCCATCGCCGTTCCTTGCCAGCCGCAATTTCTCGCAATGGTAGTTCTCTGCATCCTTGTAGAAGAATGGAATAAGCGTCCCCTTCACACGGGATCGGAATGCGAAGAGCGTATCTTTCTCTTCTGCCGTCAGAGCCGGAAAATCGATTGTAAACTGCCAGCCCGGCAGCGTCTGCGAAGTGATAGCACGCCGCTTTCCGCTGGCAGCCGTCTGTTCCGCCACGTCCCAGTCGTCCTCGACCTGCGAGGACCACTTCACACGTCGGGCATTCAATGGAAATAAAAGATTCGCCATTTACCACACCCCCGCGTCCGTCGTAAAATCTCGTGTCCCATCGAAAAGCATCTGCTTGATGGAGTCCATGCCGCCGCCTCGAAGGAAATCCATAAAAGACGACGCGTCCATGGCCGATACATTCAGCGTCACGCTGCCACCGCTTCCCGCTACGCCCATGGCCGGTGTTCCCACCTGCCCGCCTTCTGCGTAGTGGGGGCTATTGAGGGTATCCAGATAGGCCGTGCCTAAGCGCTGCACCGCTGCTGCGTTGATGACATACTCCCCACTGGAAAGCATCGCTGGGATAGAATCCGACGTCCCGGTTCCGGGGCCGGTAATCAAGCCGCCGGTCGCCTTCTTCTTCGAAACGCCAAATACTGTTTTATTCGCCGCATCTGCAGGCGTCATCCCACTGGCCCACATAGGAAATGCAGAGTAAATCGCGAATACAGCCAGCCATTCCGTCAGGATAGAGACGGCATTCTGGATGATTCCCCGGACAAAATCGCCCAGTGCCTCTTTCGCTGTCTTCGCGCCCATGATGAAGTCAGCCATGGCAGACCCCATAGATTTCCCTACAGTTTCCGCATAAGACTTCATTTTATTGGACCACTGCTCGCCGATAGAAAGCTGCTGAATTTCGGCTTCAGACGTTTCCGCCAAAGTCTCTTTGTACTGCTCGGCGAAAGCCTGCAGGGTCTCTCCTTTGGCGGCCAACTCTTCCTCTAGGTCTTCGGGAGCCATCTGCAGCAGCTTGGCCATTCCGTTCAGTGCTTCCTCCTCATTCGGATTCGCCATGGCCACGTCTACATCATTCAAGCTTTCTTTCAAAGTCTTTTTGATTTCCTTGATACGCGCTGCCACTTCGTCATCCGTTCCCAGAATGTTATCCAGTAACGTCTTGGTCGCTTCTTTGTTCTGATCGTACATGTACTGGAATTCCTGTGATTTGACCTTGGCCTCATACAGCTTATTCTCTGCATCGATCTGCTCATTGATGGAGCGAATCACCTTGTCACGGATTTCCGCGTCGGCGATCTTTCCCGCAACTTCCAGCTCGTTGTCCCAACCGGTCAAAAGCTTGTCGTGCGCGTCTTTCAGCCCCTGAAGGGAAATCTGATTTTCTTCCGCCTTCTTATTTTCGCCAACAAGCATAGCTGCATTGGCCTTAGCCAATTCGATAGAGGCCTTAGCCAAGGCCTGCTTCTGTTTGTCTGCGTCGGCATACTTCTTAATCAGCGCGTCAATCTGCCGTTCTTCTTCCCTTTCTTCTCGGGAAACGGACGCGCCGCCGCCAGAACGACCTCCACCGCCTCCACCGCCGGAGCGAGCCCCACCCGCGCTGCCGCCACCGGCTGCACGCTGTGTCGGGCGGAAATTATTCTCCTCCGAACCAGTATCCGGTGCACCGGGAAATTCATTGTGCCAGCCCACATCAATACCAGCAGAAATCTGTTGGCCAAGAGATCCGAGGATCTTAGATAGGATGCTGAAGATTTCCCCCAACGGCTGCAGGATCGGAGATAGTGCATTGGCGATTCTTACCCCAAGGCTTCGAAAGGCCGCATACATCTCATGCGCCATCATGATAACGACCTTGATGACGTTGATAATGATCTGCATGCCGTCGCCGACTAGACTTAATGCATAAGACGCGATGTCCCCAAAGTCAGAAAAAATACTGACCCCATCGCTTCGTATCATATCCAGCAGATCCTGCGTGAATTCAATCAACTTCTGCACGATTTCGGACTGGTCGAATGCATTCAAGATCGACAGCCCGATTTCTTCGCAGCAGGCACTCAGGTTCCCGGTGACGTCTTCCCATGCGTCATCGATGTTCTGCTTCGACGTTTCCATGGAACCATCGAATTCATGCATGTAATCGGATAGCGCCGCAACAGCATCACTGGCTTCCAGCGTACCCTCCTCTACGGCCTGCATGGCGTCGTCCCCACTCAGCCCGAGGGAGGAAAATGCCTCATCAAGATTGATACCCGCTGTTTTTAAAGCAACGAGCTGACGATTCGTTAATTCGCCGGTTGCCTGAATACGTGAAATGGCATCGACAAGCTGCTGCGCACCGCTGGCGCCCTGCCCTAAACCAGCCGCCGTATCGGCACACTGACGGATCAGATCTGCAGCGTTCTTTGCCGAATACCCCAAATCAATGAGTTGGACCATCATCTGATTCAGCACTGCGGGATCATACGTGAGATCACGCGTGAGGTCATTAAAGATTCTGTAAGAGGTGACGGCGTCATCGACGTTGTACTTCATTGCCGCGAACTGTGCCACAGTAGACTGCGCCGCCGCACCGGCTTCAAAGACGGACGCCACAAAGTCAGCGAGTGCGGTAACGACGTCACCAGCAAGGTCAGCCGCCATCGATACTAGATTAGAAGTCAGCATGCCGATTGCCGTATTCATAACGGACGAAGCATTAACACCCTCGAGCATGCTTCCAGCTAGAGCCTTGAGCGAGGTGCTGGAACCATTCGCCCCTTCTGCCTGCTTCAATGCGCTGTTGTAGGCTTCCTTGATCGCCTTCGAATAGCGTTTATTTGCTTCGGTCTGAATATTGAGCTGCTGCTGCAGGTCTTGCAGTGCAGCCCGCTGTTCTTCGGTGGCTTTCGTGCCATTCTGCGTCTCTCGTTCCAGATTCTTCAGTTCAGCTCTCAGCGTTTTCACATTCTGTTGGCCGCTGGCGAGCGATGAATTCAGCCGTTTCAGCCCGGCGTCTTCCACCGCTACGGATATATCGACCTTGGCTTCTGCCATGTGCTCACCTCCTACAGGTTCACCTTGTCTTTCAAATACTTATCAACTTCAGCCGCGTAGTATTCTTCTATCGCGGTTCGGTTCGATTCAAAATAATTGCCTCTGGCGGGATACATCGGACCCTTTTGCCCTTTGCGCTTCCCGTACAGAATGACGCGCCCGAAGGCGCCGGTGTTATACCAGCGCGCAAAGTAGTTGGCGTACACACGGACGCCAATGCCGGACGCCTGCACCTCGAAACGCCCCCGGATAAACATCCCATCGGTCAGCGCCTTACCGCCAAATGCCGTTCGGGGATGAGTATGTGCAATGAATAGCCGAACCGCCTTCCGGGCCTCATAGGACGCGTTGACGACGTCCTGATGGAATCCGCGATCTGTATATTCCTGCACCTCATCTTTCAGTTCATCCAGCGTCATTTCTTATTCCCTTTCTAGCCCGCAGCCGCTATGAATCCAGTCATCTTCTTCGGTTCGCCGACGCCGGTCGCAGACAGTTTTTTCTTGATCATATCCTTGCCATCAGCGGTGATTTCCCAAGACTTAGGGACAACTACCAGGGACAGATATTCCTTGGTATCCAAGTCGACGACTGCAATATTGAGCGCGCCTTTTTCGGCAGTGATCGCATCGTCAAGCAGGAATTCCTCGATCGCCTGCTGCGCTGCGTTATCACGTTTCATGATGACGTCCGCAGAAAGCTCATAAGACTTATTGGTCACTGTACCTTCGGCCCAGTACCCGCTTTCTTTGGTCTGAACAGTGGAAGTATCCGCAGAAATAGAAAGGGTATTGGTTTCAAGTCCCCCAAGGAGCGTCCACACCGGTGTATCTTTCGTCGCGCCTTCGCCGTAGTTGACGTAAAGTACCTGACGCTTGCCGGATACACCGACGCCGCTAGCAAAGGACGGGTAATTTTCTTTAGCAATAGTAATAGCCATGGTTTACCTCATTTCTCTAACTGGGCAATCTCTAGGACAACGCTCGCCGCGCCGCTCTGCCAGATGCCCTTTTCTGAATACACAGGAAGATTGATTCGCATGTTATTGACCGTTACGCGCCATAGGTGGAAACCATTGGCCTGCAGTATATCCTGCAGGGTATCCCACCCTTCCTGACTGCTCAGGAAATTCAGCAGTGTCTCCAGCCTTTCAGCGATACGCTTCCGCCCCTTATAGTTACTATAGACTTCCATATCCGTAGATACAGCCCACAACACGACATCGTCATTGGAGCGGCAATCTGCTTTCGCCGCCCCAATGATTCCGTAGTCGAATTCAGCCTGATGACGGAAATAATCTTCGATTTCAAAAACAGGAACGGAAGCGTCGAACCATTCCATGTCCTTCTTGCCGGAAAGTGCTTTATATAAAGACAGACTCACCGCATAAAAAGGGGCCTTGTAATTCATAATGCCTCCCCGCTCCCGTTCACGGCCGTCGCCGTAAGCTGTAAATAATATGGACGCGATTCATCAATCAGTCTGACATCGTTGATGATCCAGGTATAACCCCGGTATGTCAGCCGCCACGATACGTCTACAGGGTAGATCCCGCGGATATCTCGCAGCACGAAATACCGGGTATCCGCCGTCACATAATCACCAACGAAGCCCTGCCTGCTCTGATCCTTCTGCTCACACATAGCAAAAAGGGTGGCTACCTCTGCGAAGCTGCCACTCTTTACCCCGCCAAGCTCATCTCGCTCCGGGGCCATAGGCTTCAAGAGCGTGACTTTATGTGTGAACCGTCCCGGATTTCTCTTGAACACTTCAAGCGCCCTGCTTGATGACAGTGAAGGCGGCGGTATAGGTGTTGATGTCGGTGAATCTGCAGATAGCACGGACAAGTACGGAGTTGTTGCGGAAGCCTGCAGATTCATCTGCCGCTACTTCCAGTTCCGGGTAAGCGATATGGTACATCGCGCGGAAATCGCCAACCAATACCGTGTTGTCACCCAGTTCGTCATTTTCCACAACGATGACCGGACGATCTTCGAGCTGGCGGATGGTGTTGCCGTTCGCGTCTCTGGCGAGCAGGTAGCGGCCTTCGTTGTCAGAGACTACGGCCATAGCAGCGAAGGTCTTCTGATTCATGACGATGGTCGCATTAGCGCCCGCATCCAGCGGCAGGGAAATGACCGCAGCCTTGATTGCATCCAGTCCTTCTTTGGACGCTACCGCGGTAACAGTTTTAGCGGTGGCGTCAACAGCTGCCTTTGCGGCGGAAAGGATTTCTTTATTAACAGCCTTCACATAGACGCGATTAAACAGTTTTCCGATCACCGCCATGACATCGGTCTTTGCGTCCATCAACAGTTCGCGGGACACAGGGATGATAGCGCCCTTAGATGCCAAGTTGAACTTGGTGGAGGTGAATACGGCCTTCTCCTCCGCGATCGCGTTGTTTTCGTCGAAATCGGTCAACGTTACAGTCTGAGAATAGTCGATGATCGGAACGGATCCGGAACGGGTACCCACAGCAATAGCAGTGGTCAGAGAGCGAAGGTCGTTGTTGATGCCGTTATTTTCCTTCAGGTCGAGGAGTTCAGACGGGATCAGCACGCCGCCATCTGCGTCTACGGCCCCGTTCTGACCAGTAGCTGTGTTGAAAAATTTCGCGGTATCTTCATTCTTAATACCGAGAAGGTAAGATTTCAGTGCTGCATTAAAAGATTTCTTGTCCATGTTGTTTTCCCCTTTGTTTTTGGAATTCTTCGCAGCAGCTTCTACTTCGAGCTGCTTTTCATAATCAGACAGTGCGTCCTGCAGCTTATTCTGCATTTCAACCGGCACGGCCTCTTTCTGATCGATCAGTGCCTGGATCTCTTCTCTCAGAGACTTGATTTCTGTTTTCATTTCAAGACTTTTTAACATTCGATGTTCCTCCATCTAAAATAGCGAGCCAGTACGCCTCGGTCTCTTCGTCCAAATGGTCGGGCGGCTTCGCGCGTTGCGTCATATTTCTATGAGCAGTGAGCTGTTTATAGCTCGGCGCCTTATTGCCGTAGGCCGCTCGGTAAGCAGGCAGCGCGCAGTTGATAATAAACAGGTCTTCGAGGTGCTGGTAGCGGCGGATATAGCCATTGATCAGCGCCTCAAGCTCGGCCATGGTATATCCCGCAAACTGCTCCGGCCGCAGGTGAAGCTCCCCAAGCGCGATAGGCTCTAAAGTTTTTAAAAAATCGGTGAATGACGTAAAGGACGGACTTATGTCTTCTTTCTGACTGCCATGATCTTTTTTGGGTCGCCGATAGCTCCCGATTTAGCAATAGCCTTAAACAGGGTCACAGACGCCGACGTGAACTTTCCTTCCGCCATGAGCTGGGTAAAAAGATTGTCGAGTTCATCGTCGGAAAGCACCGTCCCGCCGCCCGCGAGCCCCCATCGAAGCAGGGAGTATACGGTATGCAGCGGGATCGTCACACCGTTCTGAAGCCTGCCTAAGGTGACCAGCAGACTTTCGCCCAGTTCCTTTTCCAGATTGAAAATACTTTTGACGGTAAATCGTACCTTGTACTCTTTCCCACCAATCTTCATTTTTTCATCAGCTTCAAGAATCATCAGTCTTTCCTTCTCCTCCCTCGTTTGTTGCATTGTCCCCGAGAAGCCCAGTCCCGCCGCGCTGGCTCAATTTGTCCGCCGCCGGATCGTCACTTTCAGGATAGCTCAAAGAAATGCGGGCTTCATTTGGCGTCAAGATGCCCGCGCCCGTATAAGCGCAGAGCACGCTAGCCTTTGCACCCGCATCTAAGAAATCAAATACGTTATTGCAGATATCGAACCGGAAACCTTTCTGCCTCTGGCGACGCGTCAGAAGCTTGATAGTCAGCTCCAGCGCATACTGGTTTACGATCGGCGCAATCGTATTATTATAAAAAGACGTCATCTGCGTAGTAGAAAACGTTGCAGTCCCTGCCCCGCCTACCACGTTCAGCATGAAAAGCGGGATGCCAAAGAAACTACTGATTTCCTGCGTGTTGATGGTCTTCAGCGTATCGAAATAGTCTTTGATATTATTTGAGATGTTCGAAGCGCTCATTCCGGCAGGCAGAGGCAGGATCGTGCTATCTGTATTCGACAACAGCTCTTTCACCTGTTTCTGCAGTACCTTCTGTTTGGATACGGAAAGGTCGGAAGTATATGAGAGCACGATGGTCCCGCTAAATCCATTTTCCACGCTGGTCCGCAGCGCACTTTCGACTTCGGCATTTCCATCTAGTGTACTGCGGATTACTTCTAGGGCGCTTCGCCCCACAAGGCCGTTAGCCGAGTAGGCTTTCACGTGCAGCATCTCTTCGGGTAGAATCGTGTAAGTCCTGCTGGTCACTGGATCCGTGTATTCGTAAACAATGCGCCTTGCTCCATCAAGGATGTTTGCATCATCCCAATACATGCAAACTCGCGCCGCATCCAATGGCACCAGCGCCGTCAGCGCGCCGAGAGCGTCGCAGCAGATATAAGCGAAGGCGTTCCCGCACCCGAGCCGCTGCTTCTCCATGTACTCCCAAAAGGAATAGGCATTAATACCGGGATACGGCTGCAGGTTCAAGACCTCCTCGAGTTCCGCCATCAGTCGGGTGATTTCCTGATGGTCTTTCCCGTACAATCCCCATCGAGTTTGTGCGATCTGCCGGGCAAGTGTCTCTATGCATGTCGAATACACGGCATCGCCGTTCGCATCTACTGTTACACGACGACCGCGTCCGATGGGAATCACGCTTGCACTTGGGCCGTCCCGTTTCCTGTTCGCGGCGAAGCCGTTAAAATACGCCTTGATTTGGTCGAACATGATACTACACTCCTTTCGCCTGTTCCATCAACGCTTGCAAGTTTTCAGACACGGTATACACGTTCTTGCTCCGCAGGTCTTCTACCTGCTTCCTCAATTCGCGGTTTTCTTGCACAAGGTTCACCAGCGGAGCCTCCGCTGCCATGCCGTCTTTTCTCTTTGTGGCCACCAGAGAGACGTGGTCAAAGGTGGCAGCGGCTTCCTCCCCGGTCAGATACACATCTCCTTTTTCGATCGCGTCAAAGATATCCCCATTGCCACAATGTTCGTCGATGATGTTATGCATCACTTTATCGATAGCCTCCATGCCATCCGCATCACTACGAAGCTGAGTTTTAGATCCGATAGAAATCGTCCAGCAGTTGTGCAGCATGAGCAAGCTGTTCTTGTCAATTTCGACCGCATCACACGCAAGAGCAATGATAGCCGCCGCGGATGCCGCAAGAAATCCGACACGCGCCGTCACCTTGCACTTCGCGTTTGCGATGTAGTGCGCTGTTTCCAGTCCCTCGAAAGCATCGCCTCCCGGAGAATCAATATGCAGCACCACATCCTCTGCGGCGTTTTCAATTTGATTCCGAAGAGGCGACAGGTCGTAAATTACACCAGTAATAAATAAGTCCATCATCATTCCTCTTTTCTGTACATTTGAAGCTGCGTCAGTATCGCTCGCGCCGTGTAATCCATTGTTACCACGCCGGTAAACATACCCTCGCGCCGATCATACGCACTCGGCATCCACTGGGTTAGTACCCACATATCGCATTTATCGGAAAACACGAAATCTTTGGCATAGATTTCATCAAAGTCATCCACCGCATCACTGATATAGGAATAGCCCTGACTAATGGCACTCTCGATATATCCGTCATCTTCTTCGTAAGGGATACGCAGGTAGTCTTTTACCTGGTCCACGCTAATCATTCGTACCTCCCACCTCTCTCATCCATTCATCGACCATTTCATCGCCCGTAGGCAGGTCGCTATTGAAATCAATATACGGGGCGATGAATCCTGTGATCGCAGCATCTACGGGGTCGATACGGATATTGCTGTCAGCCCGAAGGCTGACTTTTTCCACGGAATAGAACCCGGATGGATTTCTAACAAGAAGAGAATTTGTCACCGCTTTTTCGAATATGTCTTCATGCCCGCGATGGTAAGCGAGCACCCCGTCTTTCAGATATTGCCCGAAGGCTTCGATATATTGGCTAAGCGCCTTTGGACTTTGATTCTGCAGTATGAAGGTATCACACACAGACTCCAGGCGATCCTGAATCCCCGCCACGTTATACGGATCCGACGCAATGGTCACGAAGTGAAGCCCATTCTTTTCCCTCAGAGTATCCAGCTGCTCGAAGATCTGCGGAGTATCGATATTGTCGCCGCCTGCCCCGTTGCATAAAAAAAGCTCAGTCCCGACATAATCGGTGTAACTGAACTTGTCTTTCTCTATATGCGTCTGCAGTTTATTCTCCGGCATCCACGACATGACATGCATAAATAACCGATGCCGCGCCGCCGGACTGTTTTTCTTCAGCAGCTTGCCCGTCTTGCTTTCGCCAACGAAGCAAAGAAGCACAACGCTGGAAAGGTCAAGCGTCTGAGATAAGTCGACGCCCAAGTACCAATCTATATAGCCCTTAGTTATTACATCTTCCATATCATAGTCCACGCCGCAAGCTTTTAGCTGATCATAGGAACACAGGCTCCGGTCATCGGCAGAGTACCAGGCATTACATTGTTTCGTCACGAAGGACTGGAGGGCGAATCCTTTTTCCGTGCACGCCGCACGCGCCTTTTGCGCATACTTTTCTTTAATATGCTTCTTTACCGTAAACCCGTCTGCCTCAAACAACAATACCGGGTTCGCCTTTCCCCATGTGGTAATCTGCCCGAATTCTTTCGCCTGCAGCTCCTCCTGATTCGGTTCCGCTAGAAATAGAAACACGTTGTCAGGCAGCGCATCCTCGTAGAGCATTTTCCGAAGCGTCAGCCATTTCTTGTGGTTGTCACTTCCCACGGAAAACTGCGCCGTCGACATGGTCACCAGCAGGGAGTCCTTAAAATGTGCCTGCCCATCTTGGATGGTCTTCGGGATAATTTCATCACAAAGCATCTCTTCATCAATGACCGCTACTTTGTTGGTATAGCCGTCGAGGGAATTCTTCGCACCCCCGCCGGTACGGAACATGTCAAGCCGGTTGCCAGTGTTCTTATTTTTCGCCCAGCAGGCCGTCTTATTGACATTGCTGAACGTCTCGGCAAGATACGGGTCGTTTTCAATAAACTTCGTGAACTCATTAAAGCAGATTGTCGCGTTCTGCCCTTTGCACGACGCTAGTACAATCAATTCATTCCGGAATTTACTCATCCCCATCAGGTAATGAAGCACACCGGATAAGAGAAAAGATTTACCATTACGCCGCGCCATGTACAGGTTCGCCGTATTGACCACGTAACCCCCATCAGGGGGCCTCAACCCGAATATGCCACACATGATGAATTTTTGCACCGGATATAGCTCTAAATGCCGGGGCTTTCCATCTTCATCAATATAAATCAGCATATGCAAGAACTGGAATAAGCGCCGCATAGCTTTGCCGGCGAACTGATACCTGCTACTGGCGTACATTTCCAAAAAACGGGCGAAGCAACGGAATTCAGATTCGCCCAATAGGTCTATATCCGCCCTTTTGACTAGAGCCTTATAGTAATCTCCAATAAATTCATTCAGTTCATGGGGGATGTGCAGATGTTTCACTGCGTCTTCTATATTCATGGCCAAACCTTTTTTCGCACACCTCTTTTCCCTTCTGAATACGGACGAGTGCTTCATTGCGGCGCCCATTGTTATACCAGACATGGATCTCTTCGTGACTGGCATGTCCTACCGGGATCAAATTGTCCTCATCAAAAAATCGATCCGGAGCGGCGTCTCTTTCAGCAATATGATGAACGTATGCCGGATCACACTTTTCCCAGATACCGATACCTAGAAGCCACACGTCATAGCCTGAATACTTCAGTATCACAGCCTTGCGGCACCGCTGCCAAACGCGGGAATGATAGCGTCTTGTACTCTCATTCATACACAGACGCCTCTTCTGGTAAGCCGCAGCCATTTTGGCCCTGCATACGGGGCATTCTTTCCCAGTGAATAACTGATGGCAGTTACTACACCGCTTAAAAGTCGCCATCTTTCTCCGCCTCATTCAGAATCCGGGTATATGGGTTACCATAATCCGCCAGCTCGTCCTTGATTTCACTGAACCGCAGTACCTTGTACAGATTCAGCGCAATTTTGTTATATTCCTTGTATAGGATAATTTTATTTTTCAATGCGGTGATTTTGACATCATCCTGCGCAACTGCTATCTCTTGGCTGATTTCTTCGGCCATCACCATAAAACGGCAATATTGAAGGATCAGCTCCCGGTTAATTTGGGTGACAGAACTGCATTTATGATTCAATGTCCAAATGTAGTCATTTAGCGCCTTAATCGCCCTATTTCTCTTAATGTTTGCCATTTTGCCTTAATTTTCCGCCAATGATGAGAAAAAAAGAAAACCCATCTCCGATACGACGCAAGGCATGCCGAAATTTTCAAACATACCCCGCCTTACCAATAAAAAACCATCCGATTTCTCGGACGGCTTTTTTATTTTTCCAATGCTCGTCGCATCAATGTTTTATATTTTACGGCGTCAAGCATAGTTTTGAAACAATTATGCATTCGGGTATTCTGCTCGTCCATTTTGTCCCCCTGATAAACCGTGTGCCTGGTTTCTATCTGCCCCGCATTCCCATTGAGAACTAAGTAGTGATAGAAATCTCCCTTTTGTGGAGTGAATGTGTATTGGTTGATTGCGGCATCATCTTCAAGTATCATTCCGATACACATAGGCGCAGGCTCAGGGGCTCGGGTATAGAGCTCGCCAGCCCGAACTACATACTCATGTCCGTTCAGCGAGAACCATTCCCCGTCCTTGACGCCCTTCAGTTTCATCAGCGCCGTCAAGCATTTCTTTTCTGCCCAGCTATTCATAGTTAGCCTCCTATTTCGAAACGGATATCCCACTTCATTATACTACAGGCTACCGTGCAAAAGAGCGCCTCTTATGAGACGCTCTTTTACGGCATACCTTAAATTTGAAGGAGGCCAAGCATGGAAACGACAGCACAGATCGACTTGTCGGGAATTTCTCCCCTGTGCGATTTCCCTTTTACTATTATATCATTATTCGATGTAAACTCGTGTAAACAGTCAAGAGGTATTTTGAGAAATCATACGGATAGCGCGGTCTCGCATGCGAGCCAGCCACTGCCTTGTAAATCCACGTTTCTCTTCGATCTCTCGCCATGACATGCCAGCCAGATATCTATCATAAAGTATCGTTTTCGCCTTTGTATCACGACATAGGGCAAGCAATTCATACGCTTTCTTTCTCATGCTGGTGAGGATGTCCATGCATTCCAGCAGGCGCTTGTCTAGCTTGTCGCACCGTTCGATGATCTGCTCCAGTACTTGAGACAAGTCAGAGTTCACCGTGACAGTGATTTTCGGTTTATCGTACTGCACCGCCTTTACGGCGGCGATGTCATTTGCTACGTGTTCCCTTTCCTGTATCAGATCATAGAGCTCCTGCCGCTGGCTGCGCAGCTTCTCGAAGAAATCACGCACCTCTTCTTCCGTCATATTCCCAGCCGTCATGTTCCCTTCCCTTTCTTCTCACGCCGGTGGGTCTCCTTCCAATGCTGAATGCTGCAGCGAACACTGCAGTACTTCTGCCTCGCAGTGTTCGGTTGGAATAGATGGCCACAATGGCCACAGAGCCTTGGCTCATATGTCTTCCGGCAAAGTGCCTGCCTTTTTTCGTATTTTCGCTCGAGCGCGCGTTTCTGCTTTTCTGCCATGTCACTTGCCTCGTAGTACTGCAAGAGGATGACAGCGCCCGAATAGCCGTCTGCCTCCCACCCGCGGTCAGAAAGCTGCCGCGCCTTCGTCCAGAAGGCAGCGCTTGCCATCCATTCAAAGTCGAAATGCTCCCGCTCGCTGGGCATAATCCCGATATGTCCACGGGCGTCGCTCTCGATCACCAAGAAAAGGTAACCATTTGTAAGCATGCCAGGCCTCATGGCATCCTTCGCCAGCAGGAGCTCGGTCACTCTGGCTCCCTTGCGGAAATAGAGGATCATACTTTGGTCGCCTCTTTTCTTTCTGACGGTAGTGAATCGCTGGGATGCTTAAACCGCACACCGGCTTCCTCGAATAAACACTGCCTCAACTCCGCCGGTGTTACAAACCCTTTCTCTACTGTGTCGTAAAGTTCGAGACACATCTCTGTGAACCGCTCTTCTCGGCCGTCTTTTTTCATGAGCGCCGCAAAGTGATCGTGGATCACCATAACCGGAATCGCAATCAGCTCCTCAAACAATCTTTCCATAGCTCCCGCCTTTGCGTCCGTCGCCAGCTTGGCCGCTTCCTTTGCTACGGCCTGCGAGCAAAGGTCCTTCAAATAATCCGGCTTCACCGTAAGTACCGCATTCTTACTTTTCTTCCGTTCGATCTCACGCCGGACCTGACGGCTGAGAAGAGCTCCTGTTACATCAGTCATTGTTTGTGCCTCCTATAGCTGAACAACCTCTATATGAATTCCTTCATGTATCTCGTAGCTTTTCGAAATGTACTCGAGACAGATCTGCGAATCATCGTTCCAGAAATTGCATTTCGTCATGCAGTCCACCAAGCCCTTTTCAAGGTTATCGAGATCTGGCTTTGTCGGCTTCGGTATTCCGGGCTGATGCTTTTCATCTGATTTGAAGCAAAACGCAATCTTCAGCCAGACGGGTCCGGGAAACGGCTTCTTTGGTGCTACCTTCGTAAGCCTAGATATATATTCCTGCTGGATCTTTATGAGCTCCGGAGGAGTATACAGGACCGGCTTCCCGTTTCTCACAGCCAGCTTCTTCGCCTGGAACGTCTTAGTCGGTATCCTCATCGGTATGAAAAACGAAATTTGTCTATTTGTGTCCATTAAATTACCTCATTTCCTGACATTCCTACTAAAGGGATGGAGGTAGGGAAGGGTGTGTGGCGCAGCTTCTCGCCACACCCTTTCCCCTACATCCCTCGGTTTTTCTTTAGGGAAATTCCTATATATATAAACTGGTTTTTCCAAATATTAGCAGAATATTAGAGTTACTCATTGCGGTATACTTTACCTTCACCGCATTTGTATTTTCCGTTTTGTTCGATATATGATTTCACAGTTCTTTCAGAGACGTCGAAGTATTCTGCCATGGCCTTGACCGTCACCGGCTCATCTCTTATAGACAGGGCTTCATACGCCGTATCTACCTGGGCCACGCGGCTTTCTTTTTTCGCTTTCTTTACCAGGTTCCCTGCTTCCCGCCCTTTGGCCTGAATATCAATCAGGCTGCCTTCTTCAGCGGCCATGTTCAGGAAGCCTGCCTCATCCGGCACATGGATGGGATACTGGAACCATACATTTACCGGTTCGAATGCCGGGAATTCGCGGAGCGTTCCGGAGATACGAAAGGCCGTAGGCTTGGACCGGACGCCTGCTGCCCTGTCTGCCTCCTCATCGTAGGGCGTTTTCTTGCTATCCGATACCACCAGGGGAATCATGTCCAGAATGGCGTCCGGGTCGCGGGCGAACACACCGGAACCGGAGGACCGGTCGATGGACCGCTTCATACCCTGGCCGCCTTTGGAATGGTGATGGCAGTAAATGACAGCGCTGTGCAGCTCGCTGGCTATTTTGTCAAATTGGTTGCAGAAGTGTGCCATCTGGTCTGCGCTGTTCTCATCACCGGTGATGACCTTATAAATCGGGTCGATGACCACCGCCGTGTAATTCTTCTTGGCCGCCCGGCGGATAAGCTTCGGCGCCAGCTGGTCCATGGGGATAGCCTTCCCTCGAAGATTCCATATGTCGATATTTCCCACATTTTGCGGAGGGAGGGCAAGCGCTTCATACACATCCCGGAAACGATGCAGGCAGGAAGGCCTGTCCAGTTCCAGATTGCAGTAAAGCACATTGCCCTGTCGGCATTGGAATGTCTGGAGCCATTTCGTCCCCTCGGCGATGGCGATGCACATCTCAATGAGTGCAAAGGACTTCCCTGCTTTAGAAGGTCCCGCCAGAAGCATCTTGTGCCCCATGCGGAGCACATTATCAATCAGCGTGGGCGCCAGATCCGGCATATCATCCCATACACTGGCCAGGCTTTCCGGATCAGGCAGGTCATCATTAAGACTTTCCACCCATTCCAGCCACTCAGCATAATTCTTCTTGCCGATGTTCGTGGCCATGAGGAACTGTTTGTGCCCATTCCTATAGACGCCCGGCAGCCGGGAAAGTCGAGAAGGGTTACGGTCATTATCATCCACCATAAGGCCGTTATGCTTGCAGATGTCGTAGAGCTTCTGTACTCGTTCCTTGTACTCCGCCAGGTTCGCCGCGTCAATGTGGACAATGGCGTGGATGGATTTCTTTCCGGAGAACACCAGCGCCGCCACAGGGAGCTCCATCTTCCGGATGAGTTCTTCCTGCAGGCCCGGTGCCATGGAGTCAGACTCCACAAGCGCATAGCGGTAGTCTGCCACGTTGATATTCTTTACGCCCTGACCATCGAAAGGATTGAAACGAATCCACGCCCCGGCATTGGGATCATAGTCGCCCATGGCATAGCCGATAGCGTCATTGGTAGACATTTCACCCTTCTGAGCCTTCAGCTTGTACTTCTTCAGCTGTTCTACGAAATGCCCGGCAGTCAGTTGATACGTACCGGCCGATGGCACATAGCGTCCATCCTTCTCATAGGACTGCATACTTACGGCCACGATATCATCCGGAAGGAAGATGGCATTCAGATAGGCGATCATGTCTCCCATCTGGTCCCAGTCCTCCGGTTCCTTGATTTCCTTCTCCGCTTCCAGATAATGGGTGTCTACGATCTGCACATCGGAAATCACGCTGTCCCATTCCAGAGCCCGGTCCGGTTCTGATTTCTTTTTCGACGACCATCCTCTTGTCTTGGCCATCTGGGTGATTGTGGCCCCAGTGACAGGATCCGGATTTCCCTGAAAGGATTTCCATTTCATGGCGCATTCCCCTTCATGAAATCGGGCGCTGTCATTCCGTGACCACTCTTCCCATACCTCATAGGGATACTCCTCATGCTGCAGGGCCATGCCGACCTGCAGCCATTCATCATAACTGCAGGAAGCAGGGTCTATGGCAGACAAAGGGTCCCTTAAATCGAATTTCATCATAATCCTTCACCAACGAATAACTCCGATTCCGGCATGTAGGATGCAGGATCTATGCCTTTGGGAATCATCCAATGATTCTTGGAAATCCGGGCAATCATGCTGTTGGCAGAGCTGAAGCTCCATGTCCCCACATGCATGAATCCCCTGCTTTCCAGAAATCGAATCTGTTTTGGCGTGGACAGCCCTGCATTCTTCCGTTTGACCAGCTTGTCAATGATGAGACTGGCCTTGCCTGCGTTTTCAATGTCATCCGGAAGAATACCGAACTTTTCCAGTGTCTGCAGCTGGTTCTTGCTGGCCGGTGCCATTTCCCATGCAAAGGTGGGTACATAGCCGGAAAGGTCTTCTGCCTGGATAGACATTTCGTATTGGAGAGGGTCTACCAGCTTCCGTTTCCTTGCCTTCATGGCCTTAAGCTGTTCTGCCAGGGCATTTTCCCTTTCCTCGATGACTTCTTCCCTGGACTGCTTTTCCGCATCCTCGATATCCACGGCTTCACCGGAAGCCTCCAGGTCTTCTGTCATGCGATCAGCGATTTCCTGCGTCTTACAGATCAGGGAAGCCGGACGGCAGAGGTCGTGTTTTGCGGTATTCCAAAGGAAATCAAGGATAAGCAGGTCTTTTTTCCCCGGGGAAATCCTTGTGCCCCGCCCGATGCACTGGCAGTAGAGTGAGCGGATCTTCGTCGGCCGAAGCATGACCACGCAGTCGACGGAGGGACAGTCCCATCCTTCCGTAAGAAGCATGGCGTTGCAGATGACGTTGTACTTCCCATCTTCAAAATCTTGCAGCACCTGTGCCCTATCCCGGCTGCTTCCATTGACCTCTGCCGCAGAAAATCCATAATGTCTCAGAATAGCTGTGAATTTCTTCGCTGTTGCTACCAGAGGGAGAAAAACCACGGTCTTCCGGTCTTTGCAGTACGTCTTCATTTCCTCTGCTATTTGCTCCAGATAGGGGTCCAGAGCCGTCCCAAGCCCTCCGGCCGAGTAATCACCCGCTGACATGGATACCCCGCTTAAATCCAGTTTTAGAGGGATTGTCTGTGCTTTGATTTTGCAGAGATAGCCATCCCGCACGGCCTGGGGAAGAGAATATTCATAAGCAAGGGAATCAAAATAGGACCCCAGGCACATGAGGTTATTCCTTTCCGGTGTGGCCGTTACGCCAAGTACATGGGCCTCCGGGAAATGTTTTAAGATATGCTGGTAGCTGTCTGCCAGACAGTGATGGGCTTCATCGATGATGATGCTCCCAAAGGCATCCGGAGCGAATTGGTTCAGCCTTTTATCCCTCATGAGTGTCTGCACGGAACCCACTACGATGCGGCGGAAACTGTGCAGGCTTGTTTCATCTGCCTTTTCCTTTGCACAGAGGAGACCTGTTGCCGATTTGATTTTTTCCTGTGCCTGCGTCAACAGCTCATCCCGATGTGCCAGGATAAGGACTTTTGAGCCCCTGCGGACTTCGTCCCTGGCAACATTGGCAAAAACAATAGTCTTGCCCGTGCCTGTCGGAAGAACGAGCAGGGTCTTTTTATGGCCCTGCTCCCATTCCTTTTCGACGGCCGCAATGGCTTCCTTCTGGTACGGCCGAAGTTCCATGATTAGAACGTCCCGGCCTTATAGCCTGCGGCACCTGCAGGTTTATCCTCTAACGGTGGAAGATAGCGACGTACTTTATTTCTCATTTCTCCGTTATATTCTTCGTTGCGAAGCTCTAAACGTCCGGTAGCTCCAATGATATGGTTCCAATCCATTCTGAGTTTACCTCCGACTTCCATCTGACCGATAGAAACAAAGAACTGTGCTAATGTCCATGCGCGATTTGCTGTGAGAAATAATTGATCCTGCGCATAACCTTCTCCCTGTTTATCACCGTGAATGATAAGGCCCAGAGTGGCCTTATTACAGGGCGGAATCTTAGCACTTCCCGCATGGTGGCCTCTTTCGAATTTAGTCACTGTAAAGTTGTAGACTCCCGGTTTGAGAAGAACGAAACTCTTACTGTCATCTGTAATTTCGCTGTCCCAGTCCAGCGTCTTATCTGAAGCAGCGGCATCCGGCTGTGCGGATCCGAACTGTGAGAAATTGCCATGATTGTTGTATTCTGCCATTTTGAAATCTCCTTATGCCTTAAACGGTGAAATATTATTGATAATGAACTGTTTGATCTGGTCCCAGGCTCCGATGAGGACGCCGTCGATGAAATTATCCGGATAGTCGCCAAGCTTCATATCGTCCGGGAAATACCCTTTCATGGCCACGGCCTTCACAATTTCTTCTTCCGTGATATCGTTCTGCTTCATCAGCTGATATACCTTATCAAGGAGCGGGTTATTTGGCTTTGCCGCAGGAACCTGCGGCGTTTCCTTTGTAGTTGGCGGTTCGGGTTTCGCCGGAGCTTCTGGAACCGGAATAGGCTTACTCTTGACGATTTCCTGTACCTGCCCTCCATCCGGAATGCACTTGGCGATATAGCTGTAATCAAAGGGAAGCTTCTCCGGCAGGTTGAACCGGTTCTTCGCATCGGCAAAAGTGGTGTGAGATGTCCACATCATCCGTTGCCCGCCCTGGGCTTTCTGTTTCTTGCTCTTGTCATCTGTGACCAGGATGGTTTCATAATTGGAGAAGAGAAGCAGGTCAGCCCACTCCTTAACCAACGGCGCGACCTTGTTCGTGGTCTTTGTTGAAAGCTTCAGTTCCCAGTGGTCATACTGTCCCATCTCATCCGGCAGGGTGACCGTCTTGAGCACTGCATGGGCAAGAATGCAGACATTAATTCCCTGGGTGATGCACGTTTCTAGAAGCACCAGGAAGCGGGAGAATTCTTCTACCAGATAGGTGTAGCCGTTTCCATAGCCAAAGTCCTCGATTCCCTTCTTGCCGAATTTTCCGCAGATGTATTCAATGCAGAGCCGTTCAGCCGCATCTGCTGTATCAATGACAAGTGTCCGGCAGGTAGATGGATTCTCATAGATGAACTTAACGCTTTCCATCAGCTGCGGCCATGATTTGATGTCTCCTACACGCTTCACATCCAGTCTTGCCGTGCCGCCGTCCAGATCAAAGAAAAGCGGGTCCGGCCACTTGCTGGCGAAGGTTGATTTCCCGATACCTTCTACGCCATACACACATCCTTTTACCGGCCGGCTGATAATGCCTTTTGAAATATTCAGCATTTAAAACACCCCTTTCACGTATTTGGGAGCCTTAGGAATATTGGCCTCTTTATCTCCCTTGACCATACCGTCTTCGATGATGATGGAGCATTCATCGCCGGTGGAAACTCTGGTGGCAATGACCTGCAGACCTTCTTCTTCCAGCCATTTACCAAATTCCTTGAGAGTATCCGTATCCATCTGTTCCAGCTTATCCATCAACACGAATCCGCATTCCGGATTCAGTTTCCGGATGATGGCCACTGCTACCTTCAACTGTTCCGCTCCGGACATGCCGTCCCATGGTTCGCCCTTGTAAAGCAGGTGACCATCCTTCACTGAAAGGCCCGGGAGCGGCAGGTCTGCTTCCTTCAGAAGGTCAGCCCGGTCTGAACGGACAGATTCAATCTGTTCTGTAAGGCCTTCATACTCCTGCTGGAGGTTATTGGCTTCCAGCTCTGCTCCTTCTTTGGCAGCATTGGCCCGGATTTTCTCATTCATTACTTCCACGTTGCGAAGGTTTTCCTCCAGCTCTGCCGTGCTTTCATCCTGCAGGTCCTGAGCTGATTTTGCAGCCACTTCGGCATCCGCCCTGGCCTTGCGCAGGGTATCCTCTGCCGCCTTCAGCGCTTCCATGGCTGCCTTGTAATTGCTTTCAGCCCTCATGAAGCGCTCCTGCATCTCCCTGGCATTTCTGCGTTTCCGGTCATTTTCTCCATTTCTGGCAAGGATATCCTGCTGTTCTTTCAGCAGGTCGGATACACTGACCGGTTCAGCCGGCATGTTAGGATAGAAAGGCATTTCCTCGGCGGCCTTCTTCTTCCTGTCTGCAATGCGGCCCACTTCCTGGCGCTGGTTGTAAAGCTGTTCTTCCTTTCGGTCCATTTCCATCAGTTTGTCTCCCACGCCGATGATCTGGAGCAGGGCCTTGGACTTTTCCGCTTCAGAAGCATTAAGGAAAGCTGGAAGATTCAGTGCCAGCTTGCTGATGAACTCATCCAGAAGCCTCTGCCCTGACTTCTTCCCTGTGGGGTCAATAACCTTCAGACTGCCATTGGCGCCCTTTCTTTCCACGATAATGCCGTTGGACAGCTCAACATGCAGGTTCGGCGGAGTAAGGGCTCCTTCCCTTGTCGGATTCCCCGGGCGGAATTTCTCCCCGCCAAGAGCCCATGCAATAGCATCCAGCACGGATGTCTTGCCCTGTCCGTTCTTCCCGCCGATGACTGTAAGCCCCGAAGCACTCGGTTCCAGCTTTACAGCCTTGATTCTTTTCAGGTTCTCTACCTGCAGTTCATTGATTGTAACCATGTTGTTCCTCCTGTGATAAAATAGAGGCGGAAGGTTGCTCTTTCCGCCCTGGGCTTTGACGTCTTGACTACGTTAGAGCCCTTTTCTTTAGCCCAAATGCCCCTTGATGATGAGTTCTTTCACCATCAGTTCGTTATCTCTTTCAATTGTCTTGTCCATTTTCTTCCTCCATGAATTTTATAATCTCCCTGATCATGCTCAGGGCTCCCATATTGAACTGGTAGAGCTCGTTGTTTCCTTCGTCGTGGCACTTTCTGACAAAGGGCTTCAGGGTTTCGTCCCACTCCAGAAGCTTCTCTTTCAGCTTTTCAGCATTCATATCGACCGCCTCCTTTTCTGTACTATGACTTCCATATCAAGCGCATCGGCCAGAAGAATGAGGGTTTCAAGGGTTATTCGGCCTGAATGCTTTGCTTTGGAGAACTGCCCCACACTGATTCCGGCCTTTGTACATAATTTCTCTTGTGGAATCCCGGATTCTCCCATGGCAAGTTCCAGCCCGAGTATTAGCTCCCGGCGTTTCCTGTTCAGAATAGCGGCGCATTCCGGATTTAAGATTTGTCTGGCCATCACAGTTCCCTCGCCGTTTTGACCCGGATAACGATTTCTGTCCCGGGCTGAAGGTTTCCCGGATCCGTGATTTTGTTGTCATGCATGACCTGCCATGTAAGACGGCTCATATCCTCTTTATTGGTGGCAATTTCTCTGACGATTCCCCAAAGGGTATCGCCTGCCTCCACAGTCTTGCGATATTCCACAAGCTGTGTTGTGGTAGTGTCACGGTAGTAGCCGAAGCCTACGGCGCCGGCAGCCATGATCCCGCAAAGTAAACATCCAATCCGCACCCAGCGGATTCTACTGATTAATGGTTTCATGGTGTACCTCCTTAACCCATCTCGTCGCTTTCCTCATCCTCATCGGGAAGGGAATCCTCTTCATAGTTTTCTGCGCCCTCCTCTTAAGAATTCTCATCACTCTCGTGCTTTCCATCCCGACACGGTTCTTGCACCGGTTCCGGAGCCATTCGTGAAGAAGACCGGACTCGATGACATACTTGCTTCCAATCTTGAATACAGGGAACGTGTCATCTGTCTTTGCCCAGTCATAGATCTGGTCACGTCCGATGCCCGTCAGATTGGATGCTTCTTCGATAGAAAGTGTGTACTTTTGTGTAATAGGTACTTCCATTTTTATCTCTCCTGCCTCTTCCCATCCACAAACACATCGTCGCCGTCATAGCTCATCCTGTGCCATTTACCCTTGCCTTCCTTGAATGCTACAGGGTTTACTATGTGCGAATCATTGCTGATTTCATGACCGATGCAGATGACCGAGTCATCATAAGTACGACCTCTTGACGCTTCTCTCTTCGCTTTCGTGAGTGAGTCTGGCGTTCCATCGTCCTGCACATACCACATCTTGCTAAGCGCATGCCAGCCATGGTCTGCTGTTTCTTCCATGTACCACATGTTCTTCACCTCCTTCAGGTTGAACACGCGAATTAGTTCTCTTTGCGGTCTACAATCGCCTGCTCTGTTACTGTGGGATTTCCGTTCAAGAACTTATTGATGAAGTATTGCTGTCCTTTCCCAGTGCAAAGTATTGTGCGTGTGAGTTTTACAGAGCCGTCCGGATTATCAATCGTGCGTTCTTTGACCTTGAACAATCCCAATTCTCTTGCCTTCTGTGTCGGCATGTTCTTATCTGTGCCACTTCGTTGCTGGCTTTGAAACCGAGGCGATATACCATGTTTTCAGGGAGGTAATCACTTTTCCGCACAAGTGCGGAAAATCCAAATTCAGCCAAATAGCGATTAACCCTATCCCACATGACATATTCGACGCCATTCTTTCCCCGGGTAAATCCAAACCCTCTTGCTACATCTTCAGCGTTCAGATATGCCGTGCCGTTTTCTTTATCCATGTAGCCGTGAATATTGTTGATGCTCAAAATTTCGTTCATTTTAGTGTTCCTTTTGCTATAATTCCCTTTAGAAGGGAGGTGAAAATGATTGGTAGATGAGAGTGAAATTCGCTCTGTCGTGGATTCCGCCGTATCAGGAATGGAACTTGATGATTTAGTTGATAATTACGATGCGAAAGTAAAGATATCTAAAATCATTCAAGACGCCATTGTTGCGGCACTTTTGGAATACGACAAACAGCAAAATCAATAGTTTCTACAGGAAAGGGACTGTTACAGCAGTCTCTTTTCTATTGCCTTATTCCTCGTCGTTTTCCAGCGAAGATTTTTTTACTAATATATACTCACTTTTGTCTTTATCGAGTTCGTTCTTTAATTCATAAAGAGCTTCCCGATAAGCTCTCCTAGCTTCTTCTACTCTTTTTTCCAGTTCTTCAATTTCTGCGTTTTTTAATTCGATTTTCATAATTTTTCTCCTTTCAACAAGTCCTTTCTTCTGGCTGCACCGTATTCTGCTGCATCCAGTTTTTAATCTGCCATCCGCAGAACTGCATCCGACCGCCTACAATGACGTAGGGGATTTCATGTTTCCGCGCCATCTTTCTGATGGTGTCAGCGGACAGCCGAAGGACAAGCCCCAGCTGATACGCCGAATAGAGCTGCTCAGGATTTAATGTTCTCTGTCTCATCTTTGTCCTCCTTACATCAATAACACCTCGCTTTTGTTTTGGTGATTATTTATCACCTTTCTTGTCAAAAAAAATAGTATCTCTTTGGGCCGAACTAAGATGGAGCAACTGCTGAAGTGCCAGAATTTCTCCAGCTTTGAATTCAACCATATTGTTGATTTTCTTCCACAGTGTCTCTCTTGCCAGTCCCAGCTTACTTGCAAGATCATTTTTAGATTTCCCAGACCTTGCAATTGCCGCCTCAAGCTCACTTGTATTGGTCATCTTTTCTTCGCCTCCTTTTCGTGATTATTTATCACGTCTTAACTATACCATCACTGTTATTAAAAATCAACACTTGATTATAAAAATTCTTTTCTGTTGTTTTTTTGTAACATTACCTATATAATGAAGGTACAAAATACTACTTAAAGGAGCGATGCAATATGTCAGTCGGCCAGAACATAAGAAAAGCAAGAGAAGAAAAACAGATGACCCAAGATGAGCTTGCTAAACGTATGGGGTATAAGTCACGATCCACCATTGCCCGAATCGAAAACGGAGATAACGATGTCTCTCAATCAAAGTTGAAAAAATTTTCCGAAATACTTGATGTAAGTATAAGTTTCCTTCTTGATGGAGATGATCCAACTAATCCTGCATCTGAATCGGATGAGCCTTCCCCAACCCTCAACGAACGGGATAAACGGGACATCCAGAAGAGACTGCAAAATATTTTGGACGACATGACAAAGGATGACACCGTCGCTTTGTATAATGGAGGAGAGCCCATGGACCCCGAAACCCGTGAGCTCATGAAAGCGTCCCTTGAGAATGCCCTCCGCATTTCCAAGCTCACTGCGAAAAAGAAGTTCACTCCGAAGAAGTACAAAGACAAGAAATAAGATGATCCTATGAACCATGCACAAATTAAAAAGACGGTGAATGACCTAGTAATCCGTTACCAGACACGGGACCCCTTCCGCATCGCCTGCGCCCTGCAGTACCAGATCCTCTTTGAACACCTGGGCCGCGTGTACGGCTATTTCTCCTGCTTCAACCGCACCCCACTCATTCATATCAACCGCGACATCGACGAATCCCTCTGGCCCTTCGTCTGCGCCCACGAATTGGGCCACTCCCTCCTCCATGCCCACACTGCCGGAACCCATGCATTTAACGACAACTCCTTCCTGATGAATGCCGGCATTGAACGGGAAGCCAACCAGTTTGCCGTAGAACTCCTCCTTCATGATGAATTCTTAGAAGACCACCCCGACATGGGCATCTACAACCTCTGCCACCTGGTAGGCATTCCAAAAGAACTGGCCTGGATGAAGTAACCTGCCCGCCAGAAGAATCCAACCTTTCGGAATTTCCGAACAGTTCAATGGCAACTATTTCCAAAATTGCAAAAGTTGCTATTTCAGTTGTTGCAAAAAATGCAATAACCACTAGCCTTCCGGATTTCATGTATAAAAATCGCTGATTTTAACAATGAAGAACCCCTTCATGTATAAAAAATCTGAAATTTAAACACGAAAATTGCAGATTTTCTGCACTAAACCCCATCTAAGTTTCAGAAATTGGCCTTTTAAAGACTTAACCAATAAAAAAAGAGAGCCGGACGCATCCAGCTCTCTCAGGTACACTCCATAGATATGCACCCCAATTCGATTTCATTATGCACAAAAAATAGGGACGGTATCAAAATGAAACCGTCCCCGCGAAATACATATGCATTTTTTGTTCAAACCTGCCCTAAAAATCAGACGCTTGTCTAATGACGCACATCCTATAAAACCGAACAGGTAGGTTTTTCTACATCTTCATTATATCATGAATGCCTTTATTTCTAAGCGAAAAATAAGCCTATTTCATGGATAGGCTTATCGAATCAGTGTAAGTAAAAAGCCCCACCCATACCGCCATATGGATGAGGCTGGTGACCGCAGGCTCTGCAAAGCTTTCGGCCCTGTAATCTATTTCCCAGCAAGGGCTGATTACTCTACTATTATAGCAAATCAGCCCCGAATTTACTAAAGGAGCTGATTTTTATGTTACAGAAAAAAGGTAAAATCTGGTATGTCGTCTTGAACTATAAAGAAGGGAATAAATGGAAAAAGAAATGGATTTCCACCGGCACCCCTTCCGCCAGGGAAGCGAAACGGATTGAAAAGGATATCGAATACAAGGCCATCGAAGGCATTATCAAAGTAAAAGCGGAAAAAGACATCCCCACCCTGCGTGCTTTCTTCGACCAATGGATGGATGTCTGCGTCAAGCCGCCAAGCCGGAAGCCCGCCACCTATGAAAACTATAAATATGTTTCCAATAAGATATGCCGCTCCCTGGGCAACATGAAAGTGAACCGGATCACTCCTGAAATCCTTGAAAAGTACATCAAAGAAGAACTGGCCGCCGGAACGTCCCACACCTGCATCCGGCTTGAATACAGGGTACTGAAAGTAGCACTGAAGTCAGCAGTCCGATGGAAACTGATTGCAGTCAATCCCTGCGAAGCCGTGGATCCACCATCTCCCACCCCGTCCCCCGCCAAAGTGGCCACCATCGACGAAGTGCAGCAGCTTCTTGACACCACATCCAAAGACAGCGTTCCCATCAACCACCTTGTCATCTGCCTTGGCGCCCTGGCCGGCCTTCGCCGTGGAGAGATGTGCGCCCTGGAATGGGCAGATGTGGACCTGGACGCCAATATCTTTTACATCCGGCACAGCATGAGCCGTAAAGACAACGACATCCTTGCAGGCGGCACCTACTACAAGGTTTTCCACGGACAGAAATCCTCCCTGGTAATGGATAAAGTAAAAACCGACGCATCCGCCGCCCCCATCTGCATCCCCTCCATAGTCTCCGACGCCCTGCACCGCATGAAACTCTGGCAGAACAAAAACCGCATCCTCCTTGGCCAGTGCTACAAGGATAATGACCTTGTCCTCTGCCACGAAGATGGCAGCCCATGCGAACCAAGCTATATTTACCACTGCTTCCAGAAACTCCTCAAAGCAAATAACTTCCCCCACCTCAGAGTCCACGACCTCCGCCACACAGCCGCCACCCTGCTCCTTGCCCAGGGAGTTGATATAAAACTGGTAAGCCACCAGCTCCGCCACAGCGATGTCTCAATTACCCAGAACCTCTATGAACACGTCACCGAAAAACTGGCCCGAACCAGCGCCGACGCCATGGACGACCTTTTCCGTAAAGCAAAGTAAAAGAGGGAAGGGCTTCTACCAAACTTCTACCAAATTTCTACCAAATGGGTCTAAAATTCATTGCGACGAACACGGAGCCATAACAAAAAAGTCAGTAATTATCGGTATTCTGAGTTCTGCTAAATTTTATTGAATTGCTATCGATATGACTACGAATCAAGGTGTCGGGAGTTCGAATCTCTCTTGGGTCACCAGCAATGAAGACAGCGGATTCCGCTGTCTTTTTTCGTGCGCAAAAAAGGATTTTTCTTTTTCCTGCATTCCATAAAAAACATGTATGCTGAAAAGCAAGAAATAGGACAATTTCTATCTTATGTCCATGGATTGACCTCTCTATAAAGACTATAATAGATATAGAAAGATAATACCATATAGTACTATTCCATTTTTTATAGAAAGGGGAGGTCAGAATTATGAAAGAGATTCCATCATTTTTCAAAAAGCCGGATCCGATTACGGATATTGCGGATACGAAGGAGTACGACATCGTCGTCATCGGCGCAGGTTCTCCGGGCGTTCCGTGTGCTTTGAAGGCAGCGGAGCTGGGCGCGAAGGTCGCCATTCTCCAGAAGGAAAAGGAAGCGGCTGCGTGCGGAAACTTCGGCGCAGGCATCCTGACGGACAAGAGCGATCCTGTCGACGTGGAAAAGTGCGTTTCCATGCTCGAAGCTGCTTCCGGCCACAGGGCCAAGAGGGAGCTTCTCGATATGTGGGCCAAGAAATCCGGCGAGGCCGTTCTCTGGACGATTGAAAAGGGCAAGGAAGCAGGCGCCCAGGTCGTCGATATGGGAACGAATGCCCATGCAGGGCTCCTGAAGAGAACCGGCTGGCATATCGAATTCACGACCTGCGTCTTCGGGCCGAAACCATACGACACCGGCGCTGCCATGAAGGCCATGTGCAAACTGGCTGAGAAGAAGGGCGTCGACATTTTCTACGAAACCCCGGCTGTCATGCTCGATCAGGGCGCAGACGGCAGAGTGACAGGCGTCATCGGCGAGCATGAAGGAAAACACATCCTCTTCAAAGCCAGGAAAGGCGTCGTCGTTGCCACAGGCGACTATGCGAATGATAAGTCCATGATGGACTACTACCTCCCGGATATGACGAACTTCGCCCTGAAGAGAACAGGCAGAAGCGGCGACGGCCACAAGATGATCGTCTGGGCAGGCGGCCGCATGGAAAACGTCGGCCACACCAAGATGGCCCACGACATGGATTCCGGCCCGACCTCCCTTATGAGCGCCCCGTACCTGCGCGTGAAACTGAACGGCAAACGCTTCTGCGATGAAACCGTCGGCATGGAACTCATGAACTGCTACCTCACCTTCGCCGAAGACAGCGGCCACTACTGCCAGATCTTCGACTCCCGCTACGTAGACCAAGCCAAGAAAATCGGCATGACCGTCGACGATTTCGAATCCCTCAAGAACTGGATGCCGGAAGAAGACTCCGAACACAAAGGCGTCATGAAAGACCTCATCGACACCTACAAAGCAGACACCCTCGAAGAACTCGCCAAAAAGCTCCGCATCAAAGACATCCCTGCTTTCCTTGAAACTGTCAAACACTACAACGAAATGGCCAAAGCAGGAAAAGATACAGAAATGGGCGTTCCGGCAGAAAAACTCTGCCCCGTCGAAGTCGGACCGTTCTACGGCGTACACCGCCACATCCGCTTCACCGTAGGCTGCTCCGGCGTCGTCATCAACGAAAAGATGCAGTGCCTGGATAAAGACGACAACCCGATCCCGGGCCTCTACGCCGCAGGCAACCTCGCCGGCAACTTCTACGGCAGCATCGACTACCCGCTCGACATCTTCGGCCTCAACCTCGGCCATAACTACACCGAAGGCTACGTCATCGCCAAAGAAATCATGGGGAAAGAATAAGTAAGGAAATAAGGAAAAAGATATAAGGTATAAAAAAGAAACCGCTTCGGGTTGAGCGGTTTCTTTTTTGTTGGATTTTTTATTTTCCTTGAAGAGTGGTTGTTGCAATTTTTGCAACAACTGGTTTTTCTAATTTACTACATTAAATTTTTTGCTGAAAAGGGTTACTTACATTGAGTAAAGCGTGGTTTTAAGATTTTCACATCTCTTCCATTTGAACTGTTGCAAAATTTGCAACAGTTGCTTCCTTCGATAGCTCACCCTCATCAAAAATATTTTTCAAATGCCTGCTGATCGTCGATTTGCTGACACCAAACAACTCCGCCATAGCCTTCTGCGATAGCCAGACAGACTCATCCTTGACGATAGCATTGACAGAGACATCCTCATCCGACGAACGATAAACAAGAAAAGAAAAATTGCTCATAAGCCCCCTAGGGAAAGCGCTGATTTTACACGTAACGATTAACCATTTGCTTACATCTTACCATATTCAGGGGAAAGAGCTGGGAATGGATGATTTTCCAAATAAAAAAATCAGGACCCCCATCCGAAAATGAGAGTCCTGCAAAACGTTGCCGTTTTTCCTTGTACAGATATTTTACAAGATTAGAAAAATATATGCAATGGGATAAAATCAGTCAATTAGGATTAGAATATTTCATTGCCCTCAAAACTCATATGAATTGGTTTCATATTGTCATTGCAATCAAATTGAACCTTGAAATTTGAACGAATCATTGCTCCAAAACTATTTTGAGAGTCTACCGTTCCAATAATGGTTCCAATACCATTTAATTTAAAGTATCTGAATTTTTTATAATCAAATTCAGCTGTTGTTGGAGCCTTTAATACCTTTTTGACCATTTCTTTGGCTTGTCTTTCCATTTGATTTTCTTCACTAACACTTAATACATAATCGCTAGGTTGATGTACGGCTTGTCCATCTTTATACATAATGATTTCTTTTAATTTAATAGTTTCGACTTTATTATCTTTGTCTAAAAATAAATGTGTATAACCACCTTTCGCAGTAACATTTAAAGAATACATGCCTTTTTCATCTTTAGTTGCATCTGTTACTGATTCAACACCAATAGAATTCAATGCTGCTTCAATATTTTTTGCATCGTCAACAGAAATCCCAAACTTTTTACAGAAAACAATTTTAGAAGCATATTCTTTATCTGCTCTACTCATTTCAGATATTCCACTTTGTTGCGATAACATCGCATCATCTGGTGTAGCTTTAACCATTAGAAACAGAGACACAAAACACATCGCCAGGTAAAATAAACAAATTTGTTTTCTTTTCAACTCTGGTCTTTTTCCAATGTTCCCCATTTAGGTTTTATGATAGATATTAAAAGCATTATCACACAGAAGAGAAAGAGTAAGAAAGCTAGGATAATCATTATTTTCAACCCCTTAAAAGATAAACAAAATATCATTTCTATACATTTTTAGATATAAGATAAATTTTTTAAAATTGCAAATCGAAATTAAACACTTTCTAAATCCGCCAGTTTATACACTTCTTCAATAAATGCCTCTTAAAATTCGCCAATATGAATTTTAAGAGGCATTTAATATAATACAATGATATTAATTATATAAGTTTTTTTCTTTCCACTTCCCCTCACCATCAAAAAATCCCGCTCTTTTTTCAAAGAGCGGGAAAATTTTTTTATTTTCTCCGGATTTTTCCTATACCTTTTTTCGATTATCTATATAGGACTACTGGAAGCGGGAGGCTTCGGCTTTGGCGAGCTGGTCGCAGAGTTCGTTGTACTGTGCGCCGGCGTGGCCTTTTGTCCATTCGAAGGAAAGGGCGTGGGAGGTGAGGAAGGCGTCTATTCCTTTCCAGAGGTCCTGGTTCAGGACGGGGGTGCCTTTGGTTGTGATCCAGCCGTTTCTTTTCCAGTTGTTCAGCCATCTCTGGGTGATGGCTCTCTGGAGGTACTTGCTGTCGGTGCAGAAGGTGATTTGTCTTCTCTTGCCGTCCTGGCTGATCCATTTGAGGGCTTCGTAGGCAGCGCGGAGTTCCATTCTGTTGTTGGTGGTGCCTGGTTCGCCGCCGGTCAGGTGGAGGAAGGCTTCTCCTTCTTCTGTGAGGAATACGGCAGCGAAGCCTCCGGGGCCGTCCGGGTTGGAGAGGCAGGAGCCGTCGGTGTAGATGGTGAGGGTATCAGGGACTCTGAAGCCGGCTTTCAAGGCTGGTCCGAGTTTCTTGGCTTTGGCCGGGAATGTCTTTTCTGCTTCTGCGATGTCCTTGGCTCCTTTTGCCGAGGATTTCGCCGCAGCGGGTGCTCCGGCAGAAGCAGCCGTGCCGGCGGGTTTTACGATTTTCGGTGCTTCTTTGACGGGTTTTCCGTACCATGCTTCGGCATCTTCCTTGGTGACGAAGCTTTTGTAAACGGCGTTGTTGAAGCCCTGGACTTCTTTCTTGCAGTCGTCCCAGGTGTAGTAGACGCCGGGGTTCCTGCCGCGTTTGACGACGTAGTATTTCTTTTTCTGTCTTGTATTGCCCAAGGCTATTTTCACGCTTCTTTCTTCTGCTTTTTTATCGAGCTTCATGGTCCCGTCTTCGATCATTTTCCAGAAGCAGTAGATGGTCGCTTTCGTGTCGGCGAGGCTGTCGTGCCAGCCTTCTCCGTCGTAGCCGTAGTGTTTGGCGCACGTGATGAGTTTCTGCCAGCGGATGTTTCCTGTGAAGGGATCGCGTTCGCCGTATTTTTCGGAGAAGGGGGGCATGATGTCGATGTAGATGGTTTTCTTTGGATCGGGCAGGGTAAGGCCGCTCTGGAGGAGCATCTGCACGTCGAAGGGAAGGTTGTATCCGACGATGGCCTCTGCATTGCCGAGCATTTCCTGGATTTCTTCCTTATGGTCCAAAATGAAGGGACATTTGCTGACCATGGCAGGGGAGATGTGGTTCACTTTCTCGGCTTCGGGCCATGACGAGTTTTTCTTCGGACGGAAATATTGATTCATCCGCATAGCGCCTTCGCCGTCAATGACGGAGAGCTGCAGGATCTCGGCATTGGGGCCGACTCCGGTGGTTTCCGTGTCCAGTGCGAGTATTCTGTCTTTATCCATTTTTTCCTCCTTGCTTGCGGAGTTATTCTCTCCACTCCGCTTCCTTCCTGTAAGCGCCGCCGTCAGCGGGTACTTCAAGGTTTTTGTCATGACGGAGGCGGCGGTTCAGGATGGTCCTGATTTTCTTTCCGTTCTTTTTCTTGTCTTCCGGGAGTTCTTCTTCCCATTGTTTCCCGATTTTTTCTTTTTCGTACATCTTGCGAGCGTACTGGCTCAGCCTGTCTTCCCGGGTGACTTTCTGTGGACGTTTCATGACTTCTTTCCTTTCGCTGACTTATCTCCCGCTGCAGTTTGTGACTCGGAGGGGAGGCATTCACTGCCAGTATAACAGCTTTCTTACTGCTTTGTAAATTTATACTTTAATAAGTAGGGAAATCGCTTGCAGCAGCGGGATTTTTCGGACTTTTACGACTAAATGTTCGCCTTAGGAGGCACAATTTATGGTACTGTCATATTCTTTTTTCTCTATATCTTGTGAATGTACAAGGGAGCCGATAGATGATAGAATAAAGTTATTCACAAGGTTAATCACTTTTGCACAGAGTTGTTCAAGTGCATTTTCCTTCGATAATATCGAATTGATCGGACTTTTATTTCTTGATTTATTCACCAGAATTCACATTTTTTTCACAAGGTTAATCACAACTGTCAACATATGAGGTTTTTATATGGATCTATTTTCACTCTGGGAGGATTTAGTTACTTATATTAAGTCGAATGATTCCGAGTATTCAGAAATGTTTGAACTTCACTTGTACCCTGTCTCACTTTCAGGCTCGGTACTGACGATTTCCACGGACCACACACTGCCGAAGTACCAGGTCGCATGGCTGGCCAATGTGTATTCCAGAAAACTGGAGAGTTACATTCTTAAAACGAAGAATCAGCAGATCACAATACAAGTAGATAACTACCGTCCTCCAAAAATAACGCCGAATGACGGCCCGGGTCCCGTTTCCGCCCATGCTCCTGCCAAGGATATGGAAAGGGAAAAGGCCCGCAATGTTGTCCCGCCTGCTCCTTCTCCGGCACCGTTCCCCGAAGGGGGCATCCCTTCGCCATTTCCGGAAGGGAATGAGCCTGCTCCCGTGATGGAAAGCAAGGCAGCCGATCCGTTCCCGGAAGAAGCAGCGCCTCCGGATTTCACAAATCTGAAGCCGAAGTCGGCCGACGAGGTCGCTCTTCCGAGCATCCAGGATGTCGCTCAGGGCTCCCTTTTCGAAGAACCGAAGAAGCCGGAAGCGAAAAAAGCGAAGGTTTTCCAGTCAAATCCCATCAATGAGGAGTACACGTTCGAGACATTCGTCCACGGCGGGTGCAATGACGTAGCGTATTCGGCGGCCCTGGCCGTCGCACAGGCTGCGGTCAATCCAAAGCTGACGGATACAAATATGAATCCGCTCTTCATTTACGGCCCATCCGGCCTTGGCAAGACGCATCTTCTGCATGCGATCTGCAATTACATCCATGAATACAAGCCGGAGCTTTCCGTTCTTTTCGTGTCCAGTGAAACGTTCACGAATGAGCTGATCGATGCCATCCAGCGCCATGCGACGAATGACTTCCGCCAGAAGTACAGAAATCCGGACTTCCTTCTGATCGACGATGTCCAGTTCTTCGGCTCGAGGGACTCGACGAAGATGGAAATCTTCAACACGTTCAATGAACTCTTCGACAAGAAGAAGAACATTATCATGACGAGCGACCGTACGCCATCGGATATTGAAAAGCTCGAAGACCGCCTGCAGAGCCGTTTCTCGAGCGGCCTTGTCGCTCCGATTTCCCCGCCTGACTATGAAATCTGCAGCATCATCCTGAAGAACCGCGCTGAAAAGCAGGGTATCAATCTACCGGATGAAGTCGTCGATTACATTGCAAGCCACATCAATACGAATGTCCGTGAGCTGGAAGGCGCTTTCAACAGCCTGGTCATGATAGCCCGCATCAAAGAGAAGCCGATCACACTGCCTTTTGCCATGGAAGCACTGAAAGACAAGATCCCGCTCGACGGCGGCAATACGCTGACGGTCGATATCATCATCGACAAAGTCTGCGACCGCTACGGCGTGACGAAGGAACAGGTCCTCAGCAATGCGCGTCCGAAAAAATATGTCGTTCCAAGACAGATTGCCATGTACCTGGCCAGAAACCTGATCCCGGGCATTTCTTTCCCGGCACTCCGTGACAAGTTCAAAAGAAAGGATCACACGACAGTCGTCTATGCCTGCGAACGCGTGGAAAAGGAAATCAAACGCGATCAGAGCACGAAGGCCGTCATCGATGAACTTACCAAGCAGCTGAAAAGGTAAGAGCTGCCTCTATATAAAGTATTGTGAAGAAACACGGGCCGCAGAGGGTAAAAAACAGTGCATAAACTGTGGATAAATCCAGACCCCCGGAAATCTGTGAAATGTGTGAAGAAGAAAAAAAGTTATTCACCGGGTTTTCACAAAGGCTCAAAATCGATAAAATCTAGATAGTCACAAAGTTATTCACTTATTCACAGCGTACTACTACGCCTGCTACTACTCTCTTATATTATTAGTCATATTTATTAAGGAGCTGCCATGAAGGTCACATTCAACAAAAACGAGCTGACGAGCGCCCTCGACCGAGTCCAGCGCGCAGCACAGACAAAAATCAATTCCAACACCAACAATGGCTTTTTCATTTCTGCTGCCAATGGCATTGTCGAATTCCAGGCAAACGATTACACGATCGGCATAAAAACGACCTGCAGCGCAGACATTTTTGAAGACGGCGTTGCAGTCATTGCTGCGCCCCAGCTGCAGAGTACACTTCGCAGGATGCCATCAGGGGATATCGTCATGGAAATGGGTAAAGGAGAAAATACCGTTTCCTTTAAGAGCGGATCCTACTTCTCGAAGTTCCCTGTTAGGAATTCCCAGGATTTCCCGGAAGTCGAGGAAATGGATCATCAGAATCATGCAGTCATCCGCTGCAAGGATTTCGCTGACATGGTCAGCCTCGTCCAGTTTGCAGCAGCCACTGATAAACAGAAGCCTTTCTTTACAGGCGTACTTTTTGAAATCCATGATTCTCTCTTCGCCATGGCCGCTACCAACACGCACCGCCTGGCTACCAAGGAAATCTCCCTGGATGAACCGGCCACAGCCGCTGGCAGAATCATCGTTCCTGCCGGCATCCTTTCCGACGTCATCCGCCTTTTGCCGGACGGGGAAGAGGAAAAGATGGAAATTTCCTGGTCCAAGAATCATGTCGCATTCACCATCGGCAGCACGTACTTTATCAGCAACCTGATCAACGGCGAATATCCGGAATACCAGAGAGTCATCCCGCAGTCCTTTGATGCCCATGCGGAACTGAATCTCCACGACTTTGCCGAAGCCGTCCGCTTTGTCAGCCCGATTTCCCGCGATGTGAACTACAATACGATCAATTTCCATTTCAAGCAGGGCTTGCTCGAAGTCTTCGAAGAAGATCCGGAAATCGGACGCTCCGATACGTCGATCCCCGTCAAGCTTGAAGGCGATGATATCGACATCACATTCAACTGCAGTTATATAGAGGATATATTGAAGCATTCCAAGGGCGAAACAATCACGCTGCATCTCCTGAAGAGCGGCCCGATGCTCGTGGAACAGCAGGACGACAAGACATACCGCTACGTCGTCACCCCGATGAGAGGAAGAAACTAATGGAAGAAATACAGATTTACGGAGACTTCATCCAGCTTGACCAGTTCCTGAAAAAGACGGACCGGATCAGCTCGGGCGGGGAGACCGGAGCCTACCTTGAAGCGCACAAGATCACACTGAACGGAAAGAAGGTCACCGAAAAGAGAAAGAAGCTTCGCGCCGGAGACATGCTCAAGATCGACGGCGACGAATACAAGCTGACCGGAGCCTAGCCATGAAGTGCGTGAAATTCCGGCTGATCCAGATCCGCAATATGGAGGATACGACCATCCTGCCGGATGAAGGACTCACTATCTTCACGGGCGAAAACGGCAGCGGGAAGACGAACCTGATCGAGGCGGTCTATTACGCCTCCGTAGGGAAATCCTTCCGCACGGGAAACGACAACGAAATGATCCGGCTGGGGGACGAGGAAGGCACCATCCTCCTCGACTTCACCATCCGCGACGTCTCGCATACCATCAAAGTGAAACTGACGAGGAACCAGGGCAAGAAAATCTTCTTTAACGACAACCCTGTCCGTAAAAAAGACCTCATGGGCCTCTTCCGCACCGTCATCTTCACCCCTGACGAACTCCAGCTCATCAAAGGCGCCCCCGTTTTCAGGAGGCGCTTCCTTGATATGGAAATCTCCCAGGTCTCCCCGCGCTACTATGCCGAACTCCTCCGCTACACCAGAGCCGTCCAGCAAAGAAACGCAGCCTTCAGGAACGCCAGGATGACAGGCATCATCCCGGATACCGACATCTGGGACGAACAGATCGGGAAATGCGCCGCCTACATCGTGAGGAAACGCCTTGAAACCTTGAAAAAGATGAACGGTACCGTCCCCGATATGGAATCCGCCCTTACAGGAAACAGGGAAAACCTCGAAATCCGCTACAAACAAGCCGGATCCGACGAGCCGAGATTCGACGAAGAATGGTTCCTCGAACGCCTCGCTGCCTACCACGAAGAAGACGCCAAATTCTGCCACACCTCCGTAGGCCCGCACAGAGACGACCTTACCTTCTTCATGAACGGCATGGACATCTCCATCTACGGCTCCCAGGGCCAGCAGCGGACAGCCATCCTCGCCATGAAACTCTCCGAGATGGAATACATCAAAGAAGAAACCAGCGAATACCCCGTCCTCCTTTTGGACGACATCGGAAGCGAGCTGGACAGCAAAAGAAGAAAAGCCCTCATGAACTTCCTCGAAACAAGAAATATACAGACCATGGTCACAGGCACCGACGTGCCCTTCGACCATAAGGCGAAGATTATCGAAGTGGGGAAGGAATGAGGGAAAGATAGAAGAGTATAAGGGTACGAAAAAAGGACTCATCGAGAGTCCTTTTTTCGTTGTCAGACTACGCTGACGACACCAGAAAACCGCGATAAAACCGCGTGGAACTTCACCCCTTTCACCAGCGTCAGTATCAAGGATAGTCTGGATCCACCCCGACGGGCAGGTTAAAACCTTTCGTACCGACGAGTTCCGATATTATAAATGAAAACTGTAAAACGCTCATTCGATATTATCCATCAGTAACGAAGCGGAGGACTTTGACCTGCCCCAGCGGGGAAGGAGTACCGGCCAATCTTTTAACTGTTGCCAGGAAAGGGGTGCAGTATTCATTGAGTTTTAAAATACAAAAAGGTTCTTCGAGCAGAGCGAGGTTGTACGGGTTTTGCTTTTCTTCCTTCAAATCAAGGCTGCTGAGATAGAAGGATTAAATGAACCCCTTTCGCCTCGCAGGCTCGGCAAAAGCTTTCCCCTAACGGGGACAGCTTTTGCCGCTGGTGCTGTTTCCCTTTTTCTTCCTCCCTTTATCCATCCCAAAAATGTTTCACGTGAAACATTTTGCTTCCTCTTTTCTAAAAATTGTTTCACGTGAAACAATTGAAAGGGGCTGTGACAAAATCCGTTAAAACGTTGCTTCTTCCTTTTCTCGAGCGAAGCGAGGTTTAAGGGTGTTAACCTTGCTCCGAAGGAGAAGGTCCTGACGAAGCCAGGGAATACAGTAGTTCTCGAGCAAAGCGAGGTTTTGAGGTTTTCAGACAGAACCAATAAATACATTTGTTAGATAATCCGTTAATGAAATATCCCAATAAAAAAAGGAGCTGTGACGAGATGATTGTACATTTTGTCATAGCTCCTTGATTTTTTTTCAGTCCCATTTTTTCTCAGGCATGTGCTGGAGGATGTTTTCTGCTTCCTGTTCTGAGATTTCGTTGATGGGTTTGTGGATGAGGAGGGCGAGGAGTTTTCTTTTTTCTTCGGCTCCGCTGTGTTTCTGGAATATGTTTTCTTTGTATCTGTGGATGAGGATATCTCTGGCTTCTTCGTATTCGCTGTAGCCGCAGCCGATGATGGAGCGGACTTGCTGGAAGGTGTAGTGGGGGTATTTCTTGAGGAGGAGGACGGCTCTGTGTTTGATATTCCTGTCGAAGATTCTCTGACAGTTGGGGCAGAGTTTCTGGTTCTTGTCCTTCTGGTCGAAGAGAGCTCCGCACCAGGCGCAGGGGTTGTAGCCGGCGGCGGCTTCGCCTTTCCTGATTTTGAGGACTTCTGTCATGAGGTCCTGGAAGGGCTGCTTCAGTTTGTCGTTTCCGATGTGGCCTTCGACCCAGTTTTCAATCCATTTTTCCTCGCCTTCGTTGAGGTCCTGGCTGTACATTTTCTGCTCTTCTTCGATTTTATGGTTGACGGGATCCAAAGTCGAGTAGGCTTTTTCCTTTTTCTGCCTGGGGCCTGCAATGAAGCGGATGTCTTTGAATCGTTTCCCGAATTCGTCTTCGGAGAGGCGTTTCAAAAGGTCGCCTTTCATCATGAAGAGGTGCTGGAGGAAGACGGAGTTCGTGACGGCGATGACCAGGGTGTCGTCTTTCCAGCTTTTGATGTAGGATTCCTTGGCGAGCATGTCGCCGACGATGTTCTTCCACCGTTTCTGGAAGAGGAAGAACTGGAAGCCGTCATTTCCGAAAATTTTCTTGCTGGTGAAGGAGTCGGAGAAGACCTGGTCGATGCCGGCCATGACTTTATATCGTTTGCCTTTGTCTTTATGGTTTTCTTCCATGATGCCCTCCTTCGATGATTTCTTTCTTCCATTATACTATAAATTTCCCGGATTATGACTTTCCGCATTTGGCACAAGGTTTACCGAAAGGTATGGAAAACAATTGTCTTATTCTAATTTATTATAATTCGTTTAGATTCTATTAACTCTTTCTATGTTATGAATTATAATATATATATGCATTTGTTGGAATGAATTCCGAAAGGGGGGATTTCCTTTGGCTGATGAAATCAAGGACGGCAAGGTAGACGTTACCCGTTACATGGTCAAGGAAGGCGAAAAGGTCAATCTGAAGAAATACAGCACGAAGTGCGATGTTTCTATAGACAAGTCTCAGGTGAAGAATCTGTATTTCCCGCAGGTGATCGAAAAGCTCAAGGATCTGCAGGAGAAATTGTACGCGCAGAATACGTACGGGCTCGTGGTCGTGCTCCAGGCGATGGATGCGGCCGGCAAGGACGGTACGATCAATCATGTCTTTGCAAGTTTGAATCCTGGCGGTGTGAAGGTGGTTTCCTTCAAGCAGCCGACTACGGAGGAAAAAGACCACGATTACATGTGGCGTATCAATAAGGCGCTGCCGGAACGCGGGGATATCGGGATTTTCAACCGTTCGCAGTATGAGGATGTCATCGTGACGCGCATCCATGACCTGGTCCATCAGGGCCAGCTGCCACAGAATCTGGTGAATAAGAATATCTGGGAAGAACGCTACGAGCAGATCAATAACTGGGAGAAGTACCTTCGTCAGAACGGGTTCATGATGATCAAGATTTTCCTCCATGTATCGAAGGAAGAGCAGCAGAAGCGCCTGATCGACCGTATCGTGAACCAGCAGAAAAACTGGAAATTCTCGATGTCGGATATCAATGAAAGGCAGTACTGGGACCGCTATCAGGAGCTGTATGAGGAAATGATTTCGAAGACGTCGAAAGACATTTCGCCATGGTTCATCATACCGGCAGACCAGAAGTGGTACACCCGCTACATCGTCGCCCTCATCACGCTGCAGGCGCTGAAGAAAATCGATCCGCAGTTCCCGAAGCTGGATCCGGAAGTACAGAAGCAGCTGGAAACGTTCAAGAAGCTCATCGCCCAGGTGGACGTGAAGGAACTGGCAGAAATCCAGACGACGCTTTCCGAGAAGGCATCGAAGGAAAACAAGGAAAACTAAAACAACAAAATAAAATGTAAAGGGGAAACCTGTCATGGAGAACGAGACAAAAGGAAAGACCGAAGTGAATGATGTCAAAGAAATCAAAGACGTAAAAGACTACAAGGATGCGAAAATAAAAATTGACATCGATAGATACCGCGTCAAGGAAGGCGATACGATCAACCTTAAGAAGTTCGCCACGTACTGCGATCAGGATGTGGACAAGAGTGCCGTGAAGAACTATGCATTCCCGCAGGCACTTGATGAAATCAGCCTGTTGCAGGCGAAGCTTTTCGCGCAGAGCACTTACGGGCTCATCATCGTCCTGCAGGCGATGGACGCTGCCGGCAAGGACAGCACAATCAAGCACGTATTCTCTCATCTCGATCCGAACGGGGTCCACGTCGTTTCCTTCAAGCAGCCGACCGAAGAGGAAAAGGACCACGATTACATGTGGCGCATTAACAAAGCCCTTCCACGCCGCGGGGATATCGGCGTATTCAACCGTTCCCACTATGAAGACGTCATCGTTTCCCGCGTCCATAATCTGATCGAGCAGGGCAAGATGCCGAAGAACCTCATCAGCAAGGATATCTGGGATATACGCTACCGTCAGATCCGCGACTGGGAAACGTACCTGAATGAAAACGGCTTCCCAATCGTCAAGATTTTCCTGCACGTATCGAAGGATGAACAGCGCGACCGCCTGGCCGAACGAATCCTCAACAAGCAGAAGAACTGGAAATTTTCCATGGCAGATATCAACGAACGCCGATACTGGGACCGTTACCAGGAACTGTACAGCGAAATGATTTCCGAAACCTCCCTGAAAGAGGCGCCATGGTACATCGTCCCGGCTGACCAGAAATGGTACACTCGCTACGTCGTCGCCCAGATCGTCATCAAGGCACTGAAGGACATCGCGCCGAAGTTCCCTGAAATGTCGAAGGAAATCAAGGATCAGCTCGAAGAATTCAGGAAGCTGATCGAAAGCGGCTCCGTCGGCATGATCGAGGAAATGCAGGACATGATGCTCCCCTCTGACAAGTAATAAAAGAAACGCATAAAATAGCAGCGTATTTCTGATTTCCTTGATAAGAAGGAAGCAGAAACGCCCATTTTACCGCAGGTACAAATTAAGGCAGGCCATAAAAAAGAATCGGAAGGAGGATAAGAAGAATCACGTCCTTAACCGCTTCTTTTCATTATGGTATAATGGAATAGATACTAGGAATAGAAATTTTGAAATTATTGAAATGATTGATTGCGAGAGGTGAAACTTATGAAGAAAATTATTGCGGCTATGATCGCACTGGCAGCAGTTTCCAGCGCAGCATACGCATCTCCTCTGACGACGTACCAGAAGGGACAGACTGAAATCAACGTAGGCATGTGGGACGCATCCGCGAAATCCAATGGCTATAAATCCGACGGCGAATGGAACTTCACCGGCGGCCTGACATACGGCATCAATGACAAATGGGCTGCTCAGTACCAGTACACCGGCCTTTCCACCGACCACACCGGCGGAAATATGAACGAACTGAATGCTCTCTACTCCATCAATCCGGAAGTGGCAGCCTTCGGCGGCTGGAACCGCATCCATATGTCCGACTTCCCGGACCGCGTATTCGGCTCTTCCGACCGTACAAACAACGTAGCCCAGTTAGGCCTCATTGCCCGTCATCCGCTGACCGACGGCCTTGACGTCTATGCCAAAGGCGCCCTCGGCACCGAGCAGACCACCATGTGGGAAGCAGGCGTCGACCTCGCTATCGATGAAGACCTTGACCTGAACGCAGGCTACCATTACCTGAATACCAAAGGAAATGACGACAACAACGTCTCCTATAAAGGCTTCATGGCAGGCGTATCCTACCGCTTCGGCGGCTCCAATGAATACGGCACTGGAACAAATGGCATGATCGACGACTCCGCTTATGCAAGAGCCAACCAGGAAGAAAGAGTATCCACAGTATCCACTGTCCAGAAATCCGAAACCCCGGCAGCCGTAGTCACAACTACAAACAATGCCGGCGCAGAAACGACCGTCCAGGTCCCGGCTGATACACCAGTCGCAGCACCGGAAAACGACTACTATTTCAATAGCGTCCTCTTCAACGAAGACTCCTCCGACATCATCCCGGCACAGAAAATCAACCTCGATGCATTCGTCAAAGAAGCCAAGGAAACAGGCCACGTCTTCAAACTCGTAGGCCGCACCGATGCCACAGGCTCCGCTGACTACAACGAAAACCTCGCATCCAGACGCATCAAAGCTGTCAGAGACTATGCCGTCTCCAAAGGCGTTGACGCTTCCAAACTCGTAGAAATGGTCAAAGGCTCCGAAGGCTCCACAGGCAAGAACGAAGGCGACAGAAGAGTCGATATCTTTGAACATAAGTAAGATTTGGAAATTGATAAAAGAGAAAAGATACAAAGATACGAAAAAAGGGCTCATCGAGAGTCCTTTTTTCGTTGTGAGCGTTACTCACAAAACCGCACAACCGGACTTCGTCCGTGGAAATGCAACTCATCCGTCTCATACACTAATTTATGCGCCATTTATAGCATTACCATTACCGACAAATGGTATATGAGACACCTTCCCTTCCAGGGCAAGGTTAAGACCGGCCTACGGCCCTTCTTCCCAAATCCTCCCAAATCAAAATACCCCGCAGCATCGCTTATGCTGCGGGGTTCTTTTTTTTATTCTTTTTCCACGAAATCCAGTATTTCCAAGGGATGGTTCACGAAGTGTTTTCCTCCTCTGGCTCTGAGGAAGGTTTCGGGGCGGAAGCCCCAGGTGACGGAGAGGCAGGGGAGGTGGGAGTTTCTGGCTGTTTCTATGTCCACTTCTGTGTCTCCGACGTAGATGGCATCCTCGGGTGTGAGGGAAAGATCGCTCAGGATTGCATTGATCATGTCTGGAGCGGGTTTTCGGTGGATATCCGGTTTGTTTCCTTTGACGACGTCAAAAAGGCCTTTAAGGTACATTTCCGTGAGTTTTTTGACAGGGGCTTCGTCTTTGTTGGAGGCTACGGCTGTTTTGATTCCTTTTTCTCTCAGTTTTTTGAGGAGCTCGGGGATGCCTTCGTAGGGGCTGGTTTTTCTGTGGTTTCTTGGATAGAGGTCGGAGAAGATGGCGCGGCATTTCTGGATTTCTTCTTCGGTGACGGCATAGCGGGAAGCGGGGATGGTTTCGCAGAGGTCGATGAGGTCCTGACCCTGGCAGCCTCTGGCAAGAGCGATGATTTTTGCGATGTCGTCGTGGATGCCGCTTCCAAAGCAGAGTTTGACTTCGTCTCTGGTGAAGTGGTGGGGAAGGCCCATGGCTTCGAGGGCGTTGTTGGAGGCGGTGGTGATGTCGGTGATGGTATCGAGGATGGTTCCATCCATATCAAAAATGACGGCTTTGATCATAGTTGTTCCTTTCTTTTTGCATTTTCTTTTGTTTTATTATACCTGTCTCATTCCTTCATTTCCATTTTCCTTAGGCGTTGCAGATTTCTCAAGAAATGCTGTCTCTTTTTTTGCTATAATGGGAATAATTATTTTCTTAAGGGGGAATGACCATGCATATGACGTGGCCTTTGATGGCCGTGATGCTTTTGACGGTGGCTTTTGTCATCGGTGTGGGAATTTTTCAGTCGCGCAAGGTCAGGTCGGCTGAGGGATACAGTGTCGGCGGAAGGAGTGCCGGGGTGCCCATGGTGGCCGGCGGGATTGCCGGGACGGTGGTCGGCGGCGGTGCGACGGTGGGTACGGCGCAGCTGGCGTACAGTGTGGGGCTTTCGGCATGGTGGTTCACTCTGGGAAGCGGGATTGCTTTCATCCTGATGGGGATTTTCTATGCACAGAAAATGCGCTCGACGGGGCTTTCTACGATTCCGCAGTTTCTGGGGATGCATTACGGGAGGCGGGCGGAGCGTCTGTCTTCGGTGATTTCTTCGATAGGGATTCTTCTTTCGGCGGTGGCGAGCTGCCTGCCCGGGATGGAAATCATTTCCTCGATCTTCGGCGTGGGCGAGCTTCCAGCGGCAATCATCCTGATGACGCTTGTCGCGGCGTATACGTTTTTTGGCGGGATGAAGAGTGCGGCCATCGGGGGCATCCTCAAGATGGCTGTCATCTGGCTTTCCCTTTTCGTCTGCGGTTTCGAAGCATATGAGGTGCTGGCTTCTTCGTCCGTGGCAATTCCTCCGTCTCATCTGGATCTTTTCGGACGCGGGTTCGAGGTGTCGATGTCGAATCTGTTCTCGATGATTGTCGGCGTCCTTTGCACGCAGACGTATATCCAGTGTATTTTCTCGGCAGATACGCCGATTACGGCCGCGGCCGGCTGCATCACGGCGGCGCTGATTGTCATTCCTGTCGGGCTTCCGTCTGTGGCTGTCGGTATGTACATGAGCGCTTTTGATCCGAATGTGGTGCCTGTTTTGACGCTTCCTACGTACTTTACGAATCATGCGTCCTTCTTGGTCGGCGGTCTTGCGATGGGCGGCATCGTGCTGTCTCTCATCAGCTCGATCGGCGGGCTGTCTTTGGGAATCGGGACGATGCTTGTGACGGATATCCTGATGCCGATCCTGCATCTCCAGGATGACAAGGCGCTTCTCCGTCTGACAAAAATTTCTGTCCTCTCTGTCATGGCAGCGGCTTGTGTGATTGCGGCGATGAACAGGGGAACGCAGGTCCTTTTCTGGAATTACCTCTCCATGGGCCTTAGAGGCGGCGGCATTTTCCTTCCGCTGACGCTTTCGGTCTTCTTCCCTGGGCATTTGAAGAGGGGATGGGCGGTGCTCTCCATGGCAGGGAGCACTGTGGCGGCCATCCTCGCCGTCGTTCTTCATCTTCCGATTGATTCCCTCTTCGCGGGTCTCATCGTGAGCGTCCTCCTGATCCTTCCCGGACTCAGGCTGAAGAGAGTGGATGGGGAATAGAAATGGTCTGAGAAAATAAATGATAAATAAAAGGCTGTGACGAAATGTGCAATCATTTCTTCACAGCCTTTTTTGCGTGGGTATTCGATTAGAGGATTAACTAACATGTTTATATATTTGCATTAACTGAAAACCATAAAACCTCGCTTCGCTCGCAGAAATGAACCTCCTCAGGCGCATCCGCGCCAGCTCCCCCTACGGGGCGAGCTCTGACACCCTTAAACCAAGGCTGAGGCCTTGAGGAAAACCGTAAAACCTCGCTGCGCGAGAGGAACTACATCTCATCCGTCGCCTTCGGCGACACCTTCTCCTTTCGGAGCAAGGTTAACACCCTTAAACCTCACTTCGTTCGAAGAAACACCATAAAGCCGGACTTCGTCCGTGGGTAATTAACTTCATTACCGGCCTCCGGCCGTACCTTCCTCTACGAGGTAAGGTCAAACACCCTTAAACCAAGGCTTTGCCTTATGGAAAACCATACGACCTCGCTTTGCTCGTGGTAATCAACCCTATCCGCCCTTCGGGCACCTTCCCCGTCTGGGAAGGCGAGTATTCTTCGGAAATGGAATTCATTCATCCCACGCAAAAAGGATGTGCACTTTCGCACACATCCTTCTTTTTGTTGAGGATTATTCGATATCAACGGTGTCGGGGTTGCCGAAATCGTCGAGTCCGAGATAAGCGACTTCTCTGACGTGTCCATCGTACGTCAGTGTAACGTGATAGTGGAAGGTCTGTCCTTCGCAAATTTCATCGCCGAGTTCTACAGCGGTGGTGTAGCTGTCCGGGCGGTATTCTCTTACGGTGTCGCCTACGATCGGGAACTGGAGGAATACGTATTCTGCGCCCTGGTATTCAACGGAACCGTATACACGTTTCAGTTCGGATACGAGACATTTGTCTACGCCATTTACAATGATGCTTTTTTCAGTTACTTCTGCCATGTTTATCACCTCTACGACCAATATACAGCAAAATGCTTGCCATTACTTATATATAGTACCACTTTTGAAGGATAATCAGAAGATTACTAGTTAAAATAATCCGTTTATACGTATTATAAAAGAATTATTACGGAACACCGTGGTTTTATTCAGCGATTTCGCGCACGTCGTTCTTTGCTTCCGGGTTTTCCATCATGCCCTGTTCTTCGTGTCTTCCGTGTTCACAGATGCAGTGCATTCTCTTCTGGCAGATTTCTCCCATGATGGCGCAGAGTTCTTCCATGGCTGCGGGGTTCAGGGAATAGAAAATGTTCTTGCCGTCTCTTCTGTCGATGATGAGTCCGGATTCGACGAGGACTTTCATATCGTGGGAGAGTGTCGGCTGCGTGATGGCGAATGCCTGCTGCAGTTTGTTGGCGCACTGTTCCTTGCAGGATAACATGTCTACGATTTTGAGACGTTTCGGATCGGAAATAGCTTTCAGAATTCTTGCGGTATCTAAATAAATTTGTTCCATTTTGACTCCATGAATTAAAGAATAGAATTATTTCTATAAAGCGTAGCAAAGATGAATGAAAATGTCAATATTTAACATGCATTAGAAAAGCAAAAATTATGTATAAATTCGGATAAAGTTTTTTGGAATGTTTTGCAGGAAATAGGGAAAGATGTGATTCCATCGCAAGTTTCACGGATTTTTTCAGAAATGTTTCACGTGAAACATTTCTTATATTGACAGTGAAATATGGTATAATAATAGCGACTATCTGTGAAAGGAAGGAAAATATGGGCAAGATCATCAGCATCATCAACCAGAAGGGCGGGGTCGGAAAAACAACGACGGCTGTGAATCTGGCGGCGGAACTGGCCGACAAAGGACATAAGACTCTTCTCATCGACGAGGACGCGCAGGGCAATTCCACCAGCGGGCTCAGCAAGGACGTGAAGTTCGGCAAGGATCTCTATGATGTGCTGCTGGATGATGCGGATGCGAAGGAGGCCGCTGTGAAGACAGCGGTGAAGAAGCTGTGGCTGCTTCCTTCTTCTATCGATCTTGCCGGGGCGGAAATCGAGATCGCAGGGCTCCCTGAGAGGGAATTCCTTCTGAGAAAGAAGCTTGCCGCAATCAAGGATTCCTACGATTACATCCTGATCGACTGCCCGCCTTCCCTGGGTCTTCTGACATTGAATGCCCTTGTGGCTTCCGATTCCATCATCATCCCGATCCAGGCGGAGTTCTACGCGCTGGAAGGTCTTTCCCAGCTGGTAAAGACGGTGCAGGTGGTGTCCAGGAAGCTGAATCCATCGCTTCATATCCTCGGTATTCTTCTGACGATGTTCGACGGAAGAACGAACCTGTCGCTGCAGGTGGCTGAGGAAGTGAAGAAGTATTTCGGATCCAAAGTATTCAGGACGGTGATCCCGAGGACCGTAAAGCTTTCCGAGGCGCCGAGCTTCGGCGAACCGATCCTGACGTACGCGCCCAAGTCTAAGGGGGCTGAGGCATATAAGAAACTGAGCCGGGAGGTAGTAAGACGTGACTAAGAGACAGAAACTGGGACGTGGACTGGGTTCTCTTCTGGGGGAAACTCTGGACGAGAAGGGCAAGGTCATCGATCTCGAACTTGCTAAAATCCATCCGAATCCCTGGCAGCCGCGCCGTGATTTCGACGATGAAGCTCTGAAGGGTCTTGCTGATTCCATCAAGGAAAAGGGTCTGATCCAGCCGGTCACGGTCCGCTACAAAGATACGGACGGCGAATTCGAGTATGAGCTGGTCGCCGGCGAAAGACGTTTCCGCGCGGCAAAGATGGCAGGGCTCTCTGTCATCCCGGCAATCATTACGCAGTATGACGACAAGATGATGGCGGAAGCCGCACTGATCGAAAACCTCCAGCGTGAGGACCTGAATCCTGTGGAAGAAGCCTCGGCCTATGAGACAATCATGAAATCGTACGAGCTGACGCAGGAAGAGCTCGCCGAAAGCGTGGGCAAGAGCCGTTCGCATGTAGCCAATACGCTGCGTCTCATGGACCTTCCAGACGAAGTGAAAGATATGCTTTCCGAAAGGAAACTGACAGCCGGTCAGGCAAGGCCGCTCCTTTCGCTGAAAACCCCTGCCGAGCAGATCAGCCTGGCAAGGCGCATCGTGAAGGACGGACTGTCCGCCCGCGAGGTCGAAAAGCTCACCAGTGAAACGAAACCGGGAAAAGTGAAGCCGAAGAAGGATGAGCAGGTCTCTGCTTACCTCAAGAGCCTCGAAGAATCGCTGACGCTCTCTGTGGGCACCCATGTTTCCATCAAGACAGGGAAAGGCAGAAAAGCCCACAGCGGAACCATCATGATTTCCTTTAAAAATGATGATGAATTCGCTATGATAACGAATATTCTCAAACAAAAATCCGAAAATACGAGTGGAGAAGAGTAGTAAATGATAAACCAGACAATAGTAATGTATGTGGTCGCCGGCGTGCTGGCAGTCCTCCTGATTGTGCTCGTCCTCGAGTTCTTCCTTCTGAGGAACAAGCTGAACCGCCTGTACCGCAAGTACATGTATTTCATGAAGAGCGCTGAAGGCGGCTCGATCGAAGTGAAGCTTTCCACAGAAGTGAGAGAGCTTCGTGAAATGATCGCGTCCTCCGAGAACATGCTGCACCAGCAGGAACTCCTTGCGAATATGCAGCTCCAGTCTTTCCAGAAGACAGGCCTTGTGCGCTACGACGCTTTCGATGACACAGGAGACAAGCTTTCCTTCTCCCTGACAATCCTTGACGGGAAGAACAACGGCTTCATCCTTTCCTCTCTGGCAGGCCACGATGCATCCCGTATCTACGCTAAGAAAGTCACGAACGGCCAGTGCCGCGAAGCACTTTCCGCCGAAGAAGCAGAAAGCATCAACCTCGCTCTGAATACGCTGATGCCTGATATGGCACAGCAGGCCCAGCAGGCAGCCGAAGCAGCCGCCGAGTCCGGATACACCGAATACACAGCAGCTCCTTCGCAGACCATGCAGGACTTCAGAGAACCAGCTGACGACTACAACCAGCCGGCACAGAATCCAGGCCAGCCGGCACCGCATGATCACAAAATCGATATGGCAAAAAAGAACTAAGAAAGACAGAAAGACCGCGGGCATATGTCCGCTATCCGGGGAATGGAAGAGACGGCGCGGGGAAGCGCCGGGAAATCAGGAAGTGACCGGACGTTCGGTTTTCTGTGGGGGCAGGAAACTTAGGACGCATTCAGACGCATTCAATAGACAGCAGGCAAACATGAAAAAAACCGAAAATAAAGAAACCGGCGAAGTTTCATTCAGCTTCACCGGGCAGGAAATCAAAAAACTGAAAATCGGCGCCATTGCGGCGGCTGTCGTATTCGCGGCAAGCATCTGCATTGGCGGTTATTCCGCGTATTCTATGACGTCCCTCCGCCAGGAGAATACACTCTATAGAAACCAGCTGAAAATGGCAGAAGAAAAGATGGAAGCCCTGAATGACAAGACAAAAGCCATCGAAAAAATCTCCAGCCAGCTTCAGGACATGATCAAAGCCAATAATAACGGTGCCGGCGCCAACGTGCAGAATGGCGGCCAGGGAGGCCAGGGCGGTGCATCCACCGTACCGGATAAGGCAAGAGACGTATCCGCCTCCGACCATCAATCATCCGGGAACGCACAGGAAACTGACGATGGCAGCGCATCCGTTGCCACACCGGGCGACCTTCTCCGTGAAATGAGGAAACTTGACTCCCGTCTCGATTCCCAGATTAGGACCATGATCACCCTAAGAGAAGAACTCATGAACCAGACCTACGGCATGCAGGTCCAGCTCCTCAATACTAATGCCACCACACCGGATATCTGGCCCGTCAAAGGCGAGATCTCCAGCTACTTTGGCTACCGTTCCAGCCCCGGAGGCGGCATAGGCTCTACCTACCATGAAGGCATCGACATCGCAGGCGACTACGGCCTCCCAATCGAAGCCACAGCATCCGGCACCATCACCCAGGCAGGCTGGGTAGGCGGCTACGGCAACCTCGTCGAAATCAAGCACCCCGGCGGCCTCGTCACAAGATATGGCCATAACTCCGCCATTCTCGTCACCGTAGGCCAGCACGTCGACCAGGGCAGCGTCATCGCCATCATGGGCAGCACCGGAAACAGCACCGGCCCGCACTGCCACTACGAAGTCAGAGTCAACGGCACAGCCGTCGATCCCCTCTACTTCCTCCCAGGCAACTACGCGGGAAATAAACAGTAACCAAAAAGGATGTACACCAAAAGGCGTACATTCTCTTTTTTGGCAATGGGGAGTATGAAAAGAGAGGGAAAAAATGGAAAAAGAAAAGAAAACCAGACAACCAGCTCCGGGCTGAAGGAAAACCAGACAACCTCGCGCTGCTCGGCATTCCTGAGTCCTGATTTTTCCGAGCGCCGCTAACACTCGCCTTCCCAGACGGGGAAGGTGCCTATATAAGTTCAAAACAAAACCATTGATTTTTTCATTTCACATCGCGAGCTGCCCCCAACGGAGGGAAGAATTGCCTTTGACCTTGCCCTGGAAGGGAAGGTGGCGGCGGAGCCGACGGATGAGTTGCATTTCCTCAGCCGTTAGGCTGGTTTTGTGGTTTTCAAAGGTGCAGTTTCTAAAAAGGCTGGCGGATAGGGTTGATTACTACGAGCGCAGCGAGGTTTGCATGTTTTCCTTTGCGAAGCAGGGAAATGGTTTCAGAGCTCGCCCCGTAGGGGGAGCTGGCGACGGAGTCGACTGAGGAGGTTCATTTCCAACAGCCTTCAGACTGGTTGTGAAGGTTTTCCTTTTTACTCTCGCGCAGCTTGGTTGTAAAGGTTTTCATCTCCCTCAGCCGCAGGCGGGTCGTTCGGTTTTAAAATCCTTTTCCCCTCGCATCGCGAGGCTGTCCGGTTTTCAATCCTCGCTCGCGTCAATCTTACGTCCACCATATTGTTACTTTTTTCTATGGTATGTCTCTTTTCTCTAAAGTTTTACATATATCTCTATAACTAAAACAGTAAAAATAGTCCCATTTTTTCAGACTATTTTCTATAATATAGAAAAATTATAATATTTATTATTATTTTTCGACAAAATTCAATGTATGATAAAGGTGAAGAAGTATCGATCCGTGGAAGAGCGGAGCGGGCTTGAAATGAGGTGTTTTATGGATAATGAAACGAAACGCGCGGAATCGTTGTTCCTCGCAGGAGAGTTTGCAGAGAGTCTTTCGCTTTTGAAAGAGCTGGCGAAGGACCCGGCAAATGGCAGGGCTCAGTACTTGCTCGGGCTCTTCTATTTCTATGCGGTGGAAGTACGCTGGAATGGAGACCGTTTCCTAGAGCTGGTGGACAGCGGATGGAGAGCAGGTGATGTGCTCTCCGGATTCTTCATCCTCTACCGGGACGGAGAAGGAAACAAGAAGGAAATGACGGAGAAGTATGTAGAACATATGAAGAAACTTCTTCCGATGGCAAAGGCCGGCGATCCTTTTGCGATGCGCCAGATTGCGATTCTTTATGAACGCGGCCTGGGACGCAAGATCAATATGGATCAGGCCTATGACTGGTATGTTCGTTCAGCCGAGAAGGGGCTGTGCCTTTCTATGGCGGACGCAGGGCGTATCGCGATGGACGAAAGTTTCTCGCGGTATGATCCGAAGCTTGCTTTCACCTGGTTCCTGAAGGGGGCTGCGCTTGGGTATCACGAAGCGGAGCTGCGCCTCGGGGACTGCTTCTACGGCGCTATCGGCGTCGAGGAGGACAAGGAGAAGGCAGCGACCTGTTTTGAACGCGCTTCGAACCATGGAAACGGGGAAGCGTCGGATGCGCTGGGCACGATGTACGTCCTTGGCGACGGCATTTCCCAGGACATGGACAAAGCGTATGAATTCTTCACGAAGGGCGCAGAGCAGGGCTCTCCGAGCTGCATGTACAAGCTCGGCGACTGCTACCTCTACGGCCGCGGGACAGAAATCAATTACGAAAAAGCGATGGATCTCTACCTGGCCGCCTGGGATAAGGGAAATGTCCCTGCCGGGCGATCCATCGGACGCATGCACCTTCTGGGGCTTGCGAAGAACAGTGATGCCAGCGAAGGCTTCCGTTGGATCGAGAAAGCTGCTGATACCGGCGATATCGATGCCATCGCCTCTCTGGGCGACTGCTATGTGAACGGGGCAGGCACAGAAGTCGACGAAGAAAAAGGAAGGACGCTCCTTGAAGAAGCCGCTGAGCAGGGACAGGCGGAAGCCATCTGCGAGCTCGGCGAGCTGGCACTCCGTGACCAGGACGGGGACGGCGCCGTCAGGCGTTTCAAGGAAGCAGTGGCGCAGGGCTATCCAAGGGCTGAAAATTTCCTTGGCCTCTGCTATGCGACCGGCATCGGCGGGACGAGAAATCTCCGTGCCGCTGAAGAATGTTTTAGAAGAAGTGACGCGCAGGGTGATCCTGACGCGAAGTTGTTGATGCAGCAATATTTGAATGCCTGATTGTATGGAGGGACAATGAATCAGTCACAGGGTGAGTCTTTATTTATGCAGGGAAAAATCGACGAAGCGGTCGTAGAACTTCAGAAAGAAGCGAAGATGGGGGCGCCAAGAGCCATGTACCTCATCGGCTGCTGTCTTCGCGAAGGCTACGGCCACGTCGAAGCCGACGAAAGGAAAGCGGTCAAATGGTTCCAGAAAGGTTACGAGGAAGGCAGCGCACTCTGCGGCATTTCCCTCGTGAACGGGACCGATGATCAGGAAATGTGGGATATCGTGAATGAATGCTTCCCGAGTGTCCTCAAGGCTGCCGTTTCCGGCGACGTCCTTGCGATGGATGAAGCAGGGCGTTTCTATCTGGGCGCTCTCATCGTCAATTTCGAAGAAGGCATAAAGTGGCTGACGAAAGCAGCGCTCGCTGAATACTGGCGTGCGCTCTACGATCTGGGCTCCGCCTACGAAGAAGGGTACGCCGTTCCAAGAAACGAAGAACGCGCCATGCTCTGCTTCAAGAAAGCGGCAGAATTCCATGACCAGTACAGTGAATACAAAGTGGGCGAGATGCTCCTGAACTCCTGGAAAAAGGAAAAAGACACGAAGAAAGCAGCTGAATGGCTGAAAAAGTCGTGGAAACACGGCAACGGTGAAGCAGCCATGCTCCTCGCGTCCGTCTATGAAAACAGCGACGACAAGGAAGACCAGGAGAAAGCCTTCCGCTGGTACGAAAGAGCGGCCGAAGCCGGCATCCCCGAAGCACTCGCTGAACTTGCCTACGATTACGATCAGGGCTTTGTCGTAGAAAAAGACAGAAAGAAAGCTGTCTCTCTATATAAGAAAGCCATTGCCATGGGCCACGAAGAAAGCCTCATGTCCCTCGCGCTCATGTGCCTCGAAGAAAAAGACGAGAAAAACGGCTTCCTCTACATGAAAGAAGCCGCCGAAGCCGGCATCCCCCGCGCCCAGTACGCAGCAGGCATGATGTACCTTGAAGGCCACGGCACCGAAGAAAACCGAGACGAAGCCTTCCGCTGGATCGAAGCAGCCGCAGAAAACGGCGTAGACGAAGCAGAAGCCGTCCTCGAACATAACGGGTATATGATTTAAGAAATCCAAAGAAAAAGCATTGAAAACTCGAAACGAGCTTTCAATGCTTTTTTTGATGCGGAAATGGAGGAAAACCGGAGAAGCTCGCTGCGTGAGAGGGGTGCATTTCCATCGAGCGAAGCGAGGTTTAAGGGTGTTAACCTTGTTCCAAAGGAGAAGGTCCCGGCGAAGCCGGGGAATGAGATGTAGTTCTCGAGCAAAGCGAGGTTTTGAGGTTTTCAGATAGAACAAATAAATACATTTGTTAGTATCCTTTAATGGAATATTCCAATAGAAAAGGGGACTGTGGCAAAATGATTAACCATTTTGTTACAGCCCTTTTTTTGATGGGGAAATGGAGGGAAAACTGTAGAAGCTCGATGGAATCGGGCGAAAAACCGGACGACCTCACGATGCTCGTGGAACATTTTTATAGTTTTAGGTGCGATGAATCATGCACACCTTCAGTCGAACATCAGTGTTAAAAGTTCGACAGCTTCCCCTAACGGGGACTCCCAAAAGCGCTGAAATTGTTTTTCTCACATCTTCAAAATCGAAAGTGATAAAAAGGCGAACAGCACCAGCGGTAAAAGCTGTCCCCGTTAGGGGAAAGTGGCGCGGATGCGCCGAAAGGGGTTCATTTTCTAAAAAAGCCGGCGGATAGGTTTGATTACCACGCAGCAGAGCTGCGGTCGTAAGGTTTTCCTTCTTTTACTAAAAATGTTTCACGTGAAACATTTTTGTTTTCTGTTTTTTTTCTTTTCCCATTTTCCCTTTTGTTTTAAGGGTTTTCCTGTTGTATGGTTTTCTTTCTTTTTTCCCTTTTTATGGTTTTCCTCCATATTTCCCCTTTTTAAATTCCATTCTCCCTCGCGAGTTCTTCCTTCAGAAGCTGTATGAATTCATCGCGGATGGACCAGGGGGCGGCTTTTGTCCTTACGCCTACGGACATGGCATACTTGGTCTCCGGCAGGGGGATGACGTACATTTCCCTGAGGTCTTCTTTGGAAAGGGAGGAGCGGACGAGGTTCTGGGGGCAGAAGAGGGCACCCATGCCTTTTCCGGAGAGGCAGAGGAGGGTTTCCATGTTGTTGGACATGCAGCGGATGAAGGGTGTGAAGGGCGCTTCGGCGAGGTAGAGTGTCTCGAAGTAGCCGGAGACGTTTTCGCCCCGGGTATTCAGGAAGGGGCATTTGGCGAAGGGACGCATGCCTTCTTTGACGTCCCTCTGGAGGGCGGCGGAGACTTCTTCGATGGTGCCTTCTACGGTTTCGTCAAAGAGTTTCTTTGTGATGAGGAGGCAGATTTGTTCTTCGTAGATCGGTTCTATTTCAATGCCTGGCGGGACTTCCCTGTAGTGCCCGATGGAGAGGTCGATATCGCCTTCGACGAGGCGGGTCCTGAGCTGTTTATTCGTGGATTCCAGAATGCGGAATGTGACGCCCGGGTGCTTGTCCCCGAATTTCTTCAGGATGGGCGGAAGAAGGGTCCTGCCGCGGACATAGCCGACGCCGATACGCAGTTCTCCTGTTTTTTCTTCTGCGATGTCGAGGAGGGAGCGGCGCATGGATTCCTCTTCGCCTGAGAGAGAGAGGGCGTAATGGAAGAAGGTCCTTCCTCCATACGTAAGCTCGAGGGGGACATGGCGGATGATAAGCTTGCAGTTCAGCTCGCGCTCCAGCGCGGCGATGCTGGCAGAGAGCGTCTGCTGGGAAATATGGAGTTTCTCAGCTGCGCGTGTGAAATTCTTCTCCCTCGCGAGCATGATAAAATAATGCAGCGATTGAAAGTTCATAGTAACTCCTTTCCATGGTTCATTTTCTTCATTATAACAAAAATACCATGTAAAATATACGAATTTAAACAGTTGGATATTGTTACTTGAAAAACCTATACTATGGACAGATCGAAGAGATCAAGAAAATCAAAGAAATGAACACAGAAAGGAAGCATACAAAATGGAAAAAATCATTGATCGTGAAAACAAGGAAGCAGTCAAAGCATTGAAGA